>Ga0302177_10001123_pt1 | contig 19363 bp, 7 predicted proteins | sample I_Palsa_E1_2_FD_198780 | JGI IMG/M metagenome (GOLD analysis project Ga0302177, IMG submission 198780) | Peat permafrost microbial communities from Stordalen Mire near Abisko, Sweden - I_Palsa_E1_2 | ecosystem: Environmental > Terrestrial > Soil > Palsa > Peat permafrost | place: Sweden: Abisko... | reverse complement strand
GGTCAGCTACATCGCCTCTGCAGTGTTCTGCGTGGTGATCTGGGGCGTGGCCGAAGGCTTCGGCGGCCCGTACGCCTCCGGTGCCTCCGACATCGGCACCGCGATCATCTACGCCCTAGTGTTCATGTGCCTGCTGACGCTGGCTGCCTACACCGGCACCGACCGCTACAGCGTGGACTACTACCTTGAGAAGAAGATCTCCTGGTGGCACAAGATCGCCGAGGTGGGCCGCCCGGTCCAGGAGCAGCCAGTCCCGGTCGCAGTGGTTCCCGCACAGCGGGACCTGGCGGCCGCTACCGCAGCCCTTCCGCCGACGGCAGGCCCGGCAGGCCCGGCAATGCCGACCGCGCCAGTAATGGACGGCGCCCGGCCGGAACCCGTCACACACTGACCCGACAAGCACGGGCAGCCAACCGGAGGAATCTCATGAAGAGCACCCGTCTCGCCGCGGTGATCGGCACCATCGCAATCACCGCGGCCGGACTGGCCGCCCTGGCCGGCTGCGGGACCATATCGAAGGCTCCCGCAGCGGCCGCCACGCCCGTGGCGGCGGCCACGCCCGGCGGCTCCGCGTATGCGTATTACCAGACGATGATGAAAGGCCTTTACGGCGGCGGGACGATGATGGGCGGCGGCTCCTACAGCTGGATGATGGGCGCCACCGGCTACCAGTGGATGATGGGCGGCGCCGCCGCCCCGGCCTGGATGCGCGGCAGCGCGCTGCCCGGCTTCATGATGGGCGCCTCCAGCGACCCCGGGCAGGTCATGGGCTCGCTGTTCGCCAACGCCCCCGGCTCCCGGGTCAGCGCTGTCCGGGCCGCCCAGCTCGGCAGCCAGGTCCCGGCCGGCGCCACGCTGGACCGCGCCGCGAACCGGATCACCTTCACCGGCGCCACCGTCCGGCTCACCGTCCTGGCCAGCCCGGCTGGCGGCCCCGATGAGACCTTCCGCATCGCCGGCCTGACCGACCCGGCCATCGCCGTCCCGGCCGGCGCCCAGGTCAGCATCGAGGTCATCAACGCCGACCCGGATACCGCCCATGGCCTGGTCATCACCGTCGGCGGCGTCACGTCCTCGTCGATGCCGATGGTGACCGCCCGCCCGGCGTTCCCCGGCTCCGCGGTCTGGTTTCTCGGCAACCCCACCACGACGGGCATGCACGCCGCCACGCTCAGCTTCACCGCCACCAAGGCCGGGTCCTACCGGTACCTGTGCCCCGTCCCCGGACACGCCCAGGAAGGCATGACTGGCGCGTTCACCGTCAGCAGCACCTAAAACACGATCCCAGCCGGAGGTGCTGGCGTGCCGGGACCCCTGCTCCGCCTGGCCCAGGAGCCTGAGAGTCACGATGAGCGAGGGCACCGCCCCCGGTGTTCACCCGCGTTCACGGAACCGGCGGCTGCGCACCGAAAATGCGCAGCGGCTGCGCACTGCAAATGCGCTAGCCGAGTGGTCAGCGAATTGAATACGCCGCTCCTACTGTCCATTGCATTACGGACTTTCAATACTACATAGCGATTCATAGATCATAAAGTGACCGAGAGCAGATGAATTTGGTATGACCATTTCGCAACCTGCTGCCGCCTCGTGGATGGTCGGCGGCTCGGCGGATCCAGGTCTGGTCGTGATCGAGATAGCCAAGGGCCCCCAAGTCCCGGTGCCCTTGGGGTACTGGGGCGTCGAAGGGATCACTGAGTGTGGACATCGTATGGCGCATAGTGGCTTTCGCCGTCGATGACGTCGCGGTCGAGGCCCGGCTCCGGGCCCGGAGCTGGACCGAATGCGAAGAGTGCGGCCGGGAGCTGGTCTTCCACCCCGGTGCATCCGGCAGCGTGATTTTCCTCGAGTTGCGAAGACCGGCACACCCTCGGGAGTGCGCGGGATGAGAATGTTCAGCCGGGTCGCTATCGTCAATCGCGGCGAGGCCGCGATGCGATTCATCCGGGCCGCCCGCGAAGTCGGAGTTGAGCAGGGATCGCCGCTGACGACCATCGCCCTCTACACCGACGTCGAGCGCGACTCTATGTTCGTCCGGGAGGCCGACGAGGCGGTGCGCATCTACAGCGCCGGACGGGACGCCTACCTTGACTACGACGTGCTCGAGCGGGCCCTGCGGGAGAGCGCCGCGGATGCGGTGTGGGTCGGCTGGGGGTTCGTGTCGGAAGATCCCGAGTTCGCCGACCTGGTAGAAAAAATGGGCCTGGTCTTCATCGGCCCGAGCGGGCCGGTAATGCGCGCACTCGGTGACAAGATCGGCGCCAAGCGCCTGGCCGAAAAGGCCGGCGTGCCGGTCACCCCGTGGAGCCGAGGCCCGGTCATCAGCGCAGCGCAGGCCCGCTACCACGCCGGCGCCATCGGCTATCCCCTGATGATCAAGGCGGCCGCCGGCGGGGGCGGCCGCGGCATCCGCCGCGTCGAGGACGTCAGCGGGCTCGACGCGGCGCTCGACAGCGCCAGGCGGGAAGCGGTCAGCAGCTTCGGCGACGGCACCTTGCTCATGGAGCGGATGATCGCGGGCGGGCGCCACGTCGAGGTGCAGATCGCCGCGGACGGACAGGGCGGAGTTTGGGCCCTCGGGGTGCGGGACTGCTCCGTCCAGCGCCGGCACCAGAAAGTGATCGAGGAGTCGGCGTCTACCGCCCTCGATGCCCGCGGCGAGCAGCGGGCCAAGGCGGCAGCGGTTACCCTGGCCGAGGTCAGCGGGTACCGCGGGGTGGCGAGCGTCGAGTTCCTCTACCAGCCCGACCAGGATCTCCTGGTGTTCCTTGAGGTCAACACCCGCCTTCAGGTCGAACATGCCGTTACCGAGATCACGACCGGTGTCGACTTGGTCAAGCTTCAGCTCTACCTGGCGGGCGGCGGCAAGCTGCAGGGGGAGCCCCCGGCCTCGCGGGGTCATGCCATCGAGGTGCGCCTGAGCGCCGAGGATCCCGAGCGTGACTTCGCGCCCGCACCGGGCACCGTTGAGTACCTGATCTGGGCCACCGGCCCGGGCGTCCGGATCGAGACCGGCCTGGCCCAGGGCGACGTCATCCCGGCTGAGTACGACTCGATGATCGCCAAGATCATCGGCTACGGGCGCAACAGGTCCGAGGCTCGCGCCAGGGTCATCCGAGCGCTGCGGGAGACGACGGTGGTCATCAGGGGAGGGATGACCAATAAGGCATTCCTGGCCGGGCTCCTCGAGCATCCGGACCTAGTAGCCGGCCGCTTTGATACCGGTTGGCTGGAACGGCTGATGCGCGAGGACGACCACTTGCCGCCGGGGCAGCGAGCAGCCGCCGCCCTTATCTCCGCCGCCATCGACGCCTACGACAGCAATCGCGAGATCGAACGGGAACGTTTCTTTCTCTCCGCGGCCGGGGGCCAGCCCCAAACCGATATGGAACTCGGTCACCGGGTCGAGCTCCTCGGCGGAGCGTCCTACACCTTCGAGGTGTACCAGATCGGAGCCCGCCGTTACCGATTGCTGGTCGATGGCTACCGGATCGACGCCGACGCGGAACGAGCCGGGCCGTTCGAACGGCGTCTGGTCACCGCCGGGCATTCCTTCCGGGTGGCGTCGGTCCGCCAGGACAACGAGACGCTGGTCGAGGTCGACGGGCACCCCCACCGGGTTTCCGTTGACGACGGCGGCCTGGTCCGCGCCCCGGCGCCCGGAGTGCTGGTCGACATCGCCGTCCGCGCCGGTGAGGAGGTGGGAACGGGCGATCGCCTGGCCACGCTAGAGAGCATGAAGATGGAGGTCGCCCTGCGTGCCCCGGTCGGCGGATGGGTGCGCGAGGTGCTGGCTATGGTGGGCGCGCCCGTCGGTATCGGGAGCCCGCTGTTCCGCCTGGAAACGAAACCGCAGCGCACCGCCCCCGCGGGGGCCGCTGACCGCGCCGACTTCTCCGCCCTGGTCACCTCCGATTCGGGCGACCCGAGCATCAGCGTCGCCCGGGCACTCGCCGAGCTACGGTCCCAGGTCCTTGGCTATGACTACAGCGACGGCGAGGCCCGCCGTATCGTCGCCGTTTACCGGCAGCACCGGTCAGAGCTGGCTCCAGGCGACGCCGGTACCGTGCGGCTCGAGCTGGCTGTGCTCGACGCTTACGTCGACGTTGTCCGGCTCAGCCGGAACCGGCGCACCGGTGAGGACGAGGCGACCGAGGACGTCCACAGCCCCCGTGAGTTCTTCCACGCCTTCCTGGGAACCATGGACGCCAGCCGAGCCGGCCTGCCGTCGACGTTTCAGGAAAAGCTTCGCGACGCGATGGCTGGCTACCAGGTAGACGGGCTCGAGCACACGCCAGAGCTGGAGGAGGCGCTCTTGTGGATGTTCCTCGCCCAGCAGCGCAATGCCACACTGCTGCCCGCGGTGCTGGCCATCCTCGGGTTCCGCCTGGACCACCCTGATGTTCCGGACGAGCTGCGCCACGAACTGCTCGAGACGCTCGACCGGGTGATCCTGGCCACCCAACTCCGCCACCCGGTGGCTGGCACGCTGGCCCGCAGCGTCCGGTTCCGTCTCTTCGACGGTCCGCTCATCCAGGCTGGCCACGATAAGACCCTCAAGGTCATGCGCGCGAAGCTCTCGGCCATGGCCGCTACAGCCAACCGCCAGGAGCGGGCCGCCGGCATGGAAGTCCTCGTCTCCTGCCCGCAGCCGCTGATCGGCATGATGGCCGCGCTGGGCGAGGATGACGCGGAACGACGAGAGCTGATCGAGGTGCAGACACGCCGCTATTACCAGATACGGGACCTGGCCGACGTCCGGTGCTTCGACCGGCAGGGACGGCGGATGGTTACCGGGACCTTTCAGAGGGCAGGCGAACGCGTCATCATCGTGGCCGCCGAAACAGCCACCGCGGAGCTAGCCGACCTAGCGGCTGTTCTCGCCGCGGCCGGAGCGGAAGTCGGTGCAGCGGCCACCGGGGTGGCCGACGTGTACGTGCGGGCCGGAGCCATGGCCCCGTTCGGCCAAGGCCTCGGTGCGCGCGTCGCCGACGCCCTAGCCGCCGTGGCCCTCCCGGATGGGTTGCGGCGGGTCACCATCTCGGTGCCGACCGCGGGCATGCACGTGGCCCGCTCCACCTTTGAGCGCCACGGCAACGGCTTCGCCGAGAACCAGGTCCTGCATGACCTGCACCCGATGGTGGCCGAGCGCCTCCACCTATGGCGGCTGGCTACGTTCAACCTGCGGCGGCTCCCTGCTCCAGAAGACGTCTACCTCTTCGAGGCCACGGCTCCGGCCAACGCCGATGACCGGCGCCTGGTCGCGCTCGCCGAGGTGCACGACCTCACGCCGCTGCGAAACGCCGCGGGGTCGGTGACGGCCATTCCCGCTCTTGAGCAGGTGCTCGACAGCTGCCTGGACGGAATACGGAGGGCCACGGCCAACCTCGCCTGGCCCGTGCCACCGCAGTGGAACCGGATCGTCCTTTACGCCTGGCCGGACATCGAGCTTGGCCAGGACGAACTGCTGTCGGTCCTGCGGACCCTGGCTCCCCGTACCGGTGGCGCCGGACTCGAACAGGTGGGCATCCAGGGCCGGATCCGGGGTACCGGCAAGACCCGGGAGGTGCGGCTGCGGATGACCCGCTCGGCGGGTACGGGCCTGACCTTCGAGGTGACCCCGTCCCCCCAGGCGCCACTGAAGCCCCTCGACGCGTACGCCCGGCTGGTGATGAGGGCCCGGCACCTAGGCACCGTTTACCCGTATGAGCTGATCCCATTGCTGCTGCGAGACACCGGTCACGCCGACGCGCCGGCCGGGGGACCGCTTCTGGCCCAGGCCGAGTTTCGCGAGTATGACCTGGGCGACGACGGGAAGGCGCGGGCTGTCGACCGGTCCTACGGGGAGAACAAGTCAGCCATCGTCTTCGGCACCGTCACCACTCCGACCACCCGCTACCCCGAGGGCATGACCCGGGTGGTGATCCTCGGTGACCCCACCAAAGCCCTCGGCTCGGTCTCCGAACCCGAGTGCCGGCGTATCGTGGCCGCTCTCGACATGGCCTCCTCGCTCGGCGCACCGGTTGAATGGCTCGCCGTATCCTCAGGGGCCAAGATCGCCATGGACAGCGGCACCGAAAACATGGACTGGGTAGCGCGGGTGCTGCGCCGTCTGATCGAGTTCACCCAGGCCGACGGCGAGATCAACGTGATAGTGACGGGTATCAACGTCGGAGCCCAGTCGTACTGGAACGCCGAGGCGACGATGCTGATGCACACCAAGGGCATCTTGATCATGACGCCCGACAGCGCCATGGTCCTCACCGGGAAGCAATCACTGGAGTACTCGGGCGGTGTGGCCGCCGAAGACAACTTCGGCATCGGCGGCTACGACCGCATCATGGGCCCCAACGGCCAGGCCCAGTACTGGGCTCCGGACCTGGCCGACGCATGCCGTATCCTCATGGCCCACTACGATTTCGCCTACGTGGCTCCCGGTGAGCGTTTCGGGCGCCGCGCCTTCACCGATGATCCGCTCGATCGCGATGTGCGAAACAGCCCGCACCACTTCGAGGGCCTTGAATTCACCACCATCGGTGAGATCTTCTCGCCCGAGACCAACGCCGAACGCAAGAAGGCATTCGACATCCGGGCCCTGATGAAAGCCGTCATCGACAGCGACGGCGTTCCCCTCGAGCGGTGGGCGGGGATGGCCGACGCTGACACCTCGGTAGTCTTCGACGCCCTCCTGGGCGGCTACCCGGTCACCCTCATCGGGATCGAGTCGCGCCCGGTTCCCCGCCGTGGTCTTCCGCCTACCGACGGCCCGAAATCGTGGTCGGGCGGCACGCTCTTCCCCATGTCGTCCAAGAAGGTGGCCCGTGCGATCAACGCGGCCAGCGGGAACCGGCCGGTGGTGGTGCTAGCCAACCTTTCGGGTTTCGACGGGTCACCCGAGTCCCTGCGCCAGCTGCAGCTCGAGTACGGAGCCGAGATCGGCCGCGCCATGGTCAACTTCGACGGGCCCATCGTGTTCTGCGTAGTCTCCCGCTATCACGGCGGGGCCTTCGTCGTGTTCTCCAGTGTGCTCAACGATGGCCTCGAAGTCGTGGCGGTCGACGGGTCGTACGCATCAGTGATCGGCGGAGGGCCCGCAGCCGCAGTCGTCTTCAGCAGCGAAGTGAGGAAGAGAACTGAGGCGGATCGGCGCCTGGTCGATTTGAATTCGCGGATCGCGCAAGGTGACGAGGGAGAAGCCCGGCTGCGGGCCGAGCTCGAACAGCTGCGGGGCGCCGTGCGGGCCGAGAAGCAGGCTGAGGTGGCCGGCGAGTTCGACCGGATCCACAGTATCGAGCGGGCCAAGAAGGTCGGTTCGGTCGATCGCATCATCTCCCCTGGCGAACTGCGCCGTTACCTCGTCGAGGCAGTGGAGCGCGGCATAGGCCGTACTAAGCAGGCCGTACGATGACGGATCGCCCTGGCGGGCTCCAGCGAGTCCGGCCGGCCTGGGTCCGTGTCCTGTATTCAGACGCCGGCATCGTACGTCCCTCCAGTGGCCGAACGGTCGATGAGCACGCCGCCCGGCCGCATCGGCCCGGGAACCGCTATCTCTCTTCAGCTAGTTCGGCATTGAGCATGCGCGCCAGGGCATTCAGCGATTCGTTGGAGCCCGTGACGCCGGCGCCGCGCAACGCCCGCCGGGATAGCGGCTTCCCGGCTGCGGCAAGCCTGCGGGCGACCAGCCGCGCCTGAGGATCTCCGTGCTGTGGTCCGCACGTCCACGACGGGTTTCTCTAGCGCCGATCTGGTAATGGGGTCCTGCAGGCCGAACCCGCCGACCGGGGCATGGTCCTGGTCCGGTCCGTCCTGTTCATCGCCGGACAGGTCCGGGGACCAGGGGGCAGCCGGACCTATGGTCCCGCTGCCTGGTCTGTTTGCGGGAGCGTCCGCGCGCAGCATGTGGGCCAGCGCGGTCCCCATGGCCAGTACTAGGACCGGCAGGCAGGACACGATGGTGGTGACGGGCCACGGCCCCCGCGCCGCATGGGCCTGGGCCAGCAGGTGGTAAGCGACCTTCCCGGCCATGCCGAGCGCGAACGAGCAGATCGCGGACCACTTGGCGAACCGGCAGGTACCGGCGCTGATCTAGTCCTCGCGGGACAGCCAGGCGCGCAGCGCGTAGGCGGCGTAGGCCTCGACGCCGGAAGAGTGACGGCGGTGTCCAGGTGGAGCGAGGGCCAGATGCCCGGCAGCGGGGAGACCAGGCCGAACCCGGTCTTCTGCGCGATGCCGACCCACCCGGACCATACCTCGGCCGCGGCCGGGGCGGCCAGGACCAGCAGCGGCCAGGACCGCACGGTCCGGTCCGGCCGGGCGGTGGCGGGCGACCGGTCAGTGGCGGCCGGTCCGGCGGTCCGCCCCGGGACCGGACCAGACTGGCCCGGGTCTGCGGCGTGTACCGTGTCGATGGCAACGGCAGCCATGTCGTTCACCACCCTTCCGTCGTGGCGAGCGGATGGGGCTCGCCGGTCAGCGCGGCCAGGGCGGCGGCCACTTCGGCCAGGCTGGCGCGCACGTACGTCGACGTGGCGCCGGCCTCGCTGCCGCCCTCGGTGTGGCCGGCGTAGGCGCGGGCGACGGCGTAGCCGAAGTTCCGCTCGACCCAGGTCAGGGTGGTGTGCCGGATCCAGTGCATGCTGATCTGCTGGGTTCGCACCCAGGGCAGGTGCCCGCCGAGGCGGGTCCACAGGTGGTCATACCGGCGGCTGGTGATCGGGCGCCCGCCGGCATATCGCAGCAGCTGCCCGTCCGGCGGAGCGTGACGCTCCCGGCCATGCTGCACGAGCCGGCCCATCAAAGTGCGCGAGACCGGCTGCCAGCGCACCGTCTCGCCCTTTTCCCGCAGCCGGATCAGGCACTGGTCCGGGTCCAGATCGTCCGGGCGCAGCGCGAGGGCGCCCCCGCGGCGGCAGGCGGTCTCGGTGTGCAGCCTAAGCAGCAGCGTGTCCAGGTCGGGATCATCGCCCGTGGCCGCGGCCGCCTCGTTGATCTCCGCCAGGCGGGTGTCCGGGACGGCCCGCCGGGTGGAGGGCAGGCGGCGCGGCTTGGCCACCTTCCGCGCCGGGTTGTCCGCCTCGGCGATCAGCCCGTCCTCCACGGCCCGCTGGTACAGGCAGCGCAGCGCCGCCACCAGGTGCTCCTGCGCGCTGCGCCCGCCCCGCGCGTTGCGGCGGGCCACCACATGGGTCTTGACGTAAACCATCAGCTGCCGGATCTGCGACGGGGTGGGCTCGTCCAGGCGGCGGTCGCCCCAGTGCTCGACGACCCGGTTCCAGTACGAGCCGTACGCCCGGCGGGTCCCGGCGCTCACGGCCGCCGACACGACCGGGACGTACTCAGCGAAGGTCGGGATCGGCTTGCACGGCTGCGGGACGGCGGCCAGGTCCGCCGGGGACAGGCCCATCCGCTCCAGCAGCACCAGCGCCGCCTCTACCACTGCCTGCCGGGAGGCGTCCGGGTTCGCGGCGGTCATGGCCGTCTCCCCTCACCGGGGACCGGGGCGTGCGCCCGCAGCGCCTGGTCCACCACCGCGAAGGAGTACGCGGCCAGCGCGTCCCGGGCCGGGAACACCCGCAGCCCGCAGCGGCGCCGCAGCTCGGCCGGGATCACGATGTACGGCTTGGACGGCAGGGTGACCATGCCGGCCGGGTCACGGCGGGCGATGACCACGCCCGCGGCGGCGGTGAGAGTCAGCCGGTCCCCGGGCTGCCAGCCCAACGCGCAGGTCATGGCCCGGTCGGCGACCCGGCCCGACTCATCCATCCGGCCGAACCCGTACAGCACGTCATCCGGGACCGCCGGGACTTCCGGCGCGGCGGCGATGGGGAGGCGGCGGGGCGTGGCCGGCCTGCCGCGCTCCCGGCTGCCTGGCCGGGCACGCGGGGGAATGAGAGGAGCGATGAGCGGGGCGGTCATGGCCGCCTCCCCGCGAGGAGGGGCCAGACGGCCCAGCGGCCAGCAGGCGGCCGGGTTGCGTGTTCAAGCATTGTCTGTTTTAGGGGAAATTTCCCCGGTTTGGGTGTCCGAGGGGGGACTTGAACACGGAAATCGGTTGAATCTCCCCGGACCGGGATTTCACCCTGGACGGGAGACCGCCCTTGCCGACCGAGGCAGAACTTCGGCGCCGTCACCTGTTCCCGACGACTCCTCGCCCACGAGTGTCGTGTGAGGACACTAGGCGGCAAAGTCACCTACCGTGACAGCAGGCCGGGCCGGACACGTACTAGATCCGTCTACGTGTGCCGTGCAGCGCTCGGCCCGACCGCGCCGCGACGTGCCGAACGGGCAGATCCGTGTCTCAGGGGTCGGCCCGGCATAGGCGGTGTGCTGCGTAACAGATTGCCCGGATCCGGGACCGTCGGGGCCGACCCGGCGGCCTCCGCTTCCTGCCTCCCTGGTGACCGCGCTAAACCGTTCCAGTCCGGCTCTGCCCGGTGCTCCCGCTGGCCAGGTTAAGCAGCAGGCAGGTGTACTGTCATAAGCTGCTGTGTCGTGAATGCGGTGCAGGAGCCACGGCACGTCTTCATTTCCTACGTGCGCGAGGACGCTGACCGTGTCGCCGAATTGGCGCAGGCCCTCCGAAGGGCCAGGATCCGCGTGTGGCTCGATACCGATAACCTCTCGCCCGGCCAGACCTGGTTCGCCGAGATGCGTCGTGCGATTAAAAACGACGCGCTGGTCTTCATCGCCTGCTTTTCAGACAACAGTCGTGCCCGCATAAGTACCGTTCAGTGGGAGGAGCTGAATCTGGCGGTCGAGCAGCTCCGGTTGCGCCCTCCGGGCGTGCAGTGGCTGATTCCCGTCCGATTCGATGACGGCCCAGTACCTGACCTCGATATCGGTGGTGGCCGTACGCTGGCGTCGCTTCAGTACGTGGACATCTTCGGCAATGATGCTACGGACGGCATGGCACGACTGATCAGGACCGTACGGCGTATCCGGCGCCAGTCCAGCGCGCCACCTGCCGCGAAAGCTCCGCCTGCGGCCGATCGAGGTGACCAGAGCGCTGACCCGCGATCGCGCAAGCCAGCCGTGGACGCGGCCGAGGAGGCCCGCAGGGCGAAGCCGGGTAGAAAGGCGCGGCCGCACCGCACGACAGAGCCGACCAGCAGGATGGAGGCGATCCGAGCCCGTAAGCCGGAGGAGAAACCTGCTACCCGGTCGGCGTATCTGCAGCAGGTCCGGCGTATTGCGCCGCCTGAGCTCGTCAACCGGGAGACGGAACTGGCCGAGCTAGTTCGGTTCTGCCTCGATGCGGACCGCGGCCCGTATGCGTGGTGGCAGGCACGGGCGTGGGCGGGGAAATCGGCGCTGCTGTCCACGTTCGTGCTGCGGCCTGAAGTAAGCGAGCGGGTGCGGATCGTGTCGTTCTTCATCACCGCCCGGCTGGCCGCCCAGGACACCCGGGAGGCGTTCACCCAGGTGCTGCTGGAGCAGCTAGCCGACCTGACCGGGCAGGACCTGCCGGCGGTCCTGCCTGAGGCGACCCAGGAGGCATACCTGCTGGATCTGCTGGCTCAGGCCGCCGTCGCGTGCCAGCAGGCGGGCGGGCGGCTGGTGCTAGTGGTAGACGGGTTGGATGAGGACCGCAGCGTGACCACCGGTCCGCACGCCCACAGCATCGCCGGGCTGCTGCCCGCCAGTCCTCCAGCTGGGATGCGGGTGATCGTGGCGGGCCGGCCCAACCCGCCGATCCCCGACGACGTGCTCGACTGGCACCCGCTGCGCGCCCCTGACATTATCCGCCCGCTTTCGGGCTCCTCGTACGGACGGGATGTCCAGCGGCTCAGCAGGCAGGAACTGCAGCGCCTGCTGCGCGGCACTCCGGTGGAGCAGGACCTGCTCGGGCTGCTGACCGCGGCCCGTGGTGGCCTGTCCGGCGCCGACCTGGAAGAGCTGACCGAAGCCCCGCTGTGGGATATCGAAGAGATCCTGCACACGGCGGCCGGGCGGACCTTCACCCGCCGGGCCGGCCGGTGGGCACTTGGCACGGCCCCTGAGGTCTACCTGCTTGGTCATGAAGAACTACAGGCCACCGCCAGCCATTACCTCGGCGACCAGCGCCTGGCCGGCTACCATGACCGCCTGCACCGCTGGGCCGGCGCCTACCGTGCCAGGGACTGGCCGCCCAGTACTCCCGAATACCTCCTGAGCGGCTATTTCCGTCTCTTGACCACCCTTTCTGGTGATCTTTCCCGCATGGTCGCCTGTGCTGGTGACAGGGCCCGGCATAACCGCATGCTCGACCTGACCGGCGGCGACGCAGCCGCGCTGGCCGAGATCCGCACCGCCCTGGGCCTCATCGCCGCGGAAGACACACCTGACCTTGTCAGTGCGCTACGCCTAGCCCGCGACCGCGACCAGCTCACCGACCGCAACACCAACATCCCCGTCAGCCTGCCCGCTGTCTGGGCCACCTTGGGGCAGACATCCCGTGCCGGAGCCCTCGCCGCCTCGATCACCGATCCGGACCGGCGGGCGGAGGCCCTGGCGCAGGTCGCGGGAGCACTGGCTCGGGCTGGGCAGTTTGAGCAGGCGGAGACACTGGCCCGCTCCACCGCCGACCCGCATTCGCAAGCGCTTGCCCTGGCGCGCATCGCGGGGGCGCTGGCCGGGACCGGGCAGCACGAGCGGGCCGTAGCCGTCGCCGGGCAGGCGGAGGTGCTGGCCCGCTGCGTCACCGGCGCGGAAGGGCAGGCGAAGGTCCTGGCAGAGGCAGCGGATGTGCTGGCGGCAGCCGGGCAGCACGAGCAGGCCGCCGCCGTCGGCCAGCAGGCCGCGACGCTGACCGCCTCCATCTTCAATCCGTGGCCGAAGGCGGAGGTCCTGGCGCAGGTTGCTGGTGTGGTGGCGCGGGCCGGGCAGTTTGAGCAGGCGGAGACGCTCGCCCGCTCCATCAGGGACGCGTACCCGCAGGGACTTGCCCTGGCGCGGGTCGCGGGGGAGCTGGCCGGGGCCGGGCAGGACGAACAGGCCCTTGCCGTCGCCGGGCAGGCGGAGACACTGGCCCCATCCATCACCAACCCGTCCGCGCAGGCGAAAGTCCTGGCGCAGGTCGCGGGTGTGGTGGCGCGGGCCGGGCAGTTCGGGCAGGCGGAGACGCTGGCCCGCTCCATCACCGGCCCGGAGTGGCAGGGACTTGCCCTGGCGCGGGTCGCGGGGGAGCTGGCCGGGGCCGGGCAGGACGAGCAGGCCATTGCTGTCGCCGGGCAGGCGGAGACACTGACCCGCTCCGTCACCAGCACGGACGGGCAGGCGAGGATCCTCGCGGAGGTTGCGGGAGTGCTGGCGGCGAGCGGGCAGCACCAGCGGGCCGCTGCCGTCGCCGAGCAGGCGGAGATGCTCGCCCGCTCCATCACCTACTCATACCGGCAGGCGGGGGCCCTGGCGGAGGTCGCGGGAGCGCTGGCCCGGGCCGGGCAGTTCGAGCAGGCAGAGACGCTCGCCCGCTCCATCACCGACCCGTACCGGCAGGCGGGGGCCCTGGCGGAGGTCGCGGGAGCGCTGGCCCGGGCCGGGCAGTTCGAGCAGGCAGAGACGCTCGCCCGCTCCATCACCGACCCGTACCGGCAGGCGGGGGCCCTGACGGAGGTCGCGGACGTCCTGGCCAGGTCCGGGCAGCGCGAGCGGGCCGCCGCCGTCGCCGGGCAAGCGGAGACGGCGGCGGCATCCACCAACGACCCGGAAAAGCAGGCAGAGGCCCTGGCGGAGGTCGCGGGAGTGCTGGCCGGGGCCGGGCAGTTTGGGCAGGCGGAGACGCTGGCTCGCTCCATCACCGACCCGTACCGGCAGGGACTTGCCCTGGCGCGGGTCGCGGGGGAGCTGGCCGGGGCCGGGCAGTTTGAGCAGGCGGAGACGCTGGCCCGCTCCATCACCGACCCGTACCGGCAGGCGGGGGCCCTGACGGAGGTCGCGGACGTCCTGGCCAGGTCCGGGCTGCGCGAGCGGGCCGCCGCCGTCGCCGGGCAAGCGGAGATGCTGGCCCGATCCACCAATGACCCGGAAAAGCAGGTGTGGGTCCTCACGGAGGTCGCGGGCGTCCTGGCCAGGTCTGGGCAGCGCGAGCGGGCTGCCGCCGTCGCCGGGCAAGCGGAGACGCTGGCCCTATCCGCCGCCGGCACACTTTGGCAGGCGGTGCGTCTGGGACAGGTCGCGGGGGTGTTGGCTGCCGCCGGGCAGCACGAGCGGGCCGCCGCCGTCGCCGGGCACGCCGAGACGCTTGCCCGATCCGCTAACGACCCGCCCTTGCTGGGGTTGGTCGCGGTGACGCTGGCCAGAGCCGGACAGTACGGGCAGGCCGAGACACTGGGCCGATCCATCACCGAGCCGATCAGCCAGGCAGTGACCCTGAGAGTGGTCGCGAGCGTCCTGGCCGGGGCCGGAATGCACCGGCAGGCCGAGGCACTGGCCCGCTCCATCACCGCCCCGGACCAGCAGGCGGAGGCCTTGGCTCAGGTCGCGGAGGCATTGGCCGGGGCTGGGGATACCCGGTCTGCTTGCCGGGTGGCCGCCGTCACTTGCGTAGTTGGGTCGTGGACGACCGCGGCGAGAGCAGTACTGGTGCTAGACCCGTCCGCGTTTGCAAAACTGGCATCCGCGCTGGACGACAGACAGACGAGTGCAACTATCTGAATAATGAACAGTCACGAACGGCGCCAACAAGCGAGCACCTCCGCAAGAACCGCGTATCCGCATGCCGCACCGCGCCTTGGTCAGGCTGTCGGCTGTTATTGCTCCTGAGATCACGCTCACGATGTAGAGCGAGGGCGAAGTTACTTTGCTGTTGCGTTCTTTCCCTCTAACTAGGCAACCAGGATCCTTGTCAGCTGTGAGCCACTACATCGCCCGTCGGCGGGATCTTGATCACCCATATCGGCATGATCTGTGCAGGCCCAGCGTCAACAATTGATGATCTAGCCGCGCAAATAATCGGCGATCTGCGCGGTTTGGTCTATTGACGCACGTTTCGCTCGTCACGGCGCGCCATTCCCGGCCCTGCCCGCAGGAGCAACTGGATGACTGGTGGCCTGGCGCAGGCCTGCCTTCGGGCCGCGGGCAGGCAAGCCGGTCCGCGGCGTGGGCGCGGCGGCTGTCCTCGGCTGCTGCGGCCAACACAGGAGTAACACAAGTTCGGGTCCGGGAGGGGTCCAACACACGGATAACACGGACGAAACGGCATTACCCGGCACACGTCGGCACGGCTGCTAAACTGCTGCCACGAGCTCCTGACAGGCCCTTCTGCTGGTAAAGCGGGCTGCGGAGCCGCATCAGGCAGAGGCTCCCGGGCCGATGACAGACCTTCTGTTAAACGGTAGGTCACCTCATCGACCGCGCGACCCCGCGCCATGCTTAATACAGACCGGGCTAACCCAACAGCCGCGGCACTAACGTTAGGTATACGGAGAGGACGTTGAATACGACTTTGGCGATATTGGCGTTCGGTTCGATCCGCGAGGAACCTGGCGCGGACCTCGCAGCTGCGGTTACTCAGCGGATCGAGGTCCAGACACCGTTCAGGGTAGAGTTCGCGCGCTCGAGTCGTACCCGTGATGGTGCGCCGACCTTGGTGCCGGTCAGCGAGGGAGGCGCTCATGTCTCAGCTTCGGTACTCGTACTCGACGAGGCCGTCACCGTCGGCGATGCGCGCGACATGCTTTACCGGCGTGAGACTGGACGCCGGGATGAGGTAAATACTGCTTCTTCGACCGACTGGATCGCCGAGTTGGCGGGCTGTGCTGGAATTAACGTTTGCCTCTACACAGCCCTTCCCGCGAACATCCGGCCGCTCACCGCGCAGAAGCTGGCTGAGCTCGCGGTGCAAAGCGCCGCCGCTCCGGCAGGCGCCGCGCGGCGTGATGGCATCTCCTACTTGCAGCAGCAGAAGCGCAATGGAGTCGTGACGCCGCTGATGGCTTCCTATGAGAAAGCTGTGCTCGCGCACACTGGCGCCTGCGATCTTGACGGCGCATGGGAGCGGGCTCGCACCGGAGCAGCTCCTACCTGACTTAGCGCGAGCAACCAGAAACGACCGTTTTCCAGCGCGCTTCAACGGGTGGTAAGGCTAGGCGGTTGCGCTGGTGTGGACGGCGCGTCCGCGCTGGCTGCGGCTGGCGCGATCTTCTTTCCCAAGTCACGTTTGTAGAACCGCTTTGTTTGCAGGCGGGTGAACCCGGTAAAGCCGTCCTTGGCGATAACCTGAAAAAGGATATAGTCGCTCTCTTTTAGATTATCAAGGTCAGCTTCTTTTAGTTTACCGACGTGATCCGCTATCTCTTTGTTTGCCCAGAAGGTGAAGTCTTGCTTCGTGCGCTTATCTTTCTCGTGCCGCTGCCGATACTCCGCTATACTCTTTTCCGAATCCGCACGCCGGGACGGTCGAAGTCTAGCGAGGTAGATTCTCGCCAGCCACCTGCGCGTAGCGAGACTCGGTGACGGCGGCACGTCTCCCTGTCGCTGTCCGGGAACCGTCAGTGCCATGTACGGCTTTGCTCGGCTAAGCCTGCCGCGGATCTCGAAAAGTTCATCGACGTCGAGACAGATTTTGTACCTTTCAAACGTTTCAGTTCTGTCGATCCGGAACAGGCGCGCCTGCACTTCAAGTACCTTCCGCAGGCCTTTATTAGTCACCGTGAATCCAAGCGTCGGCGACCTCTGGCCGCCACGGGCGCCCTCGCTTGCTGGTGCACCTTCATTCTTTGGCAGACGCGAGTTGAGCTCGACTTCGAGTCGCGGTTTCATCGAGAAGAGAATCAGGAGGCCAATAAAGGTCGTTACCACTCCGATTATCAGATCTTGCGGAACGCTATGTATATCGATCCATGATGGCGGAGGCGATCCATCCGCGATTACATTGACGAACATATCCCACCCCACTAACCAGTATGTCTATTCGAAGGCCTCAAAGCCGGTTCGGTGAATCCTTCTTACCATCCGGCCGCAGCTTTGCTCAACCGTCTCGATGCCCGGAGCTGACAAGACCAGCGGCCGGCGATTCTTGATCGTCGGCACCTATTCGGCAGGGTGTGGTAGAGCGCGTCGTTGTTCCAGTTCATCTTCGTCAGGGCGAGGACCTCGCCGGTCATGGGGTCGGCCGGGTCCTATGCAGGCTGGTTTTGAGCGGGTCACCGGCGTTGGCGTCCGAGGGCGGTGAGGTGGCTGTCCAGCTCCTACCAGCTGGCTCATGGCCTGCTCGACCACACCCAGCACCTGACTCTGCACGATCCCGAAGCCGCCGAAGAGGCCCTCGGCGAAGCCCACGACATCGCGGCCTCCCTCGCTGCCAGCCGCTGCTGGACCGTGCCGCTGACCTGACACGCACCATGCCGCCGGTCCAGAACCCGGGATCGTCTTGCGGGGTCATTCTGCTGGCCACCCCGGCCGCCGGATGACAGGCTGGTAGCTGTGACGGAGCAGAGCAGCGGGGAGGTGGTACCCGAACGCTGGAACGCGGTTGGTCCGAAGTCCAATATGTGGATGGATCCGGCGCAGGACCCGAGGTTCGCGGCAGACGCGGAACTGGAAGGCGAGCGGGCGACGCTGCTGGACTACCTGCGCGCCTACCGGCTGGCGCTGGAACTCAAGTGCGCCGGCCTCGACGCGGAGCAGCTGGCCCGGCGCTCGGTGCCGCCCTCCACCATGTCCCTGCTCGGCCTGGTCCGCCACATGGCCGACGTCGAGCGCAACTGGTTCCGGCGGGTGATGGCCCGGGCCGACGCGCCGCCGCTGTACTGGTCTGATGATGCTGAGGACGCTGACTGGGCGGGGGCGGTGGCTGATCCGGCGGTGGTCGCCGGCGCCTGGCGGGCCTGGCGCGAGGAGGTCGCCTTCGCGGAGCAGTTCGTCGCCGGCTCGCCCGACCTCGCCATCCGCAGCCCCATGCAAGATGGCACCACCGTCGCGCTGCGCGAGGCGATACTCCACATGGTCGAGGAGTATGCCCGCCACCTCGGCCACGCCGACCTGCTCCGCGAGCGGATTGACGGCCGTGTCGGCCAGTAACCCCAAACGAGCCGGACGTCGACCGTGCTGCACTGCGGGGCAGGCTGAGCGCAAGAGCCGGCGCGCTCGACACGCACGATCGGCGCAGTGCGACACGATCCGTAATTAGCCCATCCCTGCGCCACCACGCGCACCGCCGCCGTTATCTCTAGCCCGATTTTCGAATCCTTCGCTGTATACGCCGGAGGTCCTGGCCTGCGGCGAGGACACGTTATCGACAGTGGTGTCTCCGCCGCATCGGAAATGATGTTGTCCACGTGACCTGCGTCTACCCCTTTCTCGCTGCCGCTTTTAGCGTTTCGCGCCTCACACGTACCGTCGGCAGCGACATGTCACCGCCGCAGACCCCCTGGCCACTGGCACTTTTCGCAGGGGACTTCAGATAACCGCCTGGCGCCGTCTAGGTCGGCTGGTGTTTCACGCTCAGGCCGCACCGAACAGGATATTCTGTCGCGGCGACGAATCTTTGCGAGCGATTAAGATCCCTGACCCGGTGCCTGCGGTTGGTCCTTCGCTGCGGCCTTGCGCGACCGGCGGCCGGTCAGCAGGCCCCGGGTCTGGGTCAGGCACGACTGGTCACCTCCTTCGCCGCCGCGGCATCGGCACCTGCGCACAGCTCCAACACGATTTTTACGACGCCGGCCGCCCGAACGGTTCACTCGCCCGGGTAAAAAATATTTCTTAAATTTTCCGATGGCCGACCTGAACCATTCCTTATGGGTTTGTCGTAACTCATACATCTGGCCAGATGGACATCGGATATCGACCTTCCCGGCGGCGTAGATATTGAAGTCTACCGCGGTCAGGCGCATTGGCTGCCGCGATTGTTAGGAGAACCAGATCATGACTGCCGTGACATCCTGCGCCCACCATGTACCGACGCGAAATGACGTCGACCAGGCGTGTGATGACCCGCTGGTCATCCACTTGATGACCCGCGCAAGAGGCGGAGACAAACGGGCGTGGGACGCGCTCGTCGAACGGTACGCCCCGTTGATCTGGTCGATTTGCCGCCAGTACCGGCTCGGCCGCGACGACGCCGACGACATCGGCCAGAGCGTCTGGATGCATCTGGTGGAACAGCTGGACAAGATCCGCAATCCGGCCGCGCTGGCCGGGTGGCTCGCTACCACCACCCGGCGGGAGTGCGGGCGCCTCGTGCGCGCGGCGCACGCACCGGGCGCGGTTGTTTGCGAGCTCCACGCCGAGATCATCCCAGACGAGCGGGCCGAGGCGGTCGACCAGGAACTGCTCGCGGCCGAACGCCATGCGGCGCTGCGCGAGGCGTTCACTTGTTTGCCCCCGCAAGGCCAGCGGCTGATCGCCATGCTCATCGCGGACCCGCCGGTGGCATATGCCGAGATTAGCG
>Ga0302177_10001122_pt1 | contig 19379 bp, 20 predicted proteins | sample I_Palsa_E1_2_FD_198780 | JGI IMG/M metagenome (GOLD analysis project Ga0302177, IMG submission 198780) | Peat permafrost microbial communities from Stordalen Mire near Abisko, Sweden - I_Palsa_E1_2 | ecosystem: Environmental > Terrestrial > Soil > Palsa > Peat permafrost | place: Sweden... | reverse complement strand
TCGCCGTGGTGCTGGTCGACGCGAGCGAACCGCTCACCGAGCAGGACCTGCGGATCATCTCGATGGTCATCGAGGCCGGCCGGGCCCTGGTCATCGCCTACAACAAGTGGGACATGGTCGATTCCGACCGGCAGCACTTCCTGGAGCGCGAGATCGAAAGGCAGCTGTACACGGCGCGCTGGGCGCCGCGGGTGAACATCTCCGCGACCACCGGGCGGCACACCGACCGGCTGGTGCCCGCGCTGGAGACGGCGCTTGAGGGCTGGGAGACCCGGGTGCCGACCGGGCAGCTCAACGCGTGGCTCACCGGGCTGGTCGCGGCCACGCCACCCCCGGTGCGCGGCGGCAAGCAGCCGAAGATCCTGTTCGCCACCCAGGCCGGGGTCCGCCCGCCGCACTTCGTGCTATTCTCCTCGGGCTTCCTCGAGGCCGCTTACCGCCGGTTCATCGAGCGGCGGCTGCGGGAAGACTTCGGCTTCGAGGGCAGCCCGGTCCAGGTGTCCGTGCGGGTCAGGGCCAAGCGTGAGTCCCGGGGCGGACGGCGCTCCGCAAAAACCACCTCCGCGCGGACGGAGCGTCGGCGCTGAGACGGACGCGGAGGGCGCAGCGGGTCCGCGCCGGGGCGAGGCAGGTGCGCTGAGGGTGTCACCACCGTCCGTTCGGCCTCAGGACCTTGATCTTCTCGACGCCGACCGCAGGCACGTCTGGCATCCCTACGGACCTATGCCCGGGCGGATGGAGCCGCTCGTCGTGGAGTCCGCGGCCGGGGTGCGGCTGCGGCTGGCGACCCCGGTCGACGGGGTACGCGAGCTGGTCGACGGCATGTCGTCGTGGTGGGCGGCTATCCACGGCTACCGGCACCCGGCGCTAGACGAAGCGGCGGCCCGCCAGCTGGGGCGGATGAGCCACGTGATGTTCGGCGGGCTTACCCACGAGCCTGCGGTGCGGCTGTGCGAACGGCTCGTCTCGATCACCCCGGCCGGGCTCGAGCACGTGTTCCTGTGCGACTCGGGCTCTGTCTCGGTCGAGGTCGCGGTCAAGATGTGCCTGCAGTACTGGCGATCGGCCGGACGGCCGGCCAAGCGGCGGCTGCTGACCTGGCGCGGCGGGTATCACGGCGACACGTTTATGGCGATGTCGGTATGTGACCCCGAGGGCGGAATGCACGCCCTGTGGGACGGGGTGGTGGCGAGCCAGGTGTTCGCCGCGATGCCGCCGGCCGGCTTCGCCGCGGGGGTGGACCCCGCGTACGCGGCGTCGCTGACCGCGCTGATCGCCGAGCACGCGGACTCGCTGGCCGCGGTGATCGTAGAACCGGTGATCCAGGGCGCGGGCGGGATGCGTTTTCACGACCCCGGCTACCTGCGGGTGCTGCGCGAGGCCTGCACGGCCCACGGCGTGCTGCTGATCTTCGATGAGATCGCCACCGGGTTCGGCCGCAGCGGCTCGCTGTTCGCCGCCGGGCAGGCCGGCGTCAGCCCCGACGTGATGTGCGTGGGGAAGGCGCTGACCGGCGGGTACATGTCACTGGCCGCGGTCCTGTGCACTCCGGCCGTGGCGTCGGGGATATCGTCAGGCTCGGTGCCCGTGCTCGCGCACGGGCCCACCTTCATGGGCAACCCGCTGGCCTGCGCGCTGGCGCTCGCGTCGCTGGCCGTGCTGTCCGACCCCGATTGGTACCCAGGCGGATGGCAGGCCTCGGTCGCCCGGCTGGCCGCGGGGCTGGAAAGCGGGCTGGCGCCCGCCCGGGCCATGCCCGGGGTGGCGGACGTCCGGGTCCTCGGTGCGGTCGGCGTGGTACAGCTGGACCGTGAGGTCGATGTGGCGGCGGCCACGGCGGCCGCCGTGCGCACCGGCGTGTGGCTGCGGCCGTTCCGTGACCTGATCTACACGATGCCGCCGTACCTGACCTCAGATTCCGATCTCGCCCTCATCTGCCGGGGCGTGCTCGCCGCGGTCCAGGCCCGGTAACGACGCGAACGCACCCGGCGGCGGGGCGGGCGAGGACCGGGCGGTCGCGTCGGTGACCGGTTTCGCGCCCGAGGCGAAGCGCACCAGGTCCTGACCGTGCACCATGCGCCCCGGCATCGGATCCGAGGCCGCCCGCCGGGTCAGCGCATCGGTCGGCAGCTCACCGGGGCTCGCCGCCAGCACCAGGTTGCCGAACCTCCGGCCGCGCAGGACCGCGGCGTCCGCGATAAGGCAGGCGTGCGGGAAGACCGCCCGCGCCGTCGCGACCTGCGCACGGGCGTGCGCCAACGGCGCCCCGTCGGCCACGTTGGCGGCGAAGACCCCGCTGTCGCGAAGCGCGCGGCGGGCGGCGGCCGCGAATTCCACCGAAGTCAGGTGGGCTGGCGTGCGGCCGCCGGCGAAAACGTCGGTGATGACCACGTCGAAGGACCCGGCCGGCACCCGGTCCAGGACGGCCCGGGCATCGCCGATGCGGACCTGGGCTCGCCCGCCGGTCCGCAGCGGCAGCCTGAGCTTGATGAACCGCCAGAGGGCCTCGTCCACGTCGACGGCCACCTGCCGGGAGCCAGGCCGGGTCGCCGCCACGTAGCGGACCAGCGTCAAGGCCCCGGCGCCCAGGTGGAGCACATGCAGTGGCTGACCCTCCGGCGCCGTCACGTCGATTATGTGCCCCAGCCGCCTGACGTACTCGAACTCCAAGTACCCAGGATCGTCGAGGTCGACATGCGACTGCGGGATGCCATCGATCAGCAGCATCCACGCCGCCCGCCGGTCAGCATCCCGTAGCAGCTCGGCGCAGCCGTGACCGGTGTCGATCCGGTCCTCGCCGCTCTGGAGTCTCCTCCGGGTCATAGCTGTCATTATCGGCGGTTCCCGGTCCGGCGGTGGGGGTCATCCGGGTGGCGGCTCGAAGAATCCGGCCCGGGTATGCGAGGCTGTCTTACGTACTTCCCGATCGTAGGAGGCCGCATGGCTGTCGATAAAACCAGGCCCGCCGGCGCCCCGGCGGACGACGCGCCGGCTGCGCCCGTCCCCTCCGATGAGCACGGGCCCGATGAGCACGGCACTGAGCACGGCACCGAGCACGGGGCTGGCGCGGATCCCGATCTCGATGAGATGAAGCGCAAGTTCCGTGCTGCGCTCGACCGTAAGCGCGGCACGCACGCCAGCGCGAACGCGGACGGGGCGCAGGACACCGGCAAGGTGCACGGCTCGCATGGCCCCGCGGCCAGCCGCCGTTCGTTCCGCCGCAAGAGCGGCGGCTAACCTGCCGGCACCACGCGGAGCCAGGCGTGGTCCTCGGTGAGGTATCGGTCCAGCCGGAGTCCAGCGTCGGCGAGCACGGCCGCCAGCTCGGCCTCGTCCAGGCGCGTCGCCGTGAACGTCTGCGTCCAGCGCTGGTCGCCGTCCACGTACTCCACCGTGGCCGAAACGAGGTTCGGCGCGGGGCGGGACACGTCCCGCATCCGGAGGATGATCCCGTCCCGCGTGCTCTCCGCGTCGGCTGCGGCTGAGAACCACTCAGGCGCGAACTGCTGGATGATGACGCAGCCGTCGTCGGCGACGTGACGGCGGCAGGCGGCCAGGAACGCGCTCCGCGTCGCGGTATCCGCGTTTATCAGGTGCGACGCGAGCAAGACCGCGTCGAAACGGCGGCCGAGCGCGAGATCCTCGATGCGCGAGCACACCGTTTCCCCGTCGCGCACATACGCCAGCATGTCCGGTGATTCATCGACGGCGACGACCGGATGGCCGAGCGCGACCAGTGGGTGGGTGATCCGGCCAGTGCCGGAGCCCAGCTCGAGGATGGAGGCGCCCGGCCGGACCGCGTCGTACACGATGGCAGGTTCGCCCATGGCGGTTATCCGCGCGTAGAACTCGACGGAGCAGCCGTCTGGGGTGATCACCCCGGGTCCGGTTCCATCAGAAGCCTGGCTCATCCGGCCCATTCTGCCTCGGTGCATGTGACCCGGCGGGACCCGCGGGTCCGGACCTACGCGGTCGCGGAATGAATCGGCGCCGCCCAGGGCTGGATTGGCCGGTCCTGATCCGGGCGCTCGGCCTGCGGGATGGCCTGCGGAACGGCCTGCGGGATGGCCTGCGGGATGGCCGGCGGGATGGCCGGCGGAACGGCATGCGGGCCTGCTTGCTTCAGAGCCTGCTGCGGTTCATCATTCGCCGCCAGGTGAAACCAGACGGTGGTTCCGGCCGGGTCCCTGAGATATCCCCACTGAGCGGCGAGGTTCTGGACGAGGAACAGCCCGTGTCCCTCGGCCGCGTACAGATCGCCCTTGACGATAGGCGTGCCCGCCGAACCGCCGTCGATGATCTCGACGAGGACGCCGCGCGGTATCCCGATCACGACGATCGCCACGGTTCCACCCTCGACACCCGATTTGGTGTGCATGATGGCGTTGGTGACAATTTCTGAGGTCAGTAAGGTCGCCGTATCGGCGTCCGTGCCGGGCCGGTGAGCGCTGAGCGTCCGCGCGACGAAGGCACGGGCCGCGGAGACCTGTTCCGGGCGACCAGGGATGGTCAGCGAGTCGAGAATCGTAGCACGCGCGCTGTCGACCCTCCCTCGGGGCCCCACCCACCTCCCCATTCCCTCTTCACTGCGCCGCGGATCAGGCCATGATCGTCGGGAATTGCCTTGGGGCGTTGCCATGTTGAGTCCCTCCCATTTTGCCGAGACCGGGCTCTCGCCTGTGCTCGACCTTGAGCCGTTACGTTTGCCTAGTGTCCTGGTGCGACGCTTGTAACACCGGTCACTATGGCCTGCTTATTTTGCATGCACCGTCTAAAGCATCTGGCCCCTCATTCGTCTGGTGTCTCGCTGCCGCAATTACTTCAGGCAATGCCAGGTATCCGGATATCCATATAGTGTCCAGGCGCCGTGAATTATGTATACATTATCGATCTGATGTTTCACACTATGTCCTAATTTGCACGTTCATGATTGACGACGCGGACTAGCATTCCAGAAACGATAATGGTGCCGCGTGCGCCTTCACGCAAGTGCGTAGGGGAAATTTTCCGCCTGAAATCCCGGATGGGATTTCATCCGCGGCGTGAGTGCTGTATCGTACTGCGTGTCAGGGACGATGTGGAGTGTTCTGGTTACACTCTGCTACATAGATAGGGTCGTCGGCCGTGGGTCCTGGTTCCCCGCATCGTCCTGAGTACTAACCCTCTGCTCCACAAGGAGGCGAGTTTCTCGTGCCTCTTGGTCCTACCGTTCGTAGGCGCAGGCTCGGTGCCGAGCTCCGGCGTCTGCGAGATGCGCATTCGTTCAAGCTGGAGGAGGTGGCCGAGAAACTCGAATTGGCCGCTTCGACGCTCTCGCGGATCGAGACGGGCAAGGCGCCGTGCAAGTCGGCGTACCTGACCGCCATGCTGGGTTTGTACGAGGTCGAGGACCCGGTCGCGCGGAAAGTCCTTGTCGATATGGCCCGCGAGGGACATCGCAAGGGCTGGTGGTCCATCTACGACGATGTGCTGCCGAGCGGATTCGACATCTACGTGGGCTTGGAGGCAGAGGCTTCCGGCCTGCGGAGTTACGAATCTGACGTGGTGCACGGGCTGCTGCAGACCGCCGACTACGCCCTGACGGTGCTGCGCGAGCTGCGGCCGAGGGATAGTGAGGAACTCCTCGAGCGCGTGGTGGAACTGCGCATGCAGCGGCAGCGGGCGCTCGACCAGGATCCGCCGCTTGACGCCTGGATCATCCTCGACGAGGGTGCGATCAGGCGGAAAATCGGCGGATCGGCGATCATGCAGCGCCAGCTCGAGCGCCTTGTCCAGGCCAGCCGATGGCCGAACGTGACTTTGCAGGTCCTTTCCTTCGACTCGGGCGCGCACGCCGGGCTGACCGGGCCGTTCGCCATCCTGGAGTTTCCCGAGCGGACCGATTCTGACGTTGCTTACACCGAAGCCCTGGGCGGCATGATCTACCTGGAAAAGGACCGGGAGGTTCGTGCATGCGCCGAGGCCTTCGACCGGATGCGCGCCACGGCGCTTTCCCCAGCCGCGTCGGTCGAGCTGATCCAGCAGGTGGCACGCGAGCTCACCTGATCAAGGCTTACCTGAAAAATCAACCGCACAACAAAGGAAAGGAAGGGTCGATGGATACCGACCTCACCGGGCTGCACTGGTTCAAAAGCAGCGCGAGCAGCGCCGCGGGTTGCGTCGAAATAGCCCACATCCCCGAAGGGGGAGTGGCGGTTCGCGACTCAAAGGATCGCGGAAAGAAGGCCCACATCTTCAACAGCCACGAATGGGAGTGCTTCCTTACCGGGGCGAAGAACGGGGAATTCGACCTTCCCGTTACCTAGGCCTTCCCGTCACCTCGGCGCCGGTGGAGGAGGACGGACGGGGCTCACCCGCTCCAGCCCCGTCCGTCCTAGGCGCAGCAGGTGAAGGGTTAGGGGGGAGAAAGCAGAGGGCGGTGGACCCCTGAGGGGTCCACCGCCCTCCCGCGCATCCGGCCAGCGGGCATCGGAGTTACGGATGCTCATTGAGCTCTTTTTCTAGCTGGCTGATGATCGTGGTGAGTATGTGAGGTGTCTCGCTCGGCTTGGCGCTTACGATGCTCAGCCGTTCAATGGCCAGCAGATAGCGGTCGACATCGGATTTCTTGTCGAAGTAGAGAGCGCTGGTGAGGTGCTCCAGGTACGCCACGTCGGGGAGGTCTGCGTCGTTGAACCGCAGGATGGCGAACCCACTGGGTACAGCGTGACCGCCCCTGTCGGCCGGAATGATCTGCAGCGTAAGGTTCTGTCTGCTGCTGAGGCTGAGCAGGTAACGGAGCTGGTCGCGCAGGATTTCTTTGCTTCCGATCGGCCGCCGCAGCGCCGTCTCCTCGACGATCGCCCAGAGTCTGAGCCGTCCCTCGGAGAACCGGCGCTGCCGTTCCTTGCGCATGATGACATGCCGTTCCGCTTCGCCGATCGGGATGTCGCAGAATGTGAGAACGGCGGCGGTGTATTGCGGCGTCTGCAGCAGGCCAGGTATGAACTGCGCCTCGTAAACGCGGATCGAGGTCGCGGCCTCCTCCATCCCGACGTAGGACTGGAACCAGTCGGGCAGGATGTCGTTGTACCTGTGCCACCAGCCGGGACGGTTGGCCTGCTCGGCCAGGGTCAGCAGCTGCTCCCGCTCGACCGCGCCGACGCCGTAGAAGGTGAGCAGGTCGAGCACGTCGATCTCGCGAATCGCGTTACGGCCGAGCTCGATGCGGCTGATCTTGGACTCCGACCCGCGGATCGCCCGGGCCGCTGCTTGCGCGGTGATCCCGCGGCTCTCTCTGAGCCGCCGCAGCTGGGTGCCGAGCAGGATGCGCAGTACAGTTGGCCCCTCTGTGGGCTCTGGCATGACACCCTCCGGATGTCCGTTCCGCTACGGAATTGTCTCGCGCAATTGCGCGGCAAAGCGTTGCCATCCACCTTTTGCGTAATCGCTAGGATATCCCATATGGGATTGCATGTCACCCCCGGTATTGGCTGCCTCGCCCTCCTGTACGAGACACCTCCGTCTCGGACACTTCTGTCCAGCTGGACCAATTTGACTGTTAGGCTTTTGTCGGCTTGTGGCAGATCTTGGGTCCTGCGGCCTCGGTGCCGGACGCAGTGGATGGCGGCCGCAGCCCCGTGGTGTGCGGTTCAGCGTCTGGGGCGCCCGAGGCACCAGGCTCGGACCGTGGCGGTGATACGCCTGGCCAGGCCGGATCCGCGGCCAGTGCGGGTACGCGCAGGCAGCGAAAGGAAGCCCGGCGTTGAGGAGCGGTAAGGATCCCAAGGGCGCCGGTGACTGGCGGACGACATTCCGACCCGATATTCCAAGTCCGGCCCGCATTTACGACTATCTGCTGGGCGGGAAAGACAATTACCCCGCTGACAGGCAGGCGGGAGATGAAATAGCGGCCCATCTGCCGAGCATTCGCGAGGCGTTTAGGTGGAACCGGACCTTTTTGCGCCGTGCGGTGAATTTTCTGGCTGCCGACGCCGGAATCCGCCAGTTTATCGATATTGGTAGCGGTCTGCCGGCCTCGGGCAACGTGCACGACGTGGCGAGGCAGGCTGACCCGGCGGCTCGGATCGTCTACGTCGACAACGATCCGGTGGTGCTCGCGCACGGCCGGAATATGCTGCACGGCGTCCCGGATACCGTCATCCTCTCCCACGACCTGCGCGCGCCCGCTGAGATCCTGGCCGATCTCGGGCTACGGCGGCTCATCGATTTTTCCGAACCCGTCGCCATCCTGCTCGTCGCTATCGTGCACTTCATCTCCGACGCCGACGACCCAGCGGGCATCATCAAAGAGCTGCTTGCGCCATTTCCATCCGGCAGCTATCTCGCTCTTTCGCACGCCACTGCGGATGGAACTCCCGCGGTAAACGATGCGGCGAGGGTCTATGACGAGGCGACGGCTCAGGCCCATGTCCGCCGGCAGGATGGCGTACTGGCGCTGGTGGACGGCCTGGATCTCGTCCCGCCTGGCCTGGTGTGGACACCGCAGTGGCACCCAGAACCGGAAGCGGAGATGCCGTCACGCCCGGCGGACTCTTTTTCCTACGCCCTGGTCGCCCGCAAGCCCTAGCCCTGGCCACTTCTGTCCGGCGCGGATCCCTAGGATGGTGGTCATGCACTACAGGTCGCTCGGAGAATCGGGACTTCAGGTGTCGGTCGTCGGGCTCGGCTGCAATAACTTTGGCGGCCGCCTCGACGTGGACGGGACGCGCGCGGTGGTGGACGCGGCCATCGACGCCGGGATCACGCTGTTCGACACCTCGGATACTTATGGCGGAGGCGGGGGTTCGGAGAGCGCCCTCGGCGAGGTTCTCGCGGGGCGCCGGGATCGGGTCGTGCTGGCCACGAAGTTCGGCCACCAGAAGGCGGACATGGGGTACGGGCCCGCGGCCGGGGCGAAAGGCGGCCGCGCCTACATCAGGCGCGGTCGCCGAGTCGCTGCGGCGGCTGCGCACCGACCACATCGACCTGTACCAGCTGCACACCCCGGACCCGGTGACTCCGGTCGAGGAAACGATTGCCGCGCTGCACGAACTGGTGGCGGAGGGCAAGGTCAGGTATCTGGGCCATTCGAACTTCTCCGGCTGGCAGCTGGCCGACGCGGCGCACCTCGCGGCGCATAACTCGCGCACCCCGTTCGTTTCGGCCCAGAATCACTGGTCGCTCCTCGAGCGCGAGGCCGAGGCCGACGTCGTCCCCGCGGCCAGGCATTTCGGCCTCGGCGTGCTGCCGTACTTCCCGCTCGCCAATGGCCTGCTGACCGGCAAGGTCAGGCAAGGCCAGACGATACCGGCGGGGACCAGGCTGGCCGACCGCGAAAGCTACGTTACCTCCGAAAAGCTGGCCAGGGTCGAGGCGCTGATCACCTGGGCGCAGGCCCGCGGCGTCGCGATCTTGGACGTGGCGATCGGCGCTCTCGCGGCGCAGCCAGGCTGTTCCTCGGTGATCGCGGGTGCGACGACCCCCGAACAGGTCAAGGCCAATGCGGCCGCAGCGGAGTGGATCCCGTCCGCAGACGAGCTAGCCGAGATCGACCGAATCGTTCCGCCGCCAGCCCCGACCCCATAAGCCGGATAAGCCCGGCCTGGCTCAGCCTCCGGCCACCGCCGTCTTGAACAGAACCGCGGCGTTCGCGCCGAGCACCGCCGAGTACGAGACCTGGGGAGTATCGCCGCCCTGCTCATACCCGCCGATGACCCCGATCACCGCGCCCTGGCCGGTCGCCGGGTCGACCTCGGCGAGGAACGGGCCGCCGCTCGTCCCATCGGTATAGCTGCCGCAGTCGAACTCGAGTTGATCGGTCATCGGCTCCTTGAGCCAGTTCTGGCAGGTGATCGGCTGGTTAGAGGAGTCTGGGTAGCCGATCACCTGAACCAGCTGATGGTTGTACGGCTGGCCGGTGATGAGCTTCTCCGCTCCGGTGACGTCCTCGATCGGCACCGTCGAGCCCCGCTGGCTGACCCTGAGGATGGCGAAGTCGTCGTCGGGGTTTGACGATGAGTTCCACCCCTGGTCAACGTAGACCTTGGTTACGGTCCACACACCGTATGGCGTGGTGCCGTTGTTGTAGCCAGGGACGAACGCCACGGTGCCCGAGGTGTGGGTGACGCAATGCGCGGCGGTGATCACAAGGTCTCCATGCGGGCTGTTGATCACGCTCGCCGAGCAGAAGTGCTGGCTCAGCTTGCCCGCGGATGTGGAGAACAACGCCCCGACCGCCGGAGTGCCTGAGAATGCCTGTCCGTTCCGCGACGTCGACCCCAGATGCCGCATCGTCTGGACAAAGCCGGTCGCGATGTCGCCGGCGGCGCCGCTGGCCGGGGTTACCATGATGGCCGAACCGAACCCGAGCACCGCGACCAGGGCCGCCCTGGCGGGTGTCCGCAACAGCCAGGGCGACCGCCGCCGTCGGCGGCTCCGGTGCGCGGTCGTGGTCTGCTCCGGGTCGCCCGGGTCCGAGCGGTGACCGCTTCGCCGGCCTACTCGCAACAGCACCCCGTTTGGTCACCCACCTTGGTTCGTCCATATGTGTAACGCTGAGGTTACTTTGATACTCAATTGTGATGGAAAAGGCCCATTTCCACTAGTGGGAAATGCTCCAAAAGTGATCAGAAGTTGCCGCTGCGAGCTGAGGATTCGCTGTGACCCAGCTGCGCTCGCGCTGGACGCAACGGCTCTAACCGAGTGACTTCCCTCGCGGGACCTGATCGTAGTCTACTCCCTGTAATCACTTCGTGCTCATAAGTAACCGAATTTGCCGCGCAAGCCGCCGCTTGCCAGATCACCAAAATCACACCGAAGGTGCCCGGGGTCATCTGGCTGCGACTGCTGAGCCACCCGCGCCAGCCCAGTTGCTGCAGTTCACCAGCGATCGTGTACCTTCGCCCGGAAGTACTTGTCGTACAGGGCCTCGATCGCCTCCAGCTCAGCCTGCGAGAGCGGCGGCAGGGCCGCGGCCTCGGCGTTCTGCCTGGCCTGGCCCGTGCTGCGCGCACCAGGGATTACCGTGGTCACTCCCGGTTGCTGGATCACCCAGCGCAGTGCCCACTGGGAAGGGGCCCACTGGGAAGGGGACCCAGGGCCGCCCGTGATGGCCGCGAACTCCCTGGCGGCCTCGACTCCGGTCTCGAAGTCGACTCCGGAGAACGTCTCCCCGACGTCGAATGCCTCGCCGCGGGCGTTGTAGTTGCGATGGTCGTTGGCGGCGAACGTCGTATCCCTGGTGTACCGGCCGGACAGCAGCCCGGACGCGAGCGGGACCCTGGCGATGATTCCGGCGCCCGCCGCGGCCGCCGCGGGTAGTACTTGGTCAAGCGGCTTGCGCCGGAAGGCATTGAGGATGATCTGCACGCTCGCCACGCCCGGGCGTGCGATCGCGGCCAGCGCCTGGTTGGTCGTTTCGACGCTCACCCCGTACGCGGCAATCCTTTCCTCGGCGATCAGCGTGTCGAGCGCGTCGAAAACGGCGTCAGAAGAAAAGACCGACGTCGGCGGGCAGTGCAGCTGTACCAGGTCGAGCCGGTCGGTGCCGAGATTGACCCGCGACCTGTCGGTCCAGGCCCGGAAGTTCTCCAGCGTGTAATTCTCTTCCTTCTGATCTACCCGGCGGCCCATCTTCGTCGCGACCGTGACGCCCTGTCCGGCGTTGCCGGACAGGAACCGCCCGATGATCCGCTCGCTGCGCCCATCGCCGTAAACGTCAGCCGTGTCAAAGAATGTGACCCCGGACTCGACGGCAGCCCGCAGCACCTCCATCGCGTCGGCCTCGGACACGTTCCCCCAGTCCGCCCCGAGCTGCCAGGTGCCGAGCCCGATGACCGAAACCGGCCTGCCTGTCCTGCCTAGAATCCGCTGCTCCATGGTTGGCGATCCTACTAAGGACGCGTCTTCGCCTGGGGACACACGGCGGCACGGTAAGCCCCGGGCGTAACTCCGTAGTAACGCCGGAACCAGCGGGTGAGGTGCGCTTGGTCAGCGAAACCCGCCTCCGCCGCGGCCTGGGCAGGCGGCGTGCCCTGCGCCAGCAGACGGCGTGCCGCGCGCACCCGTAGCTGGCGCTGGAAGTCGCTTGGCGCGAGCCCGTAGGCCTGCGTGAACGCCCGGTAGGCTGCGAACCTGCTGCATCCGGCGGTCGCGGCCAGGTGGTCGGCGGTCAGGTCCGCGTCGGCGTAGCCCTCGTAGATGAGCTCGCGGACCCGCGCGGCGATGCGGCGAGCGGGGGTCCGGGGGTTTCCCGCCGGGATGCGCGTCGCGTGCCGGACCAGCAGGCCGGCGGTCGCGGTGAGCCGCTCGTACCGCTCAAGCGGGGTGGTGTTTCTGTCCGGCCCGGTGAGCGCCATGTGCAGCGTGCGCAACGACCTGGCCACCGCCGGGTCCTCGATCACCGGGGCGCGGAACAGCGGGTACGAAGCCGCCGTCCCGATGAGGGAGGTAAAAAACTCCGGCCAGATGTGCACCATCCGGTAAGTGAATCCGCCGCCGCCCGCGGCGTGACCATCGTGCGGATCGTCGGGATTGAAGGCCATCACCATGCCGGCGCCGCTCACATGGCGCCCGTTCCGGCAGGTGAACTCCTGCGCGCCGGCTTCGGTCACGCCGAATGAGTAGCTTTCGTGACTGTGCCGGTGATAGACGTGCGAAGTGAAGTGGGCGTGCATGGCTTCCACGGGCACGCCGACCGCCCGCCAGTACCTGGCCCAGTCTGGGATCGAAGGATCGGCGCTGACGGCCATGGCCCCATTATCGCGGATGAGCCGCGATGGGACCTGGCCGCTCCAGCGTTCAAGACCCCGACGCGCGGGCAGGCCACAATGGCGGCACGAACCACGGCGGCTCCCAGGGAATGACACATGACCATTCGTTTCGACACCAAGATCGCTATTGCCGTGCGCGCCGACCTCGAACAGTGGCAGCAGCTCAACGTCACGGCATTCCTGGCCAGCGGGATCGCCGCCAGCGCCGGAGACATCATGGGCAAGCCGTACGAGGACGCGTCGGGGCACACCTACCTGGAGCTGTTCCGTCAGCCGGTGGTGGTGTATGCGGCCGACGCCCGGACGCTGACCCAGGCCCATCAGCGAGCGCTGGCCCGGGCCATGCCGATGGCCATCTACACCATGGACATGTTCCAGACCGGCCACGACGATGACAACCGGGCGGTCGTGCGTGCGGCCCCCGCCGCCGAACTGCGGTTCGCTGGGCTCGCGCTGCATGGGCCGCGCAACGCCGTGGACAAGATATTCAAGGGCGCTACGCTGCATCCATGAAGGCATGCGTGTACAGGAGCACAGGCGCCGCGGCTGAGGTGCTATCCCTCGAGGAGGTCGGCAGGCCTGAGCCCGGTCCGGGCGAGGTCCTGGTCCGGGTGTACGCCTCGGGGGTCAACCCCACGGACTACAAGGCCCGTTCGGGGGCGACACCCCGTCCCATCGACGACTTCCAGATCCCGCACCACGATGGCGCGGGAGTCATCGAGGCGGTCGGTCCCGGGGTGGATCCCGGCCGTGTCGGCGACCGGGTCTGGCTATGGCTCGCCGCGGCTGGCCGGCGGTGGGGAACCGCCGCTGAGTGGAGCGTCCTGCCTGAACGGCAGGCGACAGCGCTGCCGGATGGCGCCTCGTTCGAACTCGGGGCCTCGCTTGGCGTTCCGGCCATGACCGCTCACTACTGTCTGTTCGCGGACGGCCCGGTGAACGGCCAGACCGTGCTGGTGGCCGGAGGCGCGGGGGCCGTAGGGCACTTCGCTATTGAATTGGCCAAACGGGCCGGGGCGCGTGTCATCACCACCGTGAGCGGCTCTGAGAAGGCGGCGCTGGCAGAAAAGGCAGGAGCGGACCTGGTAGTGAACTACCGCTCGCCCGACGCCGTCCAGCAGATCCAGGCGCTCGCTCCCGCCGTCGACCGGGTGATCGAGCTGGCACTCGGCGCCAACCTCGAGCTCGACCTGGCGGTGGCCAGGCCGCTGACGACGATCGTGACGTATGCGGCCGAGGCCGCCAATCCCGAGCTCCCGGTTCGGGCCTGCATGTCGGCCAACGTCAACCTGAAGTTCGTGCTGCTGTACGGCGTGGCGGCGGCCGCGCTCGATAAGGCGGCCGCTGATATAACGGCCGCGCTAGCCGCGGGTGATCTCACCGGCCTGCCGGTGCGCAAGTTTCCGCTGGCTGCCACCGCGGCCGCACACGAGGCGGCCGAAGGTGGCGTCGTCGGCAAGGTCATCGTCACCCCGTAGCCCCGGGCGGCCTCGTCCCGCAGCCCTCGTAGTCCCGAGCGGGCCTGCGGGCAGCACAAATCGGCTGGCGAGGCGAACTGCCTCGGACGGGACAGCCGTGTCGGGGAAGAACGGCAAGAACAGCATGTGTCAAGAGGACAGCGTGACGGGCGATGCGGGCGGGGACGCCTGCCCGGGCACTACTTCTTCGGGAAGACCCCGGTGTTGTTGGTTCCGCCCCAGAAGACCTTCGTACCGACCCGGTCGCGCCGGCCGGAACCCCTGCAGGTACGGCAGGGCCGGTACGAGCCTTTGAAGACGCCGCCGAAATGCCTGCCCGTCATGTTGCAGGTGGGGCACTTCCTGAGTGGATGAATGCGTGTCGATACCACGTAACCGAGGCCGACAATGACAACAACTACTAGCGCTACCATGCCTGGGGCTCCTTCACTTACCCGCGCAGGAACCGTCCGCCCCTATGCCGCCTTACCCGCGGCTGGGTGCTTCAGATTCCCCTCGCAAGTTGACCACCGCCGTGGGCACCCGGGTCAGGTCCTCACCCTTAGTGCCGACTCACTAGCTCAGAGTAAGCCACAACAACTTAATCTGTGAAGGGATTTTGTCACGACCGCTCGGGAAATGGGCGTCGTTACCGAATTTGGACTACTGCATCATTAGCATCAATGGTATGCGCTAATGCCGAGCTTTACCGCGAGACCCATGCCACACAGGCTGACGAAGATACGGAACGGTCCCGCGGGCATCCTCCGGGCAATCTTGGGTCCGATCCAGCCGCCAATGAGGAAGCCTGCGGCCAGCGGAGCCACAAAAGTCCATCTGACATCGCCGAACAACGCAAAGCACGCCGCGGCCATGGCATTCGCCATACCGGAGACGGCGTTCTTCACCGCGTTGACCTTGACCAGCGATTCCTCAATCATGATGCTGAGCACCACGAGCAGCATGACCCCCGCAGCGGCACCGAAATATCCGACGTATATCGCGACTGCGAACAGTGCGATGCGCTGCACCAGGCGATGCCCTTCACCTGGTGCAGGCGCCAGCTTCCTGATCCTGGGCTGAACCAGGAGCACCACCGAGGCGGCCCCGATCAGCACCGGCACCACGACGGTGAAGGTACTGGCTGGAGTCACAAGCAGCACCGCCGCCCCGGCCGCGCCGCCAAGTGCGGTGACCGCGCCGAGACGGAGCACCAGGCGCCCCTCCCCGGCGAGTTCCGGCCTGGAACTTGCCACCGAGCCAGCGCCGGTGAGTACGAGCGACACGGTGTTGGTCATGTTGGCGCTGAGCGGCGGCACCCCAAGCGCGAGCAGCACCGGGTAGCTGACCAACGATGCGATGCTTACCACCGTGCTGAAGATGCCGCCCAGCGTTCCGGCAGCTAGCAGCACCAGTACCTCAGAGAATTTCATCCGAGACCAGGATCGCGCAGGTAAGGGCGCCACGCATCCCGCCAAGCCCGCCAGCGGGTGTGATCCCTATCGCATATGGCCCAAGGAGGTGTAGCCCCAGCGAGCGTTGTCCCGTTCCGGCCAAGCCGCAGCGTGCCGGTCGCTCGCTGACCGTGTGCAGTTACCCCCTGCCGGCTGGGGGGTAACTGCACACGATGACCATCTCGGGCCGCTTCAAGCCCGGCAAAAGGTACATTTCGGGCCACCGGAGGAGCCGGGTTCGCGGAAGGCGAAAATACTTTGAGGTCAAATGATTTGACATGGAAACAGCGGGAGATAAAGACTGAGCCGCGTGAGCGAAGTACGAGTGGGATGCGGTCCGGAACAGGCCGCTGTGGGGTGGCTCTGGGGGGACCCGGCGGACGGGATTCCGTCCGATGCGCCGTTGCACGCACTGCTGCTGGCCGCCTCCCGGATCATGGGTGCGTTCTACGCCGGCACATTGGCCCAGGCCGGGCTCCGGATCAGCCCGGCGGGGCTTGGTGTGCTGCGGGTGCTGCTGGCGGGAGATGGCCTCAAGTCAAGTGACGTCGCAGCCCGCGGGTGGTCATCGCCCGGGACGCTGACGTCGGTGGTGAACACCCTGGTACGAGAGGGCTATGTCGAGCGGCGCAGCGATGCCGTTGACCGGCGGGTGGTCAGGCTGTTCGTAACCGACAAGGGGCGGCGCATCTGCGAGGACTACTACTCGCTGGCCGGACCGTACTGGCGCGACGCTTTCGGCTTTGTAAGCTCGGACGACGAGCCGGTCATCCGCAAGTTTTTCGTCGACATGATCGACCGATTCGGTGAGCTGATAAGGAAGGAGCGCGGCAAGTGACGCCAGACGCCGGGCCCACGATACGCACGGAAGACCTGCGCAAGACATATAAGTCGTCCCGCGGGGACGTGCCGGCGGTGCGGGGAATCGACCTCAGTGTCGAATCCGGTCAGTTCTTCGGGCTGCTGGGACCGAACGGCGCGGGCAAGTCCACCACCATCGGCATGCTCACCACGCTGGTTTTGCCCACCGGCGGCCGGGCGTGGGTGGCAGGCAAGGACGTCGTCGCCGATCCAGTCGGAGTGAAGCGCAGAATCGGCGTGGTCACCCAGAACAACACGCTCGACATGCAGCTGACCGTGGCGGAGAACCTTGAGTTCCGCAGCAGATTCTTCGGTCTAGGGCTGCGCGAGGCATCACGCCGCGCCACGCAGCTGCTTGAGGTATTCGGGCTCGCGGACCGGCGCAAGGCGATGTCCACCGACCTGTCGGGCGGCCAGGCGAAGCGGTTGCTGATCGCGCGCGCCTTGGTGCACCGGCCGGACGTGCTCTTCCTCGACGAGCCGACCGCCGGACTCGACCCGCAGACCCGGGTGAACCTGTGGGACATCCTGCGCGTGCTGCACGGCGAGGGGCAGACCATCTTGCTGACCACGCACTACATGGAAGAAGCCGAGGCACTGTGCGAGCAGATCGCCGTGATTGACCACGGCGAGGTTCTCGCCTCGGGCACCGTGAACGAGCTGAAGGAAAGTACGGGCGCGGAGACGGTGATCACGGTCAGGTACGAGGACGCGGTCCCCGAAGGCGTCGCGGGCCGGGCCGGATTGGCCGATCGTCCCGGCGTCAGCAAGGTGGAAGCCGATGACGACTACATCCGGGTGTTCACCCGCGAACCCGAGGGCGTGCTCGGTGAGCTCGTGACTGTAGGTTCGGCCGCCGGATTGACCGTGCGTGACGCGACTCAGCTCAAGCCAAGCCTGGAGACAGTGTTCCTTACCCTGACCGGACGGGAGTACCGGGAGTGACTACCACCAACACAAGAGGGGTCCCCGGGATCCCCGGGGGGGTACGGGGGGGCGGGCAGCCCCCCCGTGATCAGGGGGGGTCTGGGGGGGATCGTCCCCCCGGGCTAGCACTAAAACAAATCGCAGCCCTGATCGCGGATGCGCCGGAGCCGCGGCCCACCCTGATCAAGACCTTCAACGCCATGATGGCCAGGGAGTTCCGGGTGCTGCGGCGCAACGCCATCGCCACCTTCACCCGGGCCGTCATGCAGCCGCTGCTGTTCGTCTTCGTCTTTGCCTATGTATTCCCGAAGATCGGCGGCGGCTTCAATCTCGGTGCGGGAGCGGGGGTGTCCGCCGGTGCCCACGTCGCGGGCGGTATCAACTTCGCCACCATTCTCGTGCCTGGCCTGATGGCCTCGATGCTGCTCATGCAGGGCATCATGGCCGTAACGTTCCCGCTGGTCATGGAGTTTTCCTGGCAGCGCACGATCGAGGACAGGGCGCTCGCTCCGGTGCCGATCAAGGTCCTGGCGATACAGAAGATCGCCGCGGGTGCGGTCCAGTCGTTCATCGGCGCGTGCATCGTGTTCCCGATCGTCCTGCTCGTGCACGCGGCGGGCCAGGCTCCGCACGTGCACGTGACCAACTGGGGCCTGTTCGCGCTCATCCTGGTCTTCGCGTCGCTGCTCACCTCCTCGCTCGGGCTGCTGCTCGGCACGATCATGGATCCGCGCAAGATGCAGATGCTGTTCGCCGTGATATTGCTGCCCGCCACCATGCTTGGCTGCGTCTATTACCCCTGGTCGGCGCTGCACCACATCCGCTGGCTGCAGATCGCGGTGCTGGTCAACCCCATGGTTTACATGTCTGAGGGACTGCGCGCCGTGCTGACCCCCAGCCTCGGGCACATGCCGATGTGGGGAGTACTGCTCGCGCTGGTCGGCGGCACGGTGGTCTTCAGCTACCTGGGCACCCGTACCTTCACCAAGCGAGTTCTCAACTAACGCCCAGGAAGAACTCGCGCCCGGAAGCACTCGCGCCCGGAAGCACTCGCGCCCGGAAGAACTCGCGCCGGGGAAACCCGAGAAACCCGAGAAATAGGGCGTCAAGGTCCGGCGGGAATACCGCTTCAGGCTTCAGTGCTGTTAGTGTTTGTGCCAACAGTCCGGTGATTTAGTGCCGGGCGCGCAAAGCGGAGGACCACCTCCCACCCAGTCGGCCTGGTTTCACACCGAGGCAGGCGGGTCTGGCCAGACGTCCCGGCAGACGGTGCGTGCGCAAGCGCGTATGGTGCCGGGTGCCGGCTGGCACGGCGCATTCCCGTGGCAATGTGCGGGACGGCGCCGTTGTTGTGGTTGCCCCGCGGAGCGCATCGCTCGCGGGGCTTTTCTCGTCGCGGCGTCCTCTGGGACGCCACCGAGGGAACTCCCGGGCATGATGGCCATGACGCCGCCGGAAATTCCGGCGGCGAAGGTGAGGCTCAGGAGGTCACATCAGCACCGAAGCACGTATCAACGAGCGCATTCGTTCTCCCGAAGTCCGGCTGGTAGGGCCGAAAGGAGAGCAGATCGGGATCGTCTCGGTCAACGACGCGCTCAAGCTGGCACAAGAAGCCGATCTCGACCTAGTCGAGGTCGCACCCACAGCCCGGCCACCGGTCTGCAAGCTCATGGACTACGGCAAGTTCAAGTACGAGTCTGCGGTCAAGGCCCGGGAGTCGCGTAAAAACCAGACGCAGACGGTCGTCAAGGAGATCAAGCTGCGCCCGAAGATCGATCCGCATGACTACGGCACCAAGAAGGGCCACGTCGAGCGGTTCCTGAAGGCGGGCGACAAGGTCAAGGTGACGATCATGTTCAGGGGGCGTGAGCAGTCGCGTCCTGAACTAGGCTTCCGTCTGCTGCAGCGTCTCGCCGGGGACGTTGAAG
>Ga0302177_10001120_pt1 | contig 19385 bp, 22 predicted proteins | sample I_Palsa_E1_2_FD_198780 | JGI IMG/M metagenome (GOLD analysis project Ga0302177, IMG submission 198780) | Peat permafrost microbial communities from Stordalen Mire near Abisko, Sweden - I_Palsa_E1_2 | ecosystem: Environmental > Terrestrial > Soil > Palsa > Peat permafrost | place: Sweden... | reverse complement strand
GCGCCGGCGTGGCGCTCGCGGAGCCGCCTGCAAAGTTACCCGCGGGGATCGCCTACATGGAATTCAACGGGGGCAAATACAGTCGCTTTGTCTTGACCGGACCATATTCGAATCTGGGACGCGCAATGGGTCGCGTTGTGGAGCTTATAACCGAAACAAAATTGCCACTCCGCGACGACTACTTTATTGAGAACTACGTGAACGACCCGCGAACGACGCCGGAAGAACAGTTGATCTCACAGATCCTGATTCCTACCAGATAGACCAGGCTCGTTCCAGTCACGGGCTGCGCAAGAATCACCGGCACTTGCAACTTAGTGACTAAGTAGATGAAAAGGCCCGCGGACCAACTGATTGGGTGGCCCAAGTGACCATGTCCGAAAAGCGCCAGTCCTCAATCCGTGCTGGTGAGAGAATCAGCCTATGGAATTACCTGATCGACACGTTTCTTATCGCGCGCTGCAAAGCCGGGATCACCGCTTCGACGGCTTCCTCTTTGTCGGTGTGACCTCGACAGGTATCTATTGCCGGCCGGTATGCCCGGCACGCACACCGAAATTTGAAAACTGCATCTTCTTTCCTTCGGCAGCCGCCGCGCAACAGGCCGGCTTTCGTCCCTGCCTGCGTTGCCGTCCTGAGACGGCTCCAGACATGGCCTCCTGGCGCGGAACCTCCAATACCGTATCGCGCGCCCTGGCTCTCATTACCGATGGAGCGCTCGATGGCGACGGCGCGAGCGTAGAAAAGCTGGCGGATCGTCTCGGTCTGGGGGAGCGCCAGCTGCGGCGGCTCTTCCTTCAGCACCTGGGAGCATCGCCGATTGCCGTCGCGCAAACACGCCGCGTTCTTTTCGCCAAGCAGCTCATTCATGAAACCCAAATGCCAATGACGGAAATCGCGCTCGCAGCAGGATTCGGGAGTGTACGAAGATTCAATGAGATCTTCCGCGATCTGTTTCACCGTCCGCCGAGCGCCCTGCGGCGCAAAAGCAGAGCCAGCGTAGAAAGTGCCGAAGCCGGGGTAACGTTGCGGCTGCGTTACCGGGCACCCTATGACTGGGAATCCATGCTCGCCTACCTGTCAGCGCGTGCGATCCCGGGTGTCGAAGTAGTGGAAAAGGGAATTTACCTCCGCACTGTGGAACTGGATGGCTTTACTGGAAGTGTAGAGGTCACCCATCTGCCACAACGGCAGAGTCTTGGAGTGACCATCCGTTTTCCCAACGTTGCTTCTTTGCCTGCGATCGTCGCCCGGGTCAAACGGGTATTCGATGTGGGCGCGGATATAGAGACCATCGACGCGCACTTATCTCACGATCCCAGGCTGGCGCTCCTGGTGGCAAGGCGTCCCGGTTTGCGTGCGCCTGGCGGATGGGACGGCTTTGAGCTGGCGGTGAGGGCAATTCTCGGCCAGCAAATTACCGTCGTTGCTGCGCGCCGGTTAGCAGGACAATTGGTGGCCCTGCATGGCAAGCCCGTGCCACCGGGGCAAGCCGGTCATCCCGCGCTGTCCCATGTCTTTCCAGTCGCGCAACGTCTCGCGCTCGCCAGGCAGATTGGGCTCGGCATGCCCCTGGCCCGTCAAGCATCGTTGCGGGCATTGGCAGAGGCGGCGGTCGCGGATCCGAATCTGTTCCGGCCCTTTGGAACCATTGAAGAAGCGATCGTCAGGCTGCGCTCGATCCGAGGAGTCGGAGAATGGACAGCGCAATACATCGCCCTGCGCGCTCTACGTGAGATGGATGCTTTTCCCGCTTCTGACATCGGCTTGCTGCGCGGTGCCGAAACTATCGATGGAAATCGCCCAAGCTCGGCCCAACTGCTGAGCCGTGCTGAGGCCTGGCGCCCGTGGCGTGCGTATGCAGCACAACACCTATGGGCCGCGAACGCAAACACGAAAGACGATCAAGGAGAGGTGCATGGCTGATAAATTGCAATTATTCCTCGAGCGGATCGATACGCCCATTGGTGAGCTCTTGCTTGTTGCCGACCGCGACAAAAACCTACGCGCTGTCGATTGGACCGAATATGAACCCCGCATGCGCCGTCTCTTGAGACTCCACTACGGAGAGGACGGATTCACGCTGGAACCAGCCACGAGTCCAAGCAATCTCGCGGCCGCGATGAAGAACTACTTTGGCGGCGAGCTGGGCGCGATTGATAACCTGCCGGTACAGACAGCCGGTACGCCCTTTCAGCGTGCTGTGTGGAGTGCCCTGCGAGATATACCCCGCGGTGCGACCGAATCTTACAGCAAGCTAGCGCAGCGCATAGGACGCCCAGCCGCGGTTCGTGCAGTCGGGTTAGCCAATGGCTCCAATCCAATCGGCATCGTTGTGCCGTGTCATCGCGTCATCGGCGCCAACGGCTCCCTCACCGGATACGGCGGCGGTATGGAACGAAAGCGCTGGCTACTGGAGCACGAAGGGGCGCACACAAGAACGCTTCCTCTTTAGTGTTGGCGAGAATAAGTGGGTGGCCCAGGTCTCGCTTTTGAGACCTGGGTTTCTCCCCGCAATAGGTCCTCGCCGGAACATCGTCCGCTCCCTTGGGCTCTATCCCCGGCAACAATCGACGGGTGCCCCATCCTTCGCGTTCTTTGCGAAGGGTGGGAAAGCCAGGTCTCACCCTTCAACCTCTTACGGAAAGCAGACTTGTTCCTTAGGAGACCTGGGTTCGTCCGCGCGCTCATCACTTTTGGATCAGTGCCGTCTGCCCCACATGGAACGCAATATGCGAAGTTCGGCTGAGCAGAATCGCGAATCGATTGCGTGACGGATCCTTGGCAAAATCCTCCTCCGAAACAGAGCTGTGTTTTTCCAGCCATTGAGCCGGGGAGAGACTTTCCAATCCTGCTAACAATCGGCTGTTGACCTCACTCCATGACTTTTTTATCTCTTCAGCCGCCGGCAGCTTCGCGATCGTTCGATCGGGACTGGTAATGAAGATAGGATCGAGTTCCGGATGGAGCCGTTCCCCGAAGCCCAACAGAGGCAGCATGCGATCGTGGACGGCAGTCAGATGACCCCACAGATAGATCAACCGGTTCTTTCCGGGCGCTACTTCTTTTTGCAGTTGTTCTTCATTGAGAGGGGAAAATAGCCGGTCGGCTCTGTCGATGTTGCCCTTCCATGAACTCAATGCTGCTGTGACCAACGCTTGCTCAGACATCGTAATAGTTCCTCACTGTTATTCTTCATGAGAGTATCGCGAACGCAAGAAAGGTTCAGTGAATGACGCAACCTGCCCACGGAACATTCCAAGTGAACATAATTCCGCAGCCATCAGAAGAGAAACCTGAAGGCTTAACCCCTTTAGGCCGCATGTTGATCGAGAAGCAGTTCCATGGCGACCTGGTTGCGACCAGCAGAGGACAAATGCTGACCGGCATGACGGAAGTGAAGGGCTCAGGTGTCTACGTGGCCGTGGAGCGGGTTACGGGATCGCTCCATGCTCGTACTGGCAGCTTCATTCTGCACCACCTTGGTCTCATGGTCCGAGGCTTCCCCAATTGACGGTATCGGTCGTGCCTGACTCGGGCACGGGTGAGTTTGCGGGGATAACGGGGACCATGAACATCATCATCGCCGACGGCAAACACTCCTACGACTTCGCCTATACGCTCCCGCCTCAATCCTGAAAGGCGGCTATGATCTCCCGGCTGTCCGCCGCCGTTTCTACGAAACCAAAGGTCCCCTCTTCCCGCATTTCTCGCGCGGCGCGCAAAAAGCAGCCGTAGGCAGCACGGGCAAGAGCGCCGCCAACGCTGACCCGCTTGACTCCAATCGCCTCCAGGTCCGCCAGGCTCATTGCAATCCCTGCAATCCCCGTCAATACATTCACCGGGCGATCCATAGACCTGACCAGTGTGGCTATTTCCTCTTTGCTGGTGAGCCCCGGCGCGTAAAGAACATCGGCGCCCGCTTCCTGGTAGGCCTGCAGCCGGGTGATGGTGTCTTTCAAATCGCGGCGGCCGTGCAGGTAGTTCTCCGCGCGCGCTGTGAGGGTAAACGGGAAACCCAGCCCACGTCCGCTCTCTGCGGCCGCGCGCACCCGTTCCGCCGCCAACCCTGGCTCATAGATCGGTCGCTCCGCGTTTCCCGTCGCATCCTCAATGGAGCCGCCCACAGCTCCCGCGGCTGCTGCCATGCGGATCGTTTCCGCGGCCCCTTCAGGAGCATCCGAAAATCCATTCTCGAGATCGGCGCTAAGGGGCAGCTCTGTTGCGGCGGCGAGTACCGAAACATGGCCGATCATCGCCTCTCGGCCGACCCCGTAGTCCGGCCGCCCGATTGAAAAGGCGTAGCCGGCGCTGGTGGTCGCCAACGCCTCAAATCCCAGGTGGGCCAGCATCCGCGCGCTCCCAATGTCCCACGGATTCGGGATGATGAATGCGCCCGCGCGCTGGTGGAGCGCGCGAAAAATCTCTCCCTTTTCACTTTGTGTCTTCTGCATGGCAAAATGATCCGCGCTGTCCTTTCAACAAAACGAGGCATTATCTATTCTTACGCATCACATGATGGAGGATTCACTTCATGGCTGGAATTTTGACCCCCGGGACCGTGGCCCCGGATTTTACCCTTCCCGAGAGCCCCGACAAAAAGCTCTCATTGAAAGACTTGCGTGGAAAACCAGTGATACTGGCCTTCTATCCTGCGGACTGGAGCCCGGTTTGCGGTGATCAAATGGCCCTTTACAACGAGGTTCTGCCTGAATTCCAGAACTACGGCGCGCAGGTGGTCGGCATTTCTGTGGATGGAGCGTGGTGCCACGCGGCCTACGCCAATGCGAAGAATCTCCGTTTCCCCCTGCTCGCCGACTTTGAACCCAAAGGAGCCGTTTCCCGTGCCTATGGAGCTTACCTTCAGGAAGCCGGCTTCAGCGAGCGAGCACTCTTTGTCATCGACAAAGACGGGGTCATCGCCTGGAGCTATCTGTCTCCAGTAGCCGTGAACCCTGGTGCTGATGGCATTCTGACCGCATTGGAAGAATTGGGAGCGTCCGTATGACCAAGCTATCGGTGGCCGTAAGCGCCAAAGATCATATCCAGGGAGATCCGAAAGCGCCCGTCACTCTTGTGGAATACGGAGACTATCAGTGCCCCTCCTGCGGGCAGGCCTACCCCATCGTCAAGCGCCTGCAAAAGCATTTCTCCAAGCGCTTGTCATTTGTCTTCCGCAATTTTCCCCTGACCCAGATACATCCTTACGCGCGGCCGGCTGCGGAAACGGCAGAGTACGCCGGCGCTCACCACAAGTTTTGGGAAATGCACGACCTGCTCTACGAAAACCAGGGGCGGCTGGACGACGATCTGCTTCTCGAACTGTCACAGCAGCTGAATCTTGATCCCGAAGAACTAACCGGGGCCCTGGAATCAAAGCAGTTCGAGCCACGAGTAAAGGCCGATTTCTCGGGCGGCGTACGCAGTGGGGTGAATGGAACACCGACGTTCTTCATCCATGGCCAAAGACATGACGGCCCGTATGACTATGAGTCGATGGTCGAGGCGATTAACTTGGCACTGGAATAAGAGGCTGCTGAAAAACCAGGTTTTGAAGGTACGGCCTTTAGAGTCGAGTTTGTCTCAGGGAACAACTTTGCGGGCTAGGAAAAGCTTTGTTTTGTATCAGGGCACGACTTTAGTTCGGACCGTAAACCTTGCAATATTCCCGGGCTTTAAGCCCCTGCGTGAATCGACGTACAAACTGAGTCCCGAAGGGACGGCTGAGAGTAGCCCCGGACGCTAGTCCTGGGTAGAGATGACATCCAGGAACAGTCCCGCCAGGGACGGCTGAGAAAATCACAGGACGCCAGTCCTGGGATTGCCAAGGGGCTGACGACTCTACGCGAGAACTCACAATCCGCCCAGGACTGGAGTCCTGGGACATTCTCAGCCGTCCCTGCGGGACTGTTCGTGGCTCTTGCCTAACCCAGGACTAGCGTCCGGGGCTACTCTCAGCCGTCCCTTCGGGACTCAGTTTGTAAGTCGAGTTCTTACGCAGGGCTTTAAAGTCCTGCATATTCTCAAACGGTTATGGCCCGACTAAAGTCGTGCCTTGATACAAAGTCGAGTTCTCATGCAAACGCTTAAATCCCATTGATGTTTAGAAGATACGTACACCAGGGCTATGGCAGTGCCATTTACGGGCCGCAACAAAATAGTCCCGCAGAGCCTGCCCTGAGTTTGTCGAACGGGCCCGGCACAGTCTGTAGCCCGGCACGTCAGTGCCGGGTAGGCTAAGGTTGAGAGGCGAGTCCCGGAGGGACGACACATCCCGGCTGATGCCGTGCCCTTCCAGGACCGAGTTCTCACGCAGACTCTTTAGCCCCTGCCTCTCCTGCCTGGTCCCGAATTTCTCCTCAGCCTGATAAGCGCCATCACTTCTCGCCATCGGTATGCCAGCCGGGGTTCGTCCAGTGTCCATCGTGCAGCACAAAGACTTCGGTAGCGCGGCCCGAACTGACGGAGCGTTTTCCCTTCATTTCTGTTTCAACGACATAAGCGCTGTACAGGATCGCCACCTCGCCAAAGCGCTGAATCTCCGTGCGCGGAAACTCGAGCCGGATGAGTTTGCCGCCCTGCGCTTGAAAGTCAACCGCGGATTGCAGCACCTCCGCCTGGTGCTTCCATTCGGACTCACCGGCGCTGATGACAATGGTCCCCGGGGGCACAAGGTCTTTGAGCGCCTGCACATCGTTAGCAAACCAGGCTCTCCAGACTGCCTCTCTCACTTTGAGTAGCTGCCCGCGCTCATCGCCGTTTTCTCCCAGGCCTTTGGCGGTCGATCCGATGAGGATCGCGAGGATTGCCACCATACCGAAAAGTTTGCGATGCATCTATTTCTCTCCCATCAGTCAATTCGTTGCTACTGTGGCGCTTGAAGAACTCACAAAGAGCCGACTATGATTTAACTCTTATGCCCGACCAGATCAGTGAACTATTTCTTGCCGCATCGGTAAAGCGGATGCAGCTCTCAGAAGACGACATCAATCGCTGTCTCGACAAGTTGTCCGATGAGCAGATGTGGCGTCGTGGAGGGGACCACGAAAACTCCATTGCCAACCTTCTGCTTCATCTCGAAGGCAATCTGCGGCAGTGGTTCCTGCACGGCATCGGCGGCCAGCCGGATGTACGTGTGCGAGACGAAGAGTTCACCCTCTCACCCGCTCAGCCTTGCGAGGAGGTTCGCCGCTGCTTTGCCGCGACCCTTGCAGAATGCCGAAGCGTGATCGGGTCGCTTCGGCCGGCGCGCCTGCTGGAAATGATCGATCCTCAGCCAAACGGGGGCTGGGGGCCGATGACCATCCTGGAAGCGATTTATCGAATCGTAGGCCACCTGCAAATGCACCAGGGCCAGATCATCCTGCTGGCGAAGCAATTGACCGGCGCCGACCTGGATCTGTCACTGCCGCGGAAACGATAGCAGCTCCGTGAGCCTTCGCGCCAGAAAGCGCCGCGCCACCTCCGGCCGCGCAAGCTCCAACGCCTTTTCATAAGAGGCGCGGGCCTGCTCGACCTTTCCCAGCCGCCGGTAAAAATCGGCCCTCGCCGAATGGGCCAGGTAGTAATCCTCGAGCTCGCCGCGCGCCAGGATAGCGTCGATCAGCATGAGCCCGGCGTGCGGCCCATTCCGCATAGCGACCGCAACCGCGCGGTTCAGTTCTACCACCGGTGACGGATTTACTGACAGCAGCGCATCATACAATGCGACAATCTGTGCCCAATCCGTCGCCGCCGCGCCAGGCGCTTCCGCATGCGTTGCCGCGATCGCCGCCTCTAGCGTGTAGTGACCGAACCGCCTGGACGCGACTGCCTGCTCCACCAGCGCAATCCCTTCATCAATCAGATCCCGTTTCCAGAGCGAGCGGTCCTGGTCGTCCAACAGCACCAGGTCGCCCTCGGGCGAAGTACGCGCACCGCGACGCGACTCGTGCAACAGCATCAGTGCCAGCAGTCCCTGTGATTCGGGCTCTGGCAATAATTCCACCAGCAGACGCCCCAGGCGAATCGCTTCGCCGGAAAGATCGGGCCGCGTCAGCGATCCACCCGACGATGCCGAGTACCCCTCGGTGAACACCAGGTAGATAACCTGGAGCACTGTGTCCAGCCTTGGCGCAAGCTCACTCTGGCTGGGCACCTCGTAGGGGATGCGTGCATCGCGTATCTTTGCTTTGGCGCGCACGATGCGCTTGGCAATGGTCGGTGCAGCGGTCAGAAAGGCGCGTGCGATCTCTTCGGTTGTGAGACCGCAAACCTCGCGCATGGTCAATGCGATCCGGGCATCGGCCGGCAGCGCTGGATGGCAGCAAGTGAAGATCAACCGCAGCCGATCGTCTTCGATACTCTGCTCGTCCCATAGCGCCGGCTCCATAACTTCCCCATCAAGCCGGTGCGCCAGCTCGCTCACCGACTCATCGAACCTGGCCCGGCGGCGCATAGTGTCGATCGCTTTGAATCGTCCGGTCGACACCAGCCAGGCGCGCGGGTTGGCTGGCACACCATCCCGCGGCCACTGTTCCACCGCCGCCATGAAGGCGTCGTGCAGGGCTTCCTCCGCCTGGTCAAAATCCCCGAGCAAATGGATAAGCGTAGCCAGAACGCGGCGAGATTCAGAACGATAAGTGGCTTCCACCACCTCGTCCACTCGCCCGTCTTTATCGGCCAACTCCATCGCTTTCTCCCTCGCATTTGCACGAAGGCTCTTGAAAGGGGCTCGCAACAAAGCGCCCGCCGGCATTCACAAAGCCTGCAGCATCGTACCGGTCATGGTGCCGCACCCAGTCACCTAAATTGTAGCGGGGTCCGGTCTCATTACGGCCCTTCGGCGTCAGGTCCAGATACATGTAGGTCGTATCCAGCATCTCGTCTCCGCGCCCATACGTGGAGTAGGTGTGAAATATTTCGTCCTGGGCGTTCTTGTAGAACACGCTGATGCCGGACGCTTCTTCGATCACAAAATCACGGAGCTGGTAATTGTAATGGACCTTCCCGCTCGCAATTTCCTCTTTTGTGAACGACACGCCATAGTCATAATTGAAGTCGCTGCTGTACGACGAAAGCCACTTGAATCGCCATCCCATGCGCTCCTGGAATGCCTGGATCTCGGGGAGCGGCGCTCGTGAAATGGTCGCCAAAGACACATCGTGGTGTTCCAGGTGCGTTAGAGCGCCCTCCACATGGTCGGAGCGAAAGGAGCACCCCACGCAGCCTTCTTTCCAGTCGGGACCGAACATGAAGTGAGAGACGATGAGCTGACTCCGTCCTTCAAACAGATCCGCCAGGCTCTTTCGTCCGCCGGGTCCATCGAAGAGGTAGTCTTTCTCGACCTTGACCCAGGGCAATTCCCGGCGCCGGCGATCGATCTCGTCCCGCTGGCGGGTGAGAAGCTTTTCCGCCGCCAGCAATTCCTTGCGGGCTGACAGCCATTCGGCTCGTGAAACAACGTTCGAATGCGCATTTAGATTCGTGTTCATGAATGGGTCTCCTTCTTTTCGGATGGTTGTGGGTTCGCCCGGCTGGCGATACGCGCCAGGGTTCGCGCCACCAGTGTGCCTGCAATTCCGGTCGAACCGACGCAGACCGTCAGGGCAATCGATGACATACATAGTGGACACATCGATCCTCCTCTGTGGTGCTTCACTTGTTCGGTTCGCTCGCGGTCAATTCCTTGATCGGTCGCACTTCGATAGCTCCGAGTTGGATAGCAGGAACCTTTGCGGCCAGCTGGATGGCCTGGTTTAGATCCTGCGCCTCGATCAGAAGGAAGCCGCCGATCTGTTCGTTGGTTTCGGCGTATGGCCCATCGGTAACTGAGACCTTACCGTTTCGAACACGAACAATGGTCGCTGTTTGAACTGATTCCAGCGCCTGTGCCGCGATCAGGTGCCCCCGTTTTCGCAGCGAATCGTCATAGGCAAGGCTTTCATCATCCAGTTTCTGCGCCTCGCTCGCCGACAGTGCTTCCAGCTTCTTTTCATCAACCAACACCATGCACAGATATTTCATCGCTCTCTCTCCTGAACAGTGCAATATTGCTCCATTCAGAAAATAGTCGTCCAGACCATCAAAAAATGGACACGCCTCTACGAAATTTTCGCGTTTTTTTCTTGCCGGGAGATCAGATTTGCCTGCTGATCAGGCAGGTTTCCGAGCCAAAGCGCGGCGCAATACCAGTTCCAGCGCTTGCTTCTGCTGTTCGTACTCTGAGTCTGATAGACGCCCCTGGAGGTGGTCCGTTTCCAGGGCGAACAGTTCATCCTTCAGGGCAGCCAGCACCCCACCCGCCGAGCTCACTGCAACCGCCTCTGTGACCGAACCCTCCGCGGGACGGCGCACCATAAAGCCCGCACCAACCGCGAATACCAACGTAATCGCCCCTAAGATGAACCACTTGTACTTGGCCAGGGGATCCGGAGTATCAATCGGCACGCCCAACCCGCCCCCGGGACGCGTATCGGTCGCCTGCGCATTCGAAGCCGAGCCTGAGCTGTCAGCATTCTGGCTATCCGCCGTCTGTGTTTCGCGGGGCATGGCGCCTGATCCGGAAACAGTGAAATCAATCGGATGGGTGGGGCTGGCGTTTCGCGCCAGGAAGGTCAATGCGCCCGGTGTCTCGTTCAGCGATTCGAAACTTACCCCTCCCCCTGGCCTGAAGCTCATGCTCTTAGGCATCATCACCACAAAGCTGTCGGTCGGATTGGCAAACCGCTGGTCAAATGCGAGGCTATCCGAATAGGGCAAGTGATAGCTAAGCTGAAACTGCGTCACCCCGGGCCGAAGAGGAAAAAGGAAAGCATACTCGCCCTTCTCTTTCAGCGGTACGGGAGACGACTGCACCGGCATTCCGCCGGGGGCCATCGCCGCCGAGCCTTCGATCTGTGCATCGGGTGGCAAATAGAATTCGTACGAACGGTTGCTGAACTGCGTCCGCGGCGGGTTGGAGTCGTTTTTGATAAAGAAGCTCTGTGTCACCCGAAGACCTTGCCCATCCGTCTCCACGCGCATAACGTTAGCCACCGTATTCACTCCCGGGACCACGGCCGCGACATCATAGACCTGCGCGTTTACGTTAGGCGTATTGGGCGGTGCCGGTTGAAAATACGCGGCGCCCTGGTGATCAATGCGAATCAGGTGCATCCCTGGATCAGGTGCATCGATCGAGAAGTGGCCTTGAGCGTCGGTGGTGCTCTTGGCAATCTCCTGCATGCGCTGGTCGAGTGAAATCAGCGTGACCGTATCTCCGGCCGCAGGCGTGTGCGTCGTACCGTTGGTGACGGTACCGGTAATCTTGGCCGCGGAAGCCGCGGTGGCCAAAGCTAACAAAGCGCAGAGCGCGCTCAATCTCAATCTCATTCTCATCTTTCTACAGCCGTTGGTGTAGCCCCGGACTTTAGTCCGGGGGAGCGGGTTTTCAAACCCGCGGGAACGCTCGGCATATAAATCTCGGGGCTTTATAGTGTGTGTGAGAACTGAAAAGGAAACCGCAGGTCCCTCCACTACGCTTCGCTCCGGTCGGGATGACAATTCTGTTGCGGGGTCAAGTATTTCTCGTTGAAGCTCTCGCGCACAAACAGAATTGTCATCCCGACCGGAGCGAAGCGTAGTGGAGGGACCTGCGGTTTCCTTATACTAGTTCTCACGCAGCCTCTTTCAGCCCCTCACGGACCCTGCGGTATGCAACTCCAACTGCTCAATTTCCCCCAACACCGCTGCGGTCTCATTCTCCAACGCCGCGCGCTGGGCCGCATAATCTTCTTCCGTATACTTGCCCGCACTGTACTCGAAATTCAAATCCCGAAGATTGTCATACAACACATCTTTCTGTTCGTGCAGAAAATCAAGCCGTGTCTTGGCGATCTGCCGTGCCGTATGCCGCTGCGGATAGAAGACGAAGGCAAAGATCGCCAGTAATAGAACGCCGCAGGCAATCGTGCTCATATTTGTGTCTCGCGGCGTATGCGCTCGCGTATGGCAGCAAAGGCAGCCGTATCCGGCACAGCGGGCATGGGCACCGTCCGCAACTTCCAGTTGCGCACAATCAGCAAAACCCCTGCGATGCCAAAAAAGAGCATGAGCGGCGGCATGATCCAGGCCAGGTGATTAAAGCGCGTAAATCGCGGCGCTGCCAGCACCACCGGCCCGTACTGTTCCTGGAACTGGTGGAAGATATCGTTGTCGCTATCGCCCTTGGCGATGCTGGCCGCCAACTGGACACGCATGCCTTCGGAATCCGGACAGCCCACATGATTGCATTCGCCCAGCAGCTGATTGCAGCCGCAAACGCACATCATTTCGTGGCTATCCTTATCAAACCGGGCAGAGGAATCGGTAGCGCCCGCAGTCACCGCGATCAGAACACCCAGCAGCGCTAGCTGCGATCCACGAACAAGAAAATTACGCCTGATCAATCTCCACTCCTGCCGGCAATCGCAACTTCGGGCTCATGCTCTATCCGCGGCTCTGGTCTGCTGTTCCGCTGCGTAGCCAACGCTGCGCTCAGATTAGGCGCCAGCGCCACCAGGGTGCCGATGGCTACGATCACCACACCGATCCAGATCCAGGCCATCAGCGGGTTGAGGAAGACCTTGATAATAGGCAAGCCGCTCTCGGGATTCTTGCCCGCATAAATTACGTACAAATCCCAGGCCAGCGTGGAGTGATTCGCAACCATGGTGGATGGTTGTTGCGAAGCCACGTAAAACCGCTTCTCCGGAGCTAGCTGGGTGATCTTCTTATTGCCGCGGTAAACGTCGAGCAGGGCGAACTCGGTGTCGTAGTTCAAATTCGAGTCCTGGGTAAAACTCGCGCAAACCAGTTTGTAAGGCCCAATGGTCATGCTCTGGCCATTGTTCATTTCCTGCTCATGGCTTTGATTAAAGGCGCCCCCGGCGATGCCGATGAAGATCACCACCACGCCGAAGTGCACCAGGTACCCGCCATAGCGGCGCGTGTTTCGCCGTGTGAGTTGGACCATGGAAGCAAAAAGATTCTTGCCCGTGTGCCTGCGGATCACGTTGGCCCCGCGCAAAAACTCCGAAGAGATAGCCGTAACCACCCCTGCGCCGAGAGAAAAGGCAACCAGTGAATAAAACGTTGACTGAGCGTTCCAGGGGCGAAGTCCAGCCGCGATCAGCACCATCGCCGTGGTCACAATTGCTGCACCGGGCAGGATAAAGTTGCTCCGGACGCTTTTGAAGGACGCGCTCCGCCAGGCCAATAGCGGACCAATCCCGGTCAGGAACAGAAGAAACAGGCCGATCGGAAGCGCGACGCGATTAAAGAAAGGTGCCCCGACGGTCACCTTATTGCCCTGCACATACTCCGAAATGATGGGGAACAGCGTGCCCCACAGGATGGTGAAGCAGGCGGCCAGCAGCACCAGGTTATTGAACAGGAAGCTTGACTCCCGCGAAACCAGCGATTCCAGCTTGTGCTCCGACTTGAGATGGTCACGCTGCTTAAGGAAGGTGAAGAGGCAGACAGACAACACAATCACCAGAAAAGCAGTGAACCAGCTCCCGATCGAGGACTGGGCGAAGGCGTGTACGGAACTAACCAGGCCGGAGCGGGTCAGGTCGGTGCCCAGGATGCAAAGCAGAAACGTGCTGAAGATCAACCAGACGTTCCAATTCTTCATCATGCCGCGCTTTTCCTGCATCATGACCGAGTGCAGGAAAGCGGTCCCGGTAAGCCACGGCATCAGCGACGCATTCTCCACCGGGTCCCAGCCCCAGTATCCGCCCCACCCCAGCACGGAGTAAGCCCAGTGCGCGCCCAGGAAGATGCCGCACGTCAGGAACAGCCACGTCACCATGGTCCAGCGGCGGGTAATGTGGATCCACTTTTCCCCGGGGTAGCGCATCATCAACGCGCCCAGGGCAAAGGCGAAGGGCACACTGAAGCCCACGTAACCCAGGTAGAGCATCGGGGGATGGATCACCATCTCCGGATACTGGAGCAGCGGATTGAGCCCGAACCCATCGGCCGGCGTCTGGCCCTGCACCAGGGCAAAGGGAGGCGCAGCAAAGTTAAGCAACAGCAGAAAGAAGATCTGGATGCCGGCCAGGATGGTCGATGCGTACGCGGTGAGGGTGACATCGACTTTATGCCGCAAGCGAAGCACGAACCCATAGGCGGTCAACAACCATGCCCAAAGCAGCAGGGAACCTTCCTGGCCTGACCAGAGGGCGGCGAACTTATAGGGTCCGGGAAGGGCGCGGTTGGAGTGATGGAGGATATACGAGACGGAGAAGTCGTTAGCGAAAGCGGTATAGACCAGGGCAAAAGCCGCGCAGGTGACTGCAAAAAAGCTGCCAATTCCGGCCCGGCGCGCAGTTTCGGCCAGTCTATCGGGGGCCATTCGGCCGCGTGAGCCGGTAGCCAATTGCCGCAGCGCGACTCCGCCGGCCAGCAGCGTATAGGCGCTCAGAACAAGCGCGAGCAGAAGAGAGAAGCTTCCAAATTCCGGCATGAGAGGGTCACAAACCCTTTCAGATTGTCGCAGAGGCGGAAGGGGAACGGCAATGGCGGCTCCGCCATGACGTTGGAGGAGCCACAGAAACAGAGGGCAATGACAGGGATTTGTAAGGCATCGAAAACAATGATCGGGTGCCCCATCCTTCGCGCTCTTTGCGAAGGGTGGGATACTACGGCTCTTCACCCGCGGCCCTTACCCCGCACATTCTGCTTATCCCACCCTTCGCAAAGAACGCGGAGGATGGGGCACCCGATCATTTGTTGAGGGGAGAGAGAGGGCGGGAGAAATCCAGTGGAAGCACAACCCTAGGCAGACCGCCGCATACGCTCGCCCAGCATTGCCTGCACCAGGTTGATGAGGCTCTGAGGATCGAACGGCTTGAGCCGGAAGGCAACATCGAGCCCCTCATAGGCAGACTCCGCTTCGGGCAGACCGCTCAGCACCACCACCGGAAGCGTAAATCCTCGCCGCCTCAACTCCGCAACAAACTGCGGACCGCTCATGACCGGCATCAGGTGATCGGTAATGACCAAACCGATGTTCTTCGCCGTTTCTGCATCACTAAGCAATTCCAGCGCCTGCTGACCCTGCAGAGCAATGTTGACTTCCCGTCCACACCCCTCCAGGATCGCCCGGCGGGTGGCCGCCTGAATGTGGTTATCATCCACCAGCAATATGTGCGCACTCATTCCCAATGGCCCGGTTCCCTCTCGACAATAAACAATGGGTGAGTGGATGAACAGCTGATGAAAACGGTTGCATCTTCTTAAGAAGTTTTTTACGGGTGTTAACTGGATCGATACCCATGCTGCCGTCCTGCTAACCCCTGGGCGGATTAGACCGGACCGAAATGGAAGTGCAGCTCCTGCACACTGGCAATGGGATTGCCGTCCTTGGTAGCCGGCCGGAACGTCCAGGTCCTGAGGGTGCCAATCACGCTCGATTCAATCCCATAGCCCAGCGTATGCAGAACCGCCAGGTCGGCGACTTTACCGCTGGGATCGATGGTCACATCCACCACCACATCCCCCTGAATGCCATGGGGCAGGACCGACAGATCGGGCGCCGGGCTGGGGGAGTACGTCGTGAGCGCGATCTGGATCGCGCCCGAACCCCAGGAGTCGGAACCGCTATTGGAATCCGGGATAGCCGCCGCCGGCGAGGAAACATTGGGCGAGGGCGCAGGCGCAGCCTCCGTCACGGTAAGGTGCGGCAGGGGCGGTAAATGAATGGCGGCTGGAGCCGCCGTTGAGGCCACAAGAGGAGGTCCCGAAACACGCTGCGGTTTAATCCTGGTCTGCGGATGAGACGCCGGGGCCGGCGCCCGGCCGGGCATATAGCTCAGTTCCACCCGCGTGCCCAGCTCCGTGCCCGGCAAAGTAAAAACATGCACCGGATGCAGCCGCGCGAAGAACACGAACACTCCGATAGCCGCCGCGTGCGCGCCAACCGACAAGACCCCGGAACCAACGAATCTGCGTCGAATTGGAAGCGGAGAAAACATACCTGTCATTATCATTTTACCCGCGTTAGTCGTGCGGAGGCAGAGGATCGGGCATAGTAACGATGGTTACCCCACCCTGCGCATCACGCTCCAGCACTGGAGCGTAGACCCCCAGCAACGTGCGCCTCCACCAGTCGCCCGTCGCATGCTTCTGCTCGATCGACGTAAACCAGTATTGCCACAGAACCGCCCGTACCTGCAGTGGAGGCGAGCCGGGAAAAGGATTACCGGCAAACAGCGCCAGAACGTCAGGATCGTTCGTCAAGAGACGCTCCTCGGTGCGCGGAACCAGCGGGTTCTGCTGCCACGAGCCGAGCGAGGCGAACCACAGGTTCCACTCAAAACGCGGCTGATAAGGCGCGTAGATACCAGGCGCCTGGTCGAGCGCCTGGGGCTTGAAGCGGAACGGATAAGCAGTCCACACCTGGCCGTCGCGTGAGCCCTGGAATTCGATCTCATAACGGCCCCGCGTCATCACTGCAAACAAACCGTACTGATTGGCGATGCGGAAAGGCTCGAGCATCGTCACCGGCTGCATGGGCAGCGGCAACCGGCCGAACACCATGGAGACCAGCTGCACGGTGGTTACGTAGCCCACCAGGGTGAGCATCACAGCACTGACGGCGATCCCCAGGCGAGTCAGCCAAAGAGGCGTGCTTTTCGCCCTGGCCGGTTGTGGAGCTAGCTTGACCCAACGGCTGAAGAACTGGTCATCCAGCAGCAAGAACCCCAGGACGAGAACCAGGTAATTGAGGAAGGTGTAGTTGGCGGTTAAGATCACCCCGACCTGCCACGGCGTCACGATAAAAAAGCACACGATGCGCCAGCGGCGGGGAAGCAACAGCATCCAGACGATTACCAACTCCAGTGCCAGAGTCGAGAAGGCAGTCGCCCAGTGGAACCAGTGCGGCAAGTGCTGGACATACCACCCCACCCAGGTGGGGAGGGGGCCATTTTGGTAGTACTCATCCATCGCCGTCAGGTGGCGCCACTCTTCATCGCCGCTCAACAGCTTCACCAGGCCCGATTCGAAATAGATGCGGAACCATTCCCACTGCAACAGGAACAGGCTTGCGCGCGAGGGCGGGTGCGCGGCGCCCAGCCCCGGCCGCAAACCAGGTGGGACGAAGAACAGGGCCAAAAATCCTGCTTCCAGCAACATGCCGTCCGACTGATAGCCGGAAAAATCCTGCGCCGCGCTGACGAAAGAAAGAAAGCAGAGAAAACAGATCCACAGCATGGCCCGAGGCCACAAGTTGAACGTGAGCAACAGCGAGGCAGCCAGGCCCGCCCAGCACATCGCCATGAGCATATGCGAGCCGCTGGCCAGCCACAGCAGGGTGGGAGCGAACCACAGCCGCACGCCCGGTCCGAAGGACTGCGCGACCGCCTGGAGGTATTTTCCCGCAGGCAGGATCCCCGCAGGCCCCATGAGCCCGCGGATCTGAAACAGAAGGGAAACAAAAGCCGAGCAATAAATCAGCCCCAGCGCGCGCAACACAATCCAGCGCGGTATCAGCCGGTTCGCCGCGCCCTGTTCCGAGCTGAACAGGGATTCAAGCTTTCCCATGCCCCAATATAAGCAATTCAGGCGACAACTTTGTGCCAGCCGCCGACTTTAGTCCGCGGATCAGCCCAGCTATAGAATCTCGATGGAAGGAACGTCTTTACGGACCGCGAAAAACTAGGCTTATATGTCGGGCTTTCGAGCTTGCGTGAGAACTCCACTCAAAAACCAAGGCCCGTATGGACGCTCGAGAGTAGCCCCAGCACAGGCCGGGTGAGTTTCGGCTAGTCCAGTCCCTTCGGGACTCAGTTCGCAAGTCGAGTTCTCACGCAGGCTCTCTAACCCCTGCCTCTCCTGCTCGCTGCCGGCTTTTTCCGCGGCCTGTATGCCGGAACACTCCGGTCTCCCACAACCCATTGGCAACGGATGCAAAAAAGAAGGCGCACCAGGAAATGGGTGCGCCTTCCGTTATAGGTGCACTTACCAGCACCTTTCCCCGTAGGGAGAACGTCGATGTCTAAGTTGGATTAGCTGCCCTGGTGAACCACAACCTTCTTGTGTACGGGCTTAGGTTTAGGCGTGACCGGTGCCGCTGCCGCCGCTGCCACCTGCGTGTCTGCAGTAGCCAGCGGAGTGGTCGGGGCAGAAGCTGCTGCCGGTGCAGCCGCAGCGGGCGCAGATGCTACGGCCGGCGCGGGTGCTACGACAGCGGCTGCCGGTGATGCTACAAGAGGCGCTGGTGTCACAACCGCGACAACAGGGGTTGGAGTGGACGCTACCGCCGGGGTGCTGCTCGGTTGCGTTGCTGTGGTCGCGGCGATTTCTGTCGCTACAGCCTTTTTACGCTTGCCCTTCGTCTTGGCCACTGGGGCGGGCGGAGCGACCGGTGCCGTACCGGATGCCAGCCACGTTTGCGCAGCCTGTATCACCACGTCGTTACTTTCCTGGGGCATCGAGCTGCCGCTCACCGAGACAACCTGATCGGGTGTAAACCCATCAGGGTAAGACTTGCCGCTACGGTCGGCGTCAATGGCGGTGGTGAGGTAGAGCTCGGCGCCGTCGTCCAGCTTGAACGGCTGCACGGCAGTGGATTTGCCGGCAGTGTGAGTGCCGAAAAAGCGTGTATCCGGACGGCCATGGAAAGCAATGGTAATAGCTTCGGCGGAGCTCGCCGTGCTGCTATCCACCAGAACCGCCACTGGGGCAGGCGACGGAGTGCGCAGAGCCGGCTCCTCGTCTAACGTGAGCGAAACAGTTTCCACACCGCCAGGATTGCGGGTCCCGGTCTTGCCATCCTGGTAAAACCAGGTGACGTTGCCGTCGGCAGCAACGAAGGAGCCTGCCGGGCCGTCGCCCAGGATCGGTCCGATGCCGGTAAGCATGGGCCACATGTTGCCGCCGGTGTTGCCGCGCAGGTCGACGATCCAGCCCTTGGGATTTTGCGCCGCAATATCGGTCAGAATGCGGCGGACATCCGCGGCGTAGAGCAGCAGGCCGTCGTTATCCTTTGCCGAGCAACGGGGAAGCACGACATAGCCAAAATTCCTGCCTTGCACGGTGATCACATGACCTTCCGGCAGGCGGCGGCTGGTAAAGGCAGTGGGAATGGAGTTATCCACCCGCGGACCGCCCGGTGCATTGGTCAAGGCTTCTTTTTCCGCCTGTTGCAGCAGGGCAATTTGATCGGGATAAAGGCCGGGGGGCAGGCGGAGATGGCTAGCAGGATCGCCCAGCTGAACCAGGGCCCAGTAGATCGCCGGATAAGTGTCGATGGGATTGAACGCGCCGCCCGCGCGCTTAAAGGCATCCGTGCGCAGCTCAGTCCAATCGACGCCTTGGCCATGCAGGTCGTGTTGCCGCATGATATCGATCGCGTTGTCCAGGAAAGCCGCCGCGTC
>Ga0302177_10001113_pt1 | contig 19428 bp, 16 predicted proteins | sample I_Palsa_E1_2_FD_198780 | JGI IMG/M metagenome (GOLD analysis project Ga0302177, IMG submission 198780) | Peat permafrost microbial communities from Stordalen Mire near Abisko, Sweden - I_Palsa_E1_2 | ecosystem: Environmental > Terrestrial > Soil > Palsa > Peat permafrost | place: Sweden... | reverse complement strand
GCATGACGATCCTCGGAAGGGGAACTCGCCGCGGCGCGACCATCACCACGGCGGAAACCGCGTAGAACGACAGCTGCGCACATGCGGTGACACGAAAAAAGGGACGACCCGCCAGCGCCGCGCTACTGGCAAGCGAACCGATCAGAAAGAACGGGCAGAGCCAGCGCAGCAGTTTGTGCGAGAAGAACGTGAAGCTGACGAATCCCCGCCGGGGATTCAACAGGGGCCAAAGAAGAGCCAGGCTCTGAAAATCGCCCGCTCCGATCCGGCATCGCCGGCGAAATTCCTCTCGCAGGCTGGGCGCGCTGGCCTCGCGCGCGATGGCCGTGCTGTCGTACAGGACGGCGCATCCGTGCCGAAGCCGCGCCAAGAGAGGAACAACAAAATCATCGACGATCGTCCTGTCAGGAAGCCCGGGATAGACCGATCGGCGCACGGCGTAGATTGCCCCGTTGGCGCCGAGCAGGGCCCCAAGGCGCGCTTCGCACACCTTGAGCATCGTCTCGAAGCGCCAGTAAAGGCCATCGGCGTTGCGCCCGGTGAGAGGATCGAGCAGGATCAATCGCCCGCAGACGACGCCGACCGCGGGGTCGGCGAACCAGCGGGCGAGCTGGCGGGCGGCTGACGGATCGAACTCGGTGTTGGCATCAGAGAGCAGCACGATGTCTCCGCTCAACTGCGGAAACGCGGCGTTCAGCGCCGATGCCTTCCCGCCGGACCCTGCAAGCTCGATGAGACGCACGCCGCGGTGAGCGTTTTGACGGACGATCCCAGCCGTCTGATCAGAGCTTCCATCGGACGCCACGACGACTTCAATGCGGCCGGGCGGGTATTCCAGTGCGAGCGCGTTGTCGATTCGCCGCTGGATCACCCCTTGCTCGTTGCGGGCAACGATCAGGAGCGAAAGGGAGGGAGTGGTGATCTCAGGTGCCCTCGGTTCGCGGCCCAGAAGGCGGGAGAGGATCCAGATCAGCGGTGGATAAATCACATACGGGTAGGCGATCAGGACCGAAAAGATCCAGAAGCAGGCGATAATGCTCGACGCTTGCGCCATGAGATCAGCGGCATCCTGCCAAGAGGTCGACGCCACCGTGCGATTTCCTTGCAGCGAAAGTTACGGACGCCGTGCAAAGTTGTTCGGCAGAGTAGTCACAAAACACTGGGGCAATCACGCCGACACCCAACGGCAGGTGGCTCAGCGTCTTTTGTACAAGGCCTTTAACGCGCCAGTGCATCGTCCGTCCCTGCTTTTCGATTGCTGAAGGCCTCGTCCGGTTCAACGGGGTTGGTCGCTGCGGTTTGAGGAGCGGCACATTCCTGCGTCCGGTGGATTTCTTCCCAGACTCCGACCCGGGGCGACCAACCCAGAAGTGGCGCGGCCACCGAGCGGAACGTGCGGCGCGCCAGAGCCGATTTCAACCGGTACACGCCAAACGGAGACTGCCGGCCCATCAGTCTGAACATCGTTTCTATGCATTTGCCGGCTGCGAACACCAGCCATCTCGGAATGCGGACGATGCTGGCGTCTTGGCTGAGGGCCCGCTCGAGCAATTCGTTCTGCGTGGGCGTTTCGGCACCCACCAGTTGCACTAGCTGCGAAGCTTCGAGGGTGCTCTCGGCTGCCGACAAGATCGCATCGACGACGTCGTCGATATGGACGAGCGGAAGTCGCACGGTGCCGTCCCCCAGGACGAGCCATCGCCGGCCAACGCGCCGCGCCACCGCCGGCGTCAGCAATGGCATAGCCCGTCCGTAAATCTGTCCGGGGCGCAGGGTCACGATGCGCAGCGCGTACTGTTCCGAGGCACGCCGCACGAGCATCTCCGCCTCGAGCTTGGCACGGGTATAAAAACCCCGTTCCATCGGCCGTGGTTCGACAGGAGTGTTCTCGTCAATCGGGCAATGGGGCGCTCCCTGGGCCCAGTCCACAACGGACATCGAGCTGATATACACCAAGTTTCGCACGCCGTGTTTCCGGCACGCGTCGAGCACGTTTTGAGTACCGCGAATGGTCGCACATTCGTGGTCGGTCCATCCGCCCTTCATGGCAGCGCCGGCGTGAATCACCACGCCGACTCCCTGGACGGCACGGTCAACTGCGGCCGGGTCACCCAGGTTCCCAAGCGCCACCTCGACTCCGTCCGGTACATCATCCGGCAGGCGTCTGACCAGCATGCGAACGCGGCTGCCTTGGGAGCGCAATCGCTCCACGACGGCGCTGCCCAGCCGGCCGGAGGCGCCGGTGACCAGGATCGGGGCGCCGGTTAAGCCAGAGATGCGCGCCACCCGCGCGGCATAATCCGCCTCGGCCGCCCGTGCAACGTGCTCGGTCCATTTGACGATTCGGGTGGCGTCCTTCACGGAAACCGGGACCGGCTCGTGATCTGACAGGGTGCGGTAGAATTCCTTCACCAGATCCTGCAGGCCGTGATACGGCAGCATCTTCTTGCGCAGAACACCCCAGATACTGCAAGGCAGATCCACGAGCGGCTGAAGTGAATCCGCCAAGGCGTTGACGACCCGCTCGGCGGCGTTCGGCAGTCGCGTCGCGGAGCGCAGGGCTTGGAACATGAGGAACAGGTCCGCGCGCAGAACGCCCTTCGTACCCTGTACGATGATCTGGCTCTGAAGCGGCCGGACGTTCCAGGACAGTTGGAACTGCCCGATTCCATCGCGGCACTGAACCTGTGCCCGCCACTCGTCGAACACCAGATTCGGATCGCCCCCGAGACTTTTCCAGTCCGCTTGCACAGCTTCGATGGGTCCGAGAAACGTCTCCAGCAGGTAAAGCGCGTGGACGCCCAAGTCCCGAAAGGGATAGCCGGCGGAGCGGGACTGCGGCGGCAACAGGCCACCGCCGTAGGGCGGGTAGGCCGAGCTGCGCAGAATATCGACAGAGATCACGCGGCTGAGTTTCCCGCTGCGCACTGCGCCCAAGGCCCGGCGAACCTGCGGGTCGTACAGCAGGGAGTGATTGACGCAGACCCGCAAGCCCTTTTCCACAGCCATGCTTTCGATACGCCGGCATTCTTCCACGTCCACCGCCAGCGGTTTTTCCACAAGCAGGTGACAGCCCAGGGCCAGCGCCTCCAGCGCGACCTGACAGTGAGTGTCGGGCGGAGTCAGCACGTGCAAAACATTTGCGCCGGCCGCCGCAAGTTCTGCCGGAGATGTGAATGCTTTGGCGCCCACGGCTTCGGCTGTGACTTTGGCGCGCGCGGCATCGATGTCGCATAAGCCGACGATCTCCACGCCTGCGCGGCGCAGCGCCGCCACGTGGTAGCGGCTGATATGACCGGCGCCGATGAGTCCTGCACGGTACTTCATGGGCGATCGGCTCCAGTTGTGGGGTGCGCGACAACTCCTGCCCGCGGGGTTGCCCCCTCCCCCGGTGCGCTGCGGGAAGGGACGGGAGCCTTAGCGGCATCGGGGGCCTCAGTCGCCCGGCGCTGGCGGGCCTGAACACGAGCCACTTGATCAGCGATATCCGTGACTCGTCGAGCCCACGTCTCCGATCGCATCGCTGCACTGCGCTGCTCGCGCAGCGCCGGCGAATCGGTTTGCAGGGCCTCCGCCACGCCCTGCTCGAACGCCTCGAAGGTGGCTGCAATCGTGCAGTACTGCCGATACCCCTCCAGTTCCGGCAGCGGGACGGAGACTACCGGAAGGCCCGCGGACAAGTATTCGCGCAGCTTCAGCGGATTCACGTGTAGAATCCGTTCGCTAATGCGATAAGGAATAATCCCGACCGAAAACGCCTTGCAGTAATTCGGCAAGGCGTCGTGTCTCTTTCGGCCCAACAGATGGACGTTCGGGAACCGTTTGAGGATGGAGACGTCAACCAAGGGCTGGCCGATGAGGACGATGGACCACTCAGGGTGTCGGCCGGCGAGGAAGGCGATCAACTCAAAGTCCACCCAATCCTGTAGCGTTCCGTAGAAACCCACCACCGGCCTGGGAAGTGCCGCGACATCCGCCGGCATCTCCGTATTGGGGTCGAGGGCCCTGGCGAACAGCGCGTGATCGACACCGTGCGGCGCAAGGTGCGTCTCCGGATTCCATGGCAGCCGGGCGTTCACAAGCGACTGCGCGGAGGCGAACACGATGTCGGCAGCACTCACCAATCGACGCTCGGCTTCGGCCGTCTGCGCGCCGTTGAGTCCGGTAAACTTCGACCATTCGTCGACGCAATAGTATACGACCAACGACTCACCAAGTGTTCCGACGTAACTCGCTGCATTCGGTAGAAACGTCCAGAGCTGGAACTCTCGCATATCGAGCTTCCGCCGCTGCCACCGGAGGGTGAGCCGAAGCGCATACCGGTTTAGCATCGTGGCGAGCCGGCTGTGTGGCAGCGGGAGGACGAGAGGTGTGTAAACCCACAGATTGTCGCCGACCTTCCGGCTTCCCCCGATGAAGGCGGCCAGCTTGTTGATGATCTTCCTCAAATCACGGCTGTTCTTGAGCCTCGGGGTTCGGGTAGCAATCGAGTTGAGCCAAAGGACGCGGTTGCGCTTGGCCAACTCCAACATGACGTGGTTGTTGCTGGTCGGCGTTTCGTCCCAGTCCTTCGCGAAGCAGATGATGTTCACGCCTTCTAACTTCATTGCCGGGCGATCCCTGCAGATACCGAGGTGAACCTGAGACTATCCTTCAGGGCCGACTCGATCAGGGCCGGCAGTACGGCGGCGGCATGTGGGAGGTTGTCGTGCATCAGCACGATGTCCCCCCCTTGCAGTGGGTTGGATCGGACATACTCCGCAACCTCATCGGCAGACTGCCTGACATAGTCCTTCGGATCCACGCTCCACAACACGATGGACTGACCCGCTGCCCATAAGCGCAGCATTTTCCGTACCGTCAACTTCCCATGTGGCGGGCGAAACAGCACCGGCGCCGTTCCAGTGATCTCACGGATTAACGCCGATGTCGACTTGGCCTCGTCGATCAGCTGTGTCGCGGAAACCGACGCCGGATCACGATGGTAAAACGAGTGGTGCCCCAACTCATGTCCTTCCTTTGCCATGCGACCAATGATCCCCGGATACTGCCGCGCACGCTCCCCGATTACGAAGAACGTGGCGGTGACCTTGTGCTCCTTTAGGACCTCAAGTACTTGCAACGAGTGCTGCGGATGCGGGCCATCGTCGAAGGTCAGGCAGACGCGATTGTCGTTCCGTGACCCGTTCACGGCGAACCAACTCCGAGGCAGCGCTGCCGCCATGGCGCGGCGCAGCACCTGACGGATTGCAAAGGGCGACGGCCTTTCGGGTTCATCTGGAAGCGATAGTTCCATAGGATATCGCCTCGCTCACCAGCGCAGGGTTCTTCGGCTCGTCCATCAAACGCTCAAAAATGCGAATCAGCGCATCGGCGGACTCAGGCCAGCGGATCGTCTGCGGTTGCGTTTGGCGGGAGAGCCCGCACGTGAGGCTGCGCTCGATCGCAGTCGCGAGGGCGTCGGCGTTCCCAGGCTCGACCAACCAATCGGGATGCCCGGCTGCCAGTTCAGCAACTCCGCCGACGTCGGTGGAAATGAATGGGGTGCCGCATGCAAGCGATTCGCACAGCACATTCGGCATCCCCTCGGACCAGCTCGTCAGGAGGGTCAAATCCGCGGCTCGATACCACGCCGGCAAACAATCGTGTTTGCACGAACCGACGAAGTGCACGACACCTTGGAGGCCGCGTGCGTCGCGGTCCGCTTCGAGGACTCGCCGCAGTGGTCCATCGCCTAAGAGATATGCGCGAATCGCAAGACCGCGCTGACAGACCTTCTGACAAGCCTCCATCAGCACGTCCAGGCCCTTCACGGGCACCATCCGTCCGACTAACAGGAGCATCGGCGGCCCCGGGGGGATTCCGAGCAAGGCCCTCGACTCGGCGCGATTGCCGGGGGTGAAACAGGAGTCCACGCCTCGCCGCCATACATGAACCTTGGAGGCGTCAATACCCAGTTTGATGATCTGCTCCTTCAGATGCTCACTTACGGTCACAACGGCATCCGCCCGCTGGAGCGCGCGGGCCACACGTCGTCGTCGCCACGGGTCTTCTGTCACGACGAGCACGTCCGATCCCGCTGCAATGACAACCGATGGCACTCCGATCTCCCGGGCCGCCCGCACCGCCGCCTCCCCATCAGGGTGCGCCCAGTATCCGAGAACAACGTCCGCCCTGTGCAGCTTCCGAAGCTCACGTACGGTTGCCCGGATCGAGTTCCAGAAGAACCAACCGTATTGGCTCCGCAGCATTCGGGGGGGATAATAGTAACGAGGATAGTGAACCTCGATACCATCGACCATTTCACAGCGGCGCGTGTTCAGGCGGCTTGCCCCACCCCTCCGAGCGGACCACTCGTCCGTCCATGAAATCGGAGACACGACCCTCAACTCGTGCTGCCGGGCCAGCGTCCGAGCCATGGCGAGGTTAAAGACAGCCTTGCCCGGCTCATACGGGTTCGGGAATTCGTTGGTGATGAGCAGAACGTTCATGGCAATACCGAATTCATCAGCATTCGCTCCGATCGCCAAACGGCCAGCATGTCTCAACAGGCCGGCTCCACGACCCTGCCGCGCCAAGTTCCCGCGCGTCCTGCGCGACTCAACTCCTGATAAAGCGATTCGTAGTTCGCCGTGGTGATCGCAACGTTGAAGTCCTGCTCGACGCGCTGACGACCCGCTGATCCCATTCTCCGCGACAGCTCCGGATCGGACCAGATCCTAAGCATCGCCGCCGCCAATGCTGCGGGATCGACCGGCGGCACCAGCAATCCGCTCTGACCGTCAACCACGACTTCCGGCGTTCCTCCGACGGCGGTGGCGACGACGGGAAGTCCCTGCGCCATGGCTTCCAACAGGCTCAGGGAGATTCCCTCGGTCAACGACGGAAGGACGAACATGCGGGCGCGTCCGAGCAGGTCGCCGATCTCCGCTACTTCGCCGAGAAAGCAGACCTGGCGGGAGATGCCCAGATCGCCGGCCAATTGGTTCAACGCGGCGAACTGCGGCCCGTTGCCGGCGATTTCCAGACGAAAGGACGATTCCACTCGGAGCGACAGCGCGGCGGCTCGCAGCAGCGTTTCAACACTCTTCTCCGGCACCAATCGGGCGACGAGGACGGCCGGCCCATCGGGGTGCGGCCCGCGGCACGAGAACCGCGAGACGTCTATACCGTTCCAGATTGTACAGGTCTTGTCCGACGGGATGCCTTCGCGCAGGCGAAGCCGCGCGCTGTCGTGCGAAACGCAGACCACCCGGTTGGCAGTCCGGCAGGCCAGGACAAACATCCAGGTGTGCGGACGGCTCGTGCCATAGCGCTGCCCGTGGGCAGTGTGCACCACGACGGGCACCCCCGCCAGACGCGCCGCCGGGCCGGCATAGAGCAGGGGTTTGGTGTTGTGCGTGTGCACTACATCGATCTTCCACTGGCGAAAGAGGTGTCGAAGCCGTTCGATCATGCCGGGGCGCAGACCCGGCGGCTCTTCCAGCGCCGTCACCGGCCAGCCGCACGCCTCGATCTCCGCCGCCAGGGCGCCCCGCCCCGAGAGGGAGACAAATCGCAGGTCGAATTGCTGCCGGTTTGCATGTCGTGCAAACTCCACCAGGAGTTTTTCCATTCCCCCTCGATCGAGTTGGAGGACCACGTGGGCTAAGCGCAGCACGGGTTGATTCGCGCCTGCTGGCATCAGCGTTCGTCCCCCGCTACCGACGGGACATTGGAAATGAAGTGCCGCAATTTCCCGGCACTCGTCAGCGGAATGGTGCTGACGAAACTGATCGCCAGCTCGATACCGTGGTCGCCAAGCTCCTGCAGGCGCTGGCGCGTCTGTGCGGCGGTCTGCTCACGACTGACGTTCGGTTCCAGTTCCAGGTTGATCTGAACGAGATCGAGCGACTTCTGGACCACCTGAAACTTTGCGACGCCGGGAACCTTCGCCAAGGTGTGGACGAAGAAGATGTCATGGATCTCCCGCCCGCTGCGTGTGACCAGCCGCTGCGAAACGCGCCCGTTGATCGACTTGAGGATCGGAAACGGCAGGGAACACCCGCACCGCTGCGACGAGAGAACGCCCCGGTCGCCGATGCGGTAGCGGATCAGCGGCATGTCGTAATTGTCCAGGTCGGTCACCACGATCTCGCCGACCTGGTCGACGACCGGCCGATCGTCGGCGTCGACGACCTCGACGAGAATGTGGTCGGAGTTGAGATGCAGGCCCTGGCGGAGGGCGCATTCGCTGGCAATGTTGGTGAACTCGCTGCTCCCGTATCGGTTATAGACGGGGCACCGGAAGCTCGCCTCAATCTCGGCTCTCTGCTCATCGACGAGCTCTTCGGCGCCGACCACAATGCCCCGCAACCCCGGCGGCGCCTTGAGCTTTCTCGCTGCCATCACTTTCGCCATCTGGTGGACGGCGGTGACGTAGGACTCGATGAACTCGGTCCCGAACCGCGTCATGCGGGCCACGTAGTCGGCGAGCCGCTCCGGCCCGATGTCGAAGGCGGAGAGGAACTGGTAGTTCTGATACCACCAGTAGAGGAATCGTCCGGTCCGGACGTGCAGCCGCTTCGGCGGAAGCCGGCCCCAGATCAAGGTTGTGCGTGTGCCGATCGGCTTTCCGATCCACTCCTCGGCGCGAAACTTCAGGGCTTGCCGCCGACAGACGGTGTCCATGCTCCTGTAGAAACAGAGCGGAACGCCGGTGGATCCGCCGGTGGTCACGCCATAGAGGCGGCGTTTTTTCGATCCATCCGCCAGGAGGTGGGCTCCTCTGATGCGCACGACCTCCTTGTCGAGTCGAACACCGGCTTGCCGAAGGATCGAGAGGTCTTCGACGCACTGCGGGTCTACTCCGCGCCGGGCGAGGAGGTCGCGGTAGTAGGGAACGTTCTGCGCGCAGTAGCGCACCAGGGCAGCGAGCTTGAGGCGCTGCAGCGCGGCCAACTGGTCCGCTGAAAACCGCTGCTGGCGGGTGACGCTGTCGTACCAGCGAAGCGTGCTTCTCCGACGAAGCAGGCAATGCATCGGCAGCACAACACGGCGATAGAAGGATCGGTACGACAGCGCCATGACAGCTCATCCAAAGGCGTGGCTCTCGCCGCCGCCGACGCGCGGCGCGGGCTGACCCCGCAAATGCGACAGCAGGTTCTTCCTCTGCTCGGAGCCGACTACGATGACACCGCAGGCGATCGCACAGGCGAGACTGAACACAAGGGCGTACAGGATCAGATCGAACCACCCGGCGGGCGGCCGCCGATGGATCAGTCCCAGCATGGCGGCGGCGGGGATTACCACCGCAAGGACGGGCGGCACGAGTGCCCTGCGGACGTACCGCCGCAACGAGATGCCTAGCACCCGGCCGCCGTATACGAGAGGCAGCACGCCGCGGCAGAGTGTGCCCGGCACGGCGATCGCCAGGCAAAGTCCGACGAAACCCAGGGTTCTTGCCAACGCCAGTCCCAATCCTATGACGAGGAACGTCTCGACAAAGCTCGCGCACGCCAGGACACGGTGTCGTTCGCGTCCGAGCAGAATGCCCGAACTCACCCATTGCGACATCGGAAGGGCCTCGCCGAGCGCGAGAATGGTTGCCGCCCCGGCGTACACCGCCAATGACGGTCCGATCCACAAGCTGATGAAACACTTTCCCAGCAGCGCGATCCCCGCCACGAAGAACAGGGAGAAGGCCAGGCAATAGCTGCCCCCTTCGACGAACAGAGTGCATTGGCGCGCGTGCTGTTCGCGGGCATACAGGGAAGTGGCCGTTGGAGTGACGACCCCCATGCCGACCGTTGCAAATCCCTTGGCGGTGCCGACCAACCGCGACACCACGCTGTAAGGAGTGGCCACTGCCGCGCTGAGTCGCGCCCAGATGATCAGCGGACCGCCTTGGCTCGTAGCTCTCGTGCCGACGCTCCAGAGAAACTTCCACATGCCAAAGCCGAACAAGTAGCGCACGGCCCATCGGCTGATGTGCGTCGGCGCGATTCGCAGGCTCCGATCCATCCGGAAGCAGGCGACGCATTTGGAGGCTTCGGCGCACACGGTTTTCACCAGCGCAATCAAAGCGATGGTGATCAGCGGACCACCGTGCCAGAGGAAATAGAAAAGGCAGGCGGTCTCCGCGAGATCATAGAAGATGTCGATGCCGTTGAGCAGATCCAAGCGTTCGTAGGCCCAGAGGGCGGCGTCGAAGATGCTCATGGCCAGAGTCGCGGCAATGGTGAAACCCGCAATCAGGATGGCCATGCGAACGTCGCGCAGTTGATCCGCAGGAACGTTGCCGAAGTGGGGGAAGAGCGCCGCGAGGCCCAGCGTCGCGACGACGGTGACCGCTGCCGCGCCGGCCAGGATCAGTTGGGCCGTGCTAAGAATGGCGTTGACCGACTCCTGGTCTCCCCTGGCTCGGAAGAAGGCGACGTGCCGGGTGATCGACGCGCGCAAGCCCAAGTCCGCCAGGTTGAAATAGCTCGTCAGCGACGCGATGAGGATCCACAAGCCGTACGTCGTGGCCCCGAGGCGGTGCACGAGAAACGGGACGGTGATGAAGCCGGTCAGGGCGCCGCAGGCCATTCCGGCGCCGCTCCAGAGGACGTTCCGCGCCATTGTTCGCCGAATGCTCATGCCGCACCCGCCTGGGAATCGCGCCAGACGGCCACGACGTTGAAGTGGCGTCCATGCCCCAACTGCTCGAAGGTTCCACGCCCCGGAGAGAGGTGCACCCCGGGGCGCTCGGCAACGAGGAAGTCGGAAGACCGCTCACGCGGTGCGGCGGCGCGTCCCAAAGTCATCTCTCAGCCTCCATGAAAGCAATGAACGAAGATGTAGATGCCGCAGAGATACGCCGCACTCAGGCCAACCAATACCAAGGCCAGCGAACCGGTCAGACGCAATCGAGTCCCGCCGGCATCGCGCGCCGTAAGGTTCAGGTAAGCCGTCGCCACCCCAAGAATCACATACGTCGGCTGAACGTACGCGCGCGAGAGGGTTAGCATGCCCGCTACCCACGCTGCAAGCATCGCCAGCAAGCAGGGGCGCAACCGCCGCACCTTTGCCTCAGCAGCCGCCTGTGCGAAAATGGCCCACAGCGCAACTGCAAACGCTCCCAGAAAAAACATCCCGCCAAAAAACCCCGTATCAGTGAAGCATTGGAGGAACGTGTTGTGCGTGACGTGCCCGGTCACGGCAACGAGCCTGCCTTTCCCGATACCCAGCAACGGGCTGTGATAAAACAGCGTCAAGCTCCGGCTCCACAACGCTAGCCGCGACTGCGAGGTCGTCCGGTGCACGCTGATATCAGTCTGACGTCCGGCAAACACAAACAAGACCACAGGCAAAACCAACAGGGCAAGCAACGCACTCTTCTTCCATCCGATCCGTGCCACAGAATAAGTTGCCATGCCCACCATCAATGCGACAAATGCCCCGCGCGACTGCGTCAGCATCAGCCCGCGCCCACAAAGGCCCAGCGCCGCCACGCCGATCACACTCCAAACCCATCTCGATCCGCTGCGCCGCGATAGACATTCGGTCAGCAGGTACAAACACACTGCGATCGCCACCACGGCCAACACGCCCAAGTCGTTCGGATCGTGGAAAATTCCCGCACCGTACATCCTGGATTGCGTGATTAAGTCGGCACGCACGGATGCATCTAGTTCCTCAAGACCAGGCTGCAGGGCGGCTAGGTCCACGACATGATAATGCTGCAACATGGCCATGCTGATCTGCACGCACCCGAAGGCGGCCAGGCAGTAAAGAAACGTCCGCAGCCGCTGCGGTGTGTTTAGCATTGCCACTACCAGCAGGTACAAAATGAGGCATCGCGACAGATCCAATCCGATTACAATCCCCTTGCGCATGCCGAGTTGAGCAGGATGCGAGAGGACCGCGACCCCAAGCCATCCCACTACGCATGCCGTGATCGGATTCTTAACCAGCGATCGCCAGTTTAGCTGCCGGATCACCGGGCCCAGCGAAAACACTAGGGCGACAAGAAGCAGCGTGCTGTAGATTGGCCAATGTTCCAGACGTGCAATCAGCTCCATGGGGCGGATGAACACCGCCGCATTGACAAGCACCAGCAGGAAGAAGCCGGCCTGCCACGCCAGGTTCTTAAGCCGGGCAAGCGACGGGCCACGATCCAGAACCGGCGAGCTGCCACTTGGTTCCGTCGCCATGGGCAGCGGATTTTTATTGTTGGCTGAGGTCATAGCTGCAGAGGAGCCTGATCGGCGCACGCCGCCAGCGCTTCAAGCTCCTTCTGCGGCTGCTCTTCCGTGACCAATTCCCCGGTCTCGGTATTGTACTCAGCACTTGCGCCCCATCGCTTCACCAGGCGCCGCCCGACCATGTGCTGCGCTGTGCCCATGAGATAGAGTGCCGTGGAAATCGCAATCCGCAGGTCCAACCAGGGGCTGACTTCACGGATGTAATACAGGTCGTATGTCAGTTTGCGGCGAACTGTATGCAGCGCGACATCCGCCGGCAGCCGCGATTGAGCGAGCCCGGTCAACCCCGGTCGCAACACCAGTCGCCTATGAAACCCCGGGATCTCCTGCTCGATCATCCTGCACAACTCCGGCCGTTCTGGCCGCGGCCCGATCAGGCTCATGTGTCCCTGCAGCACGTGTATGAGTTGTGGCAACTCGTCGAGATGCGTCTGCCGCAGCAAGCGCCCGATTGGCATGATGCGAGAATCATTTCGTGGCGACCAAATTGGACCGGTTTCCGCTTCGCAGTCATGGCGCATGCTTCGCAGCTTGTACATCTGGAAGATTCGACCATTGCGCCCGACACGAGCCTGCGCATAGAAGGCAGGCCCCCGTGAAGTTAGCCGCACTAATGCAGCCAACAAACCCAGAATTGGCGCCGCGACAATCAGCATCACCAGCGCGATGATCCACTCGACAACCGCCTTGATCGGCAGATACCAGCTATGTCGTGGACAAACCGGTGGAAACTCACTTTCCGGAAGTCCGGTCTCCGCAGATCGCAATTCGTATCCATTGTGCCGCATTGCAGCTCAATTCCGTTCCAACACCGTCATTGCGTTAAGCGCGTGAAGGCAAAAACTCCCGTGTGGGACGATCGGACCCATTCTCACATGCACGATCAATCAGATGCTGCGGCTTCCAAGCACCCGCCGACACCCACGAACTGGAACTATTAGTAGAGTAACTTCCGTCCTAACGACAGTCAAGAAAAACCCTTACAAATTGGCCATTTAACGCTCCGATGTCGATTCAACGGCGTCCGTCCCAATGCCAGGATAATCGCTTGCCGGGCGGGTCGCGCAATCCGTCTTATTTAATCTGCATCGGACCCATGCGTACGACTTCAAAATCCGATCCCATCACTTGTTTCATCGTGTTGATTTCTTGGGCGTTCCAGCGCGGATCTGAAGTGCCGCTGATGAGCCAATCGCCTCCGTTGTCGGCGAGAATCATGCCGTAGGTCTTGAGTGCCTGCAGGATGACCTGCACCGTCGGCGGGAAACCGGTAATGTCGTAGTTGCGCTTAAGCCGTACGCGCATGCCCATCGGAGGTAAATCGTTATCTTTCTTGGAGCTGGCGAAGTGAGTAGCGGGATAGACATAGGCATGCCTTGTTGATTGCGCGGTAAACCGCAATGCATGAGTGATCTTCCCTTGTTCAACCACTTCATCGTATCGGACCAGCCCGGCAAAGATCGGCAGCCCTGCCGAGTCGGCACTGGTTCGGCCGAGTGGGCGCTGCACGCTATTTCTGGCCAGGTCGAAAATGGCGCCGCTTTCCGCTCGCCATTTCGTCCCATTCTCTTCCGGAAAGGCCGCATAAAGCTCGTAAAGAACCCAGTTCGCCTTATCTATCACGATGACGTGACGATCGCCGTTGCGCTCTATCGCGGCGTTGGGCGGAATTGGGTAGGGGCCGGGATCGGACTCTCCTTCGTTATGAAATGCGACCGGCACTTTGGGCTGATCGCTGGAGACAATCACGTAAGGAATTCCGGCCGCCACACCACGATAGACAGTGCCGAAGTCTGGATGCAAACCGGTATCAGCGCCGATGCTGGCGATCAGATCGTCAGACCGCGGGTCCACGGGTTCACCCGATATGTCGGTATTCCAGGGATCGTCGCGGGGAAATACCTGTCGGCCGATCAGGCTCATCGGGACGCTCGTTTTAAGGTCGGAAGAGCCGCTCTCGGGACCGAAGATGAACATGCCGTGACGTGCGAACACTATGATCACGGTGGCCCCAACAACCAACATCGCGGCCCCGACGTAGCCGATCACGCTTTTGTTTGACATCGCCTTGCCTTTTGCTTTCGTGAATCCAGAATCCGTTGGGCCGAGTCCCGAGGCTTACCACGGGAAGCGCGGCGTCAGTGGCGATATTGAGTCACGCTCCGGAGGGGTGCGAAACCGCCGTCGGGATCGATTCCGACGGACCGACGGGCACGGCTTCTGTCACCGGGCGTTCCGGACTCGGTTCGGCTCTGCGCGTCGAAAACTCTTCGTAATAAGACCGCTCGGTGTTCACGTTCCACAAGTCGTGTCGCTCGCCTGCGAGATTCTTAACCGCCAGCAGGCCGGTGAGCATCGAGTGATCCTGGTTATTGTAGCGATGCATGCCATTGCGCCCGATGGTCTGAAGGTTCTCAAACCCCCGCAGGTAATTCTGCAGAACATTCAGATGCGCGAGGTACCCGCTGTCATAAACGGGATAAGCGCGGGGCTGGCGGATGACGACGCCATCTTCCACGGTCGCGCCACCAGCTAATCGCAGCGCCCCGAATTCTTGCGTTGCCAGCCGAATGAGCTGGTCGTCGGGAGTCGACCAGAGGGCATCCCCTTCGTTACAGAAATACTCCATGCCGATGCTAGTCTTGTCGGGGTGGGGAACCATTGCTGCGCTCCAGTTTCCGAAGTTTTGGATGCGACCGACTTTGACCTCGGCACCGTGAACATAGACCCAGTTGTCAGGAAATAGATTCGGCCGGTCCAGCACCAACCCCACGATCAGAAACGATCGATAGTTCAGTTTTGCGGCGGCGGCCAGGACTTCCGGGGGAGGCGGTGGATCGAGGCGGTGGATGAGATCAACCAGCGCCATGCTGGAAATGAAGTGCGCTCCTTCGACTTCGATTCGCTGTCCTGCGTTCTGCGTGATGACGCTACGGACGCGCATGCCATCGTGCTTGATTTGAAGCACCTCGGTGTTCAGCCGTACTTGCCCACCGCCGCGCTCGATGGCCGCTCCGAACCGTTCCCACATCTGGCCCGGGCCGAGAATGGGATAGTCGAACTCATTGATCAGGCTCTTGGCCTTACTGCCCCCGAAGATCGCATTCTGGATCGCGGTCTTGAGCGATAAATTCCGGATGCGCTGGGCGGCCCAATCAGCCCGAATTTCGTGGCAGGGGATGCCCCAGACTTTTTCCGTGTAGGTTTTGAAAAATGTCCGATAGAGGCGGCGCCCGAAACGGTTGGTGACCCACTGCTCGAACGTCTCCTCTTGCCGATATGGCCTGATTTTCCATCGAACGTAACTGACCAATATCAGAAAGCTCGGGACGATGCCCAGGTTGAAAAGCGCATTGAAGATCTCCAGCGGGTAGTTGAAAAATCGGTCGCGGTAGTAGATGCGTGAAAGGCGGGGCACCTTGCGGAAATCCTGTCCGAGCATTTCCCGCCACAGATCCTGCACCTGGCCGATTTTGGTGTAGAACCGATGCCCGCCTACATCAAAACGGTATCCATTGTGCTGTTCGGTGCGCGCAATGCCACCGACCTTGTCGCCGGTTTCGAGGACGATGGGCCGCAACGAATGCTTGAGCGATTGATAAGCCGCCGTCAGACCCGCAGGCCCGGCCCCTATGATGATCACGCGCTGCTGGCCCATTCATATACCCTTACGCCTTCGCAGAAGCGCGTTCGGCGGTGGCGTGTGATACAACGGATTTGAGCGGTAAAGTTGGCGCAACAACAGGACGCACCCGGACCACTCGCGCCGCGGATCCAAGGGCAAATGCCAACCCACTGTAGAAATAGTATACCCCATGAATCGGGACCGTGCATGCCGCAAACCAAAAACCGCGAGCACGGGCGAAAAATCGATATAAGGGCCAATTCAGCACCCAAAGAATCAGCGCAGCGGCGGGAATCAGCAGAAAGCAGCTTCGCATGAAAAATCCGGCGAAGCATGCACCAATCATCAAGTACACCATGACCACGCTCAGGCGGCTGGCGACGTTGAGATTCAAATCATTTGCTGACCGCTTTTCGCGAAGAATCAGGTCCGTCCACGGAAGCGCTCGATGAAAGAAATCGGTCTTGAACAGCGAGATCGCTTCCCATCGCTTGAGATGCTTGACCTGGATGTCCTTGCACAACCGGACCCGGAGATGCGCGCTCCGCAGCCGGTAGCCCAGTTCGATGTCCTCGATGCTCGGCCGCCGATACGTCACGGCGTCGAATCCACCCACCGCCAGGAAAATCTCCCGCCGCATGGCGCCACAGCCAGCCCAGAACGTAAACGCATCTTCCCGACCCGTCTGGTGGGTGAAGTGGTGGAGTAGATTCTTGTATTGCGAGAAAAAGTTTAATTGGGCGGGCGCATTGTCGTAGGAGCCAAAAAGGGCCGCGAGGTCGGATTGTTCGTCAAACGCCGCGGCGACTTTGGTCAGAACGTCAGGCGCGGGAACGACGTCTGCATCAAGAAAGAGTAGGAGGTCCCCGGATGCGTGGATGGCGCCCCAATTCCGCGCTGCGGCCGGCCCGCTGGTCGTGGATGTCTGCAAGACATGCGCGCCAAAGTCCTGGGCTGTGGCAATGTCTTGCGAGTCGGCGCCATCTACAACAACGATCAACTCCCGCGGCTCAATTTCGCAAGCCACAATGCCCGCAAGGCAACTGCGGAGATTCTCGCCTCCATTATGGACCGGAATAATGACGGAAATTGTACTCAAGCAACCCCAATCTTTCGGGACTGCGCACTTGCAGCAATCCCAGGTCCCCGCGCCACCCACAGCAAGTATCCAAGAATCGTGATCCATGTGGCTACACGGCTCGTAGGAATGCATCCATTCCAAGGCACAAATCGCACCATGCGAGTTGGAAAGCCCATTACCAATACCAGGATCACCAACAGCATCATCGCCGAGTAATATTGGCGTGACGGCCCATTCCAAATGAGGCGGCAGAGCGTCACCAGCGGTATCAGCAGCAGCACGTCATCGTAGTCGCGGTGATAAGCCCACATGCGAGCCACCAGCGCAGCGACTCCCATCAGGATCCAGACATCGCTGCGACGATGAAAGTAAACCCACGCTCCCAGTGCCCCCAGGACGACGATCCAAGCCGGCAAAATCAGACTTGGGAAGCCTGCCGATGCCAGCCATATGTCCAGGTTGCCGTACCCCTCCATCGCATGCGTCGCGGCCCATTTGAACTGCTTCGCGTGAGGCGCCCAAATTTGTGAGCCCTGGAATGAAACCGCTAAAAGCGTGAGAGCGAGATAGGCGACTACTGCGAATAGGGCCGGGCGGATGCGGCCGGGCGACAGCAGCAAGACCCACCCGAACGGGATGGCGATCTGCGGCTTGACCATCGCCGCCACGAACAGCGCGGCGGCCAACAAGTCACCCGACAAATTGCGCGGCGTGCGGACAGCGACGAGCAACGCCGCGGACATTGCGAGGACGGATTGGAGAGGCAACTGGCCGCTGCTTACCGCGATGCTGATGGCGTAGTTCGACATTGCCGCGGCGGCCACCAATAGTTGGAACTGCCATCCCCGCGCGAGCCCCTCGACTACCGCCATGCGCACTAACAAGACCAAGGCAAGCAGACACGTTCCAGCCCAAATCACGCGGGCCACAGGTAGCGATGTCCACCCCATGAACGGCCAGAGCATGACGTATGTTGCGGGCGGATACATCGCGGTGTGAATCACACCGTACACCGGCCGGCCGGCCATCCATTCGTGTACTTCAATGTAGCGTTCGTGCAGATCAATGGCGACGAAGCCCTCCAGCGGACGGGCGGTGAGCGTGTAGAAGGCACGGCTGATCCGATACAGCCCCAGACCGCCGAGCATCATTGCCGCGATCAGGCCTAGCAACGGCAGCGCCGTCAGACGTCGCTCGGGAGCGGGCGGTAACGCCTTGGCCGCTTCGGAGGAGATTGCTGATTCGCCTTGCATCATGGCCCTGTTCACTCAAAAGGTAATTCAGGCTCCGCCGACAGCGTAGGTGAGCGGGGCGAAAACCTCCATATCTCCCGCGCGGATGTGACGATAGCGGTGGAATTCATGCTGGTTGCATCATTCGCGCGCCAACCACACCATCGAACCGGCACGTTGATCACATTCGTAACACGAAAACAATCCCTGAAATTGATGTGCCGCAAATTTCTCCGGCGCTTATCGTGATTGCCACCTGTGTCACGGCACAGGATGCCCTTGTTATTGGGTGCATTTCGATGAATCTTCATGTGTACGAAACTCGAATTATGGGGGCGAAAGCGTGATTTTTTCTAGGATTCATAAGCCCAAGGTCCCCGGTTCGAGTCCGGGCGCTGCTATTGAGAATTTAGCGGAAAATCAACGTTTTCGCCCCTGGTCCAGATAGCCTGTGAACGACACGACACAGGTTACGACACAGGTGGCGAACATGAATTCTCCCGTTCCTGCACCTCCGTACAAGCATTTTCCATTGCGGCCTCACAAGAAGTCTGGATCTGACCCTGCGCTGACGCGCCTGGGGTATTGCGCGTCGGCTTGGTGGCGCAGAGGGCTACGAAATACCCCGTGAAACGCCTCGTCGGCAACCTCGCCAGCTCCTCGAAACGACCCATCATTCGCAGGAGCCGGTCCTGAGTCTCGCGCCGACAGTGCCTCACAAGGCGCGTCGCCATCACTGCAAGCAGGCGCGGACAGTGCAGGACGAACGTGGTTTCCTTCACCTCAAGGCCGGCGGCCTCCGCACGGGCGCGCAGGTCGCGTGCCCCGAGGGTCGCGCCGACGTAATACGGAACGACGCCGATCCGATGAAGCCACGAGAAAGGCAATGCGTTTCGCAAACCAACCGCCGGGTTGGAAGGATTGTCGAGTGTCAGGATCAGGAGTCCGCGCGGCCGCAGAACGCGCGCCAGCTCGTTGAGGGACGCGAGCAGTTCGTCTTGATTCACGAAGTGATCCAGCGTCGAGGTTGAGACGATACAGTCGAACGATTCGTCTGCGAAAGGCAAGCAGCGCACGTCGGCGGCCGCCGGGCGCAGCAACGGGTACTGCAGCCGCGCTGCACGCAGTACCGACGTTGAGACATCAATGCCAACGACCATCCGAGCGTGTTGGGTCAGCAGCGGAGCCAGGCCCTCGCTGTTGGCCTCGTCGAACAGGTCGGTCTTGAGCAACCGTTCGACGCGCCCCGCTGGAAGCCGGGGC
>Ga0302177_10001112_pt1 | contig 19443 bp, 20 predicted proteins | sample I_Palsa_E1_2_FD_198780 | JGI IMG/M metagenome (GOLD analysis project Ga0302177, IMG submission 198780) | Peat permafrost microbial communities from Stordalen Mire near Abisko, Sweden - I_Palsa_E1_2 | ecosystem: Environmental > Terrestrial > Soil > Palsa > Peat permafrost | place: Sweden... | reverse complement strand
TACAAGCTCGCGTACCAGACCAATCCGGTCGCGCTGCTCCTTGCTGAGCGTGATGCCATGCGGCGGCGCCATCCGACGCTGAATCGTGATATTAGACATCGCTGCTTACCACTCCATGCACGAGACTTTCGATACTGGTGAAGACGCGGGCACCTGCAGCCTGCAATGCTGTCGTCTTCGAAAAGATGGTTCCGCGGCCGCCCTGCACCAAGGCTCCGGCATGCCCCATGGTGACGCCCTCCGGTGCCGAGGCGCCCGCCAGCAGCACGAATACGGGCTTGGAAAAAGACAGTCGCACCGTCTCCGCAGCCAGCTCTTCTTCTTCGCTGCCGCCGATTTCGCCGAGCACCAACACAGCACGGGTGTTCTGGTCATTCTGGAAGTACGGCAACAGCTCGGCGAAGCGCAGACCCTTCACCGGATCGCCACCCACGCCGATCCATATCGACTGACCGATACCACGGCGACTGAGGCGGAAGCAGACTTCGTACGAAAGCGTGCCGCTCTTGGACATCACGCCCAGCGGTCCCGGCGACAGCGACACATCGGGAATGAAGCCGAGCTTCATCCGGTTCGGGATAGCCAGCCCTGGCGTGGATGGGCCAACCCACGTCGCGCCATGCTCCCTGACCCGACCATAGGCAAGGATGGCATCGCGAACTGGCATGCCCTCGGACGGCGAGACGATGAACTTGATGCCGGCATCGAGCGCTTCGGTGACCGCGGCGAGCACGTCCATCGGAGGCACCAGCGTGATGGCGACCTGCGCATCGGTGGCAGCCACCGCATCCTGGCAGTTGTCGAACAACGGGATGCCTGAGTCATCGCGGCGGACGCTGACGCCGGCGATGCCGCCGACAATGTTGGTGCCGTAGTGCTTCATCAGTTCGGCATGACGGCGGCCCATCCTTCCCGTGGCACCCTGCACGATTACCTTGGCCTGGGCATCGAGTTGAAACGTGCTCATGCCGACACTCCCGCTTGCTCGATCGCCAACTTCAAGGCTTGATCCAGATCCACTTCAACCGTGATTGGTCGACCCGATTGTTCGATCAGCGTTTTCGCTGCCGCGAAGTTGTTGCCGATCAGACGCGCCACAATCGGTACCCGAATCTCTGGAACCGCATCGAGCGCCTGCAGGAGCAGTTGTGCAAATTCACCCAGGTCGGTGATGCCGGCGAAGATGTTGACCAGCACGACCGAAATATTCGGGCCACGCGTAAATTGTTTGAGTACTTCGATCAGCCGTGTGGGACTTCCCCGCAGCAAGCCTGTTCGCACATCGCAAAAATTGAATGGACGACGGCCTGCCTGCAACATTTCGTCGATGAGCATCATGCTCAGGCCGGCGCCTGTCGTGAGCAGCCCAATCTGGCCATTTCGGTCGATCTCTACGTAGTCGAAATCGTGGTCGAGTTTGAAATTGGCTTCGCGATAAACTTTCGGGCGGCTACGTACGATGCGCTCCAGTTCCGGTTGACGTGAGAACGCGTTTTCGTCGAGTGACAGCTTCATGTCGCCGGCGATCCACGTTCCGTCGGCAAGCACGAAGAGTGGATTGACTTCGAGCAAGGTTGCATCAAACGCGATGAATGCGGCTGCCAGCGCAACGATCGCCGCAGCAATCGGCTGATGCAGTTCGGCGGGAAGCTTGGGCAGCAATGCCGATGCGGCAGCGACAAGCGATGCCTCATCCGGAGCCGCGACCGCCGTCAGCATGGCGCCTTGCTGTTGTGCGTGCTCTTCGACATCCACTCCGCCCTGCGCCGAAAAAAGCACGCGGACGCCACGCTGCGCCGGGTCGATCACGAAACTGAGATACACCTCATGGGTGAACGCTATTTTCTGTTCAATCCGGAAACCGGCGACAGCCTGACCCTTGATGCTTGCGTTGGCGTGGGTGCGGATGAAATCGGCCACTTCATGGACGGACTCAGCGAACCCTACGCCGCCAGCCTTGCCACGACCGCCTGCGCGCACTTGCGCCTTCACCACCCATGCACCGGTGCCTTCCAACTGCATGTCATCAACGGATTGCGAATCGACGAAAATGCCAGCGGGTACTGGAATGCCTCTGTGGCGTACAAGTTCTTTTGCATCGTGTTCGAGTAAAAGCAATTTCTGATCTTCCTGTCGATCGCATCAAGAGATATGCGTGCATCTCGCGCTGCCAAAGGTGCGCCGGCGCTTGTCATGGAGGTGCAACTTAGGGACATCTCAGCACGGTGCATACGGACCATTTGGCATTGAGCTATGAGCAAACCTAATTCGCTATGACGCTCATCACATGACACCGTCAGACACAAGAGCAAACGCAGCATGCAGAGTTACCTGACAGACTTTTCGTTTGCACTTGAGTGGATGGGTCGAACAATCAGTGCGGCAAACCTTGTATCTCGCACATGACGCTAAAGGCAGCATTGTTCGTAGACGTCGTAATGGCTAGAACAGGCGCCGATTCTGCTCTCGATGAGACCAGGACAATGCTGCACCGCATTAGAGGCAGTCACGAATAGACCCCAGGCATCAGTACCAATGAAAGACGCGAACGCAGCAACTCCAAAGGCCAAGCGCTGACGCAGAGGGATTCGAAGTAAAGAAAGGAAACCGCGGCAGGAGGGGCTCGACCACCCGGCGGTATGGCCCCGAGCCCGCAGGTTGGCCGCAGGGCAACAGTCAATGATTGCGCACCCGCTGAAGGAAGCTGGCGCGCGATGAATGCGCCGGCCATGAGGGCAAGAACGACGCAATGCAATGGGAAGAGAGCGGCCAGACGGCCTTCTCGCAGCCCAATGCATCCAACCGGTGAGTAAAAGGTCGGGTCAGGCCTCGGATTCCGAGGTCCGAACCCAGGCCTCGCTCATCCTTCGGGTATCGGCAAGCACTCCATGACTTCCACGGCTTCACCAGGGAAGATCGAGAAGTGAGGATGGCCTTCGAACAACTTGGCGGCGGCCTCGTGTGATTCGGCAGAGACGACGACGTAACCACAGATATTATTCCGTGCACTCTCCACGCCGGCATTGGAAACCCGCTTTGTCTTGCCAATGGGGCCTCCCGCCACAACAACCTGCGTCTTCCTGGCTTCCATCCATGCATGCCACGCCTTCATGCCGGCTTGCGTCCGCTCTTGCTGCGCGGACTCACTCAATGCATTCCATCCCGACCTCTCCATGGCCTCGTCAGTACCCGTGAAAACAGCGAGAAAATTCTTCATGAGGTGCTCTCCTTTTGCTGGGTCCAGGCCTCGCACTCCGAATTGGGTTGCAAGCCTACCTTCCACGACGAATGAGCTTGCCTGAAATGGACACGGGTTTACATCCGTGGTTGAAGCAAACGAAGTGGCCGTTCCGACAGACCCGAGTTATAACTGCAAGCTCGAAAGGCTTGCCCGTGTGGCTTGGCAAACGCTGGCGTCACTGTGAGCAAGTTACAAATGCATCGCCCCACTCCAATGCCACTTGGCGCTGAAACCAGCACTGCACATCACGAGGACGTCGCTATGACATTACGCACACGAAAACTTGGCCATCAGGGACTTGAGGTGTCGGCGATGGGCCTGGGCTGCATGGGCATGAGCCAATCCTATGGCCCGGCGGACGAGGCCGAATCCATCGCGACGCTGCATCGAGCCATCGAGCTCGGTTGCACTTTCCTCGACACGGCCGAGGTCTACGGCCCATTCACCAACGAAGATCTGCTCGGTCGCGCCCTGGCCGGCAAGCGCGATCAGGTCGTGATCGCGACGAAGTTCGGCTTCAAGATCGAGGAAGGCAAAAGCCATGGCACCGACAGCCGCCCTGAACATATTCGCGAGGTGGTCGACGCCTCCCTCAAGCGGTTGCGTACCGATCACATCGATCTGCTTTACCAACACCGCGTCGATCGCCATGTACCGATCGAAGACGTGGCTGGCACGGTCGGTGAGCTGGTAAAGCAAGGCAAGGTGCGGTTTTTCGGTCTCTCCGAAGCAAGCGTCGCCAACATCCGTCGCGCTCATGCCGTTCATCCGCTCTCGGCACTGCAGAGCGAGTACTCGCTGTGGGAACGCAACCTGGAACGGGACGTGATCCCCGTACTGCGTGAGCTCGACATTGGACTGGTGCCCTTCTCACCCCTGGGGCGCGGCTTTCTGACAGGTGAAGTCAAGCGCGCGGAGGAATATCCCGAAGACGATTTCCGCCGCAATGATCCGCGCTATCAGGGCGCCAATTACGATGCCAACGTGAAGGCTGCACGGACCGTACGCGACATCGCCGCAGGCCTCGACGCCAAACCCGGGCAGATCGCGCTTGCCTGGTTACTTCACAAAGGCGATGAAGTGGTTCCGATCCCCGGTACCAAGCGCCGGAAATATCTGGAAGAGAACGTCGCTGCCGCCGATATCACTCTCGACGCCACACAGATGAAGGCACTCGATGATGCCCTGGCACCCGAAAGAATTTCGGGTCCGCGCTACAACGAAAAAATGATGGGCTTGGTCGACCGTTGAACCTACCGGGTTCACTGTGCCAGTTGGGCACTTTTTCGCTCGTCATCCCTGCGAAGGCAGGGATCCAGCGCCTTTGCTCACGCCCTCACTGGCAATACCCGCGATCAACACGTCGATAAGCCGGTACGCACGTGGAACCCAGTCGGTCTGATCGTTGGTTTTGGAAAAGCCGAACACAGCGTAGAGAAGATCAAGCGCGCGAACGTCTTTTTGAGCATCGCCATTTTCTATGGCACGGGCAACCAATTGATTCGCTGCCGCAGTGATCTGCGTAGAAGAATGTTCAAACAACGCGGCGTTCTCGCTCGCCGCCGCGTTCAGTGCCGGGACGATGATCTTTTTCGTTCCGATGTATTCGACGAACAAACGCAACCATGCGCGCAACGCATCGAGCGGTTTCATCGATTCAAGCAAGGTCGTGGCAGCGTCCGCGATTTGCTTCACTTCGTGGCGGTAGACCGCATGAAGCATGGCATCACGTGACGAAAAGTGCCTGTAAAGCGTGCCGATGCCCACCCCAGCCCGTTTGGCAATTTCGTCCAGCGTGACGTCGCCGCCACGTTCCGCGAACACCTGCTTGGCGACTTCCATCAGACGTTGACGGTTGCGTTCGGCGTCAGCCCGCGGTTTACGGGGGGCAGCAGATTTTTTATTTGCGATGGCCACGAGCGCCCTTGAAAAACGGAGGAATCCTCCGTATATTTATCCGGAGCCATCCTCCGGTTTTTCGCCATGATAGCGGACCTCGCTTCAAAGGTCACTGATGGCGGCCCCTAATCCCAGCAACTTTCAGTAAGAGCGAGCCATTATGACGAAGTCATTCAATGCAACATCGACAACGGACGAGGTGCTGGAAGGCCTCGATCTCAGCGGTAAACGCGTGCTTGTGACAGGCGTTTCGGCTGGCATAGGCGTAGAGACGGCGCGGTCTTTGGCTGCTCACGGAGCCCACGTGGTGGGCACGGCGCGTGATCTGACCAAAGCAGAAACGGCCACATCACAGGTTCGCACTGATGCAGCCGCCAACGGCGGGAGCTTCGAACTGGTCGCGCTCAACCTGGCAGATCTGACGAGCGTTCGAGCCTGCGCCGACGACCTGCTGGCAAACGGGAAACGCTTTGACCTCGTCATTGCGAATGCCGGTGTCATGGCAACGCCCTTTGGCCATACATCCGATGGCTTCGAGACACAGTTCGGCACCAATCATCTCGGGCACTTCTTGTTGGTGAATCGCATCGCGCCATTGATGGGCGTCGGAGCACGACTGGTCAATCTGGCCTCTGCGGGTCATCGCTTTTCGAACGTCGATCTGGACGATCCGAATTTTGCGCATACTCCTTATGAGCCCTTCGTTGCTTACGGTCGTTCGAAGACAGCCAATATTCTTTTTGCGGTTGCGTTCGATCAACGTCATCGAGACCGCGGCGTACGTGCCACTGCCGTTCATCCGGGCGGCATTCAGACGGAGCTCGGACGGCACATGGACCATAGTCAAGTGGATGGCATGATTGAACAGATCAACAAGCAACGGTCTGCCGAAGGCAAGCCTGCTTTTCAATGGAAGACCATCCAGCAAGGTGCAGCGACTTCGGTTTGGGCTGGTGTAGTTGGCGCGGCAGAACGGGTTGGCGGTCGATATTGCGAGAACTGCCACGTCGGTGAAACGGTGCCCGATGACGCATCGATCAGTGCCATTAGCGAGGGCGTTCGCCGGTATGCGCTTGATCCGGCCAACGCAGCGGCGCTCTGGAAAAAGAGCGAAGAAATGGTCGGCGAGTCTTTCCCGTGGTGAGGGGAAGAACAGCACCTCGCTCGTTCTTGCAGATTTGAATTGCCCGGGCGGAAGCGATCGTTTGCCGCATCACAAGAAAGGGATCAGAGACGTTTGGCCGCGGAATGCCGCGTAAATGTTTTTCTGATCCCTTTGTTTGCAGAAAACTATATCTTGGCTAATCCGACGCGATCTGTGACCCGATGTAAGCACGAATCCGATCCGCGTCCGCCGTGGTCACCGGGTTGTACACGATCATGCCCAGGTCCGGTCGCCCATCCACAGCGAAAGCAGAAAATTCAAGCTCCAGGAGACCGAGTTTTGCGTGATGCAAACGCTTCAGGCCTTCTCCATACGCGTTGACGTCATTAGCTAGCCAGAGTGTTTCGAACTCGGTGCTCAGCCTCGACAACTCCTCCACGAGCTGGGCGATCTCAGCTGTTGCACCGGCACGTGCCACGTCCGCACGAAATGCACCGACGACGAATCGAGCCAAGCTTCGCCAGTCTTCCTGCGACGCACGCACCCGTGAATCGGAAAAGATCAGTCGCAGAATATTCCGCCCGGCGGGAGGCAACGCGCTGTAGTCAGTGAGCATTGCTGCGGCGGCTCGGTTCCATGCCACGACGTCCCACAGGGGAGTCTTGATGATCGCCGGGCTAACTTCCATCGCATCGAGCACGCGCTGCAACCGCGGGCTGACACCTTCAGAGGCCTTGTAACGAACTCCCGGCGAGTGGCCAAGGCCGAGCACGAAAAGGTGTTCGCGTTCCGGCTCGGTCAGCATCAGTCCCTTGGCAATGCGCTCGAGCACTTCCGCCGACGGCGCACCTCCCCGTCCCTGCTCCAGCCAGGCATACCAGGTCGGGCTGATGTTGGCCCGCTGCGCCACCTCTTCCCTGCGTAGACCCGGCGTCCGCCTGCGCCCACCGACAAAGCCAAAGGCCGCCGGATCGAGCCGGGTACGACGATCTCTCAAATAGGTGCCGAGCAGGTTACCGGGCGGAGTGGGCATGCTGATCCGGTTGGTTTTTATACCATGATAACGTCACTACTTTACCAGTATGACGATCAGTCTAAGCTGGAGTCTATCCCTATCTCTGGAGACTCCCTCATGCGCATATTCCTTACCGGCGCGACTGGCTTCATAGGCTCCCGGATCGTGCCCGAGCTACTCTCGGCCGGCCATCATGTTCTCGGCATGACCCGATCCGATGACGGCGCGCGCGCCCTCCTTGCCGCTGGTGTCGAGGTACATCGCGGCCAGTTGGAAGATCTGGATAGTCTGCGCAGCGGCGCTGCCATGGCTGACGCTGTGATCCACACAGCGTTCGATCACGATTTTTCGAACTTCGTGGCGAACTGCGAAAAAGACCGCCAAGCCATCAAGGCGATGGGTTCCGCACTGGTGGGCTCCAACCGGCCGCTGCTGATTACCTCGGGAACAGGAATGGGGAGTTCCACACCGGGCAAACCTGCCACCGAAGATGTCGTGAATATGGAGCACCCCAATCCGCGGACAGCGTCGGAAATCGCAGGCAACGAGATGCTGGCAGCCGGCGTCGCCGTGTCGGTCATGCGGCTTCCACAGGTGCATGACAAGGTCAAGCAGGGGCTCGTCAGTCCGCTGATCGAAGTTGCACGAGCCAAAGGCGTTTCGGCCTATATCGGCGAAGGACTCAACCGCTGGCCAGCTGCGCACGTGCTCGACGTGGCCCGGCTCTACAGATTAGCCATTGAAAAATGCGAGCCGGGTGCGCGCTACCACGCTGTCGCCGAAGAAGGTATTCAAGCCCGCGATATTGCGCAGGCCATCGGCACTGGGCTGGGGCTGCCTGTGAAGTCCATTTCCCCGAGCGAGGCAGGAGAACATTTTGGTTGGCTTGGCGGATTCGTCGGCCTGGATCTTTTGGCGTCGAGCGCGTGGACCCGTAAGGTTCTGGGATGGCGTCCGAATGGTCCAACTCTGCTGGAAGATCTTAAACGGATGGACTATTCCGGAATGCATTGAACCGTCCAAACGAACATCGAGGTGGCGCTCGGCGGCAGCTGGAAAGGGGCAGAGACGTTTTCGACTGTAGTATGTCGCGTAAACGTCTCTAACCCCTTTGTCCGTTACGGCTTGGCCACCGGGACAGGCGCTGTGGTATCCGGGCTGATCGGCAGTTGTTCGCTCGTGTACTTATAGACGTCCGAACCGATCGCAAATGCGATGAAGTGCTTGCCGTCGGGAAGGATGCGGAACTTGTTGATCACATGTCCCATATCCACGTGATCCCAGTGTGCGCCGCCATCCTTGGTTTCGAATCCGCCCTTGTTGGTGCCGACCCAGCCAAGGTCAGGGTTGGCGAAACCTACGCCGTACTCCGTCACCTGCTTGTCGTTCACCAGCGGCAACTCCTTCCACGTTTTGCCGCCGTCCGTCGTTTTGGCAAGCCAACGCTGGGTCACGCCTGCATTGGTGTCGTAGTTCTGGATCGTGGCGTACCCTACGCGCCGCGACGGAAAAGCCCCCTTCCAAATGAGTTCACTCGGCCGCTTGGATTCGTAGGCGCGCTGCCAGTGCTTGCCACCGTCATCCGTGGTGACGATGACCGCACGCGATTTCGACAGATCCACATCCGAGCCGCCGAATATCACGCCGTGCTTGGCATCGAAGAATTTGACATCGACGATCATGGCAATCCACGGCGTCATGTCAATGTTGGACCAGGTCTTGCCGCTGTCCAGGGAACTGAGCAGGCGCGCAGGTCCACCGACGCGTCCGGCTGCATGAATGATCGCGCTGGACTGGTCGCGGGCATCGGGATGAAGGATGTCGATGGCGCAAATGCCTTGCATGGCCGGGCCATGGATATTCGAGACAGCGACCCAGTGATCTCCACCGTCCGTCGTCTCATACAAAGGCGTGCCGTCCGTTACACCAGGAAAGTAGCCCGTGCCGATATTTCCCGCAAAGCCGTGGCGACCGTCCACCATGCCGATGGCGCGAAAGTATGTGCCTGGCTGTTTGAGGACATTCTGCCAGCTGCGGCCGCCATCGGCGCTTCGCCAGATATTTCCTTTCCCGTTGACGTAAAAGCCTAGATCCTGATTGACGAAGTAGATGTCGTCCTGTTTTCCCTTATAGGGTTCGGTCGGGAGTTTTTGCCAATGACTTCCCGCTTGAGGTATTAGCGGCGCGTCATTCGTTGCTGCAACGCCCTGACTGCAAATAGCCATGAGCGTGGCAATGACAAAGGGAAGAGCGAGATGAGTAGTGAACGCCTTGTTCGACATGGAATGCGCCTGACATGAATTCAATACCTATCCGGACAAGTGCAGAGGTTTCGAACCTCGCCCCCTCCGGTCCTGATAGCTCGCGTCGACAACGCAGAGACAGCGCTTCTTTTTATTTCCATGCGCAATGCGCCTTGCACGCGCTGATGCCTTGATCCAAGGCGACCCGAGCGCGTGGCAGCTTACATAGGCAGGCATTGTCGATCCCGTGCCAATCGACACATGACCGATGGCACGACCGTCCTTCTCTCATACACGAACAACGAAATCAGAAATGCAGAGTGCTTTTGCGGTTATCACCAAGAAACAATGCATGAACATTTGGATTACTTTGAACTAAGTATTTGGGGATGGGGTCACCCAACTTGGGTGCTTAGCAGTGAGTCTGCCAGAAGTGCGCGGCCAATCGCGTCGCAGCAGGCGAGTACTCCTTCGCACACTCGCCCCCAAGATGCTGAAGAACGCGACAGGCCCAATACCGATCAATCGGATCTCCGCTCGCAATCGCGGCCAGCAGTCTCACCTGCACACGCAGGATCAATCGAACTGCACCGCTCAAAGCATTCCCGTCCGGATATCCAGATAGCCACTTCGACGGCGGCTGAATCTCACCCACGGTCCAGAGGGGATGGTTTTCTATCAGCCCGTCAGGCCCGCGCCGCTGACTGTGTTCCATCATGTACAAACGCAAGGGAAGCTTCGCCAACGAAGCGCAAACGGACTCCAGCGCTGGAAGTATATCTGGTGGCATCTATCATTTAGCCTCGACCAGGGATGGCAGCGTAGAGGCGTTGCGTTGTACTTGGTCTTCGTAGTTGCTGTTGAAGATGCCCTGGACCAAGCTCACCTCCTGCGACAGCTTGCGCATCTTGGGCGCGAGCTCGGCGATAGGTGCGCCTCGATCCGCTGGTGTCTGCGGCGCCCCGGTAAGTTATCGGCCAATGCATGCGGAAACGTCAAAGTAGTAATTCGTCGTGGTCGTGATGATTTCCTTCTCGGTGGTTTCCTTAGTCTCGATTTTCATCTGATCAAGCTGCTTGCCCTCGTACATCGAAAGGGCCTGCTGAACCAATTTCCACTCCACTTGGCGCGCAACACCGAGGCATTGCAGAATGGTGTATTCCACCTTGACGTAATCGGAGCCCGCCTCTGGAAGGATGACGATGGGGTCATCCTTAGAACCGCCGAAGCCACCTGCAATCGGCAGGTCGTGATCGAAGTCATCTAGAAGCATCTCCCGGAGGGTTGGGACTGCATCCCGTCGGCAGGCCCGGGATGGGGTGGGGAATTCCACCGGGTTGGCCTCTTTGGGATTCGAGGGAATGCGGAACGACGTGAGGCGGGCGACCTCGGGGTTCCACATCTTCCTGCTTGTAAGCGACCAGCCATCCGGGGCTGGTGGATACCAACGAAGCCCCAAGGTCAGTCCCACGTAATATCGCTTTAGTTTGTCCAGGAAGTGCGAAACTCGCTCGGGTTCTTGCTGCGGAGACTTGTGAAACCACATGCCATCCAAAAGCCCGCGGCGGATGTAGCAACCATCTGGACCAAAGCAGCTGGTGTACCACTTGAGGTGGTGAAAGAACGAGTCCAGTTGAGGCGCATTGACCTGGGTGAGCAACGCAATCCCTTCCGACGCCGCTCGGATGATGTCGGCAACCACACCGTCATCGATGCACGTGTCCTTATAGCCATCCCAGTAAAGCTGAGCGAGTTCCTCAAGTGGTCGGCCATTCCGCAAGTGCAGCTGTGCTGCAGAGCAGACCATGGGCTCAAACAAATCGGTGGCTAAGTACCGCTTGGCCATGTCCGGTCCCCTGCAGGTTGGCGCCGTGGAAGGGAATCAAACCACGGTCATGTGAAAGAAGTCATCCGTAGGTAAACCATTTGGGAAGCCGTCCAAACCTTCGAAGCGTTCCGAAAGAGTCACCCGTTGATCAGCAAGCTATTGTCGGGCTGCACGGCAGCCTGAGCATCCAGCGGATCGCAGCACAATGATTCGCTTAGATGAACTGACTGACCGGCCAGACGATCGTGTGGAATGACGTCGCCGCCCGGGAGCCAGATCATCGCGATGGGTCACGCTGCGGGAGGTTTGGCTTCCTGGACTTTGGGCCTTGCATCGAGCACAAGTGTCACCCCATAGCCTTCTGCGTCAGGAGTTACCGACCATTCCTCATAAGCAGGCAAGTGCCCTACACCCAACTCTACTTTCGCGCTGGGATTGTGGAGCACCGCGGACGCGTAGCTTTGCCGAGGTAAGACGGCGGGGGCATCGTGAAGAAGGTCGAACTCGCCGAGCGACATCGCCCACACCGCACTGACTGACGTGTAGCCCAGATCGAGGAAGGTATCCAAAGGGATCGCCGCTTTGTCAGTGCGGGAGAGTTCTTTTCGATGCTCGAAGCCCGCCCAAAGACGTTGACCGGTTTGCGGGTCAAACCGAATGGTCGGATCGCTGATCGCGTAAAGCGCGGTGGCAACCCAAGGGTGGTCACCCAAAGGTGGTCGAAATCCTTCGTCAAACAAACCAGAAAACAGGCAGCCGTTGACCGCAATTACAAAGGGTGCGCGTTCGTCCACCAGCTTTTTCTCCAACCATCCGGGGGTATCGCCGTCTCCTAGAAGCTGTTTGACCTTGGCGGCGATTCCTTTGGTCCAGCACATCAGGAAGTCTTGGAGCGGCACAGGAAATACACCAACCTTTGGTCGGTTAAGGTAGGCGTCTACCTTTGGAAGTGCTTTGGGCGTGATGACTTCCACCTGGATCTTTACACCGTCTTTCACGGCGATGAAATCCGGGCCGCCCCTTCGCGATGAACGTTTCAATGCAAACCCTGCTTGATGAAGGCGATGAGCCACCAACATCTCAGAAAGGTTTTGGGGATACTCGGGATCGTGTCCAGCTTCGATGGCAGCCTCGAACTTCCTTTCAATCAATCCTGCATTCAAGAACCACGAATAGACGGCAATCAGACGTGGCAGCAGATTTGACGCCAAGCTGCGTTCGCCGAGGCGTGCTTGAAAGAAGTGATGGGCTTGCGCTGAGGTGGCCATAAACTGAGGTTGCCGGGAAGAGGCCGCGTTTTGAACTGCTCAACAGACTACGACGAGTGGCGATGTGTCTTCCAGTTCGATGTATTTTCTTGAACTGCCGCCACGGCCGTCAACTGGGCCTCCAGGACCGCGATCCACGTCCGCATATCAGTCCCCGCAGCCTCACACCATGAACGAATCTGAAGCGCGTCGAGTCGGATGACCCCTGTCTCGGCGGCGGAAACGTAGGACTGATTTCGTCCCAAGCGCTGACCAAACTCCTCTTGCGAGAGGCTTGCCGATTTCCTCAACTGCCGGAACGAAGCCCAAACCGCCTCGTTTTCCGGGCGATATAACGACTTTTGTATCCGGCCGACCGTCTTGGCTGATTTGGCACTTCGAGTCGCCATGGGACGCTCCGTGGTTCAAGAGCCACCACGCTAACCGTCTGCCGTATAAACTAGATCTTTCTGTATTTACCAAATGTTATGGTATTTTGCCGATTATGAAGCTAGAGTAGTAATCGAATGCGGCGCCCTCAGCCCGTGCACCCAATCGGCGATCCGATCAGCCTTTACGAGGCCACCAAGCAACCAAGGACAACCCGATGACAAGCAGCGCGAAAAACTCAAGTGCATCTGTATTTGCGGGACTAGCCACTCCTGCAAGAGGAGTCGCCGGCATCGGTGCCGTTGGATCCCTTTTGACGCTGGTCTCCTCGTCGAGCGGCCGGACCGGTGGCATGTTCCTCTTCTTCTTGGCGGCAGCGAGTGTTTTTTGCGCTTCGTTCTGCTTCCTTGCACCACTGCAGAACAAAGGTAAGTAACTCGTTCTCGACATCGACAAGCGGGAATCGCTCAGTTTGGCGCCGGTCAACATGCTCGGCTAGCGATCCGAGAGTATTCGCAGATGTGTCCGTTTCAACGATCGTTCATTTCATAAGGAGTGATGAGCCATGGAAAAGGATCAGGTTGCCGAGCTGTGCTATCACCTGCCCGAAGCAGCTCACGAACGGCTCTGCCATACACGTGAAGAGATTCGATTGCTGGCCGACCTCACCGCGCGCATCAGCGCCGAAGCCGACCACCTTCACCTCTCACCCAACGCCTTGGCTCGGTGCTTCGAACGTCTGGCTGACCAATTGGACTATGCCTTGCATGAGAGTTTCTGGCCGCAGACGCGTGCACGGGATGGGCAGTCGAAGTCGCAGTGACTGTTTCGCCTTCCGGGTAATGAACAGGGTTGAGCGACGAAACGGGGCAGAGTGCACTTTAGGCGACCAAGAAATTAAAGCCAGCGCGAGAAAGTGCAACCTGACCCCAGCTTTGCTTCCCTGCCCTTCCCTTTGGCCGGGTGCGGTGAGCCGCAAACTCACGCACTTGGAAGCGCATCTCAACACAGCTAGTAATTCGCTCGACACGTCAGCTGTCTCTTAGCGATGCAAGCCAAGAGCATTAGGCCGAGCAGACGCATTCTTTAAGATGTCGAACAATCCACAAAATCTCAGCGCTTGGCCGCGGTCTATCGACTTTTTTCATTGAGCTTGACGCCGAACTTCTTCGCAGCTTCCTGAATGCGTTTCCATGCTTCATCTTTTTCCTTTGCGGTTACGCCGTCGACCTGGTCGAACCTAGCGGCGGCATTGCGCACATGATCTGCATCTTCTAGAGGTTCTTTGCGTTGTTTCGGAAACGCGAAGTTGCTTTTCCCCAGATCGTCGCGCTTTTCGCTGTCAAGTTTGGCCATGTCTCTCTCCCGTCTCGCAGAGTTTGTTTGAGTGAGGGTGACCCTCAGCTATGCAATTCGGTGTGAATTTGTGCTCGATATCGTGGTTTACTTCAGGTGACGCCGCTGCGAGCGGACCTCACGCTATAAACTGCAGAATTGCTTCTGCGTCAGAGCCTCCATTCCCCTAAAAACCGGAGGAGAGAGGCGAGCACATTGCATTGTGCGAGCGATCATCAATTAGACATCCATCTCAGGGAAATATGGAATTTATTGACACGATCGGGTACACCTCGATCGAAGGCTTTCCGTCGATAGCTCAACGACACCTGCTCAGCCAATGTTGAGCACGACCTTGCCGACGACATGTTCGTTTTCCAGACAGTCTTGCGCCTTGCCAGCGTCCGCCAAGTCGAAGCTGCGGCAGATGGTGACGTGCACCTTGCCGGCATCGACTAGCTGTGCGATTCGCGCCAATTGGTCCGCATTGAGTTGGGCCATGTAGCCGGCCACGCGCACCCCGTATTCTTTAACCTTCTCTTTCGATGGCTCGCCTAGCATGGATACCATAATACCGGCGCGACAAAGCACTCGCCTGGTTTGGCGACGGCTCGAATGTCCGCGCCTATGTCTGACCGTGAAGCGGCTTCTGCCAGATCTCCAACGGCCTGATTGACGAAGTTTGCGACACCGCTGTGGGCGTTCCACTAAACGGTAAACCCGCTTGTGTAAACCATCGAGCGAAGCAAGGCCACGAACCATCCAAGAATCAAGCATCTCTGCTCATTAAAATCGACCAGAGATGGACCCGCGGGCTGGCTGGCTGACGTAGCCGGATTGTAGCTCTGGTCAGATTTTTTCGACGCCATCATCCATGATGGCGATGACTACATCAGCTTTCACCCCGATTCGCTCGAACTCACCATGCGTGCCAGCACGATGCCGTTCTGGCGATTTCTTATCGCCAACCAGATGCGCCAGAAATACAGGACGCCAATGAGCGCTTCGAAGGCCGAGCCGACGATCCAGCAGGTCGGCAGATAACCGGCATAGCCGGGATGTGTTGCAACCATCGCGTACATCACGGGGATACTGACTGCCCACATCAGCAGCAGACGCGTAACGAAGAGAAACCGTGTCAATCCAAAACTTTCCAGGACGGTGGACGCTGTCATTGTCAGCGCAAACGCCACGGAGTACGTCCACAGCACACGTGAAGTGGCAATCGACACGTCTCGAATTTCCGGGCGGTCGGTCAGGCCGAAGGGACCCAGCAACAGGTCGGGCATCACGATCTGGAAGAAGGAGATGATGAGGATGTAGATCAGCTCGATCGCCATCGTCACGAAAATTATCCGGGAAATCTGCGGATAGTCATCCTCACCGATGGCGTTTCCGCAAAGGACGCTACAGCCAATGCTAAGGCCGATCAGCGGGGTAATGCCGATATTGTTCACGGTCAGATTGACGTTGTTTGCCGCCAACGAGATCGTGCCCAAGCCGGCGACGATCCAGATAAATGCCACGTTACCCAAGTTGTCGATGCCTGCAGCGGCGCCTAGAGCGAAGCTCTTTCGGATGCGCGGGAGCATGTCGGCCAGCATCCATTCGCGGCGCTTGAATATCAGCTCCTTGAGATTTGTCCACACCTCGCTAGGCAAGCAGTAGCTGTAACAAAGGAAGATCGCCATCGTGCCGCACAACGTCCCAAGCGCCGAACCCCGCATGCCCAGTTCAGGCAACCCGAATTTGCCAAACACCAGGCCGATGCACATGAAGATATCCACCGCCTGCCCTATCATCCCGACCACCAGGGTGATGCGCGTTCGTCCGATTCCGTTGAAGTAGGACGACAGCGCCATGTTCATGGTCATGGCACCACCAAAGTATGCCGACCAGTAAAGGAATTGCGATTCCAATCGGGTGATCGCCGGTGGCCGGCTACTCAGGAACGGAATCTGTTTGATGAGTGGAGCAAGCAGGATCAGGGCAACCGTTAGCGCGATGCCGACCAGGATGCCTACAGCCGCCTGGCGGGCGGCCTCGGTGTGTCCGGATCGTCCAAACGCCTGCGCGACATAAGATCTCGAAAACCCGACGACCGTGGTAAAGAAGCCGATGATCGCCAGCGCCATCGATATGGCCGGCCCGGAAGCTGCCAGAGTGTCGCTCGAATATCTCGCCAGACAAACCCGATCGACAAACAGCATGATCAGGTTGCCGACCATGGCGCCCATCAAGGGAATAGAAACGTTCAAGATCTTCTTGGCTACTTGAAAATCAATAAGCAGATTGCGCGTATTCAATTGGTTGTCCCCGGAAATTCGATGCGATCGCCATGCATCCCGATCGGCGCATTACAAGCACGCTGCAACCTGACGGGCGAGCGGACTCCATCCGCAGCCCGTTGGCCGAACGTGATCATCCCCCGCGAAGCTTGAGTCGTACCGGCACCGCGCTGGGGCCCATAAAAAAGTTCAGGACTTGTTCCACAGGCGGCGCGCTGGTATCCAGCTCAAGCTCGAAATTTCGCATCAGCATCGAGATCACCATTTTGATTTCGGTCATGGCAAGGAAGCGGCCAGGGCACATGCGGGTGCCGCCGCCGAACGGAAAAAGCATGCGAGCAGGATCTTCGTCCCTGTGTGGCTTTTGCTCGAAGATCCAGCGTTCCGGCTGGAACAACTCTGCTTGTGGGAATTGCGCCTCGTTCTGCGCTTCACCCACGGTCGACACGATGACCAGCGTGTCCTTCGGTATGAACGTGTCGGCGACCACGCAATCGGCATTGCTCACCAGTCCAAACAAGGGGGCCACTGCCCTCAATCGCTGAGACTCGCTGTGCACTGCTTCGAGATAGGGAAATTGCTTCATAAGATCCCACTCGCTGGCGAGCGGTGCATCGCCAAGCACCTTGTCGATCTCGGCGGTCAGTGCAGCGGCAGCAGCGGGGTTTTGTGCCAGCAGATTGACCATCCAGGCCATTGAGTTGGAGGTGGAGTCCTCGCCGCCGACTACGCTCAGGATCGCATTGCTGATCACTTCCGTATCGTTGAAATCGGTGTCGGGATCATCGCTTGCCGCGATCATCGACTCCAACATATTGGTGGGCTTTTGCCGAAGTTCCGGCTGAAGCCTCATGCGCTCGCGGGCATTCTCGATGAAGGTCATCACGGCCTTCTCGATATCGGCCGCTGATTTTTCGGCTGATCGATCGGCCGGCAACTTGAAATGGCGCCAATAGGGAATAAGTGTGTCGCTGCGCTTTTGCATGCGCGACAGCACATTGTCGAAGTTGCGCTGCAACTGGTCGTTCTTGTCGTTCAGCGCATTGATGTCATGCCCCATGGCGACACCCACGATGACGTCGATCGCCATGGCCTTCAGGTCTCGGTGAAGGTCAATCGGCGTACCTTCCAGCGCCGCCTTTTTCCAACGCTGCAGCAGGCGCTCCGTCATGAATGCCATCTTGGGGAAGAAGTTCCTGACCACCTCAAAACCCAACCCACCCATGACCAGCTTGCGCTGCTTGCGCCATTCATCGCTCTCAGCGGTCAGCACGCCGCTGATGTGCAACTCGTTCATGATCACTTTGCCGCTGGGATTGCGCCTGAAACCATTCGGGCGATCGCGCAGCATGTTGTTGACGGCGACGTGATCGGAAACAACCACGATCGACCGACCGAGCGCGTTTATGCGAAAAACCGACCCGAACTCGCGAAACCATTTTATGAACGTCAGATGCGCTTGCTGACCGCTCAGTTGCAGCATATTGCCTAGGATCGGCTGACCCTTGGGCCCGGGCAGATCAGCGATCATGCGTGAATACTTCAGCTCTTCGCCGTTCGCCTGCTCCAATTCGGTTGGCAACGTGTTTGAATTCATGACAATTCTCCCGAGTGCAAGCGTGTCATTTCCGGCCTCTTTGCTTGGTGGCTGTTAAACGATAATTCGGCGGGTGGAAAATGGCGTTTGAGCTTGCCTGAAATTTCCCGTGCCAACTTTTCAATGTACGGCGGTTTCACGATCGACAGATGGTTGCCGCCGATCCGCATCACTTCCAATTGTTCCCCCAACAGTTCGCCCCAACCCATTGTCATGTCGTCGCCCCGATGCTCGTCGGCCATGAACAGGCTGACGGCCACGGGGGCGAGAGGCGCCTTGTATTTGATGGCCGCATTGGCATGGGCAAAATAGGTATTGAATATCTGCTTCACCAATGCGACATCGAAGTGCACCGGCAATAAGGCATCACGTTGACATGCCTCGATCATTGCATCGAGATCTCCGCGATCCGCCAGTGCGACCAGCTCATCGCGGATGACATGTCGCCTGGTATCGGATGCATCACTGGACTGCTCGGCGATCCAATTCAGAAATGCTCTGCATTCGTCGTAGTCGACCTTGTTTTCTGCGCGCCACCGCGCATGCAGAAAGGGGCTACTGCCGGTATCGATCATGCCAACGAATTCAACCGCCTCGTCCACCGCCAGCAACTGCTGGGCAATTTCATACGCGATCATGCCGCCCAACGACCAACCAGCCACCCTGTAAGGACCATCCGGCTGGACCTGGCGTATCGCTTCCAGATAGACGGCCGCCATCTCGACAATGTCACTTCGCGGTGCTTCGCCGGCCTTCAATCCGCTGGCCGCCAGCGCATAGATCGGCTGATCGGCATCCATGTGCTTGGCCAGGTCGAACGCATACTGAACTTCGCCGCCGATGGGATGGATCAGGAACAACGGTGTCTGCTTTCCTTGCGAACGAATGGGAACAAGATTCGAATGCTGGGATGCGCTCTTGTTCGAATCGATGAACCCGGCCAAGGCCTCGAGCGTCGGATAAGTGAACAAGTTGCGTAGTTCGATCTCGATGCCGGCACGCTTGTGCAATTGCGCGACCATCTGCACCGCCAGCATCGAGTGACCGCCGAGCGCGAAGAAATCGTCACGGGCACTGACTTTGTCAATTCGCAGCATGTTGGCCCAGATGTCTGCGATGGCTAGCTCGCTCGGCGTGCGTGGTGCAACGTAGACGGCCTCGCTGCGCGTCATGTCCGGCGCCGGCAGCGCCTTGCGATCCACCTTGCCGTTGGATGTCAGAGGCATCCGTTCCAGCACCACGTAGTGGCCCGGCA
>Ga0302177_10001110_pt1 | contig 19448 bp, 21 predicted proteins | sample I_Palsa_E1_2_FD_198780 | JGI IMG/M metagenome (GOLD analysis project Ga0302177, IMG submission 198780) | Peat permafrost microbial communities from Stordalen Mire near Abisko, Sweden - I_Palsa_E1_2 | ecosystem: Environmental > Terrestrial > Soil > Palsa > Peat permafrost | place: Sweden... | reverse complement strand
CCGGTGCGGCAGATCGCTCCCGGCGAAGCAGATGCTCGGCGTAGTTGACGCGCGAACCGGTGAACCATCGCGCGCCAGGCATCACGCGGGCATCGAGCACCTGGTCGTACGGGCGATCGGATTGCACCTTGTAGAACGCCCAGATCGCGCTCCAAAATCCCTCGAGATCGGTGATCGACCAGCGACGCAATGCCTCATAGTCGGTGAAACGAAGCTCTCGTTCGCGCGCGAGCCACTCCATGAACGCAACGATCTGCGATTGGGCGACTCGCTTGGGATCCGGAGTCCAGAGCAGTTGGCCTTCGATCATCGAGTTCGCAGGCTTGCCCGATCGGGCGACGTTTTCCCGCAAGGGTCATTCCAACGGGGCCAGTGCCTAAGGACGACGGGCCGGAAACGGCCGTTGTTTTCTGCCGTCGTTTGGTTGGATTCGAGGAGCAGCGGATTTCGAAACGAAGTTCGCGATATGGGTGCACCGATGATGAGAGCGTTGCCCCTCGCGCTTTCGGGCCTACTGCTCGCAACTGGTCCTTCCGCTGCCGAGGGCTCGGTCAAGGGTAACATCGTGACCGCGAAAAGCGGTGCTGCGGCATTGATCCTCTGGGACGCAACCCCGGAAGTTGCACAAGCGGTGTCAGACCAGACACCGCCGTCCGCGCTCATGCTCGAGCTCGAGCGCCAAGCGCTCCAGATTCTGCGCGACAAGAGCGAAGCGTTATCGCATAGTTCAACGTTGACGATTCGGGTGCTGTACGAAAAAATTGGCGCGGTTAGCCCGGTATATAACACACCGACGTTCGGAGGAGACGAACGACTCTTCGAATTGACGGTGCCACGCCAAGCATTATTCACGCAATACGACAAGCTAGCCGCCGCGGCAGCGCGAGGGGAGTTCGATGCCCCGGCGCAGCTGAACGTTACCGGCACGCTGCCGCAGCCATAGCCGATGTGCACCCGCAGAACCGTCAGGACCCACGCTCGAGGTTTCGCACTTGCCGCAGCCGCGATGCTCGTGGCGACCGGTTCGGCGAGTGCAGAACAGCGTTTCGTCACAGTTGCAGGCAGTGGCGCTGCGGGAATCGCCGATGGACCGGCGATGAAGGCGACGTTCCTTCTCCCGTACGGTGTAGCAGTTGCGAAGGACAGCACGATTTACGTTTCCGATTACTACGGTCAGCGAATTCGAGCGGTGAGCACGAGCGGACAGGTTTGGACGGTTGCGGGCGGAGGCACGCTCGAAAGCGACGGGCTTAGAGTCGACGGCGGCTATCGTGATGGCGCTGCGAGGTCCGCGCGGTTCAACTTTCCGTCGGGCATCGCCATCGGCGCAGACGGCGCGATCTATGTTGCAGATGCTGGAAACAGCTGTGTTCGCGTTATAAAAGATGGCGTCGTACGAACGCTTGCCGGTGCACCCTCGCGTAAGGTCGCCGACGGCCCGCTTGCGACGGCCGGCTTTGCTCAGCCGCGCGCCCTGGCGTTCGATGGGCATGGCAATCTCTTCGTTGGCGACTTCGGTAATGGCTTGCGCCGAATCGGTACAGACGGAAACGTGACGACGATTGCGATGGCAGATCCATTTCGCTTTATTACATCTGTATCGTGGGAGGCGGATGCGGATCGGATCGTTGTTGCCAACAATTCCAGCATCGATTTCGTGAACCACCTCGAAGGTGGACCGAAGATGTTCGAAATTTCGCATCAGCTCAATAATACGCAGGGAGCTATGTTTGTCGGATCGCCGTTTCAAGTCGCGGTCCTCGGTGACGGCAACTACATCTTCACCGACGAGCGGGAGCAGGCGATTCGCCTGTACGATATCGGACTGTTCACACAATCGTTGACCGTGACACCGTCGGAGAACTATGAAATAGCGGGGGGCGGATATCGTGACGGCGTGAACGGCATGGTGCAAATGCCGCTCGGCATTGCGCCGCTAAACGCAACCAGCGTCGTTTTTGCCGACGCCGGAAACCACCGCGTGCGTGAGCTACGCGATATTGAGACGAGGCATTACGCGACCGATCATGCCGACCCGTTCGGTCAGTTTCACGATGCGGCAAAGTACTACCGCATCATGGTGATGGCGGACTGCTTCGGCGGATGGGCAATTCCGTTCGACGAGACGGCAGGTGGGCGCCTCGAAGCGCAGCTCAACGCGAACCGCCAGGAGCTTGGTATCCCTCGCCCGGTCCGCGTTTCGATCGTGTGGCTTGGAGATGCTGGTGATATTCGCGACTACGTGCGCGATGTCGCTTCAACCGGCATAGCCGATCTCGTGGTTTGGGAGTTCAATGACGCCATGCCGAACGACGAGTTTCCTCGCCTTACACTTCACAGTCCGCTCGACGGTCTTGCCACTTGGAAGCCAACGCTAACGACGAAAGTGGCGGAGATCGGGAAGACATTTCGCGAAAACCGCATCCCCTACTACGTCATCATGCATCCAACACCGCTGTATTTCCCGGCGCTCGAGGACCGCGGTCCGGTCGGTAATCTCGGCATGGGGGACGACGTGCTGCAGTGGTCACAGGTAGCACCCATCTATACGCAGATGTTCGCGGGGAATACCGACGGCTTGATCGACGCTGGGCCGGCGATGATCGCCGCGGAACAGTCGCCGCATCGCATGCCGCTCTTCCAAGGGGACACGGGTTATGAATTCTCAGCCGCGGGAAACGCCGTGTTGGAGCGCGTTTTATACGAACGCCTCGCATCCCAACGCCCGTGGCTCAAGAGCGCACCTGCGCGCGCGGGCGCTCACCGCCCCACGGAATAAAACGTTTAGCGATTGCGGGTTTCTTCGTTTACGAGCCGCCCGGCGAGTTCCCGCCGTGAAACTGCCCGAATGTGCGGGCGAGCATCACGCCCATGACAAGAACGCCCAAGGCGACCGCGAGAACGCAATCTAAAGAACGCAAGTCGAAATTTCCGACACGATAGATGAGAACGTAACCGACAACCAAGTTGAAGAACCCCCAGAGCACGTTGACGGTCGAAGAAGAGAGCCCTTTGCCGGGAGGTTTGGCAAACGGGCTTTGAAAGGCACGACCCATCAACCCGCTCACAAGATGGGGAATGGCGTTTGTAAGGAACGCGCCTCCAAAAAAGTAAGAAAGGTATTGAAGCCACATAGTCCTGGTAGTCCTTCGTGTATTGAAGCGAATCCTCGCGCGCGGTTGGTGGGTTGGAGACGCCATGAGCGCAATTTATGATATCCCTGTTGCCAAAATCGACGGTTCGCCCGGCACGCTGAGCGAATTCGCCGGCAACGTCTTGCTCGTCGTCAACGTCGCCTCGAAATGCGGCTTCACACCGCAGTACGAGAGCCTCGAACGTCTCTACCGCGAAAACCGCGAGCGCGGTCTGGTTGTGCTCGGATTTCCGGCGAACGATTTCGGCGCTCAAGAGCCGGGAGCAAACGAAGAGATCGCCCAGTTTTGTTCGACATCTTACGGCGTCGATTTTCCACTCTTCTCGAAGATTTCGGTGCAGGGGGAGACCCGGCACCAGCTCTATCGCGAGCTGATCGCGGCTCAGCCGCGCGCAACGGAGAAACCCGACGGCTCATTTAGCAAGCAGATGGCGTCGTATGGGATCTCACGCAACGATCCGAGCGACGTCTTCTGGAACTTCGAGAAGTTTCTCGTCGCGCGCGATGGCACCGTCGTTGGGCGCTTCACATCCGACATCACGCCCGATGACCCGCTACTCGCCGACGCGATCGAGAACGAACTCGGAAGATCTATCTAATTTAATTACCGTCCCATCGAGTAGAACTCGGGATTTGGTCGCATATCCATAAGCCCGGCCATGCGATTCGAGAACCCAAAGAACGCGGCGATCGCCGCAATATCCCAAATGTCATCGTCGGAGAATCCCTGTTCGTGCATCTCCGCGATGTCTTCGTCGGTCGCCGCGAACCCGGGTTCGTTCACATAGGAAGCAAAGGCCAGCATCGATCGCAAACGGGGCGTGAGATCCGCGGTCTGCCAGTTGTTGGCGATCTGTTCGGCAAGGATTGGGTCCTTTCCGAGAATCCGCAGTGCGGCACCGTGCGCCGTCATGCAATACTGGCAACGGTTTTCGCTGGAGACTGCCACGACGATCGCTTCGCGCTCCGCGCGCGTAAGGTTGCTCGGGCCTTTCATCAGCACGTCGTGATACGTCATGAAAGCGCGGAAATGCTCGGGACGTTTTGCGTAGGCGCGAAAGACGTTCGGTACGAAGCCGATCTTTTGGCGACTGGACTCGTAAATTTCCCGAATGTCATCGGGAACGTCGGCTTCAGCGGGTTCGCCGAAGCGTGATGCAGGCGTGCGACCCATGCGTTAAGGCCTCCTCCGCGCCGGCTCCTCGCGGCGCACATTGACTTTCTTACCGCGAATCGTCGAATCGCGCAGCTTGCGAATGATCTCGTCGATTTGCGACGCCGGGACTTCCACAAGCGAGAACCGGTCGGCAATATCGATCGCGCCGATCGATCGCGAAGAGATTCCCGCTTCATTTGCTATCGCACCGACCAAGTCAGCGGGGCGGATGCCGGCGGCGCGCCCAACGCCGACAAACAACTTCGCAACCTCCCCACTCGGCGCCTGAGACGACGTGGCGCGGCGACGGCCCTGCGGCGCGGGCGCGAGCGGCGCAGTTGGAATGTTGACCTCTTGTTCCGCTTCGGTACGACCCTGATCCGCGAGTTTCACCGCAGCTGCGGCGAGATCCAGCACGTCGTACTCGGAGGCGAGCACTTCCACGATGCCTCGATACCGCTCCAGGCCGCCGCTCTCAAGCGCCTCCTCGAGCGATGCCCGCATCAGTTCCAAACGGCGCTCCCGAAGATCATGAACGGTCGGAACGGTTTCCACGCGGATTTTGCGCTTCGTGTGCAGCTCGATGTTGTGCAAGAGGCGATGCTCTCGCGGCTCTGCGAGCGTAATTGCGACGCCTTCCCGTCCGGCCCGGCCAGTGCGTCCGATGCGATGCACGTATGCATCGGGCGAAGACGGGACGTCGAAATTAAAGACGTGCGAGAGGTGCTCGATGTCGAGGCCGCGGGCGGCAACGTCAGTTGCGACGAGCAGCTCGGACGTCCCGTCGCGGAACCGGCGCAGCACGCGGTCGCGCTGTTCTTGCGAGAGACCGCCGTGGATCGCCTCGGCCTGGTATCCCCGAGCCGAAAGCGTTTCTGTGAGTTCGTCGACTTCGGTACGCGTCCGGCAGAAGACGATCGCCGAGCTCGGCGATTCCATGTCGATCACGCGGCCGAGCGCAGCAGCTTTGTGCGCCCTTCCGACGACATACGCGACCTCGCGCACCCGAAAGCGCTTGCCGGTCGCGTGCTGTTCGCTAGGAATCGTGACATACACCGCATCGCGCGTGTAGCTCTTTGCAATCTTCTTGATCCGCGCCGCGATGGTTGCCGAGAACAGCGCTGTTTGCCGCTCGGCGGGAAGCGCGGCCACAATGCCCTCCATTTCGTCGGCGAAACCCATATCGAGCATTTCGTCGGCTTCATCAAGGACCAGAAACTCCACGGCGTCGAGCGCGAGGGTTCCGCGACGAATGAGATCGAGAGCTCGGCCGGGCGTCGCCACCACGACGTCTACTCCGCGGCGGAGCGCTCGCAATTGTTGCGACATCGACTGTCCGCCATAGATCGGCAACACGCTCGTTCCAAACGGCCGGCCGTATTTATGAACCGCTTCCGCCACTTGCATCGCGAGCTCCCGGGTGGGCACCAGGATCAGCCCGCGGACCGGTCGCGCCCCATCGCCCGGTTTCCCGATACGCTGCAGCAGCGGTAGCGCGAACGCCGCTGTTTTACCGGTTCCGGTCGCCGCTTGCCCGAGCACGTCCCGGCGTGCAAGCAACGGGGGGATCGCCTCGCGTTGAATCGCCGTGGGTTCTTCGTAGCCAAGCCCCTTCGTGGCTTCCACGAGCGCCGGATCGAGGCCGAGAGAATCAAAATCGCCTTTCACCTACCTGGAATTCGACTTCTTCCGCGAATGTACCGGCGACACGCTCGCGGTCACAGACCAGGGCAGTTGCGCGCTGCAACGGCCATGCCTACATGGGGAGCATACGTAATGAAAGCCAACTTTATGGCAGCGCTGCTTGCAGCCGTCGGCGCGCTTGCTATCGCGACACCGGCGTACGCCGATGAGGCGGCGACCTGCCGCAGCCCGCTTTCAACCAGCGAGACGGCGTTCGTCCAAAGCGCGCAGAGCGATCTCATGGCGCGCTTTCCGCACGCGAACGACGCACTCGCGGCAGGTTACGTTCGTTACACCGCGCCCGACGATACGGGCGCGATTAGCTACGCCAATCGGCAATGGGCATCGGATCCCTCGCATCCCAGTCAGTTGTGGTACGACGCCGACGGAAATCTGATGGGCGCCGACTATTCGGTACCGCGCCCCAATGGAGAGCCGCGACCACAACTGTGGGGAATCGATCCGTGCCGCTGGTTCGAATTCAACGGGCACGTCCATTATGTCGTTCGCGAACCGGGTACCAATAAAATGCTCTACGATCAATGGATCTGGAATAAAGATTTCGTTGCTGCGGGCGGAAATTTGTCGAACCCATCGGCGGACACGGTGGTCAAGGCTGGTCGAGTGCCCAGCGCCAATTACGTCGACACGATCTTCGAGTTTCCGACGCTTTGGGATCTTATCGTTTGGGTAAAGCCGCACGCGGCCGGTCAGCTCTTCTGGTAGCGGTCTAGCGGGCTTTCGATTCGTTCAGGGCGATAGCTTCGCGGATGAGCGCTTCGAAGGCTTTCTCGTCGATCGCGTCTCCTTCAAACAGGTCGATCGCGCGTCGGAGATTGCCCTCAAGACTCGAGTTGAACAGCTTCTTTGGATCCTTGAGCTGTGCGCCCTTAGCGAACGTCAGTTTGACGTGTGTCTTGTAGGTTTCGCCCGTACAAATGATTCCGTCGTGATACCACGTAGGCACACCTCGCCATTTCCATTCTTCGACGACTTTGGGATCAGCTTTCTTGATGAGCCTGCGCATCCTTGCGAGCGTCTCGCCCCGCCAATCGCCCAGCCCCTTGATTCGTGCATCAATGAGCTTTGAGGGAGTCTCGGTGCTTTTCGAGGTGTCCGTTTTTGCCATTGCTAGCCCTTCGGAAATTGTCGCAGCCCCACGGTGTTGCCGTCGGAATCTTTGACGCTGGCAACCAGCAGTCCGTTGGCGACGTCAGTCGGATCTTGTACGACGGTGCCGCCCGCTTCAACGAGCGCCTTTACGCTCGCCGCAATATCGCTCACCGTCCAGAAGGCGAGCGCACTCTGCCCCTTGTGCGCAACGAGCCCGATTTCCATATTGCCGCTCTTGTAGCCGACGTAATAGGGGCTATCGGCGTACGGGTCCGTGCCCGTGAGCTCGCTAAAGAAACGCTTGGCCTTGGCCATATCTGCGACCGGGTACGTGATAAGGGTGACGTCTTTCAAGGCTTAGTACTCCTTCCAATTCTATGACGGATCGAGCGTGGTGAAACGTGACGGGCGCCGAAGGGAGCCGATGAATGAACGATACGGAGTTGCTCGCAAAACGCTTTGAAACGGCTCGGCCGCGCTTGTATCGCATCGCGCAGCGGATCCTGGGTTCCGCCTCGGAATCCGACGACGCGTTGCAGGAGACCTGGGTTCGCATCAGCCGCGCCGACACCGGGAGCGTTGCGAACCTCGAGGGTTGGCTCACGACCGTTGTTGCGCGCGTTTGCCTCGACGCGCTGAAGCAACGCGAGAGCCGGCGCGAGGACTTGACGCCGGATGATCCACGCCGCAACGCCGTGGCAACCGCTCCCGGCGAACGCCCCGAGGAAGAAGCGATGCTTGCCGATTCGATCGGCGTGGCATTGCTGATCCTGCTCGATGCGTTGGCGCCAGCGGAACGCGTTGCATTTGTGCTGCACGACATGTTCGACATTCCGTTCGAGGACATCGCCGCGATTGTCGGGAGGACGCCGGAGGCGGCGCGGCAGCTCGCGAGCCGTGCGCGCAGACGCGTACGCGGCGCGTCTGCCGACCGAGACACAACACTGCGGCGGCACGATGAACTCGTACGCGCGTTTTTTGCCGCGTCCCGCGCCGGGAACTTCTCAGCCCTCCTCGCGCTGCTCGATCCCTCCGCAGCACTTCGCGCCGACGCTGCGGTCATCGCGATGGGTGGCGCAGTGTATTGGGGGACCGATAGCCTTGGCGCTGGTATTCGGGGAGCAGATGCCGTTGCGAAAATATTCGCGGGACGCGCTCGTGCCGCGCGCGCTGCATACCTCGGCGATGAGCCGGCCGCGGTTTGGGTGCACGAAGGAATCCCCCGCGTTCTCTTCCGTTTCCGCATCGCCGGCGATCGTATTTCAGGGGTCGATCTGATCGGCGATCCCAGCATGCTCGAGCAAGTGATTATCGACTAACCCTTGAGTCGTTGTACCAACGCAGAACGCGCAGCGCGCGCAGGGTGTTCCAGCGGCTCCTGCCGCCGACGTCCGTCTCCATCTCGAGCGGGATTGTTTCAGGATGGAGCAGGTTGAGCGGCCAGCGCCCGTTCTGGTGACGGCGTGCGATCACGATTTCGATGGCATCATCGACGCGACGGTCGGGCTCGATTCCCGCATCGCGCAGATAATCGAGGCCGCGCAAGACGTCGTAGTGCCAAAACGTCGGGAACGAAAAGCGCAGCCACTGTTTGCTGATGATCTCGCCGGTTCGAAGCGAGCGGAACATACGACGTTCAAGGAGATAGTCTTCGGCTCTCTTGCGGGCCGCAGTGACGGCCACCGATGCCCGCCCGGCGCGTTCGTAGTCGAGCAGTCCTTCAAGCACGCAGATCGTCGTATGAAACGAAGAGCGCCGGCTTTGGGGTGCAGCGCAGTTCCAGCCGCCATCTTCGAGCTGCTCGCCCAGGAGTTGCTCGGCTAGCGCGTCGTTCGGTTCTTTGAAATACGCACCGATGCTGAGGATTCTGCCGTTGATGCACGGTTCCGTTTCGCCGTGAAGATACGGCCGGTTGTTGAGCGGCTTGAACACGAGCTGCTTGTCGACGCGGTCGATCATGATTCGCGCCTCCCTGCTGGCGGGGTCGAGGCCGAGATCCTTCAAGACGACTAGACTATACAGAGTAGTCAGGTCCCACTTCGGGCCGCCTCCCCAGTCGCCGGTAGGCAATTGAGCGGTGAGAAGCTGCGCTCCCCAGCCTTCGGTTGCGACGCGAGACCGCTCGGCCGCAATTGCGCTAGGAGCGCTGTCCGTGAGGTCTCGCATGACTTGCCAACGGATGGCCGGGTCAGAATCGAGCAGCCATTTCATCACTACTCCCATTCATCAAGCACTACGCCGCGTACTTTTCCGGATAACGCCCAGGGGAGATTCGGCGTACGCTCGATGCTATGAAGGCTCCCATTGGCACACTCAACCTGGTGCCTGCCTTTCTCGCAATCGCGATTTTAGCGGTGCCGTTCGGCCCCGCGAACGCAACGGGAACGGCTCGCATTCAACAGCGCGACGGCTCTACCAAAACCTACACCGACGTCCGGATCGTCGTCCTGCCCGAAAGCATGGCCATCACCTCGAGCGACGGCGAAGGGACGCTCGTCTTCGGCAAGGCGGCGTGTACCAAGGTCGGCGAGCTGCTGCGTTGCATACCGTACGATGCGACGCTCGAGCAACACGGGCAGTCGACGCACGTTCCGCTGAAATATGGGACGGTCTGGATCAATCCGAGCCCCGCCACGCAGCAGCTCACCTATTCCTCGACGCAGCTCCCGCCCCGCGGCGTCCTGCTGTCAATTCAAACGAAGGCGGGGACCTACGTTTCACTTACCGGTGTCATCGATCGGATTCAAAAATGAATACCAAACGCATCGCAGCCATCGTGCTGCTGCTCTTCCTTGTTCCCGTCGCCAGCGACGCGCGCGGGTTTAGTGGCGGCGGGGGCTTTTCTCGTGGGGGCGGCGGCTTTTCTCGCGGCGGCAGCGGCGGCTTCGACATGCACAACGACGGTGCGGCCGCCCACCCGCAGAGCTACAGTCACTCGAGCACGGGGCCGGCAGGCACGAGCCGCACGACGACGGCCACCAGCGGCAGCAACGGCTACGCGCGCAGCACCACCGCGACGAACGGAAACGCGACTCGCACCAGCACCGGCGCGGCCAGCAGCAATGGGAACTACTCGCACAGCAGTAGCGGCACCAACGGGTACGCGAGTCACAACAGTAGTACGAGCGGAAACACGAACTCGGGCAACTACAATCACAACGGCAGCGGCAGCACACCGTATGGCTCGTATTCGGACTCGGGTAGCGGCAATACGCACACGAATACGTACAGCGGCTCGGGAACCGGGACCAACGCCTACGGCCAGACCTATCACTCGAGCACGTACGCGAGCAACGGCACGGTCTATCACGGCGCGACGGTAACCAATCCGGTCTACGGCGGCTATCCGGCGTACGGATGGAATGACGGCTACGCGTGGTATGCCGCGCCCTACTATTATGGCGGTGGATTTTGGGGTGCCTACGCCATCGGCGCCGCCACCGCCGTGACCTATGGCGCCATCGTCGCAGCGAACAACCAGACCATCACATCCTATCAAGTCGAACCGAGCACCCCGGGTGCGAAACTCCTAGCGAGTTATTCGCTGACGCAGACACCCTGCGGACCGCCGGATCTGGTCGTGATTTTCGGCCCGAACAATAGTGTCATCTGTGCCAAGCCGAACAGTCTCGTCGCGGCGGGCAACTACAGCGTCAATTCAAATTCCTTAACGATCGTGTCCGAGAAACCCGCGCCATAATGTTTGCATTCATTCTGTCGGCGTCTTTCGTCGTAGCGCAAGCCCCCGCGCTACAGCAAAAAGTTGCAGCGATCGAGGCTTCAGTTTATAAGAACAAACAGATGCTGGGCCATTACACCTGGCAGCAGCAAGAGACTATCAGCGTGCGCGGCGACGTGAAAAAAGTCGATCTGTACCGAGTGCACCTGGGTCCCGACGGTAAGCCGGTCAAAGTCGAGGTCAGCCAGTCGTCGTCGTCGTCGGATCAGCGCCGGCATGGCATCCGGCACCGGATCACGCAAGACTACATCGACTACGGCAAACAGATCGCAAGCCTCGCGGCGAGCTATACGCAGCCGCCGGCAGGCCGGCTCAAGCAGCTCTACGCGCAAGGGAACGTCTCGCTGCGGTCCGGCGGTGCGCCCGGCTTGGACGCCGTCGTCGTCACCAACTACGTCAAGCCGGGTGACTCGGTTACGTTTACCTTCGACCGAGCGCAGAAGGCCGTCGTCGCCATCCAGGTCGCCTCGTATCTAAGCGGCCCATCGGACGTCGTGACGATCGCGGCTCAGTTCGCGAAACTCCCCGACGGCACGAATCATGTCTCAACGACCACGATAAACGGGCAGAGCAAGAGTTTGACGATTCAAGACGTCAACATGAACTACCAAAACCTCTCGCAGTAGGCGTCGAAATAGGCGCGCCATGAATCGCCGATTCAACGTGTTCGTCGCGATTGCCGCAGTCACGGCAGTTGCGTTGGGCGCATGCGCGGGCCAGACGAACGACGCGCCGGGATCGATCCTTGTCGGTGGCGTGAAGCGCACCTACGTGGAGCACGTTCCGGCGAAGCTCAGCTCGATTGTCCCGCTCTTGCTTTCGTTCCATGGACACTTTGGAACCGGCGCAGGTCAAGCTCGTCTCACGAATTTCAGCGCGCTCAGCGACAAGTATGGCTTCGTCGTCGTTTATCCCGATGGAATCGATCGGAGCTGGAACGACGGGCGTGGGGGCGCCGACGACATCGGACTCGTAAAGGCGCTGATTGCCGATTTCTCGCTACGCTACCCGATCGATCCGAAACGTATTTACGTTAACGGATTTTCGAACGGCGCGATGTTCTCCAACTATGTCGGATGTACGCTAGCGAGCCAAATCGCGGCCATTGCAACAGTGGAAGGCTACATGCCCACCGAGGATGCGGCCGGATGCCATCCGGCACGCCCGATACCAGTGCTCGAGATCGCAGCAACTACCGACCCAGTCATGCCCTTCAACGGTGGCCAGCTCAAACTCTTTGGCATCAACCGCGGGTCGTCGGTGCTTTCAGCCAAGCAGACGCTTTCGATTTGGACGAAGAACGCAAAATGCAAAGGGCCGTCACAGTTTGCTGCGCTCGCAGCGATCGCGCCAAACGACGGTACCAGCATCACGCGTACCGCCTACACTTCGTGCGTCGACGGCACCAGCGTCGTGCTCTACACGGTCATTGGTGGCGGCCACGCGTGGCCCGGCGGGCGACAGTACGCCCCGAAGAGCATCATCGGACTTGCGAGCCCGCAACTCAACGCGAGTCAAACGATTGTCGAGTTCTTTCTCGCGCATCCCATGCGCTGACCGACGAATGCTTCCGCGCGCGCTTAATTTGCCGGGCGTTTCTTCGTTCGAGACTTTCCGGCCGCCGTCGCGCTAACGGTCTGCGCGACGCTCGAACCCGCTTCGAGCAGATCGCTCGCCGTCGCCATGACGGACGCTGCGGTCTTGGCCCCACGCGCGATCTTGCCGCGCACGCTCGTCGCCTTCTTCCGCGGCGATTTCTTCGTGCTCGTCTTTTTTGCTGCGCTCGTCTTTTTTACTGGGCTTTTCTTTTTGGCTGACGATTTCTTTTTCATTGCTCTCCTCGTACCCAGGAGGGCAAGGTGTTACACGCTTGAGCAACTGGGGTACGTCTCCGATCGGAGGAACCGTGGAGATCGTCTCGCTGCTAAAGGAAACTGCCGCGAACTTTTCGCGACATAAAGGGCCGTGGATGGCCGCCGCAATCGCGTACTTCACGATGCTCGCCATCGCCCCGCTCATCATTGTCATCGTCGAAATCGCCGGCGCATTCCTCGGCCAACACGAAGCGGTCCAAGACCAACTCTATCAGTATCTCGCGCAATCGGCCGGACAATCCGCCGAGATGGGCGTGCGTTCGATCGTGACCTCGACGTTTGACCGGCACAATGCGGGGATACTCGCGGAAATCATCAGCTGGACCATCTTTGTCCTCGCGGCAATCGGGCTGTTCACAGCGCTGCAAAGCGCCCTCAACACCGTCTGGGATGTCGACAGCAAGACGCAACCGTTGATAGCGGCGATTCGCTCGCGCGCCGTCGCGCTTGCCGTCGTCCTCTTCATCGCGCTCCTCTTGATGGTGCTGCTCGGCATCGACGCGGTTCTCAACACGTCGTCGGTTTTTCCGGCTGTGAGCAAGATCGGGCAGTTTCTCGTCTCGTTCATCCTGACGGCGGCGGCGTTCACCGTGCTCTTCGCTTTCCTGCCGGAAACTCGCGTGGAGTGGCGCAGCGTGTGGCTGGGCGCCATCATTACCGCGCTGCTCTTTGTCGTCGGGCAATTCGTTCTCGGCTGGTACCTCGGACGCGCTGCGCTATCGTCGACCTACGGCGCTTTCGGGGGCCTCGTCGCATTTCTCGTATGGGTAAATTATTCGGCGCAAATCGTGCTTCTCGGCGCCGAATTCACGCACGTGCTTGCCACGCGCCACCCGCCTGGCGGGCTTTTCGTCCCGTCGGGGCGTATTGCCAAGGACGATGGCTGAACTATCGATGTTCGGGGAAAGCGCCGAGATCCAGAACTTCCCGGCCGGCCACTGCTTTTTTTACGCCGGCGATGCCGGCGACGTGATGTATGTCGTCCTGCGCGGCGAAGTCGAGATCCGCATCAATGACAAGGTCGTCGAAACCGTTCGCGCCGGCGGCCTGTTCGGCGAGATGGCACTCGTCGACCGGCACGAACGCAGCGCGACGGCGCGCGCGAAGACCGACACCGAAGCCGTGGCCATCGATCGCGAGCGTTTCATTTCACTGCTCGCCACGCATCCGTTCTTCTCGATCGAAGTCATGAACGTGATGGCCGAGCGCCTGCGTCTGCTAAATCAGGCGCTGCTCTAGCGCACGTCGTTGCGGTCAGCTAGTGCTGGATCAGCGCTGCGTTGTCCGAACCCGCCACCCCGAAGATCACATACTTACCGCTGATCTGGGAGATGACGAACACCGCCGGAACCGGCGTGCCCGATGAGGTGAGCGTCCCAAGCACGACGCCCGGCTGCGGCTGTATGCCAAACGTGAGTGTTGCGCAGCCCGACGTCGCGACCGTTCCAGCCTCGAAATTCGAATAGTTGCACGAGAGCAGCGTGTTCGCTCCATCAGGCACAGCGTCGATCGGCGCGCCCACTTTGTCGATTGTCTCGTCTTCCACGGTGTAGCTGCCGAAAAAGCCGTCGTACGTTTGGCTCGACACGGCCGTCAGATTCACCGTTGAACCGCTCTGCACCGAAAATCCCGCAAAGCCGTCGTTCATCGACGTCAATTGACCACCGCCGGCACCGTTCGATCCAATGATCACGCCGGCTGGATCAAAAGCGACGATCCCCGATCCATTCGGTCCGGTGTTCGCGGCGAACTGACCGTTGCTGCACGTCCCCGTGCTGCCATTTTCCGCTTGAGCGAGGCTGCCGTTGATCGTGTAGGAATTGCCGTTGAAGCCGAGCGACGCGACACCACCGCTGACCGACACGGTCGCCGTGCCGTTCTCGTACGCTTGGCCGGTCGTGAGATTGCTGCCGATTTGATAATCGGGGCCCTCGATGGTTGCCAAGCTGGAGAGGTATGACGCTCCCGTGATTGGACAGGTCGACAGCGCAGTTGCGACGCCCCAGTCGCCGCCGCTCAGTACGACGCCGGTCGCGGCCGGCGTGCTCGTATTGGTACTGAGGAACGTGAACGTCACGCCCGGCAACTCGCGCACGTACACGATGGCGCCCATCGGGGTATCGCCTTCCGTAGACGAGGTGACGACGATCTTTTCGTCGCCATTGGGAAGATACGCGATGCTCCCGTCAATCACGCCACTATCGTTCTCGTTGACGATGTTCACGGTGCCGGCACCATGATCGACGATGGCCTCGCTAATGTCCCCGTCAAGATCGATTGCCACATACTCGAGCACGCTGCTCATGCTTACCGTCACCGCGTTACTGCCACCGGCGCCGATGTTCGCGACGGTCTCGCCCCAGGCGATCGGGCTGCCCGTCGCGTTCTGGCCGGTATAGGCAACAATCGCAAAGATCAATGAACCGTAGGGAACCGTCACATCGATCGTGCAAGTGAACCCGCCGCTCACGCTCGCGCAACCGGGCGAGGTCGCGCTGACGTTGGCAGTGATCGGGTTGACCGGCGGGCTCAGTGCCGTTCCGCTCGCGCTCGCCACGACGATGACGACCGATTGCGTGCTTGAGGGCAACTGATAGCGCCTGCGCGAGCTGCTCGTCGCGGGCGCCGTCGGCACGAATATGCTTAGCGCCGCCGAACCGGACGGCCCTTTCGTGGATCCGGCCGGCGTAACGCCCGACGACGCTCCTCCGCCACCACAGGCTGTGAGCGCGAGCACGGCGAGCGCGAGAACGGGATGCAGACGAGAGAATCGAAGCATAAACGCCTTCCAGCAAGAAAGCTAGCGGCTACCTGCGTCATTTTTCTCTTTCCGAGGGGTACGGCCTCCAAGGCCAGCCAGGCGAAATGGCCTAGATGGGCACCGTGAGGTTCCCGGCGATCGTGTCGCCGGTGCTCGCCGCATTCACGAACACCGGACCCGTCGCGTTGGGCAGGCTCAAGGCGAACGGATCGACTCCGATATAGTTGCCGATTACCGAGATGCTGCTCGTTCCCGCGTCGAGCATCACGCCATAGCCGCCGTTGCCGCTGATAATGTTCTTCGACGGCTGGGTTTGGCTGACGCTGGTCCCGCCAATGAGATTGTTCGTTGCCGAGCCGCCGACGTAAATACCGCCGAGCTGATTGGCCAACGACGTAACGCCCAGCACGTTGGTCCCGACGTAGCTGTTAAAGATTTGATTGCCGTAGGCTTGTCCCGCGATCGCGATGCCGTAGGCCTTATTGCCCGAGAACGTGTTCTGCGGAATGACCGAGCTGTAATAGCCGCCGATCGTGTTGTTGTTGGCGGTTCCGTCGATCAGCAGACCGTCGTTGCCATTGGATATCGAGCTGTTGCCGATCGTATCCAGCCCCATGATGTTGGGATCCACGGTTACCCCCGAGGCACTTCCGCCGATTTCCAGGCCGTTGTTCGCATTGCCCGAGAGCACATTGGTGCGCACGAGTTGATTGCCGCCGGTCGCGGTGATCAGGACGCCGTCATTGCCGTTGGGGACGGCAGTCTTGAACGCAAGCAAACCACCGAACGTATTGAACGTGATAAAGCCCGAAACGGTGCCGGTAACTTCGATGCCGTTCTGCGTGTTGCCGGCAGCGACGTTACCGAGCGGAATCACGCCGCCGACCTGCGTGTTGCGCGAAGACCCGTCGACCAAAATGCCGTCGCCGTGATTGGCGAGCGCGCTCGAGTTGCCGGCGTCGACGCCAAAGAAGTTGCCCTGCACGGTCACGTTGTCTGAGCTCGTGATATGCAAACCGTTGCCGCCGTTGCCACTGATGACGTTGTAGTACACGAATGGATTGTTGCTGAACTGGCAGCCGATCAGCGCATTGAGCCCCGCACCCGCGATCAGCACGCCGTCAGCGCCGTTGCCGATCGCCGCTTCGCCACTCGCATTTGTCCCGATGAAGTTGCCGTTGAGCGTATTGTCGATCGAAAGCGTGTCGATCAGGATGCCGTCGTGCGCGTTGCCGGAGACGAGATTGCCCAGCGGCGGCACGATAAAGACCGGCGTCACCGTGCCCTTATTCCCGGTGGGATCGTTGGTCTTTCCGGTCGCGGAATCCGTATAGATCGTTCCGCCGATTTCATTGCCGGTTGACGCGGAGGTGAGCCAAATGCCGTTTGCACCGTTTGCGATGGCGGACGTGCCGGCGGGATTCGTACCGATGCGATTGGCGACGACCGTGTTGCCTGACGAGTCATGAAAGCTGATGCCGTTGCCGGCGTTGCCCGAGATCACGTTAGCCACGACCCCCGAGGCTCCCGAAGCGTTCAAGCCGATGAGATTCTTCGATGACGTGTCCGACACGTACACGCCGTCGCCGCTGTTGCCGAAGGCTGCGCCGGCGAGATTTACGCCGATGTAATCGAGGTTGAGCGTGATCGAGCTCGCGTTGAGCGTCACGCCGTTGCCGCCCGCGTTGTCGACCGCGACGGCGAGAAGTTGCGAACCGTTTGATCCTGTCGCAAAGATCAAGCCGCCATTTCCGCTCGCGTTGATTTCCACCGCCGGCCCCGCTCCGGCATAGCCCGGTGCGGTGGTGCCGTCGATCTTCGCGTCAGCCGTGACCGCGGGCAGCGCACTCGCGAGCACGATCGTGCCGCTCACCGTAAAGGTGATAAGGGTTGACGTGCCCGGCGGCTCGCCGTTGACCGCCGTGATCGCAGCGCGCAGTGAGCCCGTGCCGGAGTCATTGAGGTTGGTTACTGCGGCCGCATACGCGGGAACGATTAAGGGCGTCGCGGGTGGGATCGGTGGCGACGATCCGCCACTTCCGCCGCAGTTCGCCAAACACACGCCGGCGCATACAATCGCGGCCCCGGCGACAAAGACCCGCAGTCGCATCGCACACCCTCCGAGGCAATGGATTTTCGGAGGGTGTAATCGCTGCGCCTACCGCGCTGGCGTTGGCGTCGGCGTAGGCTTTTCTTGCGGCGTCGGCCGTGCGTGCGGCGTCGGCCTGGGTACATTGGACGGTCGCGGTGCGATGGGACGCGGCGCCGCGGTATGCGGAACGATCGGCGGGGGCGCAGCGGTTCTCGGAGTAACCGGTCTCGTTGCAAGCGGTCTGGTCGTAACCGGGCGCGGCGCAGCAGTTTGCGGCGCGACCGGTCGGGGGGCGGCGGTCTGCGGTACAACGGGTCGCGGTGCTACGGTGCGCGGCGCAGCGGGCCGCGGTGCAGCGGTTCGCGCTGGAGCGACGTGATCCGATGCACTAACCGGCACGAACCCGGCGGGCTTCACCGCCGGCGTAAACGGACGCGGCGCCGCAACGACCGGCGGTTTTCCAGCGTTGACCTTCGCCAATAGTGCGCGATCCTGCGCCGCGACTTGCACGTGCTGCTGTTGCGCCGCCGTCATTGCTACGTGCGGTGCTCGCGCGACGGCAGCGTCGCTTGCGGTCGGCCGCGCCGACGTGCCGCTGGGTCCGCCGTTGTAGCTCACGCGGTTTGTGCCATTCACCACAACCGTCTTGTCAACGTACACATTTTTGATAATTGTCGCGTTGGTCACGGGTAGCACGGCCGTGTTGTAGCGGAAGACATTGTTCGACCACCGTCCGCCGACAAAGCCATTGCCGTAGTAGCCGGCGCCGTAGTTTACGCCCCCGTAGAATCCAACGCTACTAGCCCAATAACCCTGATGCCACGCATATCCGCCGTTTTGCCAGCTCCAGTATCCCGGCGTCCACAACAGACCGTACTGTGGCGCGAGCACCCAGGTGCCCGGAACCCAATAGTAGCCGGCGATGCCCCAGGCCCAATATCCGGGCATCCAGATGTAGTTGGCTTGCGGAACCGGCGGCGGGGTGTAGTAGGGAATCGGCGGCGGCGCCGAATCCGGCGCCGATGCGACGCTACCCGTTGTGATCTCGACGATTTGATCCGCATCGTCCCACGACACGTTGGCGCCAAGCGCTTGCGAGACGAATCGCAGCGGCACGTAGGTGCTCGCACCAACGATGAACGGCGCCACGTCGATCGTCACCGGCGAACCGTTAACCGTCGCTTGCGTCGAACCGATGGTCAGCGAGATCTCGGTGTTGTTGCCGGTCGCGTTGATCTGCCCGTTGCTATACACGACGCTGGCGCCGAGATTCTCGAACACATTCCGCAGCGGAACGAACACGCGGCCGGATTGCATAATCGGCGCGGGGTAGACGGCAACGCTGCTGCCGTTGATCGTAATCCCAACATCGGCGCGCGCGGCGAGCGCCGATGAAAATAGCATGAACGCGCCGATGGCTACGATGAGCGCTTGACGAACCATGGGCCATTCGTCTCCAGATTTGAAGGTTCCCAAACCAAGCGGCGAAGATAAGGGCATGCTCTGCGATTATGGCTTCGAAGTCGACGGCGCCCGGATCAAGTACGGTCGCGGCGTCCTAGCCGAACTTGGCGATGCCGCGGTCATGTTCGGAATCAGACGCGCGGCGGTCTTCGTCGATCCGTTCTTACGGAATTTCGAATTCGTGCAGACGGCGCTGGATTCGCTGCGCGAGGCGCGCGTCGACGGCACGATCTATACCGAGATCGCCATTGAACCAACCGACGCCTCGTTCAAGAATGCGGCGGCATTCGCGGTCGACGGGAAGTTCGACGGATTCATTTCCATCGGCGGCGGCTCGACGATCGACACGGCCAAAGCAGCCGACGTCTATTCGACCTATCCGGCGCCATTCATGGATTACGTCAACGCGCCG
>Ga0302177_10001107_pt1 | contig 19462 bp, 15 predicted proteins | sample I_Palsa_E1_2_FD_198780 | JGI IMG/M metagenome (GOLD analysis project Ga0302177, IMG submission 198780) | Peat permafrost microbial communities from Stordalen Mire near Abisko, Sweden - I_Palsa_E1_2 | ecosystem: Environmental > Terrestrial > Soil > Palsa > Peat permafrost | place: Sweden... | reverse complement strand
CCAACCGTGCGATCCTTGTTGTACCAGGCGCCCTGGTATTGATCCTGTTGCCCGCCGTAGACCGTTGCAACATCGGACAGTCGTACGGGCGCACCGTTCTTCACCGCGATCACCAACTGCGCGAACTCGGCCGGCTCGTGCAGGGCGTCATTCGCGTCGACCGTCATCTGGGTCTGGCCGTCGCTCAAGGTGCCCTGGGGCGAGCTGACGTTGGCGGCACGCAACGCATTGCTGACGTCGTTGCCGGTCAACCCCTTGGCGGCCAGCGCATTGCTGTTGAGGTCGATGCGCACGGCATGCGGCGTGCCGCCGAACACCTGTACCTGGGCCACGCCCGGAAGCTGCGCAACCGCAGGCTTGAGCAGCGTGTCGGCGAGGTCATACAACTTGTCCTGCGGCAACCCCGTCGAGGTCAGCGTGATGAACAGGATCGGGATCTGCGAGGTATCGAACTTGAAATACTGCGGCGGACTGGGCAACGCCGGCAGGTCGACTGCGGCCGCGTTGATGGCCGCCTGCACATCGCGCGCCGCGCTGTCGGCCGTACGCGAATAACTGAAACGCACGCTTACCGAGGCAACACCTTCACTGGCGTTGCCGTACATGTCGTCGATACCGGGAATCTGGCCGAGGTGGCGTTCCAGTGGCGCCAGCACCGTGCTCGCCATGGTTTGCGCATTGGCGCCGGGCTGGCTGACGGTCACGTACACGCCGGGGAAATCCAGCGACGGCAGCGCGGCGACACCGAGTAGCAGATACGCGATCAAGCCGGCCAGGGTCAGGCCGACAGCCAGCAGTGACGTGCCAACAGGGCGACGGATCAAGGGCGCAAAAATGTTCACGGTGCTCCGCGGTGTGGCCGTTGGGCCGCATTCCGTTGCTGTGCGACGAACACGCGCGTCTCGCGACGGAAGTGTCGCGGCGCGATTCGCAGAATCAAGCGTGCTTTATGCCAGCTGGGCGTAATTTCCGAATGTGCCAAGAGTCGGCCCGTGCCGAAAGGCACGCGTCGGCGGCCTTACCGATGACCTATCGCCCGATTGCCCTTCGACTTTGCCGCTGCGCGGCTACGCTCAGGGCGAACGGGGTTGGGAGGGGAGAAGAGTTCGAAGAATGAAGGGAACGCTCTTCCCTTCTCCCCCTCGGGAGAAGGTGGCGCGCAGCGACGGATGAGGGTCCGCACGGGCATGAAACACCACGCTTCTACCGAACTCTTACCCCTCTCCCGAGAGAGACTTTCAATCGTTGGCAACGCCGGCGATCCAGCTCTGCTGGACGCGGTAGTCATCGTCCATCAAAACCAGATCGGCTTGATAACCCGCAGCAATGCGACCGTGACTGGCGCCGAGGCCGAGGAAATCGGCGGGGTACGTGCTGGCCATGCGCACCGCTTCACCCAGCGGCAAGCCGAGCATCTGTACCGCATTGCGCACCGCGCCGGCCATGTCCAACGCCGAACCGGCGAGCACACCTTGAGCCGTCTGGCAGATGCCGTCCTTGCCGGTGATGGTTTCACCGTTGAGCACGAAATGCGGATCATCGGCGCCGACCGGCGGCATCGCATCGGTCACCAGCAGCATCTTGCCGCGCGCCTTGGCAGCGATCGCCACACGCAAACTGGCGGGATGCACGTGATGACCGTCCACGATCACGCCACACCAGCTGTCGGCATCTTCCAGCGCCGCGCCAACGACACCGGGCTCGCGGCTGCCAAGTGGAGTCATCGCATTGAACAAATGGGTGAAGCCACGCACGCCGGCGGCCAGCGCCGCATGCGTCGTCGCGTAATCGGCCGCGGTGTGGCCGGCACAAACAACGACACCGGCGGCAGCGAGGGCACCGATGCTGGCCAGCGGCACACGCTCCGGGGCCAGCGTCAACAGACGCACGCCGCGATGTGGTGCGCTCAGCAAGGCCAGCTCGTCGCTGCCTGGCGCGTGAAAAAATTTCGGGTCATGCACGCCCTTGCGCGCCGGCGCGAGATACGGGCCCTCGAGGTGGATGCCCAGCACGCCAGGCACGCCTTCGGCCATGGCCTGATCCACTGCATCGAGCGCGGCATGCATGATCTGCACGTTGTCGCTGATCAGCGTCGGCAAGAAACCGGTGGTGCCGTAGCGCCGGTGTGCGGCACCGATCTTGCGAATGGTTTCCACGGTGGGCGCATCGTTGAACAGCACGCCACCACCACCATTGACCTGCACATCGATGAAGCCCGGCAGCAGCCGCGCGCCTTGCAAATCATGCTGCGGCGCGTTGCTCACGCGCGGATCGTCAGGCGGCAATAGATCGGCAATGTGGCCGCCTTCCAGCAACACCGCGAGATTGTTCTGCCAGCCGTGCTCGGTAAGTACACGACCGTTGGTAAGGGCGAGAGTCATGTCGTTGACCTTGGGCATGCGTGGAATCGAACGGTTGTAACGCGGCTGCTTTCCAACCTTCCCGTTCTCAAACCGTTTCCGTCACCTTGTTGAGATGCGGTGGCACATCGGGATTGAACCCCCGTAGCAACGCCAATCCGCTGGCCGCGCGGTAGAAACTCTGGATGATCAGCAGTGGCGTGCATAGTGCCGGCAAACCGGCCAGCACTGGCAACATGCCGTTGCCCTGCAAACCGGGCGCCGCCACGAAAACCTTCGCGCCGCGTTGGCGAAATTCATCGGCCAGCGCCAGCGTGCCTGCCAGCGTGTCGTCGTCCTGGGCAAAACAAAGCACGGGGAAATCCGGGCCGACCAGCGCCATCGGACCGTGTTTCACTTCGGCCGCGCTGAATGCCTCGGCGTGCAGGCCGCAGGTTTCCTTGAATTTCAGCGCCGCTTCCAGCGCGATGCCAAGGCCGAAGCCACGGCCGACCACAAACAGGTTATGCGCATCGACAAGACCATCGGTCAACGACGACCAATCGGCATCCCAACTCGCGCGCAATGCCTCCGGCAGTGCATGCAACGAATCCACCAGCGCGCGATCACCGCGCCAGCGGGCACACAGATGCAGCACGGCGGCCAGCGCGGCCATGTAACTCTTGGTCGCAGCCACGCTACGTTCCGGCCCAGCGTGCAGTGGAATCACCGTATCGGCGATCGCCGCCAGCGGCGAATCTTCAACATTGACCATGGCCACGACACGCGCACCCGCCAGCTTGGCCGCCTGAGCATTACGCACCAGATCGGGACTCTTGCCCGATTGTGAGATCGCGATGAACAATGCGCCTTCCCAATGCTGGGGAGCGGCATACACCGAGGTGACCGACGGCGACACCGACGCCGTGACGATGCCCAGCTGTGTCTCGAACACGTACTTCGCGTACGCCGCGGCGTGATCGGAGCTGCCACGCGCGCAAGTGACGATGAAGCGCGGCGGCTGCGCGCGCAGCGATTGCGCCAGTGCCGTCACCACACTGTCGTTGGCAGCGAACTGTCGCTCGACGACTTCGGCTGATTCGTGTGCCTCGCGGTACATCAGGGTGTCGCGTGCATGCATGACAGGTTTGTTCAAAGGACTCTCGTTGCGCTGGTATTCATGGGGGTTTGCATCGGTAAATAATCAATCGGTCTGGAGTTCGGCGACGAAGTCGTAGATGTCGCCGCGATACCACGAGCAGGTGAACTCGACCACGCGGCCGTCGTCCAGAAAACTACGCCGCTCGATACTCAGACCCGCGCTGCCCGCGGCGACGTGCAGCAGACGCGCCTGTTGCGCATTCAGCGACACCGCACGCAAGCGTTGCAGCGCGCGACGCGGCCTGCAGTTCACGCGTTCAAGCGCTTCGTACAGGGAGTCGTGCACCAGCATGGGATCGGCAAGCACGCTGGCCGGCACCACACTGCGCTCGATCGCGAGCGGCTCATCCTGGCCGTAACGCACCCGATGCAAGCGCACCACCAGCGAGCCGGGCGATAGATTCAGCGCCATCGATTCTTCTGGCGTCACTTCGCCGAGGCCACGTTCGAAAAATTCCGAACGTGGACGCAAACCGCGCTCGCGCAGGTCTTCGGTAAAGCTGCTCAGCCGCGACATCGGCTTGATGATGCGTTCGGCGATGAAGGTGCCGGCGCCGTGGCGCTGGGTCAGCAAACCCTCTTCGACCAGGCCGGCGATCGCCTTGCGCACGGTGACCCGCGACAACTTCAGCGCCTGCGACAGATCGCGCTCGCTAGGCAGCGCCTGCCCCGGTTCGATGTCGCGATGCTCGACCACGTTGCGGATCGCTCGACGCAGGCGCAGATAGGCCAGCGGCTGATGCGTGGCCGGATCACGACAGATCCGGGTGTATTCGTTGGCTAGGGCGCTTTCCATAGCGGCAAAGATACCAATAGCAAACCAGTAAGCGCAAGCCCATAGTATTCCAAGCCAGAGGCTGTCACCCGTCGGACACAAACTCGAGACTGGCCCTCGTTTTAATGAATTCGTATGCATACGGCTGGCCGATCTGGTATTTCACTGGTACGATCAACCCAATCCAGGCAGTAGCGCCGTAGGCCTGTCGCCTGCCATCCGGCATCGTGTCGAGGTGTATGCGTGAGCCCTTCTTCCCAACCGGTCGAACCCTTCGACCTGGTCATCTTCGGCGGCACGGGCGATCTGGCCGTGCGCAAGCTGCTGCCCGCGCTGTTTCATCGCTTCGTCGACGGTCAGATTCCCGGCAGCAGCAGGATCATCGGCATCGCCCGTGAGGCGCTGGACGACGACGGCTATCGCGAGCTGCTACGCAAATCCCTGAACGGCAGTGTCGACGCAAAACAGCTCGATCAATTCCTGCAACAGGTCGCCTATCGATCACTGGATGCGCGCAAGGATGAAGGCTGGGCCGATTTCGCCGAGCTGATCAAGGCGCAGCCCGACCATGTCCGCGTGTTCTATCTGTCGACATCGCCCGAATTGTTCGTCGACATCTGTGCGCGACTCGGCCAGTCAGGACTCAATCAGGGTGCCTCGCGGGTCGTGCTGGAAAAGCCGATCGGCCGCGACTTGGCCAGTGCCAACCAGATCAACGATGCGGTGGGCCGCGTGTTCGACGAATCGCAGACCTTTCGTATCGATCATTACCTTGGCAAGGAGACCGTGCAGAACCTGCTGGCGCTGCGCTTCGGCAATGCGCTGTTCGAGCCGTTGTGGAATGCCGGCCACATCGACCACGTGCAGATCACCGTGGCCGAAACGCTGGGCGTGGGTCACCGTGGCGCCTACTACGATCGCGCCGGTGCACTGCGCGACATGGTGCAGAACCACATGCTGCAGTTGCTGTGCATGGTGGCGATGGAGCCGCCTTCGTCACTGGCACCCGATGCGGTGCGCGATGAAAAACTGAAAGTGCTGCATTCGCTGAAAGCCATTGACGAAAGCAACGCGGCGCAGCTCACCGTACGTGGCCAATACCGCGCCGGCGTAGCTGAAGGTGCCAGCGTGCCGGGCTATCCGGACGAGCTTGGTCACGGCAAATCCAACACCGAAACCTTCGTGGCGTTGAAGGCGGAGATCGCGAACTGGCGTTGGGCAGGCGTGCCGTTTTATCTGCGCACCGGCAAGCGGCTGCCGGATCGGGTCTCGGAAATCGTGGTCGCGTTCAAACCGGTGCCGCATTCGATCTTCGACAGCGCCGCTGGCACGCTGGCACAGAACCGGTTAGTGCTGCGCCTGCAGCCCGACGAAGGCGTGAAATTGTGGCTGACCATCAAGCACCCGGGCCCCGGCGGCCTGCGCCTGCGCCATGTGCCGCTGGACATGAGTTTTGCCGAAGCCTTCGGCGTGCAGCAGCCGGACGCCTATGAGCGCCTGCTGCTGGATGTGGTGCGCGGCAATCCCACCTTGTTCATGCGTCGCGATGAAGTGGAAGCAGCGTGGCGCTGGGCCGATCCGATCCTCGCCGCGTGGGCTGGCAGCGGCGAAGCGCCGCGGCCATATGCCGCCGGTAGTTGGGGGCCGAGTGCTGCCGTGGCGTTGATCGAGCGCGATGGCCGCACCTGGAACGAAGACAGTGAATAGCCGCCTATCTTTACTGTCGTTTCACCCGATCGTGCCGATACGTGCGGCAGACTTTGACTCCCTTCCCCACCAGACGTGCATCTGTATCGACTGATGCAGCGGGCACGTCACTATCAGCCATGACTACCCATTTGAACGTCACTACGCATAGCTTCACCCATTGTCAGGCCCAGGCGGAAGCACTGGCCGAACGCGTCGCCGAACGGTTGCGTATTGCGCTGACCGAACGTGGCCACGCGGTGCTCGCTGTTTCTGGCGGCACCACACCGAAGCAATTCTTCGATGTGCTGTCGCGCGAGAAGCTGGACTGGGCCAAGGTGCAGATAACCCTGGTCGATGAACGTTGGGTACCCGACAGCGACAAACGTTCCAACGCCCAGTTGGTGGAGTCGACGCTGTTGCAGCACGCCGCCAGCGTCGCAAAGTTCGTGCCGTTGTATACCGGCGCCCCGACTCCCGAGGCAGGACTGGCCGAGGCCACCGCGCGTATTGCCGGATTGCCGTTGCCGTTCGATGCAGTGGTGCTGGGCATGGGCGACGATGGTCATACGGCATCCTTTTTTCCGGGCGGCGATCATCTGGCTGAAGCGCTGGATCTCACCGGTCGCGCTCCGGTGTTGCCGATGCATGCACCCGATGCGGGCGAGCCGCGCATCACGCTCAGCCTGCCCACGCTGCTGAATACCCGCGCGCTGTACCTGCTGGTCACCGGCGACAAGAAACGTGATCTGCTCGCTGATGTTCGACTCGGCCTCGGTGCGGCGCAGAACTATCCGATACACGCCGTGCTGACCCAGCAGCGTGTGCCGGTGGCGGTGTACTGGTGCCCCTGACCGGCTATCGCGCACACGCTGCGCTTCCACCCACACGGAATGACTCATGAGTACGCTGCACCCCGTGGTTGCCGAAGTCACCGAACGTCTGCGCGAGCGCAGTCGTGAGACTCGCGCGGCCTATCTGCGACGGATCGACGCTGTGGATCGCGGCGGTCCGCAACGGGAACATCTGTCATGCGGAAATCTCGCGCACGGCTTCGCCGCGTGCGGTGTGGACGACAAGGCAGCCTTGCGCAACGGTCGGCGCGCCAATCTGGCCATCGTCACCGCCTATAACGACATGCTGTCCGCGCACCAACCGTACGAGCGTTACCCTGGCCTGATCCGCCAGATCGCGCGCGACGCCGGTTTTACCGCGCAAGTCGCCGGCGGGGTGCCAGCCATGTGCGACGGTGTCACTCAGGGTCGCGCCGGCATGCAGCTGTCTCTGTTCTCGCGCGATCTGGTGGCGATGGCGACCGCGGTGGCGCTATCGCACGATATGTTCGATGGCGCGCTGTACCTGGGCATCTGCGACAAGATTGTGCCGGGCCTGCTGATCGGCGCGCTGAGCTTTGGCCATCTACCCGGCGCATTCGTGCCGTCCGGCCCGATGCCGAGTGGTATTCCGAACGAACAGAAGTCGAAGGTGCGCCAGGCGTATGCCGATGGCAAAGCCAGCAAGGCCGAGTTGCTGGAAGCGGAGGCGGCTTCGTATCACACGGCCGGCACCTGCACGTTTTATGGCACCGCGAACTCCAACCAGATGCTGATGGAGATCATGGGTCTGCATCTGCCTGGCGCCAGCTTTACCGCACCGGACACACCACTGCGTGACGCGTTGACCGCTGATGTCGTGCGCCGCATCGGCTCGATAACTGCGCTTGGCGAAGACTTCCTTCCCATCGGCCATATCATCGATGAACGCGCGATCATCAACGGCGTGATCGGCTTGCATGCAACGGGTGGCTCGACCAACCACTTGCTGCACCTGGTCGCGATCGCGCAGGCTGCCGGCATTGCACTGCGCTGGGACGATTTCGACGCGTTGTCCGGCGTGATTCCGTTGCTGGCGCGCATCTATCCAAACGGCTACGCCGATGTGAATCAGTTTCACGAAGCCGGCGGCATGGCGTTCCTGATCGATCAGCTGCTCGATGCCGGCCTGCTGCACGCCGATGTGAAAACCATCTTCGGCACCGGCATGGACGGCTATACGCAAATACCGCAACGGAATGAAGACGGTGCGCTGCACTGGCTGCCCGTATCGAAACAGAGCGGCAATCGTGGTGTGCTGCGCGGCATCGACGAACCATTCCGTGCCGACGGCGGCTTGCGCATGCTGCAAGGGAACCTGGGGCGCGCCGTAATCAAGGTGTCGTCGGTACCGGATGACCGGCTGCTGATCGAAGCGCCCGCCATTGTCTTCCAGGATCAGGACGAGCTGCCCGCTGCGTTCAAGCGTGGCGAGCTCAATCGCGATTTTGTCGCGGTGGTTCGCTTCCAGGGTCCGCAGGCGAATGGCATGCCCGAACTACACAAGCTGACGCCCACACTGGCGCTGCTGCAGGACCGCGGCCATCGGATTGCCTTGCTCACCGACGGCCGCATGTCCGGCGCCTCCGGCCGTGTACCGGCGGCAATCCATGTGACGCCTGAAGCAGTGGCCGGCGGCAATATCGCGAAGATCCGCAACGGCGACATGATTCGTCTCGATGCGGTGAACGGCCATCTGGACGTCCTGATGGAAGCGCACGAACTGGACGCCCGTCTACCGCACACCGCCGATCTTTCCGCGCAGCACAGTGGCATGGGTCGCGAACTGTTTGGCTTGTTTCGACAAGCGGCGACCACTGCCGACCTCGGCGCGGGTGTGCTGTAGATTTGCTCCCTCCCCTGCTCGGCCCAAAGAAGGGACTTCCTTCGGTCGCAAGGGAGGGTTGGGGAGGGACCCTTGACCTTACGCCAGCCCAGCAACCCTCTCCCAGCCTCCCCCTGCCAAGCAGGAGGACGAGCAAAAAATACGGAGCCTTGACGTGACCAGCAACATCGAACAAAAGCAGCAAAAAATCGAAATGACGATGCGGCTGGCGCCGGTGATTCCGGTGGTCGTGATTGACGATGCGCGTGCGGCGGTGCCGATGGCCCGCGCGCTGGTGGCTGGTGGTATTCCGGCCATCGAAGTTACCTTGCGAACACCGGCTGCGCTTGATGCGATCCGCGCCATCGCGGCCGAAGTGGAGGGCGCGGTGATCGGCGTTGGCACTGTGCTGAGCGCGCGCGACCTGCATGCGGCGCAAGAAGCCGGCGCGCGGTTTGCCGTGTCGCCCGGGATATCGCCGTATCTGCTCGACGCAGCTGAGGATTGCGCCTTGCCACTGCTTCCGGGCGCAGCTACGGCCAGCGAGGTCATGACCCTGCTGGAACGTGGCTATCGTTATCTGAAATTTTTCCCGGCCGTACCCGCGGGAGGCCACAAGTTGCTCGGCGCCTGGGCCAGCCCGCTGCCGCAGATCCGCTTCTGCCCCACCGGCGGCATCAGCCTTACCAATGCAACCGACTTTCTCGCGCTGCCGAATGTGATCTGCGTCGGTGGCTCATGGCTGACACCAGCCGACAAACTTGCCGCTGGCGAATGGGCTGCCATTGAACTGCTGGCGCGCGAGGCGGCGGGTTTGCGGCAAGGCGGCTGAGCGAGCCTGCTCATATAGCCCTGTACGCCGCTCCCCGTTCGGCCCCGGATCGAGTCCGGGGGCGAACGGTATAAGAGCATAAGAGCCATGGGTTCTGGGACTGAACCGATTAGTTACTCGCCGCCTTCACCGGCTTCACATACGTATTGAACAACTCATCAATGCGACGGTATTCGTCGTACCACGAATCAGGATGCTGGAAGCCGTGACGCTCCAGCGGGTACAGCGACATCCAGAAGTTCTGCTTGTGCAGCTCGATCAGGCGCTGGTACAGGCGGATCGAGTCGCTGGTCATCACGTTATCGTCGATCAGGCCGTGTTCGATCAGCAGCGGATCGCGCAGGTTCGCCGCGAATGCGATCGGCGAGCTGGTCTCATACGCCGCCGGATCGAGCATCGGATCGTTGAGGATGTCGGAGGTGTATTCGTCGTTGTAGCTGGTCCAGTCGGATGGAGCGCGCAGCGCGGCACCGGCGGCGAATTCGCCCGGTGCGCGCAGCAGGGCCATCTCGGTCATGAAGCCACCGTAGCTGCCGCCATAGACGCCGATGCGCTGTGGATCGACGCCGTGGTTCTTGACCAGCCACGCCTTGCCATCAAGCAGATCTTCCAGTTCCGGATGACCCATCTTTTCGTAGATCGCAGTGCGCCAGGCACGGCCGTAACCTTCGGAGGCGCGGTAGTCCATGTCCAGCACCACGAAGCCCTGCTGCACCAGCAGGTTGTTGAACATCTGCTCGCGGAAGTAATACGTGGACGACAGCGTCACGTTCTGCAGATAACCGGCGCCATGCACGAAGAACACCGCCGGACGTGAAGCCGCCGCGGCTTCATCGGCAGGACCGTAGTACTTCGCGTAGATCACCCCAGCCCCGTGCGATGACGGCACTTGGACGATCTTGGGTGTGACCCACGCATGCGCCATATACGCCGGCTGCATGGTGTTGGTGAGCTCACGCGGGCTACCACCAGCGGCATCCTGCACCGCCAGTTGCGCAAAAACGTAAGGCGATGAATGCAGGATGGCGAGTTGCTTGCCATCGGGCGACAACTGGAAATCATCCATGCCCTGATAGTTGGTAACGCGAGTCAGCGCGCCGCCCGTAGCCGGAATCCGGTAGACGTCGTAGCTGTACGGCGCGACCTGGTTGGTACGCAGGTAGAACCACTGGCCGTCATCGCTGAGTTGCGGATGGCTGACTTCGAACTTGCCCGACGTGAGCTGCTTTGCCTTGCCGTCCAGCGACTTGGTGTAAAGCTGCGAATAGCCGCTCTCCTCACTCATGTACCACAGCGTGCGGCCGTCTTTCAGCCAGCCAAAATCGTTGAAGTTCCAGTTGATCCAGGCCGGGTCGGTGAGCCGCTGTTGATTGACCAGCGTGTGCTGGTTGAAATCGACGTTGGCGATCCAGCGATCCTTGTTGTCGATCGCGCGCAGCTGTATCGCAAGATGGCTGCCGTCCTCGCTCCATACGATGCCGCCACCACCGCCGTCTTCGGAGTTCGAGATGATACGTACGGGGCGTACTTCGGGCGCCTTGAGCGCCTTCGCCTCGTCTTGCTTGTCGGCTTTCTCCAGCGCGGCCACTGCCTGGCTGCGCAATGCTTTGAGCGGATCATCCTTGATGCCCGGCAAGCTGTCGGTCTTCAAGGGATACGACTTGTGGTTGACCAGATCCAGCAGCAGTAGCGATTGCGGCGACGGATCGTTGCGACCGACGTAGGTACGCGCGTTCTGCGGCTCGGTGTAGCCACTGTCGGTGACGTAGTGAATCACCTTCGGCGACTCGCCCCTGGCGTGATCCTTCGGCGTTGTAACTACCAGCATCCAGCGGCCATCCGGCGACAGTTCAGTACCCACCAGCCTGGACTTGTCACCAAGCCAGAACGGCTGCGGCGCACGACCGGGATCAGCGGCCGCCAGTGCCTGGTCCTCGTCGTGCATGGCTTGCTTATCGGCCTTGATCTCGCGCAGCGTCTTGAACAGCTTCAGCTGAAGGTCGCCCATTTCGTCAGTATTCTTCGCCTGCGGATCGTCGGCGAAATTCAGCACTGCTGCGGGGGCCGTAACACCGCCGGCAAAGTCATAGCTGTACCAGTTATTGCCGTCCCGATACTGCAGCGCGCGACCATCGGCGGAAAACTGCGGCGAAGACTCTTCCTGCGGCGTGCGGGTTATCTGCACACGCCGACCGCTGCCCAGATCCACCAGAAACACGTCGCCATGCAGGATGAACGCCGCGTGCTGATGCGCGTGGTCAAACACGGCCGGACCATCGGCCTGCGCCATGGCTGCTGGGTCCAGCTTCACGCTCTGTCCGCTGGCGGGATCGACCCGATAGAGATCGCGCACCGGACTGCCGTCACGCTTCAGCGAGTAGTACAGATTATGGCCGTCCACACTCCAGTACGGCATTTCCACCGGCTGCCCGATCCAGTCCGGATTGGCCATGATGGTTTCCAGATCGAGCGAGCCCGACGCCGACGATGTAGCGGCCACAGCTGGCAACACCGCGAAGGCAACGAGACCAGCAAGCAGCAGTCGACGCATGTGAGTATCCCCGGCAAATTGTCAGGATACCCGAGCGTACCGGGGTCGCGCGGTGGGCTATGCCATAAGTCAGGGGTGCCCGCGCAACGCGCGTCCAGCGATACGGCTGCTACGATGTGAACTTCGCCTTTGTCACGACCACGCCATGACCCTACCTGCGCTGGAAATCGAAACCGCCTCCAACCCCCGCTACAGCGTGATCTGGCTGCATGGACTGGGCGCCGACGGCAACGATTTCGCGCCGATCGTGCCGCAACTCGTGGATAGCGCGTGTCCGGCGGTGCGCTTCGTGTTTCCCCATGCGCCAGTACGACCGGTAACAATCAATAACGGCATGTCGATGCGCGCCTGGTACGACATCGCTGCGTTCGATCTCGCTGCGCGTCAGGACGAGATTGGCATACGTGCGTCAGTCAACGAAATTGAAACCTTGATCGCGCGCGAGCAGACCCGCGGCGTACCCAGTGAACGGATCCTGCTGGCCGGCTTCTCGCAGGGCGGCGCGATTGCGTTGGCCGCAGGCCTGCGTCACGCGGAAAAGCTGGCCGGCATCATCGCGCTGTCGACCTATCTACCGATGCATGGGGCGCTGGCCGGCGAAGTCCATCCGGCGAACGCGAACGTACCGATTTTCTGGGGTCATGGCACGCTTGACCCGGTCGTCATCCTGCAACGCGGCGTCGATTCGCTCGATCTGCTGCAATCGCTCGGCTATACGGTGGAGTGGCATACCTATCTGATGGCACACGCCGTGTGCGCTGAAGAAATCAGCGACCTGCGCCACTGGCTCGGTCAGCGCCTGACCTGATCGGACTGGCCAGGCGAAACGCTCAAGGCCAAACGACTAAGCGCGCCCGCACATACGGCATACTTGCCGCATGCGCGCACCCCACATCGCCAACGGCCCGCGCGGCCGCGCCGAACAGAGCCCGCTGCCGGATTTCTGCGGACTGCCGGCGCTGTTCGCGCTGATCGTTGTTGCCGCATTGACGGTGACGGTGATCTGGCTGGCCCGCGACAGTAGCCGTACCTGGCTCGGCTACAGCATCAGCATATTGTTCGTCGACTGGCTGGCGCTGGTCATCGGGCTGACGCTGTGCAAGCTGCGGCCGTTGTTGCAAAGGCTGCCTACGCGGTTGCCGTATGTCGGCGCGTGGTTGCTGGTGGTTCTGATCGTCATGCTGGCAAGCATGCTGGCGCAGTGGATGGATGCCGAACTACAGATGCAGCTGATCAAGACCCCCATGGCCGTCTTCGTACGCGACAACGTGGTGATTGCCGCTTTGCTCGGTGCAGCGATGCTGCGCTATTTCTATGTGCTGGCACAGTGGCAGGTGCGGCTGGCGGCGGTTACCCGCGCGCAGGTCGACGCGCTGCAGGCACGTATCCGTCCGCACTTCCTGTTCAACAGCATGAATACGGTGGCGGCCTTGATCCACGTCGATCCGGCGGCAGCCGAGCGCACGGTGGAGGATCTGTCCGAACTGTTTCGTGCCGCACTGGGCCAGCACGACACCGAAGACGGCACGCTGGGCGACGAACTGGCCCTGATCGAGCGTTACCTGGCGATCGAACAGCTTCGCTTCGGCGCGCGCCTGCGGGTACAACGTGAGCTCGACGACCTGCCTGCCGATTTCCCGCTGCCACGCCTATTGCTGCAACCGCTGGTGGAGAACGCCATCCGTCACGGCATCCAGCCGCTGCTGGAAGGTGGCGAGGTGATCCTGCGCGGACGTCGCGACGGCAGTGGCATCCATATCGACATCATCAATCCACTGCCTGGCAGTCCTTCGATACCCGGCAATGGCCACGGCCTGGACAGCGTGCGCCAACGCATCGCTTACCGCTACGGCCCACGCGCCACCGTGCAGGCTGCAGCGCAGGGAGATCGCTTCGTCGTGCAGGTGCAACTTCCGGGAAAACCTTCCTGATGCGCGTACTGATCGTCGACGACGAACCACTGGCGCGCGCCCGGCTGACCGCGCTGCTTGGCGAATGCGACGGCGTGGACGTTGTGGGCAGCGTTGGCGATGGCGAGGCCGCACTTGCTTCGCTCGGCGAACTGCATCCGGACGTGTTGCTGCTGGACATCAACATGCCGGGCCTCAGTGGCACGGCGTTGGCCCAGCGTCTATCCGGGCGAACCCGTGTCCAGGTGATTTTCTGCACTGCTTACGAAGCCCATGCGTTACAGGCGTTCGAGTTGGGTGCCGTCGATTACCTGCTTAAACCGGTACGACTGGAACGGTTGCGCGACGCGCTGCAGCGCGCACGACTGCGGCTTGTCGATCATCCTCGCGAACCGGCCGCCTACCTGTATGGCCGCATGCGCGGCGAGCAGGTGCGGATCGCCCTGGCCGAAGTGATCTACCTGCTCGCCGAAGAGAAATACGTCGTGGTGCAACACCGCCGCGGCGAATTGCTGATCGAGGAGTCGCTACGACAGCTGGAGGAATCCTATCCGGATCAATTGATACGCCTGCACCGCAATTGCCTGGTGCCGCCCGCGCGCCTGCTCGGCCTGAAGACGCTTGCCGATGGTCGCGTACTGGCGCGGATCGACGGCACCGAACTCAGTCCGGAAATCAGCCGCCGCAATTTGCCGATGGTGAGAAAGTTACTGCGCCTGGGGTGACGGTTGATGGCAGCCGTCACGGCAAGCACTGGGTTGCTGTCTTCGCAGGAATGATGACGTTGGGTAGTGTCCCTATAGGAGGACTCATGATCTGTCGCATGTGGCACGGCCGTACCACGCGTTCAAAGGCTGACGCGTACACGGCTTTTCTTGAACAGAAGGCCATCCCGGACTACCAGTCCATTCCGGGAAACTTGAGCGTTGCGGTGCTGCGCCGCGATGAAGTCGACGTCACCCATTTCCTGACGGTGACGTATTGGGAATCCGAGCAATGCATTCGCGATTTTGCGGGCGATGAGTTGCTCAAGGCCAAATACTATCCAGAAGACCAGGACTACCTGCTGGAATTCGAGCCACTCGTGCAGCACTACACGGTGACAGCCAAAGCGGATGCGCTCTGAAAAACTTTCGGCCGACGTAACGAACGTCGGCCGAAGGCGAAGCCTTGCTCATCGCGGCGATCGCTCGCCGCACTTCAGATCATTTTGCTTCGGACTTGATTTCATGCCCACCGAACTCGTTACGCATCGCCGACAGCAACTTGTCGGAGAACGACTCGGTATCGCGCGAGCGCAGGCGTTCGATCAGTGAGGCGGTGATGATCGGGGCGGGCACGTTGAGATCGATCGCCTCATCGACCGTCCAGCGGCCTTCGCCGGAGTCGACGACGTACGGCGCGATGCCGTCCAGCTTCGGGTTCTTGCCGAGAGCATCGGTGGTGAGGTCGAGCAGCCATGAGCGCACCACGCTGCCATAGCGCCAGATCTCGCCGATCTGCTTGAGATCGAGGCCGAATTCCTGCTTGTGCTGCAGAATCGAGAAGCCCTCGGCGTAGGCCTGCATCAAGCCGTATTCGATGCCGTTGTGGACCATCTTGGTGAAGTGGCCGGAACCGACCGGGCCCACCCGGCCCCAGCCTTGCGTCTTGCCCGGTGCCAGCGTTTCGAAGATCGGCTTCAACGCGTCGACGGTTTTTTCGTCGCCGCCGACCATCATGCTATAGCCCTCTTTCAGGCCCCACACGCCACCACTGGTGCCGCAGTCGACATAACCCAGACCGTTGTCGGCATACAGCTTCGCGCGGCGCACGCTGTCCTTGTAGTTGGAGTTGCCGCCGTCGATCACGGTGTCGCCCTTGGCGAGCAGCGGTATCAACGCGTTGACGGTGTCGTCGGTGATCTTGCCGGACGGCACCATCAACCACACCACTCGCGGCGCCGGCAATGCCTTGACCAGAGCCTGCAACGAATCGGCGGAGCCAGCGCCCTTCGCTTCCAGCGCCTTGCGCGCATCCGCGTTCGGATCGAAGCCGGTGACCTTGTGGCCGCCCTGCACGAGACGTTCCGCCATGTTGGCGCCCATCTTGCCGAGACCGATCATGCCCAGTTCCATAGCGTGTCCTTTAGGTTGAAGTAACGAGATACAAGTCGGGCATCCTACCGAGGCCACCGATAAATCGGTGTGAGCGTGGTTACGCCGGCGGTGCCGACGATCGGCGTGCCAACCAGCGTTGCAACCTGGCGCGCAGCCGCGTCGTGACGCGTGAGCGAACGTACGCCTTGGCCGCCTCGCGGATGGCTTCGGCCTGGGTGGGATAAGCGTGGATGACTTCGGCCAGTGTGCGCAGACCGATTCCGGCCACCATCGCCAGGGTGATCTCGTTGATCATCTCGCCGGCATGGCGGGCCACGATGGTGGCGCCAAGAATCGTGTCGGTGCCGTCCCGGATATGGATTTTCACGAAGCCGACCTCTTCGCTGTCGGTCACAGCACGATGGATCTGGTGCATGGGGACGGTAAACGTCTTGATCGGAATGCCTTTGCGGTTCGCCTCGCGCACGTACATGCCGACATGGGAAATTTCCGGATCGGTGTAGGTACACCACGGAATGACCAGCTTGCTGAGGCGCTTCTTGCCGCGCAGCAGTGCGTTGTGTACCACGATGCGCGCCGAGGCGGCTGCGGTATCGGTGTACTGCTCTTCGAGACAGATATCACCGGCGGCATAGATGCGCGGATTGCTGGTACATAGGAAGTCGTCGACGGCAATGCCATTGTCGGCGTCGTATTTGATGCCCGCCGCCTCGAGGTCCAGACCCTGCACATTGGGTACGCGGCCGACACCGGTGAGGATGGCGTCAACTTCGATGGTGCTGCGGTAATCGGCGCTGATCAGATCGACCACCTTGCTGCCTTTTTCCACACGAACACCGACGACCTGGGTGTTGAGCCGCACCTCGAGACCATCGCGTGCAAAGGCATCGGAGAGAAGCTGTGCGGCGTCGCGTTCCTCCCTCTCGAGAAACAGCGGCTTGTCCTGCACGATAGTGACATTGGAGCCCAGATGACGAAACGCCTGTGCGAGCTCGCAACCGACGGGGCCACCACCGATCACCAGCAGACGCTTCGGCAGTTCGGTCAGGTTGAAGACGTTGGCGTTGGTCATGAATCCGGCTTCGCGCAGGCCCGGTATGGTCGGCACGTGCGGCCGCGTGCCGGTGGCGACCATGGCCTTGTCAAAGCGCAGCGTCTGATCGTTCACCGTCAGCGTGTCCGGTCCGGTGAAGCGCACGTTGCCGAAGAACATGTCGACGCCGAGCGCGGCCAGCCGCCGCACCGAGGAGCCACCGCTGAGATGGCTGCGGATGCGCCGCACACGGTCCATCACCGCCGCAAAGTCCACTTCGATGTTGTCCGGCGCCTTGGCGCCGTAACGAGCGGCGTCGCGCATCTCCGCGTACAGCCGCGAGGTTCGGATCAGCGCCTTGGAGGGCACGCAACCTGTGTTGAGGCAGGTGCCCCCGATCAGGTGTCGTTCGATCATCGCCACCCTGACGCCAAGGCGGATCGCCAACTCTGCCGCAGCGACTCCGGCGGATCCAGCACCGACGATGATCAGCGGGTAGCTGTCCGCCGCTTTCGGATTGACCCACGCCTGCGGGTGGATGTCGGCAAGGCGCTTGTCTTCGTAAGCGTCCTGCGGTGTAGTCAAGGTGGCATCGAACGGCTGCATCAGTTGGCTTCTCCGGATGAACGTGGCGGCAGCCAGCCGCCTTCGAATCCGGCGCCCTGCAAGCCGTCGCTGATGTAGCGGCAGCCACTCATCAATTGCCAGATGAACTGGCTGCGATGGTTTTCGATCATCAGCACGACAATGCCCTGATCGAGCCCATAGTGCCCCGCGGACACCCACGGTTGATCGTCGCTGGCACCCACCGTTGCGTTGAAGCCGCCGGTCAAGCGGCCCTCGGTCAGCATCTGTGGATAACGCAGCAGCATGTTGCGCATGGCTTCGAGTACCAGTTCCGAAGCGAACGGCAGCGATGCCAGTACCGCCGGTGGCGACAGCGTGCCGTCATCGGGACCGTACGGCACGCCACGTGCCGCGTAGCCGAACAGGCGGCGCTTTTCGTTGAACACGTCCGGCTGCTCGTCATTGGGGCCATCACCCGCGGACAGCCCCCAGCAATTTTCGTCGTAGCCGACAAATTCTTGCGGATTGAGCTGGGTATACCGACGCTGGATGTACACGGCGTTGCGGCTGTTGTCGAAATAATCGGAGCTCTTCTCGCGCATGAAACTGTCGCGAATGCCGCGCAGATCGATCCATGCATGCGAGAACTGATGGACAAACAACGGGCCGGCGTACAGGTAATCGTGGTCGTACAAATTTTCCCACTGGTAAGTGGCTGTCCATGCGGCGTAACAATCACCCCTGATCGGGTGAGTGGGCGAACCCAGTGCCAGCACATAGAGCACGATGGCCTCGCTATAGCCTTCCCAGCCATAATGCAGGAAGCCGCTCTCCGGCTTCCAGCCCTGCTTTATCGTGCCACCGTCACCCTGCGCCCACTGCCAGTCGACGCGCAGATAAAGGAAATCGGCCAGCTCACGCAGCTCGACCTCCTCGGGCGCATCGCCACTGAAATACATGGCGGCGGCGAGCACGCCAGCGATCAGCAGCGCGGTATCGATCATCGACAGTTCCGACTGCCACACGCGCGTACCACTGTGCATATCCAGGAAGTGATAATAAAAACCCATGAAGCCGGTTGCCGTGGGGCTGCCGCTCTGGTCGCTGTCTCGAAAGAATCGCAACGCCGCTAGCGTCCGCTGGACGGCGTCAGAACGTTCCATCCAGCCCCGCTCCACCGCCACCGGATATGACGACAGCGCAAAACCGACCACAGCGATGCTGACCGGAGCATTCTCGCGCGAGGTATCGGCCACCAAACCGTTGAGTGGATTTACTGCCTCCAGGAAATAGCCGAAGGCCGCCCGTTGCAGCTGATCGAGCAATGCCTCATCCGTGAGCTTGGTTAACTGGGTCATTGAATCGATTCCGGATATGGCCAGAGTGCAATGGACGACCGATTCCATGCAGCATGAATCGGGTCGAAGTCTGTCTCCGGTGACAGCAACGCGCAAAAAAATGCGGAATCCAGCATCGGATCGCCAGCCTTGTCATCCTACTCTGCTGAAGGGTGAAGCCCAGGTTGACGCCACGAATGCCGATGATGGCGCATGCTTGGTCTTTATCCTCGCCGACAGGATTGTCCATGCCCTCCCATTCATCCCGCACCATCGACGGACGCCAGCGGTGTCTGCTCTCGAACGGTCATTACAGCGTCATGCTGAGTGGCAACGGTTCCGGCTTCGGCCAATGGCATGACATGGCGGTTACGCGATGGCGCGAAGACCCGACCGTCGATAGCTGGGGCAGTTACCTTTTACTACGCGACGAAGAGGACGGCGCCGTGTGGTCGGCTAGCCAGCGACCCTTCGG
>Ga0302177_10001102_pt1 | contig 19526 bp, 11 predicted proteins | sample I_Palsa_E1_2_FD_198780 | JGI IMG/M metagenome (GOLD analysis project Ga0302177, IMG submission 198780) | Peat permafrost microbial communities from Stordalen Mire near Abisko, Sweden - I_Palsa_E1_2 | ecosystem: Environmental > Terrestrial > Soil > Palsa > Peat permafrost | place: Sweden... | reverse complement strand
CAAGAGCTACTACGTGCAGACACCGAACCGGTATTTTCCGGTCGAACCCCATTTCGTGTTTCCTATGTTTCAATTTCTGCCCATTCGTGTGCGAGCGGCGCTTGTCCACGCTTTCCCTTTAGGTTGGTTTCCGAGGATACCCGATCGTAAAGAGGCCGAGGCGGTTGTGCGATCCATCAATTTACTTTCTAAAAGCCAGGTCAGGTCGCTTTTTCCCGATGCAGAGACGGCCGAAGAACGGCTATTTGGGATGACAAAATCCATTCAGGCATATTCCTTTTCGAGCGGGGCGATCAATCCTTCAGCACAGGCGTAACGGCCTGGCCGCGGCAGGCGAATGGTGATCGTCTTCACTTAACCACCCCTGCACATTCCATATGCAGGGGTTTTACTTTCTGGGAGCATTGGCCGGTGTGAGCCCGCTATGCGTTATCATTTGCAATCCATGGTTACTAAGCCGGCCGGAAGATTGGCAGTGCACAGCCACTGTGGAAAAAGCGGGTCCTTGCCTGGTAAAGAGCTGGGTTTCTGGTAACCCAGAGATGTAGCCGCGGCCGTTAGTGGCACAAAATCGGCGATGATGGAAGCCATGCAGCTGGAAACATTGGCAGTACCTCGGCACCGCGGCGGACCGGGGTTTCTCGGCTTGCTGAAATGCGGGGATATGCCGAACTGATTCGTGGATCCCCAGGCAAAAGAGCCACTGTTATAAAGGAAAGTGTTATTGCCGTTGTAACCGTACGCCAGGTTGTGATCCACCGAATCCGTCCCATCGCCCTCCGAAACACCCAAGGCATAAATAGGATGTCCACCGCACCCGAGCGCTTCTTTGGTGGAGACTAGATTTCTCGTTATGTGGATGTGGGTCGCCTTGGCGAGGGAAATCTCTGAACAACCCAGCCACGACTGATTGGGATCGGTGAGGTTGCCCCAACTGGTGTTTTGCGCGATCCAGATGGTCGAGTGATAAGAGGGTCCCGCATTGCCGTTGACTTCGATACCCTTACCGCCATTGTTAGCCACGATGTTGTTGATCGCGGCGGCCTGTGACCAATAGGGGGAAAGGCCGCCCTGACTACCGTCGAAACTGCCAAAGACGATCCCTTCACCAGCAGTCGGGGAACTACCCCCGCACTTGGGGGGATCGATGTTTCCATACGAAAAATTGTTTGCGACATAGATGTGCGTCCCAGGAACGGTGTCCGATTGGACGGGGTGGTAGACCGAGATTCCGCTCGCGCAGGTGCCGCTTCCTTGGGCAGCATTGTAGGCGATGCTGCCCACTACAACGAAGTAGTCCACCCCCGCGTGACCATGGTTGACTGTCGCGAAGCCGCCTTGGGAGCATCCATTAGCGATGTCGTTGGCAAAGATGATGTGATGGATCTGCGTGGGAGACGCGTAATTCGGCTGGGCAATGAAGCAAGTTCCATAGGTGTCGGTCGGGGTGGTCGTGACTTCCCAGTCTCGAACCCCCCAAAAGCTTCGGTCCACCCACATCCCCTGATTGGTGTTGGTGTGGATTTTGCAGCCATCAAAGGTTGCACATTGAAGCCACGCGACGTTGTTTTTGGCAGGGCATGTCACAGTTCCCCACTTGCCGGTGTAGAAGTTGGCGGACGAATAACTTGTGCTGGCTGCTGCCACAATGACATCGCCACAATTCAACGGATGGTTCGGAGAGAGCCAAGGAACGCTGCGGGACTGACCGCTATTAAAGTCGCTACCGGTTGGTGAAAGGTAGTAGGTCCTAGCTTGCGCGATCCCGATGCCGGTCTGGCAGAAGAGCAATAGTAGAACACCATACCACCCAGGTTGTGCGCGCTTAGGCGAATGAGATCTGACGCAGAGAGCGCGAAGCCAAAAGGTAGATTGAGACTTGGCGCCCGTACCCACACGGGACGAAGCTCGCAACGGAATGGATCTCATTTATATCCTCTCAGGGTGGTTCTAGGAGCTGGATTTGCTGGCAGCGTCAAAACTTTAGACCTTGTCTTACGAATTGTACTTGCGATCCGGCAAAGGGGCTGTCTCTTGATGATACCGGGCTGAGCCCGGTAAGCCTCAAGCAGGCCGACTTTCGCGCGCTGCCTTAAGCCGCTGTTACCCTGCGATGCCGGCGAACGGATTGATCGAATCATTAAAATTGATTTGCCTTGTTTTACAGATAAAAGTGTGCGATTGTGCCTACCGCTGGGATTTTACTGTTTCCTTCAACATTAGACGAATGACCCTGTCAGCGGCCCAGCTCAAACCACGAGAGCCCATCCTGTTCGACACAAGCGTCGAAAGAGAGGGTATCCATGATGAAAAACATAGCGATTCGGGTAGCGCTTGTCTCTGTCTGTTTCTTCACTCTGCCGGCGATGGGAGCCACCTACTACCTCAGCACCACCGGGAGTGATTTGAATAGCGGAACAACTGCTTCGCAGGCATGGCTGACTCCACACCATAACCTCAATTGCGGTGATGTGGTTCAGGCGGCTGCGGGCTCGTATAATGGCTGGAATTTCTGGGAGGGCGAATGGGGTACGGTCACCGGTACCGGCCATTGCGTTGCGGAACTCCACTGCACGACATTCGACACCTGTATCGTGGATACCTCTCAGAACGGCTTGACGGGAGCATTCTGGGTTGACCAGAGCCATTGGATGGTCGATGGATGGGAGGTACGGGGCTCTGTCGCCGACAGCGACATTGTGGCTTGTTTCGTTGCGACTCCCAACACCGCGACGCCCGCCAACATTCAAGACATCATTTTTGCCAACGACATTGCGAACGGGTGCCAAAACGGCGGTTTTAACGCACACAACCTTGCGGGCAGCACAACTATAAGCTACGACTATGTGAATTTCGTCGGAGATATTGCGTTCAATGCGGCGCAAACGAGCAACGAGTGCGATAGCGGTATCAGCGTCTTCGAGCCGATTGTGGCGGACTACAACATTGGGACTCATATATACATCGCTGGAAGCTTTAGCTACGGAAACGTGGACCCGCCTACCGGTTGTGCCGGGACAATGCCGACAGACGGCGAGGGAATCATCATCGATACCCTGGATTATTCACAAGATGGTGGTACGCCTTACATCGCGCAGGTTGCTGTCGAGAACAACATCGTGGTGAATAACGGCGGGCGGGGGCTCGAAGTTACGAACAATTCGGCTGGAAGCCAGAACGCTTACGTATTTTTCATTAGCAACACCTCATGGGGCAACGAGCGCGACCAGAACCAGGCTTTTTGCATCGGGAACGGTGAGCTGAACGTTAATTTGGCCAAGAATGTCCAGGCCTTCAACGGAATGTATGCTACCTCGACGGCAGATGGGTGTTCCGGATATGCAATCTACGGAGCGAGCGTCGCGTCTGGGGATGCCAGCGATCTTATCGAGTACAGCTCGATTTTTGGACTTGACGGAAACAATACCTTTGTTAGCGGTGGAACCTTTAACTTTGCAAACCAAACCGGGAGCGCGATTGGAACTAATCCTGGCTTTGCCAACGCCGTCGCGCCCGGCGCGCCTTCTTGCTCTGGATACGCGAACACGGTGGCCTGCATGGCGACCCTAATCTCAAATTTCAAGACCTCGGGGGCAGGAACCGCGGGCATTGGCTACCAGGCACCCACAACCGGCTCGTACGACCCTTTCTTCCCGCAATGGCTTTGCACCGTGGGTTTACCCCCGGGCATTATAACGATGGCATGCGAGCCCGCGGTAACGCCGGCGTCTTCACTACCACCGGAGTGATTGACACTAGCGGTTCTTTATCTCCAAAGGATTTTGCACCGAGGCTGTCGAGCAACTCGGCGTCACCAGACCAGAGGGCAGATTCACATTGCACAGCCATTGCGGATAGAGTTCGTCGGTGACGCTGGTGGTCGAGGGCTTCTGGTAGCCATAGGCGCTCGCTCCGGAAGCGGTGGGGGTAAAGTTTGCGATCAGAGTCGCCGCGCAAGCCGGAACGTTTGCGGTCCCGGAGCACGATGGCGCGCCGGGGATCACCGGATTGGCAAACGCTGGATTCGTGCCCGTGACATTGGTTCCGTACCCGCTGCCAAAAGTCGTGTTCCCCGCTGCGGAATAGAGCCAGTTACCGGATGCGGTGTTGCCGGTTCCAGTTGGATTCAAAGCGAAGGAGTAGATAGCATCCCCGCCCGTGGTCGCCTGCGAGGTCATTGTTAAGTTGTTTGTAGCTGTGGTGTCGTTCGCTTCGACGACGTTGATTTCCCCGTTCGCGACCGGGTAAGCCTGCCCCGCCTGGGAATTGTTACCGTAAGTAGTGTTATTTTTAATGTAAACGGTGGCTGGGGTCGTGCCGTTATTGTTGTTTTCCTCAATTCCCCGGCCACCATTGCCTACGAAAATATTGTTCTCAATTGCTACCTGCTGGTTGTAGTTGTACTCATCCAAGGTATCAAGTTCCATTCCCTCGCCATCGGTCGCAGCGGTCCCAGCGCAGCTAGCCGGATCGAAGTTATCCCACCCATAGTTACCCGCTACGAAAAGATGCGTGCCGGCCGCCGTGTCCGACGGACGAATGAATCCGATCGTGAACCCGGAATGGCAAGCGTCCGACCCCTGCGCGGCGTTGTAGGCGATATCCCCAACGAATGCGATGTAATCGGTCACGGCTGTTGAACTGCTGGAGTAGGTCTGGAACCCTCCGCCATAGCAGCCGTTCGCCACGTCGTTCGCAAAGACAACGTGATGGACCGATTGCGATCCGGAGGTCTGGACGTTGAAACACGCATAGCCAGGCGATCCGGTCGTTACCTCCCAGCCCTGCACGCCCCAATACGGAGCCGAAACTTGCATGCCAGAAGACCCGGAAGTCGAGATTTTGCAGGTGTCGAACGTGGCGCACTTCAGCCACGCCACGTTGTTGCCTGCTGGGCAGCTCACCGTGCCCCACTTCCCGCTGCCGAAGTTCCCCGCCGAATAGGAGCCAGAGGACGCGCTGATCACATCACCGCAGTTCAGCGCGTGATTCGGCGTCAGCCACGGTGACGCTGCGCTGGTGCCGCTGTTGGAATCGCTGCCCGTGGGCGATATGTAGTAGTTTGCTCCGCTACCGCTCGACGGAGCGCTGATCGTGAAGCTGCCGCTGGTCGCTGCTGTGAGGCCGGTACTGGTCGCTGTAAGTGTATAGGTCCCCGCCGTACTCACAGAAAGATTGGCGAAGGTCGCGACTCCGTTCAGCGGCGTCGCGGTGAGGGTTCCCGCAAGCCCGCTGCCGGTGGTGAGAGCAATCGTGACCGCATTCGAGGCGCCGGTCACGGGATTTCCGTTGCTGTCCTCGACCACCACCGTAATCGCCGGTGTGATCGTGGCTCCGGTCGACGCACTCGAGGGCTGTTGGGAGAAGGCCAGTTTGGCCGGTACCGAAGCCAGCGCGCTGATGGTGAAACCTGTGCTCGTCGCTGATGTCAGACCAGTGCTGCTTGCCGAAAGAGTATAGGTCCCGGCAATGCTTACGCTGAGGTTGTTGAAGGTGGCGACACCATTCTGCGGCGTTGCCGTTAACGTTCCGACCAGACCCGTTCCGCCGCCCAGAGCGAGTGTCACCGGGTTGGTGGCAGTGGTTACAGTGTTGCCGTTGCTATCCTTGATCACCACCGTAACCGCCGGCGTGATGGTCGCCCCGGCTGAAGCATTCGAGGGCTGCTGCGAGAACGCCAGCTGGGTCGGAGTGGAAGTGCCGCCACCGGCCGCGGTAATCGTGAAGCTGCTGCTGGTCGCCGGTGTAAGGCCGGTGCTGGTTGCTGACAGAGTAAAGGTTCCGGCGCTGCCCACGCTGAGAGTGCTAAAGGTTGCGACGCCATTCACTGGCGTAGCCGTCAGCGTACCGGCCAGGCCTGTGCCGCCTCCCAGGGCGAGCGTCACCGGGTTGGTGGCAGTCGTCACCGTATTCCCGCTGCTATCCTGCACCACCACCGTGACGGCGGGTGTGATCGTGGCCCCAGTGGACGCGTTCGAAGGTTGCTGTAAGAACGCCAACTTGGTCGCAGTGGCAGGCGGAGGGGTACCACCCCCCGCCGCACTGATGGTGAAACCGGTGCTGGTCGCCGGGGTAAGACCAGGGGTGGTCGCCGCCAGAGTGTAGGTTCCGGCATTGCTCACGCTGAGCGTGCTGAACGTGGCCACGCCGTTCTGCGGCGTGACGGTGAGCGTTCCAGCCAGGCCCGTACCGCTTGTTAGGGCGAGCGTCACGGGATTGGTCGCAGCTGTTACCGTGTTGCCGTTGCTATCCTCAATCGCCACTGTAACCGCCGGCGCAATCGTGACCCCGGCCGTCGCATTGGAGGGCTGCTGCAGGAATGCTAGCTTGGCTGCCACCGGGGCGCCCCCGCCGGGCGTACCGATGGTGAAGCCGGCACTGACCGCCGGAACCAGGCTGGTGCTGGTTGCGGCCAGGGTGTAAATTCCCGCATTGCTCACGCTGAGGTTGTTGAAGGTGGCGATGCCATTCTTCGGGATGACGCTCAACGTGCCCGCCAGGCCAGTGCCGCCCACGAGAGTCAGCGTGACCGGATTGACCGCGGTTGGCACCGTATTCCCGTTGCTATCCTCAACCACAACCGTCACCGCCGGCGCGATCGTGGCGGCAGCCAACGCGTTCGTGGGTTGCTGCAGGAACGCAAGTTTAACCGGGGGTGGAGGCGCACTGCCGCCTGGCGCTGTGATGACGAAGCTGGCGCTGGTCGCCGATGTGAGGCTGGGGCTGGTCGCCGTGAGTGTATAAGTCCCGGCGGTGCCCACGCTCAAGTTACTGAAGGTAGCAATTCCATTTTGAGGAGTAGCGGTCAGAGTACCTGCAAGGCCAGAAACGCCGGCAAGGGCCAGGGTGACCGGATTAGTCGAATTGGTAACCGGATTTCCGCTGCCGTCCTCGATCACCACCGTAACTGCAGGCGCGATTGTCGCCTTCGTTAAAGCGTTCGAGGGCTGCTGCAGAAACGCGAGCTTCACCGGAGTACTGCTCACGGGCGGAGTAATGACAAACGGCGTGCTGACTGCCGGCGCCAGGCTGGGGCTGGTTGCCAACAGTGTGTAGCCGCTGCCCGGCGCGCTTACGCTCAGGTCGTTAAACGTGGCGATGCCATTCTGCGGCGTGATGGTCAGCGTTCCCTGCAGGCTGCTACCGCCCACCAGCGTGAGTTTGATGGCATCGGCGGCAGACGGCACAACGGTCCCGTTGCTATCTACTATCATCACCGTCACCGCTGGGGTCATCGTGGACCCCGCCGCGGTGTTGGAAGGTTGCTGCTGGAATACTAGATTTTCTGCCGGACTTGCTGCAGTAATGGTCAGCGTAGAAGAAGAAACGGTGCTCGCAGAACCCTGCAGAACCGCGATCGCCTGCAGAGTAGTGGTGACCGAGACTGCGATCGGCCCCGTATAAGTATTCGAGGATGTGGTGGGAACCGTTCCATCCGTCGTGTAGTAGAGAATGCTTCCTGCGGTCGAGTCACTCAGGGTTACTTCTTGCGTGCCGTTGTAGGTTCCGGTAGGCAAGGAAATATTCGGCGCAGCAACTGCGTACGACAAGGCGAGCGTCCAATCGCTGGGAGCCGTCGTCAACGCCGGCGCGAAGGGAGGATTGGCCACCGCCAGGCTATAAATGTTGCCCACATTATTCTTCGGATTTTGCGCAATGCGCAACGCAGCCGTTAGCGTATCGCTCGGCGCGGTCCCGCCCGCTGTCGTCGCGGCCGTGAACAGTTGACCGCAGGGGCTGCCATCGCCGGCCGACCCCCCGGAGGAATTCACGCAGTCCGCCAGCGCATCGGCAAGGCTATTGAGCTTCGCGCTTTCCGCAAAGTAGCTGGTCGCGGTGGGTGTGCCCGGAGTGCTTCCCTGCACAGAATTAATAAACTCCGGCACGGTGGCGACCGCTGTGAGGAAGGTGGCATCGCCCGATGCGGAGCCAAGGTGCTTCGCATCGTTCATATAGGCAGCCAAAGGAAAGACCGATCCGACCGTGGTCACCTCGTTCACAGAGACCGGCGTCGAAGCGCTGAGTTTGTCGCAAGGGCCAAGCACCGCGGTGAGCGCCAGGTTGGGGTTGTTACTGGCCTCGGTCCCTGGGCTTCCGCCGCTGGCGACAACATAAACAGGCGAAGACGCGGAAGGGCATCCGTAAGCGGCAGGTATTGTAAAGTTGCCGTTGCTGTCGGTCTTTACCGTACTGCTCAAGAGAGGTAGGGCGACCGAACCGTCTCCATCAGTCCCGGCGGCATATAGCTGGATACTGGACCCGCTTACTGCTTGCCGCCCGCCATGTACGCTGCCAATCAGGGCAACTGCCGTGTTTGCGTTTGTCGGGCCAGAGTAGCCGCAGCCTGCCAACAATGCGAAGATGATCGCCGCAATCACACAAAAGGATAACGCTGATCTGTTTGAAACGGGCCGCTGTTGCTTGTGCAAAGCATCCCCCATGGAATGATGTTGAGTAAGTAGCAATCTGGTTTCGATTCTGGACAGTCATGCGCGGAAGTAACAGCGAAAAGTTACTTGCAGAGGTAACCGAAGTTACAGAAAGTAAGCTAGCTACAGCGAGCCATTTCGCACGTACGGCGAGATAGGTAATCCTTACGTGGAGCTATGTGTTCGCTACTTACGATCCGAATCAAAGTAGGGGGAGCGAGTTAAGTTACTCAGTGACTAGTGCTCGCCTCGCTTGGTACCGATACTTCTGCTGCGCGGTTCGGAGCACAGAGAAATAAAGCTGTGGAAATAAGGGGTATTATTCGGTAATTTTTTCCCAGCGAATTGTTTTTCGTTTTACAATTTGTCCTACACCCTGGGCCTTGTTTCCCCCGACTTAACAAGTACGCAGTTGCAGTTGACGATTTACCTGAAGTATTCCGGGGAAGCTGTGTCTCATTTCAAGGGCTACGACTTCCTCACTGAATAATCTGGCTTGGCGCCTGGCATCTTTAGTTCACAGTCATGCAAGCTTTTGGCTGGGCAGCGCCTCCGAAACCGTACAGGGCAGAACTAATCGTTCATTAGTTCGGTCGCTGAGGAAAGTTTGCATGACCCAATCGTTCCCACTTGGCATATCTGACCTGGCAACTGAAGACGCGGTGCATCAATCCTCGATAATCGCTTTGTTCAAACGCCAGGCAGCGCTGCGGCCCTTTGCGCCGGCGTTGGAAGTAAATGACAGAACTCTAACCTACGAAGCTTTGGACGCGCGGTCGAACTCCGTAGCGCGACAGCTTACAGAGCTCGGGGTCCAATTCAATGAGGTTGTGGGAATTTGTCTCAAAAGAACCGAAAACCTCATTATTGGGATACTGGGCGTGCTCAAGGCTGGAGCCGCATACCTGCCTCTCAACCCTGAAGATCCGCCGTTACGTCTCGGCTGGATCTTGGCTCGGGCTGAGGCGCGGTTCACCTTGACCGACAGCGATAGCAAATCCCACCTGCCGGAAGGGTCTTCACAGCTCTTGCTGCTGGACCGGCAGTCCGCGGTCATGGAAGAGCGGGCGTCTGACGACACAACCGAGCTTCCGAAACCAACGGATTTGGCCTATGTGATCTTTACGTCCGGCACCACAGGACACCCCAAGGGCGTAGCGATTACCCACGGAGCGCTGTTGAATGTTGTGACCGACGTCGCGCAGCGCGTCTCGTTTCATGAGGATGCCAGCTGGTTGGCCATCACCACCGTGTCCTTTGACATAGCCGCCCTCGAGCTACTCCTGCCCTTGAGTTACGGAGGCAAGGTAATTCTCGCCTCGGAAGAGCAAGCCAGAGTTGGCCGTATCCTTGCCGGGATCATCCATCGTAAAAGGCCCACCATCGTGCAGGCGACTCCCATTACATGGAGAATCCTTTTGCAGTCAGGTTGGGCTGGTTCCCCTGATCTTACCGTTCTTTGTGGAGGCGACCGGCTGGACCGCGACCTCGCCAACAAGTTGATCGCTCGAGTCTCTGCCGTGTGGAACATGTATGGGCCAACGGAAACAACCATCTGGTCGACAGCGGAAAGGCTGCTTTTGGGCGAGGAGGCGGTGACTGTGGGCAAACCGATCGCCAATACCGAGGTTTACATACTAGATCACGACGGAAGACTTCAGGAGAACGGCGAAATCGGCGAAATTTGCATTGGCGGCGCCGGAGTGGCGCGCGGGTATATCAATGATGCCGAACTGACGTCACGCTATTTCGTTGATGCCCATCTGCGCGGGCGGGGGACTGTCCGGTTGTATCTTACGGGAGACCTGGGGCGCTGGAATGAACGCGGCAAGTTGGACTTTCTCGGTCGCATGGATCATCAAGTCAAGGTCAACGGCTTTCGCGTAGAGCTGACGGAGATTGAACAAGTGCTTCAACGATGCCCGGGCGTCAGAGACGCCGCAGTCCTGGGAGTCGGAGCGGCCAACCACCAGAAGCGTCTTTACGCCTTTGTGGTAGGCAATCATGGCATGGAGATTACGGCCAGGCACCTGCTAATGCACTTGGCGCAGTATCTGCCCAAATACATGATCCCCGAAAAATTCTGGTTGCTTGATCGTCTCCCCAGCACGCCTCACGGCAAAAGAGATGTGGTTGGCTTAGAGGGCCTCACCACCACGCAAGCAGACTTGGTTTCGTAATCAAGCAGGCCTGGCAGGCTGTGGAAAGACTCTGTTTAAAGGTTTACGGGCTTGTTGAATCGCTCTGTCGAAAAACAAGCTCCAACCTCCAGACTTTGAGTGGGTCGCCCAGGTCTCTTTTGAGCAAACGACTAGCCGGCGGCAAGTGAAAGGTTTAAGGAAAACGCTTTTGGGCTCTATCCCCTCCACGAACCCCGATTTCCAGTGGAGTCTCGTGGGTTCCCTGCACTTCATGCGCCTTTCCTTAAAAGAAAGGCGCACACGTGGTCCTGTCCAGAGCTGCGTACAGGAAATCGGGGGAATCGACGGGTGCCCCATCCTTCGCGTTCTTTGCGAAGGGTGGGATAAGTCAGGTCTCACCCCCTGACCTCCCACGGAAAGCAGACTTGTTCATTAGGAGACCTGGGTGTTCCGGCCAGGACCCATTTGCGGGAGAAACCCGGGTCTCAAAATCGAGACCTGGGCCACTCACTCAACCATTCGTCCGCGCCATTTTCATCTTCTTAGGTGGGCCACAGTCCCCTGGACCCTCCGGTCGAGATGAAGTTTATGAGGCGAGTCCCGGAGGGACGGCACAATCCCCTGGCTGGCATTTCCTTTAGACGCCGAGGGCTAGCCACCACACCCTTAAGCCAGCGCTAGATTCAAATTATCAATGGCTTCGTCGATCTCCGCGGTGTTCTTATAACCCACGGTAACCGCATCCACACCCGCATTTCTAAACGCAAACTTCATCGCCGCCTGGCGATCTTCACGCTTCGTGAACGCGCCTTCGCCCACCAGCTTCATGGAAATAACCCCCATGCCCTCTCTGCGGACTTGCTTCACATGCGTAACAACTTCACTTACATTTCCAACATCCGACGTGTTGTAGTCTTCCGCGTCCATCCTGACGCCCTTATGATTCACCCGGATCATGGCAATCTCGAGCCACTTATTTCCAGGGAATTGCCGCAGAGCCGGTAATCCGTGCACCGATGCGCCATGCGACAACACAGCCTGCTTCGACTGCGCTTCAGAGATTCCATCCTGCCACTTGAGGCTGTCGGTTGGCCATGTCGGCGTGTGTTGCCAGTGCAGCAGCACGATGTCGAAGTAGTCGGTCTTTGCCATTCTGCGCAACTGGTCGATCTTCTCTTGCGGATTCACTCCGTCATGGGTCGTCACCTTGGTCATAAGCCGATAACTATCCCGCGGCACGCCCTCGAGCGCAATGCCCAGCATCTCATGCATGCCACCGTAAGACTCGGCCGTCTCGAAGAAGCGCACACCACGCTCATGGGCATGCCGTACCAGCCGGGTAAATTGTTCCTGCCCCAGGTCACGCTGTACCTGTCCGGACATACTTCCGGTGCCGAATGCCAGCCGCGTCACCTTAACGTTCGACTTTCCCAGCGTCACCCAATCGGTTGCAGTCTGTCGTTCCGCTTTCAGCGATAGGCTTCCCGCACCAACCAGGGCGCCTGCTGCCAGCGAAGTTCTAAGGAATTCACGTCTGGAGTAGTGAGCCATTATTCCCCTCCGATGCGCCCCAGCTTACCACAGCGAGCCTGCCTCCGCCCCGTTCAACGAGGTACATTGGCTGCATCATGAAGAAGTTTATCAACCGCCCACAAGACGTGGTGGAAGAAATGCTGCACGGCCTGGTAGTCCTGTACCCGGGCTGCGCTCGCTTGCCGGGCCACAATGTGCTCATCCGTGCAGATGCAAACCCCGCTACTGCGTCGCAGGTGGCCATCCTCTCCGGCGGAGGCAGCGGGCACGAGCCCGCCCACGCGGGTTATATTGGCGCCGGCATGCTGAGCGCGGCCGTTGCCGGAGAAGTATTTACCTCGCCCAGTAGCGACTCTGTGTTCGCCGCCATCCAGGCTGTCGCCGGTAAGTCAGGATGCTTGCTCGTGGTCAAAAACTACACCGGCGACCGGCTGAACTTCGGTTTGGCAGCCGAGATGGCCCGTGGAGAAGGCATCCCGGTCGAAATGCTCATCGTCGACGATGATGTCGCTCTCAGTGGAACCAGCCAGGCGACCGGCGCTCGCGGACTCGCAGGCACAGTCTTCGTCCACAAGTTGTTAGGCGCTGCCGCAACCGAGGGCAAGAATCTGTCTGAGCTGGCGGCCATAGGCAAAGCCGCGGTGGAATCCCTGGGGACGATGGGGGTTTCGTTCTCCGCCGGAACCTCGCCTGCAGTGGGAAAGCCCAGCTTCGAGCTCAACGAGAACGAGATGGAGCTTGGCTTAGGAATCCATGGAGAACCCGGCGTGGCGCGCATGCCGTTGCAGTCTGCCGACGCATTAACTGAGGCGTTGTTGACCGCAATTCTGCAGCACAAGAAATTCCCCGCATCCGTCGCGTTCATGATCAATAACCTTGGGGCCACCACCGCGATGGAGCTCGCGATCGTCGCTCGGCACGCTGTGAGCTTTCTTGCATCCAGGGGATTTACGGTGCAGCGCATCTACTCTGGAACATTCCTTTCCTCGCTCGACATGGCAGGAATTTCCATCTCCGTTCTCGGCTTGAACCAAGAGCGCCTCCGTTGGCTCGACGCGGCCACCACCGCTCCCGCATGGCCCAACCTGCTCAAACAGCCTCCAGGCAAGCCCTCATTCGAGATCCCAACCAGATCAACTGTGGTCGGCGGGATCGCGCAAATCGACGGTGGCACAAAAACGGAACGTGCCATTAAGGCCGCTTGCCAGGCACTGATCCTTGCCGAACCCGAGCTCACTGAGTTGGATCGTATAACCGGCGACGGCGACCTGGGCGCAAGCATGGCGCGCGCCGCAAAGGCCGTGCAAGAGGCAATTAGTTCCTATCCTCTCAATGATATTTCCCGCACCCTCCAGGCGCTGGCTCATACGCTGGCCAGGGAACTGGGTGGATCATCGGGGCCGTTCTATGGTGTGTTTTTTCTGCGCTGCGGCAACGTTCTCGGGCGCTCTCGCACCACGGAGAAAGCGCAATGGGCCCAGGCGCTCGAAGAGGGTTGCCAGGCCATCAGCGAACTGGGTGGCGCAACCCCGGGCGATCGCACCATGCTCGACGCACTCTATCCCTTCGTAAACACACTGAAGCAGCAAAACGAGGTGACGCCGCAGGCAGTGTGGGCCGCGGTAGAAGCAGCGGAGCAGGGTGCTGCGGCTACTGCGCAAATGAAGCCCAAATTGGGTCGCTCCAGTTATCTGGGTGATCGAGTACTTGGCCATCCTGATCCAGGCGCACGGGCAGCCTCCATCTGGCTGCACGCAGTCACCGAATTGCTCTTCCCGAAACGGATGGACGGTGTGACCTCAGACACCTAAGTCCCCTGGAGGGAATCAGGAATGGTACCTCTATAATGGGTCAATGGGATCATTCACATCTTCCGGGCGGCATCCCATCCTGCAAAGGGTTTTGGACTGGCTGCCGGCGGCCCTGAGCGTACTTATGATCGTGCTTGAGTCGACCAGCACCATGTCGGCGTCGAACACCAGCCAATGGCTTTATCCTTTTTGGGTCAAGCTATTTGGCCCCATCGGCTCTGCGGACTGGGACAAAGTGCATCATCTCATCCGCAAAACCGGTCACTTCGTCGGTTACGGAGTTGTCAGTTTGGCATTCTTCTACAGTTGGCGGCAAACGTTGCACCGCATGGCCGTCAAGCATTGGACTCTTTGGCGCCGGGCTTCGGTGCTGGCTGTGGGCTGCACCCTCTTAATCGCCAGCCTCGATGAATATCATCAGAGTTTCTTGCCTAGCCGGACGGCCTCGCCGGTTGACGTTGGCATTGATCTTTGCGGAGCCATTGCTGCCCAGCTGATTTTGCTTCTGATCATTTCATGGTTCGCGCGCCGCCCGGATTTACGAACGGCGTAATCCCAGGTTTTTGACAAACCCAGTTTTTAACAAACCAGAATGAACCATTCGCTCTTTCCATGCGTCCAGTCAGTTGTGGTTCTTCGCGGGCGACCGCAGGGAGCCGCGGACGAAATTTTTGGGTCTTTAGCAAAGGATTACACGATGTCGGGCAATACCAGGCAAATATTTCACGGAATCACGCGGGCCATTTTCACCCGCCTCAGGAAGAAAGCTTCGAAGATCGGCATCCACGTCGCAACTCCGAATGGAGAAGTGGAAAAGGACGGCATCACCATCCACTGGAATTACGATGCCAACGCAGAACTGCTGGAGGTGGAATGCAGGGCGCCCTTCTGGATCAACTCCACTCGCGTCAACCGGGATCTCCGTCACGAAATCGAGGCCACTTGTCGATCTACTCGGGCCGCTTGAGCAGGGCTCCTCATCCGGGGGGATTCTCATGCACACAGCTCTCCATGAGCTAAGGTTCGCGCTGAAGCAACTAGGTAAGAACCCAGGCTATTCCGTAGTCGTCGTTCTCACCCTGGCACTGAGTATCGGTGCCAACACCGCCATCTTCAGCGTGCTCGATGCCATCCTCCTGCGGCCTCTTCCTTATCCGGAGCCGCAGCGCCTGGGGTCCCTGTCGCAGGGAAACTCAGGCCCCTTCGGTGCCGCCTATCCTGTCAGGATTGATCGTGATACCTGGCGGTACCTGCACGATAATGTTCCTGCCGTCACAGCTGCTGTCGTCAGCAAAGCCAGTGGTGTGAATCTGCAGGCCTCTGGACGGGTTCACTATGTTCATGGTCAGCGAGTTTCCGCCAGCTTTTTTGATGTGCTTGGCCTTCGCCCCATGCTGGGGCGCAGCTTCACCGCCGAGGAAGATTCTTCAGGCGGCCCCAGAGCTGTCATTCTGAGTTACAGCTTGTGGAAGAACACCTTCGACGGCGACCGCGACATCATTGGTCAATCGATTCGGCTCAAGAGTGTTCCTTACACGGTCATCGGCGTCCTGTCTCCCAGGGCTCAAACCCCAGCCAGGGCGGACATATGGACCTCGCTTCGCCCTGACACTTCGGAAGAGGGGGGAGGGGATAACTTCCAGCCGATCCTTCGGCTGAATCCTGGCGCTAGCTGGCAGCAAGCCGACGCGCAGTTGAGCCAACTGCAATCCGTAACCTCTCGTGTTCTACAAAAGAAATATCCCGGCGCTCGATTCTCTTATTTCGCGGTTCCGCTCCAGCAAAGTCTGGCCGTGGCCTCGCGCACACCTGCGATGATTCTGATGTCCGCAGTGGGATTTGTCCTGTTGGTTGCCTGTGGCAATCTGGCCGGCCTCGCGCTGGTGCGTGTTGGTCGCAGAGAATCTGAGATTGCCACCCGTTTGGCGCTCGGGGCTACAAAATGGGCCATTCTCCGTCAATTTTGGATGGAGAGTCTGTTGCTTTCGATAGCGGGCGTTTTATCAGCCCTGTTGGTTGGCGGCTTAACCCTCCAGCTCATCAACAGACGAATTCCAGAAGACCTCTTGCCCCTCGGCGGGGTTTCGATGGATGCGCGCGTTTTGTTGTTTACTGCGGCGGCTGGTATCGCAGCCAGTTTGTTCTTCGGTTTATTGCCGGCGCTGAATACGCGCCGCATTGATGTCCGTGCTGCGTTGGCCATGGGCAGCGCCCGTTCCATTGCTCATTCGGGCAGCACCCGCACACGATCTGCGCTGATTATCGGCGAGGTGGCCTTGACCGTTGTTCTCCTCACGGTCGCGGGCTTGCTCATAAGAACGCTCGTCTATCTCAGAACGCTGCCCCCGGGCTTCAACCCGCAAAATGTGGTGATTGCCAGGGCATCGCTCGACGATGCGCGTTACAGTGATCGCGCTTCGTTTCTGAAGCTGTTGAATGAGAGCACTGCAGCCATGCAAAGCACCGCTGGCGTAAGTTCTGCAGCCGTGGGATTGACTGTCCCTTATGAGCAGGCGCTGAACTACACCGTAAAAATTGCGGATGGTCAACAGGCGGGTACTGAGGATATAACCAATCTGGTCTATGTAACCCCGACCTACTTCGAGGCATTGCAAATACCACTCACTGCCGGCCGCCTGCTCGCCGACACGGATGCGTCGAACGGCCAGTATGTCGCCGTCGTCAACACGGCTTTTGCCAGGAGATACCTTGGCGGCCGCAACAGCATTGGTCGTCACTTGTTGAGTGATGGAAATACGATCGAGATTGTTGGCATGACTGCCGACGTCATCACTCCTCCTGGCTTCACTCCTGGAGGACCGATGGTTGCGGAGCCGACTGTGTATGTGCCTGCGGCACAGATGCCGGAGCAGCTTGTCAACCTCGCGCATGTTTGGATTCAGCCCAGCTGGATTGTCCGCACCAACGGAAAATTTGTCGGTGTTACCCGGCAAATGCAGCAGGCTCTTGCTCGAGTAGATCCCAATTTGCCCATCTCCGGCTTCTACGCCATGAGTGATGTACTGTCGGATGCATTGTTGATGCAGCACATGGAAGTGGGTCTCTTGACGACGCTCGCCGCCTTGGCGCTTATGCTTTCGTCCGTTGGAATCTACGGCCTTGTCTCCAATCTGGTCACTCAACGCAGGCGGGAGCTTGGCATCCGCATGGCTCTTGGCTGCACGCTGCAGGGCGCGATGTTGGAACTCGCGGGCACCGGCATCACGGCCACTGTAGCTGGCTTGGCCGCCGGATTGCTATTGTCTTCTGTAGCCGTCAAAGTACTTCGCAGCGAGCTTTTCGGCGTCGCTGTCTATGATCCGCTCACGCTCTGTGTCGTTTCCGCGTTGCTCGTACTGGTAGCCCTTTTTGCGGCTCTACTGCCAACCATCAGAATCGCAAGCATCGATCCCGCCGAAACCCTAAGAGCACAATAACCGGCACGTTTGAATGGACGGTAGCAAACGCGCTTTTGTGCTCGATCCCCGCCACAATCGCTGGGTGGGATACCGCAGGCCTTTCCCTCAAACCTGCCGCGGGACCCACAGCTCCGTACGGGTGCCCCATGTTCGCACCAGCGTACGTGGGCCGAAAACGATGGGCGAAGCCCCACCATAGCCTTTGGTTCCAGACCAACGCGCCTTTCGGCTCTAACCCCGCCACCAATCGACGGGTGCCCCATCCTTCGCGCTCTTTGCGAAGGGTGGGATGATCAAATCTCACCCCTCCACTCCCCACAACAGCAGTCCATCCCGCAAGCCCCAATCACTCCGTACGCAAAGCCTCAACCGGATTGATCGAAGCAGCCCGCTGTGCAGGAATCACGCTAGCCACCAGCGCACAAAACCCCAGCGCCGCGATCGATCCAGCCAACACCAGCGGATCCCAGCTCTAAACCTGGTACAGCTGAGCCGCGATCAAGTGTCCGCAAGCAATAGAAATTGGAATCCCAATAACCAGCCCGATCACCACCTGCCGAAAAGCCCCACGCAGCACCAATCGAACCACGTTGCTGCGGTTAGCCCCCAGCGCCATACGGACGCCAATCTCGCTAGTGCGTCGTTCCACGGTATATGCGGTCACGCCGTACAAACCAACAGCAGCCAACACCAGTGCCAGCATCCCAAACAACCCAGTCATTTGCGCCACCGCACGTTGTTGATCGAAATCGCTGTCGACCTGCTGCTGCATGGGTTGCACATTGATCAGCGTCAGATTCGGATCAACATCACTGAATGCTTTGCGGATAAGCGGTTCTATCCCTAACGCGCTTCCACGCAACTGCAGCACCGCACCACTGATGTAGTGCGAGCGATGGTCGACCCCCGCGAGCACCGGTTGGTCATAGACGACGTGCTGGGCCAGGGGAGCATAGAACATCGGCCGCGGCGTTCCACCAGGATCCCTATACTTCGCGTCGCGCACCACTCCAACGATCTCAAAGGTAGTGTTGTACTCCGGCAAATCCAGGCCAAAGTGTTTGCCAATCGGATCCTGGTTGGGGAAGAACCACTTCACGAACGTCTCGCTCACGACTGCTACGCTACGAGTAGTAGCAGTGTCCTGGTCGGTGATACTCCGCCCGCGCACAATGGGTTGGCCCATAGTCTCCAGATAACCAGTGCTTACGCGATCCCACGAAGTATCCGATTTGTCATCCAGTTGCGGCACTCCGTGACCTTCGGGAACAACCAACTCGCCCCAATTGTCGATGTACGGGGTATAGAGAGCCAGGGCTGCGCGCGCTACTCCTGGGATAGCCGCAAGGCGGTCCTGCAACGCACGGTAGAGTGGATCAAGCTGAGCTTCACTATAGCTGGCCGGCGGCCCATTCATCACAATGCTGATGCGGTGATCGGTTTCAAAACCAAAGCTTTGATGCTCCATGTTGCGCAGGCTGCGGGTGAGCAACCCTGCCCCGGCCAGCAACACGATGGAGAGTGTAGCCTGCACCACCACCAGAACCTTCTGCGGCAGCGTCGCGCTGTCGCGAGTGCTGCGGTTTGCGCCCCGCAGCGCCTCGACTGGATTGCCCTTGGACGTGAACCACGCCGGCGCCGTGCCAAACAGCACTCCCGTAAGCAGTGATAACCCAAACGCGAATGCCAGCACCGGTAAGGACGGCGTGGCATCGATAGGTACGTAGTGCGCGCTGCGAAACGCAAGCGCAACGATGAGCTTAACCCCAAGAAAGGCAACCACCACCCCCGCCACGCCGCCAAACACAGAGAGCACGACGCTTTCCGTCAAAGACTGCCGAATGATCCGCTTGCGCGATGCTCCCAGGGCAAGACGGACGGAGGTCTGCGAACGCCGTGCAGCCCCCCGTGCCAGCAGCAGGTTGGCAATGTTGGCGCAGGCAATGAGCAACACCAGGCAGCAGACGGTGAGCAGGATGCGCAGGCTATCTCCGTAATCGGCTTTCATGGCGCCCACCCCAGCCCCTCCGGGAACAATCCGGATTTGCTGTTTGGGAATCGATTTCACGATCAGCGGCATAAACTCAGCCGGCCATCCGCTGTCGTGGGTCATCCACTGCCGCATGAGTTCGGTGAGCCGAGGGGCGACGCCGTCGATGCTTGCTCCCGGCTTAACCCTGCCGATCACCCGCA
>Ga0302177_10001101_pt1 | contig 19566 bp, 19 predicted proteins | sample I_Palsa_E1_2_FD_198780 | JGI IMG/M metagenome (GOLD analysis project Ga0302177, IMG submission 198780) | Peat permafrost microbial communities from Stordalen Mire near Abisko, Sweden - I_Palsa_E1_2 | ecosystem: Environmental > Terrestrial > Soil > Palsa > Peat permafrost | place: Sweden... | reverse complement strand
GACACCGACGGCGGCGAACTGCTTCCCGTCGACATGGTCACCGGCCCCGGCAACATCTACGTCACGGCGGCCAAACGACTCTGCCGCTCGCGGGTGGGCATCGACGCTGAAGCCGGGCCGACCGAGATCGCGATCCTGGCCGATGACACCGCCCACCCGGCGCACGTCGCCGCCGATCTGATCAGCCAGGCCGAGCACGACGAAATGGCCGCCAGCGTCCTGGTGACGCCCAGCACCGAGCTCGCCGACGCCACCGACACCGAGCTGGCCGCCCAACTGCAAACCACCGTGCACCGTCAGCGCGTGACGACCGCGCTTGCCGGGCGGCAGTCGGCCATCATTCTTGTCGACGACATCGACGCCGGTATCCGCACCGTCAACGCCTACGCCGCAGAACATCTGGAGATCCAGACGGCAAACTCGGACAAGGTCGCTGCCCAGATCCGTTCGGCCGGCGCCATCTTCGTCGGGCCGTATTCGCCGGTCAGCCTTGGCGACTACTGCGCCGGCTCCAACCACGTGCTGCCCACCGCGGGTAGCGCCGCACACTCCAGCGGCCTGTCGGTGCAGACCTTCCTGCGCGGCATCCACGTCGTCGATTACACCGAGGCGGCGCTCAAAGACGTTTCAGGGCACGTGATCACGCTCGCCGACGCCGAAGACCTGCCCGCGCACGGTGAGGCGATACGGCGGAGGTTCGAGCGATGACCAACCGGCCGTCGCTCGACGACCTCCCGCTGCGCCAAGACCTGCGCGGCAAGTCGCCCTACGGCGCACCGCAGCTGGCGGTTCCGGTGCGGCTGAACACCAACGAGAACCCGCACCCGCCCAGCAAGGCGCTGGTCGAGGATGTCGTCGCCTCGGTGGGGGAGGTGGCGGTCGACCTGCACCGCTATCCCGACCGCGACGCTGTGGCCTTGCGCACCGACCTGGCCGCCTACCTCAGTGTGCAGACCGGGGTCCGGCTCGGCGTGGAGAACCTCTGGGCGGCCAACGGATCCAACGAGATTCTGCAGCAGCTGCTGCAGGCCTTCGGCGGTCCCGGACGCAGCGCGATCGGCTTCGTCCCGTCGTATTCGATGCACCCGATCATCTCCGACAGCACCCGCACCGAGTGGATCCAGACGGCTCGCGCCGCGGACTTCAGCCTCGACGCCGATGCCGCGGTCGCGGCGATCGTCGAGCGCCGGCCTGACGTGGTGTTCGTCACGAGCCCTAATAACCCTACGGGGCAGAGTGTTTCGCTGGCAGATCTGCGACAGCTGCTCGACGCGACGCCCGGTATCCTGATCGTCGATGAAGCCTACGGCGAGTTCTCCGCGCAGCCCAGCGCGGTCGCGCTGGTCGAGGAGTACCCGACCAAGCTCGTCGTGAGCCGCACCATGAGCAAGGCCTTCGCCTTCGCCGGCGGGCGGCTGGGTTACCTGGTGGCCACGCCGGCGGTGATCGAGGCGATGCTGCTGGTTCGGCTGCCGTATCACCTGTCCGCGCCCACCCAAGCCGCGGCCCGGGCGGCGCTGCGGCACGCCGACGACACGCTCGGCAGCGTGGCGACGCTGATCGCCGAACGTGAACGGGTGACAACGGCGTTGAGTGGCATGGGTTTTCAGGTAGTCCCCAGCGACGCCAACTTTGTATTGTTCGGCCGGTTCGCCGATGCGCCCGCCACCTGGCAGCGCTACCTCGACGCCGGTGTCCTGATCCGCGACGTGGGCATTCCCGAATACCTGCGCACCACGATCGGGCTGGCCGACGAGAACGACGCATTCCTGGCGGCCAGTGCAGATCTGGCTGTCACCGAGTTGGCCCAGCCCTTAGGAGCGTCATGACCGCCGGTCGCCGCGCACGCGTTGAGCGCACCACCAAAGAATCCGAGATCGTTGTCGAGCTCGACCTCGATGGCACCGGAGTCGTTCATGTCGACACGGGTGTCCCGTTCTACGACCACATGTTGACCGCGCTGGGTAGCCACGCCAGCTTCGACCTGACTGTGCGCGCCAAGGGCGACGTCGAGATCGAAGGGCACCACACCATCGAAGACACCGCGATCGTGCTCGGTCAGGCGCTGGGCCAGGCACTCGGCGACAAAAAGGGCATTCGCCGGTTCGGCGACGCCTTCATCCCGATGGACGAGACGTTGGCGCACGCCATCGTCGACGTCTCGGGCCGGCCCTACTCCGTGCACACCGGCGAGCCGGATCACTTGCGGCACACCACGATTGCCGGCAGCTCGGTGCCGTATCACACCGTGATCAACCGGCACGTGTTCGAGACGCTGGCGAACAACGCCCGCATCGCGCTGCACGTGCGTGTCCTCTACGGTCGCGACCCGCACCACATCACCGAGGCCCAGTACAAGGCCGTGGCCCGGGCATTGCGGCAAGCGGTCGAGACCGATCCGCGGGTATCCGGTGTGCCGTCCACCAAAGGCACTCTGTGAGAAGTAAATCCGTTGTGGTGCTGGACTACGGCTCCGGCAACCTGCGTTCGGCTCAACGTGCGCTGCAGCGCGTCGGCGCCGAGGTCGAGGTGACGTCCGACCTTGGGGCAGCTGCGGCCGCCGATGGGTTGGTGGTGCCGGGCGTCGGCGCCTTCGAGGCGTGCATGAACGGGTTGCGCGGGATCAACGGCGAGCGGGTGATCGCCGAGCGGATTACCGCCGCGCGGCCGGTGCTGGGCGTCTGCGTCGGCATGCAGATCTTGTTCGCCCGCGGTGTCGAGTTCGGCGTCGAGAGCAACGGCTGCGGCCAGTGGCCGGGCGCGGTGACCCGGTTGGATGCGCCGGTGATCCCGCACATGGGGTGGAACGTGGTCGCGGCCGCGGCCGGCAGTGCGCTGTTCAAGGGCCTGGACGCCGATGCGCGGTTCTATTTCGTGCACTCCTACGCCGCGCAGCGGTGGGAAGGCGGGTCCGAGGCGCTGCTGACGTGGGCCACGCACGGGGTGCCGTTCCTGGCTGCCGTCGAGGATGGTCCGTTGGCCGCCACCCAGTTTCATCCGGAGAAGAGTGGGGATGCTGGAGCGGCCGTATTGAGTAATTGGGTTGAGGGGTTATGACGTGCCGTTGATTTTGTTGCCCGCCGTCGACGTCGTCGAGGGCCGGGCTGTGCGCTTGATGCAGGGCCGGGCCGGCAGCGAAACCGAGTACGGCTCGGCGCTGGACGCTGCGCTGAACTGGCAACGCGACGGCGCCGAATGGGTGCACCTGGTCGACTTGGACGCGGCGTTCGGTCGTGGCTCCAATCGCGAGCTGTTGGCCGAGGTGGTCGGCAAGCTCGATGTCAACGTCGAACTGTCCGGCGGTATTCGGGACGACGAGTCGCTGTCGGCCGCGCTCGCGACCGGCTGTGCCCGAGTCAATCTTGGGACGGCCGCGCTGGAAAACCCGACGTGGTGTGCCCAGGCGATCGCCGATCACGGCGACAAAGTCGCGGTAGGTCTGGATGTGCAGATCGTCGACGGCGATCACCGGCTGCGCGGCCGCGGCTGGGAGACCGACGGCGGCGACCTGTGGGAAGTGCTGGAACGCCTTGACGGCGAAGGCTGTTCGCGGTTCGTCGTCACCGATGTCACCAAAGACGGCACGTTGACCGGGCCCAATCTCGAACTGCTGCGCACCGTCGCCGGGCGCACCGATGTTCCGGTGATCGCCTCAGGTGGCGTCTCGAGCCTTGACGATCTGCGTGCCATCGCGACGCTGACCGGCGGCGGCGTCGAAGGCGCGATCATCGGCAAGGCGCTGTACGCCGGACGATTCACTTTGCCGCAGGCGCTGGCAGCGGTGGCAGGCTAGGGCCGCAATGGATCTCGACGCACTGGTGGCCGAGGCATCGGCGATCCTCGACCTCGCCGCGAAGCCGTTCGTCGCCGGCCATCGAGCCGATTCCGCGGTCAGCAAGCGCGGCGACGATTTCGCCACCACAGTCGATCTGGCCATCGAACGCCAAGTGGTCGACGCGCTGGTGTCGGCGACCGGAATCCCGGTGCACGGCGAGGAGTTCGGTGGTGCCGACCTCGACTCGCCGTGGGTCTGGATCCTCGACCCGGTCGATGGCACGTTCAACTACGCCGCCGGTTCGCCGATGGCCGCGATCCTGCTGGGTCTGCTGCACGACGGCGATCCGGTTGCGGGATTGACATGGTTGCCGTTCATGAACGAGCGCTACGCGGCGTTGTCGGGCGGTCCGGTGATGAAAAATGGTGTGCCGCAACCACCGCTGGCGCACGGCGACCTGAACCACGCGATCATCGGTGTCGGAACCTTCAACGCCGATTCGCGCGGCCGGTTCCCCGGTCGGTACCGGGTGGCGGTGCTCGAAGAACTCAGCCGGGTCTCGTCGCGGATGCGGATGCACGGTGCCACCGGCATCGACCTCGCCTATGTCGCCGACGGAGTTCTCGGTGGTTCCATCAGTTTCGGCCATCATGTGTGGGATCATGCCGCCGGTGTGGCGCTGGTACGGGCCGCCGGCGGCATCGTCACGAACCTGGCCGGCGACGAGTGGACACCCGATTCGCGCTCTGCATTGGCCGCCGCCCCCGGCGTGCACGCCCAGCTACTGGAAATGCTGCGAACGGTAGGACTACCGGATGAGTACTGAATCCGCTTGCGGCAGCCGCCTTGCCGTGCGTGTCATCCCATGCCTGGACGTCGATGCCGGCCGGGTGGTTAAAGGTGTCAACTTCGAAAACCTCCGCGACGCCGGTGATCCGGTGGAACTCGCGGCCGCCTACGACGCTGAAGGAGCCGACGAGCTGACCTTTCTCGACGTGACGGCGTCGTCGTCGGGGCGGGTCACCATGTTAGAGGTGGTCCGCCGCACCGCCGAACAGGTGTTCATCCCGCTGACCGTCGGCGGTGGTGTACGAACGGTCGCCGACGTCGACGTGTTGTTGCGGGCGGGAGCCGACAAGGTGTCGATCAATACCGCCGCCATCGCGCGACCGGAACTGCTGGCCGAGATGGCGGCCCAATTCGGTTCGCAGTGCATCGTGTTATCGGTCGACGCCCGGACCGTGCCGGACGGCTCGGCTCCGACACCGTCGGGCTGGGAAGTCACCACCCACGGCGGACGTCGCGGCACCGGTATCGACGCGGTGGAATGGGCGGCCCGGGGTGCCGAGTTGGGTGTCGGGGAGATCCTGCTCAATTCCATGGATGCCGACGGCACCCGGGCCGGGTTCGACCTGCCGATGCTGCGGGCGGTCCGGTCGGCGGTGACGGTGCCGGTAATTGCTAGTGGCGGCGCCGGTTCGGCCGATCACTTCGCGCCGGCGGTGGTCGCGGGCGCCGATGCGGTGTTGGCTGCCAGCGTGTTCCACTTCCGGCAGTTGACCATCGGCCAGGTGAAACACGCCATGTCCGCAGAAGGGATCACTGTGCGATGACGCTCGATCCCGATATCGCGGCGCGCCTCAAACGCAACGCCGACGGCCTGTTCACCGCAATCGTGCAGGAGCGCAGCAGCGGCGACGTCTTGATGGTCGCGTGGATGGACGACGAGGCGCTGGCCCGCACCCTGGAAACCCGCGAGGGCACCTACTTTTCGCGGTCCCGCGGCGAACAGTGGGTCAAAGGCGCCACCTCCGGCCACACCCAGCGTGTGCATTCGGTTCGGCTCGACTGCGACGGCGATGCGGTGCTGCTGGTGGTCGACCAAATCGGTGCCGCCTGTCACACCGGCGACCACAGCTGCTTCGACGCCGACCTGCTGCTGAAGCCTGACGACGAGTGACAGTCCGGAGAACCGCGCCCGCGTTGCCTAATTCATGGCGCCAAGGGGCTGATATCCCGGTCGCCGTCAATCTTTTTCCGCCGCTGCTCGGAGATGCCAACCTGCCCGTCCGCATCTTTGATGCGTTGGAACGACATGAGTTGCCGGGCGACTCGTTGATTATCGAGATCACCGAAGACCTACTTGTGGATAGCATCGACCGAACCCGCGATGTACTGGAAGCCCTGCGGGAATTCAGCATTCACATTGCCCTAGACGATTTCGGCAGCGGTTACTCGGCTTTGACGTATCTGCGCAAGCTGCCCATCGATGAAGTCAAACTCGACCAGGACCTAATCATCCACGTATTGACAAATCCGCGCGCCGAGGCCATCGTCCGGGCCGTCATCGAGCTGGCTCACTCGCTTAGCGTGACAACTGTCGCCGAGGGCGTGGAGACCGCCGACATCGCATCGTGGCCGCGTGACTGCGGATGCGAAGTGGTGCAAGGCATCTACTACAGTCCGCCCAGCACTGCTGCGGCGATGATGGATTTGATCACAGTGCCGGCAGCGCGCGGCTAACGCCCACCGCCGGGTTCGAACACGCACTATCCGGCGGTTTCCAATCCGTTGGCGGTGTCCGGCCAGTTAGTGTCGACAGTTGCGCCGTTGGCCGGTTCAGTCGCTCTGTGGCGCACTACTTCTCGGTGGACAACTCCCGACTGCGAGCAGCAACAGGATCGCTACTGTAGCGGAGGCTCAGCTGTCTGGTCGCGGACACGTCGGAAACGCGTAACGATTTGCGTGGAGTCGCGGCGAATTGCCAGCAGTTTTGTTAGCTTTCAGACACCGAAAGTACGGGGGACAGACCATAGGGGCAGCGGCAAGATCATCGAAGGCGTTCCAGCGCCTCCTCCGCATCGCTGCGGTGCCCACCGCAGCGTTCCTGCTGTTTGCCGTCTGGTTTGCAGCGGGGTGGGGCGGCTCGTCAGCGATAAACGCAATGCGCTTTGCGGGAGCGCTGGGATTCCCGGCATTTGCGGCCGTGAGTGCCGCAGTTGCAGCAAGACGAGGGCGTGGCCGCCAGCGACAGGCCTGGCTTGTAATGACCATCGGTCTGGTGGCGTTGGAGTTCGGCTCGATCACGGTGCAATACCACCGAATCGTGCGCGGCAGTGTCGTACCTCTGTACCCGCCGGCTGCGATGGTCGGGTTCTTGATTTTTCCGTTGGTAGCCTGCGTCGCGCTGCTCGTATTTCCATCCGGTTATCCGGGCGTCGCACGTTTCCGGATGTTGCTGGACGGCGCGATCGTCGGCGCGTCGCTGTTCGTCGTGGCATGGGTGACGCTGCTCCGCGATGTGTACTCCGAGACAGGTGTCAGTCGCCTCGATGAGTTTCTGTCGATCGCATGTCCGATCGCAGGGGTCGTGACCGTCACCGTGGCGATCCTGGGGCTTGCCCGCGCGAACGCACACTGGCGCCAGACGATGACCGTGCTGACGATCGGACTGACTCTGATTGCCGCCGCCGGCGGCGCCTACGTGTTTTCGCTCGCCCGCCACAACTACCTGGCCGACAGCGCTTGGAATTTGGAGTGGCCGGCGGGACTGATGCTGCTGGGCATCGCGGCGCTCAACTGTCCACCGGATGCGCCCGAGGCGTTGCCCGAGCCGTCACGCGCGAGCGCGCCCATCTCGCTGTGGCTGCCCTACATTCCGCTTGCCATCGCCGGCGGTCTCGAACTCGTCGAGCTCCGGAACAGTCTGGAGTCCGACCCGGCACTCGCTGCGGTCCCCTGGCTGGTTATCGCGGTGCTGGCCCGCCAATTCATGGTTGTCGCCGAAAACCGGCGGCTGGCCAACAGCGTGTCCGATCAGGCACTACGCGACCCGCTGACCAATTTGGCCAACCGGGTTTTGTTCCATGATCGGCTTGATCACGCGGTCGCGCTTTATCACCGTGACCAGCGTTCAGTCGCCGTCCTGTCGATGGATATCGACGACTTCACACTGATCAACAACAACTTGGGCCAAGCCGCCGGTGACGCGCTGCTGGTGCAAGCCGCGCAACGACTGCTCAGCTGCGTGCGTAGCGGCGACACCGTGGCGCGAGTCGGCGGTGATGAGTTCGCGGTGCTCATCGAGGACGCCGGGGAGAATGCGCATTTGATCGTCTACCAGATCATGGAGGCCTTCGAGCGACCGTTCAGCGCTGACGGCGAAGTTATCTTCATGCGACTCACCGCGGGCCTCGCGGTCGCCGGCCTCAACGATCCCGACCTGCGCGCCTCCGAGTTGCTCAAACACGCTGACAGCGCACTGGCCTCGGCCAAACAACTCGGCGGTGGCCTGCGGACATTCAGCACGGACACCGTTAACAGGGACAACGGCGCCCCGTGCCTTTCGGCACCCGATATTCACTTGTCGCGTGGCGGATTGGTTGAGGTACGGCTGCTCAGCGATCTACGCCAGGCCATTAGCCATCGTGCCTTGACCGTGCTCTACCAGCCGAAGGTCGACCTCCGAACCACCCACGTGGTGGGTGCTGAGGCCCTGGCTCGGTGGCCGCACCCGGTATTCGGAATGGTGCTGCCCCAACAGTTCCTGCCACTGGTGCGCCAGCACGGCTTGATGCGCACCTTCACCGACCTGATACTGGACCAGGCGCTCAGCGAAGCCGCGCAATGGCGGCGCCGGGGGATCGATGTGCCGGTCGCCGTGAACCTGTTCCCTCCATTGGTCGGAGACATCAATTTGCCGGGCCATATCTTTGATGCGTTGGAACGACACGAGTTATCAGGCGACTCGTTGATCGTCGAAATCACCGAAGACCTCCTTCTGGACGACATCGACCGGACACGGGAAGTGCTGGAAGCGTTGCGGGAAAGCAGGATTCAGGTCGCGCTCGACGATTTCGGTAGCGGGTATTCGGCCTTGACCTACCTGTGCAAGCTGCCTATCGATGAAGTCAAGGTCGACTACGAACTGATCGGACACGTCCTGACCGATCCGCGCGCCGACGCGATTGTGCGGGCTGTCATCGACCTGGCGCACGCACTGAATGTGACAACTGTTGCCGAGGGCGTGGAGAACGCAGAGATAGCGTCATGGCTGCGCGACCGGGGATGCGAAGTCGCGCAGGGCATTCTTTACAGCCCGCCGATCACCGGCCAGGCGGTGATGGAGTTGCTCTCGTCGCCGGCAGCGCGATGATCTAGCCGACGGCCTCCAGTCCGTTGGCCGCAGCTACCGCCGCGCGCGCCCATTCGTTGTGGTGCACGGCCGGCGCGATCCGCTCTTTCCGGATCAGTTCGGCGTTGACGCGAGTTCCACCTGTGCCGTTGGTCATGATCGCCGGCGGCCGAAAAGCGAAGGTGTGGTTGGCGGTATCGACCGCCAACAGGCCATCGGTGTCGGTGAACCCGTTGGCGCGCATGGTGTCTTCAGCCCAGCGAGCCGGCGTGAGACCGGAGAAATCGTCGACGTAGGCGACCCAGAGGTGGACGTTGTGTCGGGTGTACAGCTTCGACAGGGCACCCTCCACGGCGGTACGCCCCAAGGCGGTCAGCTTTTCGGAGGGATCGGTGATGTACCTGGTCAGCTGAACGGGCGCCGCGGTGCCGGCGCCCGATTGGTTGGTGTCGGCAGCGGCGCCAATGGCCGACTCGGTTGCTCTGTGGCGCAGGACGTTTGCGCCGACCATCCCCGCCAGCGTCAGCAGGACCAGGGTCGCGACAACGGACAGCAGCACCGCTGGCCGCATTCTGCGACGTCCAGGTTTGGCCGGTGCGGCCTGCGCCGGCACGGAGACCTGTCTGGTGGGGCTGTCGGCCGCAGCGCCGGCGACGGTGTCGGCCACACCGACGCCCGGCCGGCCGGTCAGGGCCGTCGCAAAATCCGAACAGTTGGGAAAACGGGTCGCAGGATCTTTCGCCAAGACTTTGGAGATGACGGCGTTGAGGTCAACGAGGTCGGGCCGTCGCTCGCCGATCAATGGCGGTGGCGCGGAGAGGTGTTGGGAGATCACCACCGCGGCATTGGAGTTGTCGTAAGGTGCTGCTCCGGTGAGTAGATGAAAAGCGGTGCAGCCCAATGCGTATTGGTCGGCTCGCCCGTCGATGTCTTTACCCAGGAGTTGTTCGGGCGCGGCGTAGGCCGTCGTTCCCATCACCATGTTGGTAGCGGTCAGACCGCTGATGTCGCCGGCTTGGCGGGCAATGCCGAAGTCGGCCAGCACAATTCGTCGTCCCTTGGCGTCGGCTTCGGCCAGCAGGATGTTGGCGGGTTTGATGTCGCGGTGCAGCAATCCGCGTTGATGTGCATAGTCCAGCGCGTCGGCGACGGCGCTGATGATCTCGAAAGCCAGCGCCTTCGGCATTCCGGAGGGATACCGGCTGCGCAACAGTTCGGCGGCGTCGGTTCCCTCGACGTAATCCATCGACAACCACAGCTGTCCCTCGAATTCGCCGCGGTCGTGCACACCGACGATGTGGGGATGCCACAACTCCGCCGCGATATCTGCTTCCCGGTTCAACCGCTGCCGGTACTCGTCGTCCGCAGTCAGCGCGGCCGGCAAGACCTTGAGGGCGTCGCGGCGGGGCAGCCGTGGATGCTGCGCCAGATAGACCTCGCCCATGCCGCCGGATCCCAGCCGCCGGACGATGGTGTATCCGGCGAACACGTCCCCGTTGTTCAGCGGCATACCGGGCTAGCTACGCGCCCGTAGCGTCTGCAGCGCCTTGTCGGCGTGGGTGTCCATGCTCAGCTCGCTGGAGATCACGTCAAGCACGGTGCGATCGGTGTCGATGACGAAGGTGGTGCGTTTGACCGGCAGCAGCTTGCCCAAAAGCCCACGCTTGACCCCGAATTGGTTGGCGATCGCGCCGTCGGTGTCGGACAACAACGGGTAGTCGAAGCGCTGCGTGTCGGCGAACTTCGCCTGCTTTGCAACGGGATCGACGCTGATGCCGACGCGATTTGCTCCGACGGCGGCGAACTCTTGAGCCAAGTCTCGGAAGTGGCAGGCTTCCTTGGTGCACCCGGGCGTCATTGCTGCCGGGTAGAAGAACAACACGACGGGCCCGTCGGATAGCAGCGCGCTCAGCTTGCGCGGGGTGCCAGTCTGGTCGGGAAGCTCGAAGTCAGCCACGGTGTCACCGGTTTTCATGGCCGTCACGCTACGCCAGTAGCGATCGGAGTCGATCTGCCCATCTGGGAAGATGGCTGCGTGCAAGCCAACCTCGCCGCCCCCACCACGTCGCGGGAGCATTTCCGCGCGCTGGCCGCCGAGCATCGGGTGGTGCCGGTGACCCGCAAAGTGCTGGCCGACGCGGAGACTCCGCTATCCGCGTACCGCAAACTCGCCGACAACCGGCCCGGCACTTTCCTGCTGGAGTCGGCCGAGAACGGTCGGTCGTGGTCGCGATGGTCGTTCATCGGTGCCGGCGCGCCGTCGGCGTTGACGGTGCGTGACGGCCAGGCGGTATGGCTAGGCACGGTGCCGCACGACGCGCCGACCGGCGGCGATCCGCTCCAGGCGCTGCACGAGACACTGGAGCTGCTGGCCACGGCCGCGCTGCCCGGTCTGCCGCCATTGTCCGGCGGGATGGTCGGCTTCTTCGCCTACGACCTGGTACGACGGCTGGAGCGGCTGCCGGAGATCGCCGTCGACGACCTCAAGCTGCCGGACATGCTGCTGCTGCTGGCCACCGATCTGGCGGCCGTCGATCACCACGAGGGCACCATCACACTGATCGCCAACGCGGTGAACTGGAACGGCACCGACGAACGCGTCGACGAGGCCTACGACGACGCGATCGCGCGGTTGGACGTGATGACCGCCGCGTTGGGTCAGCACTTGCCCTCGACCGTCGCGACGTTCACCAGGCCCGAGCCGGTCCACCGTTCCCAGCGCACGGTGCAGGAGTACGGCGCGATCGTCGAACGTCTGGTCAGTGAAATCGAGCGCGGCGAGGCATTCCAGGTGGTGCCCTCGCAGCGTTTCGAGATGGACACCCACGTCGATGCGATCGACGTGTACCGGATGCTGCGGGTGTCTAACCCCAGCCCGTACATGTATCTCCTCCACGTGCCGAATGATGAAGGAGGAACCGCGTTTTCGATCGCCGGTTCCAGCCCTGAAGCACTCGTGACCGTGCAGGACCGCTGTGCGACGACGCACCCGATCGCCGGAACCAGATGGCGCGGCGACACCGATGAAGAGGATCAGCTGCTGGGAAAGGAGCTGCTGGCCGACGAGAAGGAACGCGCCGAGCACCTGATGCTGGTCGACCTGGGCCGCAACGACCTGGGCCGAGTGTGCGTGCCCGGCAGCGTTCGGGTGGAGGACTACAGCCACATCGAGCGGTACAGCCACGTCATGCATCTGGTCTCCACGGTCACCGGGATGCTCGCCGAGGGGCGCACCGCCCTGGACGCCGTGACGGCCTGCTTCCCGGCCGGCACCTTGTCCGGCGCCCCGAAAGTGCGCGCCATGGAACTGATCGAGGAGGTGGAGAAGACCCGTCGCGGCCTCTATGGCGGCGTGGTCGGCTACCTCGATTTCGCCGGGAACGCCGACTTCGCGATCGCGATCCGCACTGCGCTGTTGCGCGACGGCACCGCCTACGTGCAGGCCGGTGGCGGGGTGGTGGCCGACTCCAACGGGCCCTACGAGTACACCGAAGCCACGAACAAGGCACGCGCGGTGCTCAGTGCGATCGCCGCCGCAGAGACGCTGACCGCCCCGGATACCGATCGGGATGGCTGACTCCCAGCCCGCCGCGGCGGGCCGGGGGACCATCCGGATCGCGCAGGTCCTGCTGGTGGCCTCGGCCATCGGCCTGTGGGCGGCCTCGCGACTGACCTGGGTCGACCTGCGCACCTTCGATGGGCTGAGTCCGCCGAAGCTGACCACGCTGTCGGGTGCGGCCTGGTCGTCAGCCCTGCTCCCACTGGCCCTGGTGCTGCTGGCTACCGCCGTCGCCGCGTTGGCGGTGCGGGGATGGGCCTTGCGGGTGCTCGCGGTGCTGGTGGCCCTCGCCAGCCTGGCGGCGGGATATCTGGCAGTTAGCACGCTGGAGATCCCGGATGTCGCGGTGCGGGCGGCCGAACTCGCGCGGGTGCCGCTGGTCGAGCTGGTGGGCAGCAAGCGGTATTACCCGGGGCCGGTGATCACCCTGGTGACCGCCGTCTGCACGCTGATCGGTGCGGTGCTGTTGATGCGTGCGGCCACTTCGGCCCGCGGCACGGCCACGAAATACCTGACGCCCGCCGCCCGCCGGTCGGCGGCGACGCGCGATGACGGACCCATGTCGGAGCGGATGATCTGGGACGAGCTGGACGAGGGTCGCGACCCGACCGAGTCGTCGTCGCCGAACGACAATCCACCGTCTGAACCTGACACCGAGGGTCGGTGACGAACCGTGCACCGGCGCTCGCTACCCTTCCAAGGACGCCGACGACAGTTTCGCGGCGCCCGGGGAGAGGAACCGACGGCATGACTTCGGCAAGCGTGCTCGACTCCATTATCGAGGGAGTCCGTGCCGACGTTGCCACTCGTGAAGCTGCCGTGAGCATGTCCGCGATCAAGGCGGCGGCCGAAGCTGCGCCGGCGCCGCGTGATGTGTTGGCAGCGTTGCGCGAGGCCGGCATCGGAGTCATCGCCGAGGTCAAGCGGGCCAGCCCGTCGGCCGGAGAACTCGCGTCGATCTCCGACCCGGCCGCGTTGGCGCGCGAGTACGAGGACGGTGGCGCGCGGATCATCAGTGTGCTGACCGAAGAGCGCCGCTTTCACGGCAGCCTGGACGATCTGGACGCGGTGCGTGCGGCCGTGTCGATACCGGTACTGCGTAAAGACTTTGTGGTGGGGCCCTACCAGATTCACGAGGCCCGCGCGCATGGCGCGGACATGCTGCTGCTGATCGTCGCGGCGCTGGACCAGCCGGCGCTGGAGTCGATGCTGGAGCGCACCGAATCGCTGGGTATGACAGCACTTGTCGAGGTGCACACCGAAGAGGAAGCCGACCGGGCGTTGCAGGCCGGCGCCCGGGTCATCGGTGTGAACACCCGCGACTTAAGGACGCTGAGGGTCGATCGAGACTGCTTCGCGCGCATTGCTCCCGGGCTACCGTCCGGTGTGATCCGGGTCGCCGAGTCCGGTGTCCGGGGCAGGGCTGACCTGCTGGCCTACGCCGGTGCAGGCGCCGATGCGGTGCTGGTCGGCGAAGGGTTGGTCACCAGCGGCGATCCGCGCGCGGCCGTCGCCGACCTGGTCACCGCCGGTAAACATCCGTCGTGCCCCAAGCCGTCCCGCTAGCCCGGCGAACCCAATGAGCCGCTTGCACGTTGAGCGTTAATGATGGCAGATATCTTGCGCCCCGAACTTCCGCGTTCAAGCGCCGCGATCGCTGAACCCACTCACTACGATCCAGACTCCCGTGGTCATTTCGGTGCGTATGGGGGCCGGCTTGTCGCCGAGGCCCTGATGGCCGTGATCGAGGAAGTCACTGCGGCTTATGAGAAGGTGCGCACTGACCAGGCATACCTGGACGAGCTCGACAGGTTGCAGACGCACTACACCGGCAGACCGTCACCGTTATACGAGGCCACCCGCCTCAGCGAGCATGCCGGTGGCGCAAGAATCTTCCTCAAGCGAGAAGACTTGAACCACACTGGTTCTCACAAGATCAACAACGTGTTGGGTCAGGCCTTGCTGGCTCGCCAGATGGGCAAGACACGAGTGATCGCCGAGACCGGTGCCGGCCAGCACGGGGTTGCCACCGCGACGGCCTGCGCGCTGCTCGGTTTGGACTGCGTGATCTACATGGGCGCCGTCGACACCGAGCGGCAAGCACTCAACGTTGCCCGCATGCGACTGCTGGGCGCCGAGGTGGTGTCGGTCGAGTCAGGCTCGAAAACTCTCAAGGACGCCATCAACGAGGCGTTCCGTGACTGGGTTACCAACGCCGACGACACCTACTACTGTTTCGGCACCGCAGCCGGACCGCATCCCTTCCCGACGATGGTTCGCGACTTCCAGCGGGTCATCGGACTCGAGACGCGCGTGCAAATCCAGGATCAGGCGGGCCGACTGCCCGACGCCGTCACCGCATGCGTCGGCGGGGGATCCAACGCGATCGGCATATTTCACCCGTTCCTCGACGACCCCGGTGTCCGGCTGGTCGGCTTCGAGGCGGCCGGCGACGGCGTCGAAACCGGCCGTCACGCCGCGACATTCACCGGCGGCTCGCCCGGCGCGTTTCAGGGATCGTTTTCGTTTCTGTTGCAGGACGAGGATGGCCAGACCATCGAATCGCATTCGATCTCGGCTGGCCTGGACTATCCCGGTGTGGGTCCCGAGCATGCGTGGCTGCGCGATAACGGACGGGCGGAGTACCGGCCGATCACCGACGCCGAGGCGATGGACGCGTTCCGTCTGCTGTGCCGGACGGAAGGCATCATTCCGGCGATCGAATCGGCGCATGCGGTTGCCGGTGCGATCAAACTGGGCGTCGAGATGGGCAGCGGGGCAATCATCGTGGTGAACCTGTCCGGCCGCGGAGACAAAGATGTCGAGACGGCGGCGAAGTGGTTCGGCTTGCTCGACAACAAATCAGACAACGGGCGCTCATGACCGTCGAGCAGAGCGAGAAGAGCGGCCTGGCAGCGCTTTTCAGTGCCTGCCGGGGTGAAAACCGTGCGGCGCTGATCGGATATCTGCCAACCGGGTACCCCGATGTCTCGACGTCGATCGATGCGATGAAGGCGTTGACCGATTCCGGTTGCGACCTCATCGAGGTCGGTGTGCCGTATTCGGATCCGGGTATGGACGGCCCGACGATCGCGAACGCGACCGAGGTCGCACTGCGTGGGGGAGTCCGGGTCCGCGACACATTGGCCGCCGTCGAGGCGATCAGCGGGGCCGGCGGTCGTGCCGTGGTCATGACGTACTGGAATCCGGTGCTGCGCTACGGAGTTGACGCCTTCGCGCGGGACCTGGCCGCAGCGGGCGGGTCCGGCCTGATCACTCCGGATCTGATTCCCGAAGAAGCCGACGAGTGGCTGGCGGCGTCGGACCAGCACCGGTTGGACCGCATCTTCCTGGTCGCGCCGTCGTCGACTCCGCAGCGTCTGGCCGCCACGGTCAAAGCATCGCGTGGTTTCGTCTACGCCGCATCGACGATGGGTGTGACCGGTGCCCGTGACGCGGTGTCGAACGCAGCGCCGGAATTGGTGGCCAGGGTCAAAGAGGTGTCCGACATTCCCGTCGGAGTCGGGCTGGGCGTTCGGTCGCGAGAGCAGGCGGCCCAGATCGCCGACTATGCCGACGGTGTCATCGTGGGTTCGGCACTCGTCTCTGCGCTCACTGATGGATTGTCGACGATGCGTGCGTTAACTGAAGAACTCGCCGCCGGTGTGCGCCAAAGGAATTCCACATCATGACGACGACGGTCATCGCATATTTCCCAAGCCCGCCACAGGGAGTGTGGCACCTAGGACCGATCCCGCTCAGGGCCTACGCCTTGTTCATCATCATCGGGATCATCGCCGCGCTGCTGATCGGTGACCGACGCTGGGTGGCGCGCGGCGGCGAGCACGGCGTGATCTATGACATCGCGCTGTGGGCCGTGCCGTTCGGCCTCATCGGTGGGCGCCTCTATCACTTGGCGACCGACTGGCGGACGTATTTCGGCGAGGGTGGTGCTGGACCGATTGCGGCGCTGCGCATCTGGGACGGCGGACTGGGAATCTGGGGCGCCGTCGCCCTTGGCGGTGTGGGCGCCTGGATCGCCTGCCGGCGTCGTGGCATTCCGCTTCCGGCGTTCGGCGACGCGATCGCACCCGGAATCGTTCTCGCGCAGGCGATCGGCCGGATCGGGAACTACTTCAACCAAGAGCTTTTCGGCCGCGAGACCACGATGCCGTGGGGCTTGGAGATCTTCTACCGTCGCGACCCGGCCGGATTCGTCGACGTGCATTCACTCGACGGGGTATCGACCGGGCAGCTTGCGATGGTTGTCCAGCCCACATTTCTTTACGAATTGCTATGGAACTTGCTGGTATTTGCGATCCTGATCTACCTGGACCGGCGGTTCACCATCGGGCATGGTCGGCTGTTCGCGGCCTACGTCGCGCTGTACTGCGTCGGGCGGTTCTGCGTCGAGCTGCTCCGCGACGACACCGCCACGCATATCGCGGGCATCCGGGTCAACTCCTTCACTTCGATGTTCGTCTTCATCGGCGCGGTGGTGTATCTGATCCTGGCGCCCAAAGGTCGCGAAGATCCGGCGACGCTCAGCGGCTCGGCGGCTGAGTTACTGGAACCCGACTCGATCGACGACGCCGACGATGCAGCGCTGCAGACGACAGCAGCGGCCGATGCGACGTCAGCTGTCGGCCCCGACGACGAGGACGCGGAGAAGGCCGACACGGCCGCGGTCGACGAACCCGACGTCGAAGCTGAGGCTGTCGCGGCCGAGGCCGATGCTGCCGAAGTCGACCCGCCCGAGGTCGAGGTGGCCGCAACGCCTGAGCCGGACGACGCCCCGGAGGCCGAGGACGAGGCCACGGCTGAGTCGGTAGCGGACGATGCCGAGCCGTCTGGCGACGATGACGACGAGGAAACCGACGCTGAGGCGGCGGACTCCGACGCGGACGACGATTCCGACCCGGACCCGATCGACTCGAGCCCGTCCAAGCCGGATCACGACTGATGTCCAGTCCGGCCCAGCACGGCCCCACCGGGCCTGCTGGGCCCTGGTATCGGCACCACCCGTACGCCCTGCTGGGTTCGGGCGCACTCGTGGCCGGCGCACTCGGCTACATCGGACTGGTCGACCCGCATAAACCGGGCTCGTTCTTTCCGCAATGCCCGTTCCGGCTGCTTACCGGGTTGAACTGCCCCGGCTGTGGCGCGCTGCGCATGACCCACGACGTCCTGCACGGTGACCTGGTCGCGGCGATCAACGACAACGTCCTTCTCCTGGTCGCCATCCCGCTGCTGGCCGGGTGGGTTCTGCTGCGCCGACGCAGCGGAAAGTCACCGATGACACTCCCGGTGGCCGCGACCGTCGTGATCACACTTCTGGCCTGGACAATCGTGCGCAACCTGCCGGGATTCCCCTTGGTTCCGACGGTGCTCACCCAATAGCCCGCTACTCGATCCGGAACTGACGCGAGATGCTCAGCTAGCGCGACTATGCTGATTGGTCGTGGCAAGACGCGGAAAGATCGTCTGTACTCTCGGTCCGGCCACCAGCTCTGACGAGGCGGTCCTGGCGCTGGTCGAAGCCGGAATGGACGTCGCCAGAATGAACTTCAGCCACGGCGATTACAGCGACCACAAAGCGTCCTACGACCGGGTGCGGGCGGCCTCTAACGCCACTGGGCGCGCCGTCGGCGTGCTCGCCGACCTTCAGGGCCCGAAGATCAGGATCGGCCGTTTCGCTGACGGCCCGACGTACTGGGCTGACGGCGAAATCGTGCGGATCACGGTCGCGGACTGCGCAGGCAACCACGACCGGGTTTCGACCACCTACAAGCAGCTGGTCCAAGACGCGCTGCCCGGTGACCGTGTTCTGGTCGACGACGGCAACGTCGGTTTGCTGGTCGATCACATCGATGGCGACGATGTCGTATGCCGGGTTACCGAGGGCGGCCCGGTCAGCAACAACAAAGGAATGTCGCTACCCGGGATGAGTGTGTCGGCGCCCCCGTTGTCCGAAAAGGATATCGACGATCTCGAGTTCGCCATGCACTTGGGCGTCGACATGGTGGCGCTGTCGTTCGTCCGTTCCCCGTCGGATGTCGAGCTGGTTCACGAGGTGATGGATCGGGTCGGCCGGCGGGTGCCGGTCATCGCCAAACTCGAGAAGCCAGAGGCCATCGACAACCTCGAAGCGGTCGTGCTGGCTTTCGATGCGGTGATGGTCGCCCGGGGTGACCTGGGTGTCGAGCTGCCGCTGGAAGAGGTACCGCTGGTTCAGAAGCGCGCCATCCAAATGGCAAGGGAGAACGCCAAACCCGTGATCGTGGCGACCCAGATGCTCGAATCGATGATCGAGCACTCGCGTCCGACCCGGGCTGAGGCTTCCGACGTCGCGAACGCGGTGCTCGACGGCGCCGACGCGGTCATGCTGTCCGGCGAAACCTCGGTCGGTAAGTACCCGTTGGCCGCGGTCCAGACGATGGCCCGGATCATCTGCGCCGTCGAAGAGAATTCGACGGCCGCCCCGCCGCTGACGCACGTCCCGCGCACCAAGCGCGGAGTGATCAGCTACGCCGCCCGCGATATCGGCGAAAGGCTCGACGCCAAGGCGCTGGTCGCGTTCACCCAGTCCGGCGACACCGTTCGGCGACTGGCCCGCCTGCACACGCCGCTGCCGCTGCTGGCGTTCACCCCGCTGCCCGAGGTGCGCAGCCAACTGGCCATGACCTGGGGCACCGAGACGTTCATCGTCCCGATCATGCAAACCACCGACGGCATGATCCGCCAGGTGGACAAGTCGCTGTTGTCGCTCGGCCGCTACCGGCGCGGCGACCTGGTGGTCATCGTCGCCGGCGCGCCCCCGGGCACCGTGGGCTCGACCAACCTGATTCATGTGCACCGCATCGGTGAAGAGGACGTGTAGCGCAGCTGACTAGGCCGCCCGCCGACGACGCTCCGCGCAGCCGGAGGGTTGTGGGGGTACCCCCAGCCGCGCAGCGGCTGGTGGGCCAGGCGGGCCACTAGGCTGGGCCGGTGTCTGACTTCGACGAGCTGATGGCGGTGCTGGACCTGCACCAGAAGGGCGACGACGTCTTCGTCGGAACCCACCCCAGCAAGAACCCGCCTCGCACGTTCGGCGGG
>Ga0302177_10001097_pt1 | contig 19601 bp, 22 predicted proteins | sample I_Palsa_E1_2_FD_198780 | JGI IMG/M metagenome (GOLD analysis project Ga0302177, IMG submission 198780) | Peat permafrost microbial communities from Stordalen Mire near Abisko, Sweden - I_Palsa_E1_2 | ecosystem: Environmental > Terrestrial > Soil > Palsa > Peat permafrost | place: Sweden... | reverse complement strand
GCTCTGGATGTCGATGTGGTCCTCGACCTGATGGTGCACGACCTGGACATCGTTCTCAGTCTTGTGCAGTCGCCCGTTCGATCCCTGCATGCGGTAGGGCTGCCGATCCTCTCTCGCAAAGTCGACATCGCGAACGTCCGCGTTGAATTCGAATCCGGCTGTGTCGCCAACTTCACTGCGAGCCGCGTCAGCACCGAGAAGGTCCGTAAGCTGCGCTTCTTCCAGCCGCATCAATACGTCTCGATCGACTACGCCCGCCAGGATCTGCTCATCATCGACGTCTCCCGTGCCGCGCAAGCCGATCGGGCCGCTATGGCGGCTGCCGCCTTCACCGTTGGCCCTGGGTTCCCGGGACTGCGCATCGAAAAGCCCGAAGTTCGCCCGGGCGAGCCACTGCGCCTCGAAATCGAAGCTTTCCTTGATTGCGTCCGGACCCGATCCACACCACGCGTTTCAGGCGAAGATGGTCGGGCTGCTCTCGCCCTCGCTCTCGACGTCAATGCGGCCATTGCAGCCCACGCCGAGCGCGCCGGCCTCGAGAGATTCATGCACCCCTCGGCTACGCCGAAGTCGTGACCGTCGCGTCCGCCGAGATCTCCTCCCGCACCTTCCGCATCGTCTCCAGATAAAACGCCAGGTTGTGCAGCGTGTTCAGCACCGAGGCCAGCGGCTCCTGAGCCGCCATCAAATGCCGCAGATACGCCCGGCTGTACCTTCGGCAGACCGTGCAATTGCACGCCGGATCGGCCGGCCCCTGATCCTCGGCATACTGCCGATTCTTGATATTCAGCCGCCCCTCCGACGTAAACAGCAGCCCGTGCCGCGCCGCTCGCGTCGGCAACACGCAGTCCATCATGTCCACGCCCATGCGCGCGTACTCGGCGATCTCGTCGGGATACCCAACGCCCATCACGTAACGCGGTTTGTCTGTGGGCAGCAGCGGCAACGTCGTTGCAATCATCTCCCGCGTCAGTTCGCGCGGCTCGCCCACGCTCAGGCCGCCGATCGCGTATCCCGGAAAATCCATCTCCACCAACCGCTCCGCCGACTCGCGCCGCAAATCCGCAAACATCCCACCCTGCACAATCCCAAATAGACTCGGAGTTTTTCCTTCGAAATTCCCAGCTGCGAAATTCTCAGTAGACTCACTGGGCTGGTTTTCTATCCGCTGTCCGCTATCCGCTGAACGCTGCCGCCAGGGCACCTCGTGCTGATGCTGCTCAAAATGATTCTTGCTGCGCCTGGCCCAGCGCAGCGTCATCTCGAGCGACGCCCGCGCCCGCGCGTAGTCCGCCGGATACTCGGTGCACTCATCGAACGCCATCGCGATGTCCGAGCCCAGCGCAATCTGCACATCCATTGAATGTTCGGGAGAGAAGAAATGCGACGACCCATCAATGTGCGAGCGAAATGCGACGCCTTCATCGGTGACCTTCCGCAGATCGCTCAGACTGAAGACCTGAAACCCGCCCGAGTCCGTCAGGATCGCCCGATCCCAGCTCATGAAGCGATGCAGCCCGCCCATCCGCCGGATCGCCTCATGCCCAGGCCGCAGATACAGATGATAGGTATTGCCCAGCAGGATCCGGACATCCAGCCCCTCAAGAAGCTGTTGCGGAACGGCCTTCACCGTTCCCTGGGTTCCCACCGGCATGAACACCGGCGTCTCAACCGCGCCATGCGGCACCGTTAGCGTCGCGCGCCGCCCTTTGCCGCCAGTCCGATGAATTTGAAATTCGAGAGACACCCGCTGATTGTAGCCGTCGTTATTCTTCCGGCTCACGCTCGCGAAGGACCGCCGGAATGTCGCGGCTCCCATGAAGAACGGCGTCGACTTCGATGAAATTCTCAAACACCCGATAAAGAATCTCGTAACTGCCTTCAGCCCAGAACAGTATCGGTTTGTCTATGTCTCTTCTCTTGTGGCCAGCTCCGGGATATTGCGAGAGCCAGGAGAACGTCTTATGAAGACTGTCGATCACGCGATCGGCGGCGTCCAGATTGTCTGTCGCGATGTATTCCCATATTTCTTCCAGGTCCCGATTCGCTGCGTTCGACAGGCGAAAGTGGTTCATGAATAGCTCGCTTCTCCAGGTTATCTCCTGGCCATGATCGGATTGGGTCCGTTGAAGAACGACAGAACCCCTAATTGCTAATACCGATCAGGCTGCCGATTTCCCGAATATAGGTGCGATTATTTAAGGCCTGCACCGAGCATTACGCTGATTTCCTGCGCCGTGCTTCCGACCTCGCCCGAAGCCTCGCAAACGCTTCTTCCCCGTCAATCCATCCGCCCGCATCCGCCTCCGCAATCCGCCGGTCCAACTCCGCCTGAAACGCCTTCAGCGCCTGCTCCCGCTCCCGCAGCCTCTCCTCGCGCTTCTCCAGCAGCCGCAGCGCCTCGCGAACCACTTCACTCGCTGACGTGTACCGCCCACCATCGACCTTGTCCTGCACAAACTTCTCCAGCTCCGGCGTAAGTGAAACATTCATGGCGGACCTCCTCGGGCTCAATCGCGTTCGAACCTAGAATAACAAACTTTGTCATTTTCTGTTATCGGTGCCTTTTTTGACCCACCTCCAACCCGCGCTACTCCGTCTCCGTGAGCCATCTTCTGCAACCCCCCGGACCCTGTCGCGACCGCCGTTGTCGTTGACCCCAGCTCACTCTATCCACCCCAATCCTGACAAGCCCCGCTTTTCGCAAAAATCAACATCGGAGAACTGACTCCATGGCCTCGCCACCCCGGCGCGTTCGCCTCGCCACACTCGCCGCCCTTGCTAGCTGCTGCTCGACCCGGCCCCATGCCGGGCCTTCGCTTCTCCGCGCCCTGAGGTCACCTTCGGGTTACGTGCCGATTACGTTAATACCCACGCCGAATCAAAAACCCCTGTCCCATTGCAGCTCGGCGGGCGTACAGTAGTGCCGGGTTTCCCCCATCTGTATCAGGAGGCTGTCATGTTAAAGCCTTGTCTGATTGTCTCGGTCTTTGCCCTTCTGGGCGTTGCGGCGCTTTCGCAGGAGGCCCCTTCGGCTCCAGCTGCACCCCCGGCCGCGGCCCCGAGCCAATCCAACGTTCCTGCCGAGTATGCCGGCAAAGTCAACCCTGTTAAGCCAACCGCCGAGTCACAGGCGCGCGCCAAAAAACAGTATGGCTGGGATTGCGCAATGTGCCACGGCGATAATGGCGACGGTAAAGGCGATGTTGCCGCCGAACAAAAGCTGCCCATGCGCGACTATCGCGACCCCACCGCGCTCAAAAGCATGACCGACGGAGAGATCTTCTACATCATCAAGACTGGCAAGGGTCAGATGCCGTCCGAAGGCGACCGCGCCAAGCCCGACGAGATCTGGAATCTCGTAATCTACCTGCGCAAGATGGCGAGTACTCAGGCCACCGCCTCCGCAGCGCCTCCGTCATAGAGCCCGTGCTCTAAACTCTGCTGGCGCTCGTCTCCCTCGTCCGAACACCGCCGGCGCCCACAGGGAGCTCCAACTGCTCTGCGGCGTGTTCGTCTACCCAGGGCTGGAAGTATGCGCGGCAACGAGCTTCGTAAACGCCCGCTGCTCCAACCACCACCAGCGCCTGATTGCTCCCCAGTCTCTGCGTATTCACAGCCGGCGCACCGCACTGCATGCACATCGCGGACAGCTTGATCACCTCATCGGCGATCGCCATCAGATCCGGAATCGGCGCGAAGGGATCACCCGTGAACGTGGTGTCCAGGCCAGCCAGAATCACCCGGCGGACCGAACCAACTCAACCGTCAGCTGATCAGCGAAACATCGAAGAATTGCGCCTCATCGATCCCCACCACCTCGACCACGTCGATCATCGGCATCAACACGGCCTTCAGCTCTTCAACATTGGCTACTGTCGCCGCGTCCAGCTTCTGCGCACTATGCGATGTGATCCCATCAAGGTGGTAGCGAACATCCAGGTCCGGCTCAAAACATGCCACGCGACGTTTCGCGGTCTGTGCCCGCTTCAGTCTCCGAATCAGTTCTTCGGATTTTCCCGAAAACATCCGCCCGGTGATCACCTCAATGCGTCCCGGATGTACGGTTGCGTGCGAGGCGAGATGCGCGGTCCCCATCCTGCTTCCCCTCACCACTGTCTGCGAATGCTCCAGTTTAGGCCCGCTCAACGCAGAAGGTGAACGGGCACGCCCACGTTCAACTTCTTCCAGCTGCGATCTGCCGTCCACACCGGAGCCTTCAGGGCAATGGCCAGCGCCAGACATGACCGATCCCCCAGCGACAGTCCCAGCGCCCGTGTCTGCTGCACAAGCTTTGCTGCTAGCCGCGCATGCGTCCTCGTGAATGCTTCCGCAGAGGGAAAGAAGAACTCCAGGTCCCGCCATACAGCGCCCGGATCGTCTCCTCCCTGAATCAACTTTGTCGCGGCCTCAGCGAGATTGACTGTGCTAATGCAGGCCTCTGCCAGCAACTCGTCTGTCAACCTCTCTGCGCCCGGCTCTTCATGGAGGAACGCCAGCACCACCGACGCATCGAGCACAACCTTACTCACGGCGGGCCGCCTCGCGCCTCTCGGCGATCAGCTCCTCCGACAAACTTCTTCCCGGCCCGAAGACTTTTTTCAGCCGACGTCGAACCTCGCGAAGGCGCTGCGCCGTCGTTGCCACCCGAATCCCGTTTTCCTCCAGCCGCAGTTCCACCACGTCTCCTGGCTCGATGCCCAGAACCTCCCGAAACTGCGCAGGAATTACGAGCCTGCCCTTCTCACTGACGCGTACCCGAACCGTTTGTTCCATTCGTGGCCTCCGGTGACACTATTCTATGCCCGTGACACCGTAACTCATAAGTGATCCTATCCTCGCAGATGCCACTTGCCGCCGGAAGACGGTGTCCGGTCAGATGCTGTGTCTCTCTCCCGGACGACCAGAGTGCCAACGATGGGTGCGGAAGCTTCGTCCTGCGGCTCGCCCCCGGGCTTTTCCTTGACACTCCCCCGCCTGTACGCGATTCTATGTGTCAGGCTTTCCCGCGGAGATATTGTGTGCTTGCTTCGGCGGAGGGCCATTTCCAGGTATCCAGGTCCTGGGCGCGGGCATGACATCGTATTCACGCGCTCCCGAGGGCCCTTCCGTGGAAATTGATTACGTCATGCGCCGCAGACGGGCTATTTCCGTCCGGCCAGAAGGACTGCGCGTTGACCTTGATTGCTTTGCTGGCGCCATTCGCCATGCCCACAGGAATTGCGGGGATGCTCCCCTTCCTGCTCATCATCGTCGTCTTCTATTTCCTGCTCATCCGCCCCCAGCAGAAAAAACAGCGAACCTGGCAGCAGATGCTCGGCAGCCTCAAAACCGGCGACCGTGTCACCACTACCGGCGGTATTCGCGGCGTCATTACTTCCATCAAAGACGACGCCATCCAGCTCCGCATTCCCCCCGACAACCTCCGCATTGAGGTGGTCAAGAGCGCCATCGCCTCCGTGACCCAGGACGACGGTAAATAGAGACTTCCAATGAAAACAAATATCAAGACCAGACTCATCGTCATCATCGCTGTGCTGGCCGGCTTCGTATACGGGGTTTTCGGCATCCCCCGCGGGCTTTCTGGGAACGCCCTCAGCCAAGGGCTAACCAGTTCGAGCCTGTTCAGAAACGGGATCCATCTCGGCCTCGACCTCAAAGGCGGAATGCACCTCATTCTCCAGGTCAAAGTGGATGAAGCCGTCAGTGCCCAGACCGACACCGATGTTGCCGCCATTCAGAGCGACCTGCAGCGCAACGGCATCGCCGGAGCCGTCGTCTCCAAGCCCGATCCGAATCGTCCCGACTTCATCCAGGTTTCCGGGGTCCCGGCCGACCACGCCAATGACGTCCGTTCTCTCCTCGAGTCGAGCTACAGCAGCCGATTCGACGTCGCCCCAGGCGTCGGCAACACCTGGACGCTGACCATGAAGGCCACCATCGAGAGCGACGCGAAGCAGCGCGCTCTCGAACAGGCCATTGAGGTCATTCAGTCCCGCACCAACACACTCGGCGTCAGCGAGCCGATCATTGAGCCCTACCAGCTCGGCAGCTATCAGATCCTCGTCGAACTACCTGGCGTCGACGACCTCGGCCGCGTCAAAGACGTCATCCAGTCCACGGCCCGCCTCGAGGCCCATGAAGTCCTCGGCGGTCCCTGGCCCGACAAACAGACCGGCCTGCAGTCCACCGGCGGTGTTATTCCGCCCGACGCCGAGTTCCTCCAGAGTGTCCCCGGAGCCTCCGCCAGCGGCAGCGTTGGAGAATGGTACGAGCTCAGAAGAATTCCCATCTGGGGCGGTACCGACATTCGCGATGCCCAGCCCGGCCAGGATCCCAACACTGGCGAGCCGGAAGTCAACTTCACCCTGACCGCGGCCGCCGGCGACAAATTCGCCGCCTGGACCGGCGCCAACGTCGGTAAGGACATGGCCATCGTCCTCGACAACCGCGTTCAGGAAGTCGCCATCATCAAGGGTCAGATTCACGATCAGGGCAATATTTCCGGCGGCGGCATCACCGAGCAGCGCGTGAAAGACCTGTCCATGCTCCTGCGTACCGGAGCTCTGCCCGCTTCTATCGAAATCATGCAGGAAACCACCGTCGGACCCTCCCTCGGCGCCGACTCCATCCATCAGGGCGTGGTCGCCTCCATCGTCGGCATGGTCACCGTGATGGTCTTCATGCTCATTTACTATCGCGGCGCGGGCATCAACGCCGACCTGGCCCTCTTCCTGAACCTCGTCATTCTGCTCGGATTCCTGGGCTACTCCGGCGCCACGCTTACTTTGCCCGGCATTGCCGGGGTCATCCTTACCATCGGCATGGGTGTCGACTCCAACGTGCTCATCTTCGAACGCATTCGCGAAGAGCTGCGCGCCGGCAAGTCGCCCGCTGCCGCCGTCGATCAGGGCTTTGGCCATGCGTGGACCACCATCGTCGACACGCACGTCACCACCATCGTCTCGGCAGCCATCCTGTTCATCTTCGGTACCGGCCCGGTAAAAGGTTTTGCTGTAACTCTTACCTTCGGTCTGCTCGCCAATCTGTTCACGGCGGTCTTCGTTTCCCGCGTCATCTTCGACGCCAACCTCAGCCGCAAACTGCACGGCGAACCGATTTCTATCTGACAGGCGGATTTTCGTGGAACTGTTTCATGATCCAAAAATCGACTGGCTTGGGAAGAAGTGGTATTTCCTCGGCTTTTCTCTGATCTTCAGCGTCGCGGGCGTGCTCTCGATCTTTTTCTGGCATGGCTTGCCGCTCGACGTTGACTTCCGCGGCGGCACCGTCGTCCGCGTCAAGTTCGCGGCCACTCCCAATGCCGACCGCATTCGCGCGGCCATCGACACTGGTGGCCTCAAGGATGCCCGCATCCAGCAGCCCTACGGCCCCGCCGCGAACAACGAGGTGCTCGTCACCCTATCCCTCAGCGAGACCAGCGAAGCCGCCCTCGATCAGGGGCGAGCCACCATCATCAGCGCCCTTACCCAGAACTACGCTCCCGGTGCGCAGAATCAAGGCAAGCTCGACCTCGACAACATTAGCGGCTCAGCCCTCGCCTCCTGGCTTGAGCAGAATGACCCCGAGCATCTCGGCAACGCCCCCGACGGGCAAACCCGCTACGAGGCTCAGGCCGCGGCCGTCGTGCACTACCGCGACAACGACCACAGCGGCATTATCGACTCCATCGACGACCTGCGTGGCGTGGTCGATCCCGCCATCCTCACCGCCTTGCAACAAAACGCATGGCTCTCGGGCTTCCACTTCCGCGGCGGCGAAGTCGTCGGCGCCCAGGTCGGCAAAGTCCTCCAGCACCAGGCCGAGTTGGCCACGCTCTATTCCCTCGCTGGCATGCTGGTCTACCTCTGGTTCCGCTTTGAGCTGATCTACGGTGTCGCCGCTGTCGTCGCCTGCTTCCACGACACAATCATCACCGTGGGCGCCTTCAGCCTCAGCAATCAGGAAATCTCTCTCACCGTCATCGCCGCAATTCTCACCCTCATCGGCTACTCGATGAACGACACCATCGTCGTCTTCGACCGCATCCGGGAGAACCTGCGCCTCAGCCGCCGCGAGCCGCTTTCGGACCTGGTGAATCGCAGCATCAACCAGACTCTGAGCCGAACCGTCCTCACCTCCGGCCTGACATTTCTGACCGTGCTGTCGCTGTTCCTCTTTGGCGGCGAAGTCCTGCGCGGCTTCTCCTTCGCCCTCGTGGTCGGCATCATCATCGGCACCTATTCCTCAATTGCCGTTGCCGCCCCGATGCTGGTTGCCTGGCAGGACTGGCGCGCTCGCCGGGGCCGGGCCGCCACCCTACCCGCTGCGAAGAAAGCCAGGGTATGATGCTGCCATCCCACGTGGGCATCGGAAACCTGCACCCAATGAAGCGCAGGCTTGCCCTCCGGAGCGGGTGCGGCTGCATCTCGCCTCGGTATTGTGTTATAGAAGAGAACCGGCCCTGTCTGCCGGCGGGGTGCCTGCTACGCCGGACGTTGGCGTAGTGGGAAGTGGAGAGAAATCCACGCGAAAACCGGCCAGGTTCAGTCCGCGCTTCCTTGGCGCGCCGGGAACCAGATTGTCGGGAACAAATCGGGGCCCCTGCGGTGTCTATAAGAGGTGTCAACTACTGAAAGGTCCGAGGTCGGCCAATGGCAATGTTTGAAGACATCCTGCTGGAATCCGGGCACCAGATCAAAACGAAGAGCAGGTACTACACCTTCGTTGGCCTGCTGCTGAATGGTTCGGTTCTTGCGGCGCTCATCTTGTATCCCCTCATCTATCCTGAGGCGCTGCCCAAAGCAATGATGGCGACCCTGCTGGTCGCGCCACCGCCACCGCCTCCGCCCCCACCGCCGCCTCCGCCGGCTGTGCACGTCCAGCGGGTTGTGTCGGAGATGCTGAACAACCAGCTCACCGCGCCCACGAGAATTCCCCATGAAATCAAAATGGTGAGAGAAGAAGCCGCGCCTCCGTCCGCCGGCGTTGCCGGTATGGAAGGCATGGGCGGCTCCGCTGGCGGGGTCATGGGCGGCGTTCTCGGCAGCCTCGGCACCGGCTCAGCCCCGAAGATTCAGGCCGCGCCTCCCAAAAAGGTCACCGTCTCCTCCGGCGTGATGCAGGGTAACCGCATCGGCGGCGAAAACCCAACCTATCCCGCCATCGCCAAAGCCGCAAGAATTCAGGGAACTGTCGTCCTGCAGGCAACGATTTCTAAGAATGGAACAATCGAAAACCTGCGGATCATCAGCGGTCCCCCTATGCTTCAGTCGGCCGCCGAGCAGGCAGTCCGGGGCTGGCGCTATAAGCCCTACCTCCTCAACGGCGAACCCGTGGAGGTCGAAACTCAGGTGAACGTAGTTTTCAGTCTCGGTAGCTGATTCAACCGCCCTGATCCCCCACCCGGATCAGGGCGTTCCAACGTTTTTCCGGCCTCCCGCCTCTCATTCCTGCGGGCAGGTATTCCGTTAGCGCTCTTTGGCACCTACTACCGCAGCAAATGCCTCAGGAGGAAAGATTCAGTGATTCTCGCTCAGATCAGCCATCTCGTTACAAACCCGGCGTCCCTCGGCTTCTTCCAGGAAGGCCAGACAGTCGGATTCAGCCCTATCGACCTTTGGAACAACATGGGCTGGCTCGCCCGCGGCGTCGTGTTCGTCCTGTTCATCATGTCGATCTGGTCCCTCGCCGTCATGATCGACCGTTATCTCTACTTCAACGCCGCCCGCAAACAGTCCCGTGAGTTTGCCCCGCGCGTTGCCGGAGCCCTCAAGGAAGGCAAGCTCGACGAGGCCGTTAAGGTCGCAGACCGCAACAAGAAATCGCACCTCGCCGAAGTCGTTACCGCTGGCTTGCAGGAATTCCGCAACTACGGTGGCGGCGGCGCAGTAAGCGTCGAGCAGATTGAGTCCTCCAAGCGCGCTCTCGAGCGGGCCGAGGCCATCGTCCACGCCAAGCTGAAGAGAGGCTTGGGCTCCCTGGCTACCATCGGCTCCACGGCTCCCTTCGTCGGGCTGTTCGGAACCGTCGCCGGTATCCTCAAGGCTTTCCAGGAAATCGCTACTCAGAAGACCCCCGGTATCGGTGCCGTCGCTGGCGGTATTTCTGAAGCCCTGGTCACCACCGCGTTCGGCCTCTTCGTGGCCATCCCGGCGGTGTGGCTGTTCAACTATTTCACCAACCGCGTGGAGGCATTCGACGTCGAGATGGACAACTCCTCCAGTGAACTGATCGACTACTTCATCAAGCAGAGCAACAGTCGCCGGTAGTCGGCCAGAGCCTCGTCCGCGCCAGTTCGGCGGTCGAGGTGAGCAGTGCGGTAAGTGAGCGGGAATCTTTCGAGCCGGGAGCAGCATCCAGCGCTCCCGGCCCCTGATTGTCGCCCCTACCCCTAGAAATGTGATCGACGGAGCACACTGAAATGGCACTTGCCAAAAGGAACGAAGGAAGTAAGGTTAACGCCAATATCAACGTCACCCCCATGGTGGATGTGATGCTGGTCCTGCTGATCATTTTCATGGTCATCACGCCCATGCTCCAGAACAAGGTGAACGTCGATCTCGCCCAGAGCGCCAATGCCACGCCAATGGATGACGCCAATAAAGAAGACTCGGTCGTAGTCGCCATCACGCGCGACAGCAGAGTCTACCTGGGCCAGAACCAGGTAGCGATCGCCGGTCTCGGTCCTGAAGTCCGCGACGAGCTTGAAAACAAAACCAGCAAGATCGTCTACTTCCGCGCCGATGCCCGTGCCCATTACGGCACCGTCATGGATGCGATCGACGCCGTCCGTACCGCTGGCGTCGAAGAAGTGGGAATGCTCACCGAGCAGCAGCAGCCAACATCGACCAGGCCCCCATCCGCTGCAGGCGGCCAGTAACCAGACGAGTGGAAGAAACGAGGACTCAATTATGTCAATGAGCGTAGGCGGAGCCGGCGCCCTCAATGCGGAACCGAACGTTACCCCGCTGATCGACGTGCTGCTTGTGCTGTTGATCATTTTCATGGTCATCGTGCCGGTCACGCCCCGTGGGTTGGATGCGCTGGTGCCGCAGCCCCCCAAGAACCCGAACCAGCAGCAGCAAAATGACCGCACCATCGTCATCGAAGTCAACGCCGGCGCCGGTGGCGTTCCGACATACACGATCAATCAGACGCCAGTCGCCAAAAGCGACCTTGAGAGTAAACTCAACGAGATCTTCGCAACCCGCGCCGAGAAGGTGATGTTCGTCAAAGGCGATCCCAACCTGGATTTCCAGGCCATCGCTACCGTCATCGATGTCGGTCACTCGGTTGGCGTCGATCACATAGGACTGATCACACCCAAGATCGCGGCCGGTCAGTAAACGGCGGTAATTTTCCCGAGAGCGGGCGGGTTGCACTCTGGTTACCTTGCCTCGGGGCCCGGAAGAAGTACAATCGCTCTCGGCAGCGCTTTGTGCGAGGCATTGAGGCTCCTGGCGAGCTGAAGGAGAAGATAGACAGAATGAACCGTATCGCACGTTTCCTGGTGCTGGCCGCCGCCACAATCCTCCTGATGGTTTCCGCGACCGGCTGCAAACGCCTGGAGGCCCGCAATCAGCTCAACAAGGGAGTGCAGGCCTACAAGCAGGCGAAATACGAAGAGGCCATCGACCACTTTCAGAAAGCCGTCAGCCTCGATCCCACCTATCCCATGACCCGGCTCTACCTGGCTACTGCCTACGCACAGCAGGTGGTTCCCGGCCTCGACACTCCTGAGAACGAAAAGACCGCGCAGATGGCCATCAACGGCTTTATGCAGGTCCTGCAGGAGCATCCTGACGACATCACGAGCCTGAAGCAGATTGCCGCTCTCAACTATGATCTCAAGAAGTTCGGTCCGGCCCGTGACTGGCAGCTCAAGGTTCTTGCCGCCGATCCTAAGGACGCCGAAGCCGCGTACACCATCGGTGTCGTCGACTGGACCCAGGCCTACCAAAATGCGATCCACGCGCTGCAGAGCGCTGGCTTGCAGGATGACGGCCAGGGCAATGCCAAAATGCCCAAACCCGTCTGCAAGGCCATTCAGGACCAAAACGGCCAGCTCGTCGATGACGGTCTCAAATACCTGCAAATGGCCGTCACCCTGCGCTCCAACTACGACGACGCCATGCAGTACCTCAACCTCATGTACCGCCGCAAGGCCGACCTCGACTGCGGCAACGATGCCGCGCGCAAGGCCGATCTGGCTTCGGCCGGCGACTGGGTGCAGAAGGCTATGGGTGCCCGCAAGGCCAACGAAGAAAAGGCCAACGAGAAAGCCAATGGCGGCGTCGTAATGAACTGAACTTCGCCGGTCAATCCATAACCTGAAAGCCCCCGTTCAAGCCGGGGGCTTTCGCATTTTTCCTTTATCCCGCACCTGACTGTTTTTCCTGTACCCTGCACCCTGAACGCTGTACCCTGATTTTCGGTGTTCCGCAAAGTTCTCATCGCCAATCGTGGCGAAATCGCCCTGCGCATTCTTCGAGCCTGCCGCGAGCTGGGCCTCTCCACCGTCGCAGTCTATTCAGACGCCGATCGCGCCGCGCCCCACGTCCTCGAGGCCGATGAAGCCTACCGCCTCGGACCCGCGCCCGCTCCGGAATCCTACCTGCGCGGCGACCTGATCCTCGAAATCGCCAGCCGCACAGGCGCTGGCGCCATCCATCCTGGCTACGGCTTCCTCTCGGAAAACGCCGACTTCGCCCAGACCTGCGAGCATGCGGGCATAAAATTCATCGGGCCGCCCTCCTCGGCCATGCGCATCCTCGGCTCCAAGACCAATGCCCGCCAGGCCGCCGACGAAGCCGGAATGCCCCGCACCCCGGGCTGCGTACACGCCCTCGCCTCGCCCGAAGAGGCCAGCGACGTCGCTGCCGGAGTTGGTTATCCCATCATGCTCAAGGCCGCTGCCGGAGGCGGCGGCAAAGGCATGCGCGCCGTCTACAGCCCCCAGGATCTGCCCTCCGCCTTCGCTTCAGCCAGCAGCGAGGCCGACCGCGCCTTCGGCTCGGGCGACGTCTACCTCGAAAAACTTATCGAGCACCCCCGCCATATCGAAATCCAGGTCCTGGCCGACGAACACGGCCATTGCGTCTCCCTCGGTGAGCGTGAATGCTCCGTCCAGCGTCGCCACCAGAAAGTCATCGAAGAAGCTCCCTCCGCCGTCATTGATGGGAGTCTGCGTCGCCGCATGGGCGAAGCCGCGGTCCGCCTCGCGCAGTCCGCCGGCTACACCAACGCAGGCACCATCGAATTCCTCGTCGACGACCGGAAGAACTTCTACTTCCTCGAAATGAACACCCGCCTGCAGGTCGAGCATCCAGTCACCGAGCTGGTCACCGGCCACGACCTTGTCCATCTCCAGATTCACATTGCCCAGGGCGCGCCGCTGCCCTTCACACAGAAGGACGTCCAGCTGCGTGGCCATGCCATCGAGTGCCGCATCTATGCAGAGGACCCAGCCAACGGCTTCATGCCCTCGCCAGGCCGCATCACGCGCCTCCTGCAGCCCGGCGGCCCTGGCATCCGTGAAGACTGCGGCATCTTCGAAGGCTGGGTCGTTCCCGTCGACTACGACCCCATGCTTTCGAAGCTCATCGCCTATGCCCCAACGCGCGACCTCGCCATCGCCCGCATGCTCCGCGCCCTCGATGAATACGTCATCGGCGGCATCCGCACCAATCTCGCCCTCTTCCGCCGCATTCTCACCGATCCCGATTTTCGCGCAGCCCGCATCGACACTGGCTATCTCGAGCGCCTCCTTGCCGAGCCGCCTCCAGCCAACGGACATCGGATCGATGGAGACTCGACAATTCCCGCGACTGCCGCGGCTGCACTCTTCGAAGCCGCAAAGAATGGCAGCAACGGCTCTGCCCCAGAGCCCCCCCAGCCCGTGAGTACCTGGAAAACTGCCGCCCGTCGCGACGCTATCGGCGGATCCGACTGAAAGGTGCCGGCCCATGAAGGTCAATCTCGAAATCGACGGCCAGGCCCGCCAGGTCGAAATTGATCCCGCCGATCCTCCCGGCCAATGGCGCATTCGTGTCGATGGTGAGCCGGTGGAGGCTGACGCTCATTTCGTGCGCCCCGGAATCCTCTCCCTGCTCATCCGCGGCCAATCGTATCGCATCGTCCTCGACGCCGACACATCCGACCCCGCTCTCCACATCGGCTCGCATCGCATCCCGTATCGCATCGACGATCCCCGCTCCCTGCGATCCCGTCGCGGCCAGGCTCGGACCGATGGCCCCGTCACGCTCAAAGCCTCCATGCCCGGCCGCGTTGTGCGTATTTCAGTAGAGAAGGGCGAAGCCGTCGCCGTCCATCAGGGCGTTCTCGTCGTCGAGGCCATGAAGATGCAAAACGAAATCAAATCACCCAAAGACGGCCGCGTCGTCGAAATCCGCGTCGCGCCCGGGGACACCGTCGCTGTGGGCGACATCCTCGCCATCATCGAATAAGTTTCTGCACCCTGTCACTGCTGCTGCTGCGACTGCTGAATCTGCAACAACGGCTCGGCTGGCGGCGGAGGAGCCTGCGCCTTCTCCACCAGCATCGACCAGTCCTCAGGGATGGGCAGCTCCCGATCCAAATCCGGAGCCGTCTGCGACGTTGTCACCTGCACCGCGACATATAACTCACTATCAGTCCGGCCGCGGAACAATCCCCTGGTCGGCGGGACATCCGCATAATCGCGTCCCAGCGCGGTGCGAATATGCCGATCCCGCGCAACCAGAGCATTCGTGGGATCGAAACCCACCCATCCCAGCGCCGGCAAGAACGCCTCCACCCATGCGTGCGTCGCACTCGATGTCGACCGATCGTGGTCCTCGCTTCCGTGGTAAAGATAGCCGCTCACATACCGGCATGGAATCCCCAGTTGCCGCACCAGCGCGATCATAATGTGCGCGAAATCCTGGCAAACTCCCTCGCGGGTCTCCAGTGCCTCGTCGATCGGCGAATCCACGCGCGTGGCCTGCTTTGCATAGTTGAAGCTCTCGTACAGCCGGGCGTTGACCTCGTGCAGCAGCACCAGCGGATCGTCCCGCCGAACCACCTGCAGCTCCTGCGCCAGTTCCAGCAGTGCTGGCGTTGGCTTGGCAAATTCGCTCGGCAGCAGCATCTCCCAGTAGTCGCCCTCCGCCACCAGCGCGTCCAGCTCCTTCCAGGCATCCGGCCCCAGCGAGCTCGGAATCGTCGCCAGCGGCTGATGCTCCAGCACCGCCTCCGCCACAATCACCAGCTGCGCATGCCGTCCTGGAATATCGAAGTGGTGAATGTTATTTCCCAGATGATCCCGATACGTAAAGACGCGGCAGCGCGGGCTCACCGACAACGTGAACGACAGGCAGCGCTGATTGCTGTCGCTCCTCGGATGCATCCGCACTTCCATCGTGCTCTCGCTCACCGAGCGGCTATAGAGAAACTTCGTCAGGTGCCGGACAAAATAAAAATGCATAATTTAGACCGCCAGCGCCGTTTCCACCGAGTACTGGATGTACACGGCATAGATCAGGTCATGAATCTCTCTGCACTGCTCGAGAATGCGCCGCAGATACCGCACCGGATCCTGCGCCAGAATCTCACCGACCTGCGCAAATCCCAGCGTCGCCTTCAGCCGTCCCGCCACTCGCATGAGCTCGCCCCCGCGCTGCGTTCGCGTACACTGCTGGATCGCCTCCAGAGCGCTGTGCAGCGCGTCTACCGCGTAGCGCACCGTGTGCGGAAAATCCGGATCGAGCAACAGAAACTCCAGAATTCGCTCGTGCGTCAGATCCGCCGTGTGCACGCGGCAGAACGCCTCGAACGCTGTGCAGATGCGCAGCAGCCCCACCCACTCCAGATACTCTCCCGCATCGTCGGAATCCTCGCCGAGAAATACCTCGCGCTCGTAAACGTCCAGCAGCGTGGTCAGCGACCAGGCTCGCTCCAGGTACTTTCCTACGCGCATAACATGCCATCCCTCCCCGTGGCTCAGCGTCGTATCGGTCACGCCCTGGAACAAGTGCACACCATCGATGATCGTCGGCAAAAACTCCGCCAGGTTCCTCTCCGAAGGCGATGCCGTCCGCAACCGGCTGATCTCATGAAACAGTCCGTTCAACCGCTGCCACTGCTCCGTGCTGATCTCGTCGCGTATCTGTCTCGCGTTTTCGCGCGCTCCAAAAATGCAAGCCGTGATCGAAGCATGCTTTGTCGTGTCGAAACACAGCGCGTGCACCAGCGCCGTCACGCCCAGCCAGCGCGCCGGCTCACCGTCGCCGTCCGGATCGTCATGCCAACCCAGCCCCTGCGCCGATCCCACCGCCGAAAGCACTCGCTGCCATCGCCGCTCCGCGCTCACCCGCGAGCGGTCCAGCATCAAGCCCATATTGATGTCGATCAGCCGCGCCGTATGCTCGGCCCGCTCCAGATACCGGCTCGTCCAGTACAAACTGTCAGCTACCCGCGAAAGCATTCCGCCACCCCACCAAAAACTGGCAACCAACCACTAATAACCGTGCTGACCGCCGCACCGCTAACCGATTTTTCGCTGACCGTTCCATCGCCGACCGCCTCTTAGCTAGCTTCCCAGCACCCATGTGTCCTTGCTCCCGCCGCCCTGCGACGAGTTCACCACCAGCGATCCCTGCCGCAATGCCACGCGCGTCAGCCCGCCGGGCACAATCGTCACCTTGTCACCGAACAAAATGTACGGACGCAAGTCCACATGCCGCGGCCCAATCGATCCGTCCTCCAACAAACAAGGCGCGCGCGAAAAAAGCAGCGTCGGCTGCGCAATATAGTTCCGCGGATCGGCATCGATCCTGCGCTTGAACTCCTCCCGCTCCGCTGCCGAGCTCTGCGGCCCCACTAGCATCCCGTAACCGCCCGACTCACCCACCGCCTTCACCACCAGCTTCTCCAGGTTCTCCTTCACATACGCCCGCTGCTTCGGATCCGTCAGCAGATACGTCTCAACGTTGTTCAAAATCGGATCCTCATCCAGGTAATACTTGATGATCGCTGGCATATAAGCGTACAGCGCCTTATCGTCCGCAACACCCGTTCCAAACGCATTCGCCAGCGTCACATTGCCCGCGCGATACGCGTTGAACAGGCCCGCTGCGCCCAAAATCGAATCGCCGCGAAACGCCAACGGATCGATGAAGTCGTCGTCGACGCGCCGGTAGATCACATCCACGCGCTTCAGCCCTGCCGTGGTCCGCATATAGACCACGTTGTCGTGGATGACAAGATCCCGACCCTCGACCAGCTCCACGCCCATCTGCCTCGCCAGCCATGTGTGTTCGAAATAAGCCGAGTTATAAACCCCTGGCGTCAGCACCACGATGGTCGGCTCCGGCCGCCCCTCCGGCGCCAGCGACCGCAACGTCGCCAGCAGCGCTTGCGGATAATGATCGATCGGCCGCACGCCGTAATCGCGAAACAAACTCGGCAGCGTGCGTTTCATGATGCGCCGATTCGTCAGCATGTACGACACGCCTGACGGCACACGCACGTTGTCTTCGAGCACCACATACTCGCCGCTTTCGAGGCGCAACAAATCTGTGCCGGCAATGGCTACATAGACGTTGCGCGGCACCCGCAACCCCCGCATCTGCCGCCGGAACTGCTGACAGCTGTAAACGACTTCGCGCGGCACCACACCCTGCGCCAAAATCTTCTGGTCGTTATAAACATCGTGAAGGAAAAGGTTCAGCGCCGTAATTCGCTGCGTCAGTCCGCGCTCGATTACGTCCCACTCCTTGCCCGTCACCAGCCGCGGAATCAAATCGTACGGAAAAATCCGCTCCGTCCCCTCATCTCGCCCATACACGGTGAACGTGATCCCCTGCATCAGGAACGACGCGTCTGCCGACTGCTTCCGCCTGCGGATCTCCTCCGGGGGCAGCGTCGTCAGCTCATGGAACAGCGCCTGATAATGCGGGCGAATCGCTCCGTCCCCATCGAACATCTCGTCGAAGGCGGCGTCCATAAAATAGTCGCGGAGCAGCGGGTGCCCTGGAACTCCCCGCACAGGCGTAGTTGTCATACCAGTCCGTTATTCGGATGCCCGAATTCTGCAATTAGTCAGGCTGAACCGCTAAGGTCGTTCCGTTTCGGACGGGGAAACCCGCACGCTTCGACGGGGAAACGTACCTTCTTGTACCACGCCGGCCAGGGGTCGGCAAACCTAAACCACGACGCCACCAGGCAAGGTCGCCGGAAACTACTTCCTGTAGATCGTGCCACCTTTCATCACAAACCCTACCCTCTCCACCGCCGTAATATCCTCGAGCGGATTCCCAGGTACCGCCACCACATCCGCAAAGTATCCAGGCCTCAGCTCGCCAATCTCCCCCTGCCACCGCAGAATCTGCGCCCCGTTCAGATAGTCCGCCTGTAGCACCGCCAGCGGAGTCATCCCGTACAGCACCATCAGCTCGAATTCCTTCGCCTGCGTTCCATGCGGAAACGGGCCCACATCCGACCCCACCGCCATCGCAACTCCCGCCGCCACCTGCCGCTTGAATTCGTGAATTTTGTATTCCAGCATCTTGTGCTCCCGCGCTCCAGCCTCGGGCGAAGCCGCATGCTCCGCGAAGTATTCAAAAATCGTGAACGTAGGCACCGCCGGAATGCGCTTCTCCTTCATCAGCCGTATGGTCTCGTCGCTCAGCTGCGTCGCATGATCGATCGACGCCACCCCCGCCTCCGCCGCATACAGCGTTCCAGGCTCTCCCTGCGCATGGACGCCAACATTCATCCCCAACCGTGCCGCCTCATCCACGCCGGCCTTCAGCTGCGCCGCGGTATATTGATACGGCGTGTGAAACGCCCAGAACTCCGGATCGCCCTCCACCGGTGGCATCCCCTTCTGCTCAGCCTCAGTAGCATCGCGGTCCGGCCCCGTCTCGTACATCTTCACAAACGTCGAACCCTGCTTGTGCTGCTCCCGAATCACCGCGACAATCTCGTCAGCGCTGTTCGCATAATCCGCGTTCGACAGCACATGCTGCGCCGGATTGAAGTGATTAGCATCCTCATGCCCACCCAAAATATCCACGGCATTTCCGCTGATTCGCAACCGCGGTCCCGGAATCAATCCCTCATCGATGGCCCGCATCACCGCCGTGTCCGCCGACCAAGCGCCCTCCGTCCCCATATCGCGCTCCGCCGTGAATCCAGCCATCAGATCCGCTTTCGCGGCGAGCGTTGCGATGATCGTCCGCTGCGGCACCGACTCCTCCACCGTCTGCAAATCCTCAGCACCGGGATGCAAAAACAAATGCACGTGCGCATCGATCAGTCCCGGCATCAGCGTCGAATCTCCCAAATCAATCACCTCCGCCCCCGCAGGATGCTCGACCGACGTCCCCGCCGCCACGATCCGCTCGCCTTCAACCAAAACCTCACCCGGCGACACAATCTTTCCTGCCGCCACATCCAGCAACCGCGCCGCATGCAACACAATCGGATGCGCCGCCCCAGCCGGCGCCTCCTGTGCCAATGCCACCACAAAACCTCCAACCATCGCCACCACGATCAGCCATCCGCATCTCTTCATTCGTTCCGTCCCCGAACCCTGAACTTTAATTCCTAAACTCTAA
>Ga0302177_10001095_pt1 | contig 19616 bp, 14 predicted proteins | sample I_Palsa_E1_2_FD_198780 | JGI IMG/M metagenome (GOLD analysis project Ga0302177, IMG submission 198780) | Peat permafrost microbial communities from Stordalen Mire near Abisko, Sweden - I_Palsa_E1_2 | ecosystem: Environmental > Terrestrial > Soil > Palsa > Peat permafrost | place: Sweden... | reverse complement strand
CCATTTCGTCTTCTAGGCCAGTAGCGCGGACCCATCGAGACTCTGCTCCGGGAGGAGAATTTTTTGTTTGTTCGCTGGGGTATCATTTGTTTCGGCCCGCGGCCCAGGAGCGCTTATCGATGCATGCAGAGCGGTATACCCGGAAGAGATATTGGCTCGCGTCCTGGCTTTTTGTTCTGAGCGCTATTTCGTACCTCGACCGCACAAACGTCTCCATCGCGGGTCTGCAGATCAGTTCTGAATATGGGCTCGGAAACCAGCGGCTGGGATGGATCTTTAGCGCGTTCCTGATTGGCTACGCCGGTTTTCAAGTGCCTGCCGGATGGCTGGCTTCGCGCTTTGGACCACGGCGGGTAATTACGTGGGGCGTGGTGTGGTGGGGCGTGGCAACCGGCCTTACTACGATGATTCCTGTCGGTATTCCGCAGGCCGTGCTGCTGCTGATAGCGATCCGGTTTGCCCTGGGCGCGGGCGAGGCTGTCATCTACCCGGCGGCCAACCAGCTGGTCGCGCGATGGGTACCGGAACAGGAACGCGGATTTATCAATGGACTCATCTTTGCCGGTGTGGGCGCCGGCAGCGGTCTTACTCCGCCCTTATTGGCTTGGTTCATCCTGCATTATGGGTGGCGATCGGCTTTCTGGTTCAGCGCGGTGATCGGTGTGCTGGCGGGCGGTGTGTGGTGGTGGCTGGCACGGGATACCCCGGAGGAAGATCCCACTGTTTCCCAGGCCGAACTACAGATCATTCGCCAGGGAATTGCGGAAGATACTGCGACGGAGGGTGCTGGAACGGAGAACACTGGGCCGGCCGCCATCGCGTGGAGAGCGATCCTGACCCGGCGAGACCTGCCGGCGCTGTGCATTGCTTATTTCGGCTACGGATACACCGCCTGGATATTCTTCAGCTGGTTCTTCCTCTACATGGCGCAGGTGCGAGGTTTTAACCTCAAGTCCAGCGCTCTGATTTCCATGCTTCCCTTCCTTTCGATGACCATCGGATGTCTGGGCGGGGGAGCGCTCAGCGACCGGCTAACCCGCTCCTATGGGTTGCGGGTGGGGCGTTGCGGCCTGGCTTCAGTGGCGTACTTTTTTACTGCTGTTTTCCTGGTGCTCGGATCAAGAGTGCAGAGCCCGCAGCTAGCGGGCCTGATTCTTGCCGGCGGTGCGGGGGCGCTGTATGTTTCGCAAAGCTCCTTCTGGTCGGTCTCAGCCGATATTGCCGGGCTCAGTTCAGGTGTATTTTCCAGCATGGTGAATATGGCAGGACAGATTGGCGGCGCGGTGACTGCATCGCTCACGCCGTGGGTGGCTCAGCGTTTCGGATGGACTACGTCGTTTGCGATTGCCGCCACTCTGGCTGCGATCGGCGGTGTACTGTGGATGACTGTGCATCCGGAGAAACGACTGAGCGTATGAAAAAGGCTTTTCAGATTCTGACGATGGTGTTGACCGTCTCAACATTTGCCGCAGAGTTGCGGACACCTACCCAGGAAGGGATTGTTTATGGTGTGGCGGACGGCCAGCAGTTGACCATGGACTACTACGCTGCGAAAGGTCCGGGCCCGCATCCGATTGCGATTATCATTCACGGCGGCGGGTATCAGCGGGGTAACAGCAAGAGCGGCAGTGAAGCATATTGCGCGGATTTTCTGGCTCCCGCCGGGTACGCGGTCTTCTCGATCAACTATCGGCTGGCGCCGAAGTATCCGTATCCCTACATGGTGTACGACGTGGAGCGGGCGGTTCGATTTATTCGCTACAATGCCGGCCGTTGGGATGCGCAGGGGAATCGAATTGCGTTGGTCGGGGGATCGGCGGGCGGATTTCTCAGCAACATGGTGGGGCTGTTGAATGTACCTGGGAATGCTTCTGCGAGCGATCCTGTAGACCGGGAGAGTGCGCAGGTGCAGGCGGTGGTGACGTTGTTCGCGCAGAGTAGTTTTGCCACGGTGCCGCTCAATGCGGATGTGCACTCTCTGCTGGACCCGTTGATCAAGGAAAAGGGGGAAGCCGAGGCGCTAAGGGAAGCATCGCCCATCACCTATGTCTCGAAAGGCGATCCACCGTTTCTGCAGGTTCTCGGCGACAAGGACGAGTACATTCCTTTCAGCGAAGCGACCAATCTGGACGCGGCGCTGCACAAAGTCAACGTGAAGAGCCAGATTATCCGGATACCGGGAGGAATGCATGGGACTGGCAGTTGGTATAAGCTACCCGGTGTGCCGGACTGGGAAGTGCAAATGACTGAGTGGCTCAACCATACGCTGGGTCACCAGGGACCGGTCGGCGAGGGTGTGCGGAAACGTGAGCCTTCGGCTACAGAACTCTCCCGATGATGGCAGTTTCTTTCTGTGCCACGGGGACGCGGCCGGGGTAGAGTGAAAAGCAAAGGGGGTAATGTAACAATGTCAGATATTTTTAGAATGAAATTCGATCGCCGTGGTCTGCTGAAGTCCTCGATGGCCGCGATGGCTGGCGGACTCCTGAGCCGTTACAGCCTGGAGAAGGCCGTGGCTGAAACGCAACCGGCGATCAAGAATGTCAATACGGCCTCCAGCCCTTCGACACTCAAAATTACCGACATACGTTATGCAATTATCGTCAAGCCCGGTCCCAGCCCCTGCCCGATCATCCGTATCGATACCAACCAGGGCGTGTACGGATTGGGAGAAGTACGCGACGGCGGCGGATACCAATATGCGATGGTGCTGAAGAACCGCATGGTGGGCGAGAACCCCCTCAAGATCGATTTCCTGTTTCAGAAGATCCAGCAGTTTGGCGGTGTGTCCCGCCAGGCGGGCGGTGTTTGCGCGATCGAGATGGCGCTGTGGGATATTGCAGGCAAGGTTTATAACTGCCCGGTGTACCAGATGCTAGGTGGGCAATGGCGAGATAAGATCCGCATTTACGCCGATACAACCGAGTCGGACGACCCGAAAGAATACGGAAGGCGAGCCAAGGAACGCAAAGCGATGGGGCTCACCTGGATGAAGATGGACCTGGGCATCAACGTCCTCGAAGGAATGCCGGGCATGGTGATGGAGCCGGCGGGCCAGAGCAAGTGGGAACTTCGCAACCAGCCACATTTGTTCATGGCGACGGAAGTGACCGATAAGGGTATCGACCGGCTGTGCGAGTACGTAGCGGCAGTGCGCGAGAACATCGGCTATGACATGCCGCTGTCGATGGATCACCTGGGGCACATTGGCGTGAAGTCTGTGATTCGCCTGGGCAAGGCGTATGAGAAGTTCAACCTGGAATGGATCGAAGATGTCATTCCGTGGCAATACACCGATCTGTTGAAACAGATCACGGATGCCAGCCCCACGCCGACGATTACCGGCGAGGATATTTACGAGATCTCGGACTTTGAGAAGCTCTGCAGTGTGCACGCGGTGGACAAGATCCACCCTGATCTTGCGACCTCAGGCGGTATTCTGCGGACGCATAAGATTGGCGACATGGCTTTTGGCTACGGTGTTCCGATGGCAATGCATTTTGCGGGTACACCGGTCAGTTGCATGGCGAATGTGCACTGCGCAGCCGCAACACGCAACTTCCTGGCGCTCGAGAACCACTCGCTCGATGTGCCCTGGTGGCAGGATCTGGTCAACGGACCGGAAAAGCCAATGATCCAGGAGGGATACATCAAGGTTCCGGATACTCCGGGATTGGGAGTGACGCTGAACGATGAAGTCTGCAAGCAGCACTTGAAGCCGGGGACGGGATACTTCGAGCCGACGCAGATGTGGGATGATGTGCAGTCTCTCGACGACGCGCTTTGGAGCTAGTGGGTATGATCCCTCAGCGGCTTTAAAGCCTCAATTTTCCGCAATGGAGCGTTTCAGGCCGGGTGAGTTGGGAATTGGTCCAGTCCCGAAGGGACGGCTGAGAGTAGCCCAGGACGTTAGTCCTGGGTCAGGCTAGAGCCAGGAACAGTCCCGCAGGGAGGGCTGAGAATATCCCAGGACTCTAATCCTGGGTACGCTTGCGGATTGTGCGTCCTCGCGTGGATTCGTCAGCTCCTTAGCAATCCCAGGACTGGCGTCCTGGGATATTCTCAGCCGTCCCTGGCGGGACTGTTCCTGGTTGTCATCCCTATCCAGGACTAACGTCCTGGGCTACTCTCAGCCGTCCCTTCGGGACTCAGTTCGTAAGTGGAGTTCTCACGCAGGCTCTAAAGCCCTCATTTCTTGCTGTGCTTATGGCACGGCTGAAGCCGTGCCCTTCCTCCAGAAACCCCTTCCAAGAAGAAGTGGCAAATTAGTTCAAGGGGCTATCGAGCCCCTGCGGAGCCGCCCGGTCCCGGCTTTTTCCGCAGGCTGTAGAGCTCAAAGGCGCGTCATTCCTCCCCTGACTTGTCACCGGACAAAGGGAGCGGGCGCGCCTTCATTGCTTATTCGTCGGTCACGCAGCCTAGCGATGCGCTTTTCACACTGCGGATGTACTTGGCCAGTGTGCCGCGTTCTGCTTTGTAGGGCGGCATGCTCCACTTCTTTCGACGAGCCGCAAGCTCTGCATCCGAGAGCGCTACGGAGAGCTCATTCTCTTGCGCATCGATGGTAATGACGTCGCCTGTTTGTACCAGGGCAATCGGGCCGCCCTCCTGGGCTTCGGGCGTGATGTGGCCGACGATAAAGCCGTGAGAGCCCCCGGAGAAACGTCCGTCCGTAATCAAGGCCACGTCCTTACCAAGGCCCGCACCCATGATCGCTGAGGTGGGGGTCAACATTTCCGGCATGCCCGGACCGCCCTTCGGACCTTCATAGCGGATGACGAGCACCTGTCCCTTGGCAATCTTGCCCTCCTCAAGTGCTTTCAACATCAGCTCTTCGGAGTCGAAAACATTCGCCGGACCAGAAAATCTGAGCCCTTCCTTGCCTGTGATCTTCGCCACCGCGCCTTCCGGCGACAGGTTCCCTTTGAGGATCTGCAGATGACTGCTGGCCTTGAGCGGATTCGAAACCGGGCGGACAATCTCCTGCCCCGGGCGCAAGCCTGGCAGATCTTTTACGTTTTCCGCGAGTGTCTTTCCGGTAACAGTGACGCAGTCCCCTCGCAGCAACCCTTCTTCGAGCAACATCTTTAGAACCGCGGGCAGGCCGCCAACGGATTGCAGGTCTTCCATCACATACGATCCGCTGGGCTTGAAATCAGTCAGCAGCGGAGTCTTGTCGCTCACCTTTTGAAAATCATCGATGGTCAGCGGCACGTTGACCGATCTTGCCATAGCGATCAAATGGAGCACCGCATTGGTTGAACCTCCCAACGCAGCCACCACGACCATTGCATTTTCGAACGCCGCGCGGGTCATGATGTCGCGCGGTTTCAAATCGAGTTCCAGGAGATTGAGGATGGCCGCACCGGCCCGAACACACTCTTCGAGCTTGAGCGGGTCTTCCGCCGGAGTGGATGAGCTGTAGGGTAAGCTCATGCCCAGGGTTTCGATCGCCGAGGCCATGGTGTTCGCGGTGTACATCCCTCCGCATGCGCCGGCTCCCGGACAAGCATGGCGGACGATGGCCTGACGCTGTTGATCGGTAATCGAATGAGTGATGAATTGGCCGTAGCTTTGAAAGGCGGAGATGATATCAAGCTTCTGCCCATTCAGGTGGCCGGCGCGGATCGTGCCTCCGTACACCATCAGGCTGGGGCGGTTGAGGCGGCCCATGGCGATCAGACATCCCGGCATGTTCTTGTCACAACCGGGAATGGAGACATTGGCGTCATACCACTGGGCACCCATTACGGTTTCAATCGAGTCTGCAATCAGGTCACGCGATTGCAAAGAGTAGCTCATGCCATCGGTGCCCATCGAGATACCATCGCTCACGCCTATGGTGTTGAAGCGCAGTCCGACCATGCCGGCGGCGGTCACGCCTTCTTTCACCTTCTCGGCCAGATGGAGAAGATGCATATTGCAGGAATTGCCCTCATACCAAACGCTGGAGATGCCGACCTGAGGCTTGGCCATATCCTGTTCGTTTAGTCCGCACGCGTAGAGCATGGCCTGGGAAGCGCCCTGGGCCTTGGGCTGTGTAATCTGTGAGCTGTACTTGTTCAGCGTTCTGGTCATAAAGAACAGTGTATCTTTTCGCGTGGGAGCGCTCTCGAATATGTCTTCAGCAGCCTGGTGGCAGTACGGCATCCTTTACGAGGTTTATCCCCGGTCCTTCCAGGACTCGAACGGCGATGGGGTTGGCGACCTTCGGGGTGTCCTCGAGCGGCTGGATTACCTGCTGAGCCTGGGCATCGAGGCGGTATGGATCGCGCCCTTTTATCCCTCACCGATGGCCGACTTCGGCTACGATATTGCCGATTATTGCAACGTCGATCCTATTTTCGGGACCCTGGCCGACTTCGACCAACTGTTGGGGGCCATTCATGAGCGCGGACTCAAGCTGATTCTCGATTTTGTGCCCAACCACACCTCTGACCAGCATCCCTGGTTCCTGGAGAGCCGCTCGTCCCTCACCAATCCCAAACGCGACTGGTACCTGTGGCACGATCCGGCTCCGGATGGCGGTCCGCCCAACAATTGGATGAGCAACTTCGGCGGGTCTGCCTGGACTAAGGATGGCAGCCAGTATTACTACCATTCCTTCCTGAAGCAGCAGCCGGATGTGAACTGGCGCAACCCTGATCTGCGGGAAGCCATGCTGAACGTGCTTCGCTTCTGGCTGGGCCGGGGGGTCGACGGATTTCGTGTGGACGTGATGTGGATGATGATCAAGGACGATCAGTATCGGGATAATCCGGTCAATCCGGCGAGCTTCTCAGACAGTCCTGCGTCGGTACGGCTGCTGCCGGTCTACAACACCAATCGGCCGGAGGTGCATGCAATTGTTGCGGACATGCGCACGGTACTCGATTCCTACGGCGACCGATTACTGATCGGAGAGACGTATCTACCGTTCGATCAGCTGGCGAGCTATTACGGTCACGATCTGAGAGGCGCGCAGTTGCCTTTTAATTTTCACCTCATGAGTACGCCGTGGAACGCGAAGGCGATCGCCGGGGTTATTAAGGATTACGAGGCCTCGCTGCCTGCCGGGGCCTGGCCGAATTGGGTGATCGGTAATCACGATCAACCGCGTATTGCGACCAGGATTGGTCCCGCCCAGGCACGCACCGCAGCGATGCTGCTGCTTACTCTACGAGGGACCCCGACAATGTATTACGGGGATGAAATTGGCATGACGAATGTTGTGATTCCAGCCGCTGAGGTGCAGGATCCGGCAGAGAAGAACGAGCCCGGCAAGGGCATGGGCCGCGACCCTGAACGCACGCCGATGCAGTGGGACAGCTCAGCGCAGGCTGGGTTTACGGAAGGTGTTCCGTGGCTTCGTTTGGCTGCCGATCATGCGACGGTCAATGTGGCCGCGCTTTCGGGACAGAGTGAGTCCATTCTCAGCCTGTATCGCAAGCTCATCGACCTGCGCCGCTCGAATGCGGCTTTGAATACCGGCGGCGTTGAGAATGTTGCCAGCGATGGCAACGTTCTTCGCTACGAAAGGTTCGATGGAAAGCAACGATTTGCGGTGCTGCTGAATTTGGGTGAAGGCAAGGAAAAGGCAGCGATTGCGCCGGGTGAGATTCTTTGTTCGACCCATATGGATCGATCAGGCGAAGTGGCTGCGGTTTCGCTTCGCCCTTTCGAAGGGGTCGTGGTCAAGGTTGGTTGAAGAGCTAAAGAGGTGAATAACCGGGAAAGAACCGCAGGTCCCTCCACTACGCTTCGCTCCGGTTGTGCCCGCAAGAGCTTCAGCGAGGAAAGCCCGTCATCGATGCCGTCCCGGTACGGCACAGTCGAAGACCGTATTTCTTGCCCTGCCACAAAGGATCGGGTGCCCCATCCTTCGCGCTGTTGGCGAAGGGTGGGATGCCACTGCTCTTTACCCGAGGCCCTTCCCCGCAACTTCTGCTTATCCCACCCTTCGCAGAAGAACGCGAAGGATGGGGCACCCGATCTTTGTGGAAGGGCAAGAAATACTCGCCTCGACCGCCTTGGTAAGCCGCAGGCTCATGGGACACGGCTTGAGTGACTATCCGAACGGGTAGAATGCGCTATGCCAAAATCTCGCAGAGAGTTCCTGACCAATGGTTCCCTTGGCCTGCTGGGAGTTGCTGTCACTGCGTGCAGCCAGGATCAGCAGCGCGTTGCAGAGATCCCTCCCGGAACGCCTCCTGCCTTTGCTACGGCGCCCGCGGTTGGGCCCGAGGTTTACCCACTAACCTTTGCTGAAGCGGAGAAGTTGGTCCAGATTGAGTTGAGCGAAAGCGAGCGCAAGCAGGCCGTTGGCAGCTGGCGCAACGGGATGGCGCCGCTGTACGAGAGGCGCGTCGGACCACGCAAGGTTGCGCTCGAACCAGCGTTAGCACCCTGGTCCCACTGCCAAGCCGCTCTGCCCGGGCAGCCGGCAGGCCCGGAGCGCAATCTGTTTGTGCGCAGCAAGGTCGATCCGGGGCCGCTGCCCAGTAACGATGAGGACATTGCCTTCGCACCTGTAACCCGGCAATCGCGCTGGATTGAGAAGCGCCAGCTCACCTCAGAGCGGCTTACCAACATCTACTTAGAGCGGATCGACCGCTTCAATCCCACGCTGCGCTGCGTGATCACGCCCACGCGCGAACTGGCCCTAGCCCAGGCAAAACAGGCTGACAAAGAGATTGCCGCTGGGCATTACCGTGGACCACTGCACGGTATTCCGTGGGGCGGGAAGGATCTGCTGGACACGGCCGGAATTCCTACTACCTATGGTGCTGAGCCGTTCAGGAATCGAGTGCCGGCAGAGGATGCAGCCGTGGTGAAGCGTCTAAACCAGGCGGGCGCGGTGCTGATCGCCAAGCTGAGCATGGGCGCGCTTGCATTGAACGATGTGTGGTTTGGCGGGCAAACAAGAAACCCCTGGCTGCTGCAGGAAGGATCGTCAGGCTCAAGCGCTGGGCCTGGCTCCGCCACCGCAGCCGGGCTGGTAGGTTTTTCTATTGGCAGCGAAACCGGCGGAAGCATTGTGGGCCCCACCATGCGCTGCGGAATCACCGGACTGCGGCCGACATTCGGCAGGGTTCCGCGAACGGGAGCCATGACGCTCTGCTGGTCGCTGGACAAGTTGGGTCCGATGACGCGCAGTGTCGAGGACTCGCTGCTGGTGCTGAACGCCATCACTGGCCCAGACCCGGGAGATGTATCGAGCGTTCCCAGCAAGCTGGACTACGATGCGGCCGCGAAGGTGCAGGGCCTGCGCGTCGGCTACTTTCCCAAGTGGATGAACGAGGCCCCGGCCACCGAAGTGGATCGTGCAGCTCTAGAAACGGTCAAGAAGCTGGGCATGATTCCGGTAGAAGTGTCCATCCCCGATTGGCCTTATGACTCACTGCAGCTGATCCTGTTCGCGGAAGCTGCTGCGGCGTTCGAGGAACTGACGCTCAGCCACGGCGTGGATCAACTGAAGATGCAGGTAGCTGACGCGTGGCCGAATACCTTCCGCCAGTCGCGCTTTCTTTCGGCGGTGGATTTTGTCCAGGCCGATCGCTTCCGCCGCAAGGTCGCCAACGCAATGGGCCGTGTTTTCTCCCAGGTGGATCTGCTCCTGGTTCCCTCTCTGCGGGACGAGATGCTCACCATCACCAATGCTACGGGCCATCCTTCGCTGACGCTGCGCGCGGGCTTTATCGAAGTCTCTGAAGAGCGCAGCGACTGGGCGCCGGACCCGGCACACCCGCCGGCCAAATTTTCGCCGCCCAAGCGAGTGCCTCATGGCGTCACCCTGATTGGCGGGCTGTTCGACGAGGGCAGAATGGCCAGCGCTGGATTGGCGTTGGAGCGCAGCTTCGGCGTGGTCGATCAGCGTCCACCGGGTTTCTAGATGCAGGTTCTCGAATCGATTCGCGTGGTTGAAATGACCGAGGCTCTGGCTGGTCCCTACTGTGTCATGATGCTGGGGGACTTCGGCGCTGACGTTATCAAGGTCGAGCGCAGGCAGACGGGAGACCAGTCGCGCAGCTGGGGTCCGCCGTTTGTGGGCACCGAGTCTGCATATTTTCTGGCCACGAATCGGAACAAGCGTTCGCTCTCGCTCGATTACCATCAACCGCAAGGGGCGGAGATTCTGCATCGCCTGCTGGCTACCGCTGATGTGTTTCTCATCAATCAGCGCAACCAGGCATCGCTCGAGCGGCGCGGGCTCGATGCGGAAGCAATCTGCAAGCGCTATCCGCGGCTCGTTTACTGCGCGATTTCCGGCTATGGACATTCGGGGCCACGGTCCGGACTGCCCGGTTACGACCTCATCGCCCAGGCGCAGGCGGGAATCATGAGTTTTACCGGAGAGCCGGATGGAGAACCGGTTCGCTATCCAATTGCGATTGCGGATATGGCGTGCGGCCTTTACTCTGCACTGGGAATTCTGGCCGCGCTGCTGGCGCGGGAAAAAACCGGGACCGGTCAGGCTCTGGACATGGCGCTCTTCGATTCGCAACTGAGTTTGCTGGTCAATGCGGGCAGCAATTACCTGAATGCGGGCGAGTCTCCACAGCGGTGGGGCAATGCGCATCCCAGCATTGTTCCTTACCAGGTGTTCCGCGGCGGAGATGGCCGGCATTTTGTCGCCGCCATAGGCACCGACGCCCTTTGGCAAAGATTCCTTCGGGTGATCAATGCGGTGGAGACGTTTGGGGCTGACCCGCGTTTTCGGACTAACGGATTACGTACGGAACATCGCCAGGTGCTGATCCCTGCGCTGTGTACGCTCTTTGAGCGCGCTCCTGCCAGCGAATGGATAGGCAGGCTTACGGCAGAGGATATCCCAACTTCCGGGATTCACACTGTTGGGGAGGCATTGAACGATCCTCAGGCTTTGGCGCGAGGGCTGGTGGTGGAGATCAAGCATCCCACGCTTGACGCGGTGCGCAGTATCGCCAACCCGGTACGGTTTTCGGGCACTCCCGTGTTGTACCGCCTGCCCCCGCCGTTACTGGGTGAACACAGCGCTGAAATTTTGCGCGGTCTCGAGTATTCAAGCGAGCAGATCGCGGCTGCGGTGACTGCGCATGCCATCTGAGCGATCGGACTCAGCAAATGAGTTGCGATGGCGCTATAGTTTTTGTCATGACTCTTTAGGGTGCATTCGCTTATTTCGCGGAGTTGTTGCACCATCCGGTGTCAGGAAAAGGTTGACGCATGGGTATGGAGATTACAGATCGCGATGTTCTGCTGGTGATCGACGTACAGAATGACTTCTGCGATGGGGGCGCTCTCCCTGTACCGGGCGGACAGGAGGTGGTGCCGGTGATCCATCGCGTCGCCCGCGCTTTTGGCCATGCGGTTTTGACCCAAGATTGGCACCCGCAGGGTCACCACTCTTTTGCTTCGAATCATCCCGGACGAGCTCCGTTTGAAACCATCGAAACGAGCAACGGCCCCCAGGTGCTGTGGCCCGACCATTGCGTGCAAGGAAGCCTGGGCGCGGCGTTTCACTCTCATCTTCAGTTGGACAATGCGGAGCTGATTCTGCGCAAAGGCTGTCGCAGCACGATCGACTCCTATTCCGCCTTCAACGAAAATGATCACCTGACGCGCACTGGTCTCACTGGCTATTTGCGCGAGCGCGGATTGGGACGCATCTTTCTCACCGGGCTGGCTTATGACTTCTGCGTGCGCCACTCCGCCATCGACGGTATGCGGGCGGGGTTCGAGACGTTCGTGGTGGAGGATGCCTGCAGAGCCATCGGCCTGGGCAATTCCATCGCCGCTACCAATCACGCCTTCCATGAAGCCGGCGTGCGGCGGATTACCAGCGCAGTGTTGGGGGCGCCGTGATCCGGTGGTGCTGCCTCATTCTTTTTCTGGCGGTATTGATGCCAGGGCGGGCGCAGGATAGCAACGTGGTCCCCGGGCCTGACGAAAGCCCCCAAATCCCGGGTCCACAATGCAATTTCGTCACCGACTGGAATACCAGCCGGGCGTCGGTTTGCACCCCGGCAGAAACGGGCGCGTGGCTGGCGGATATCGAGCATTGGCGAACGGAAGAGCGCTTGCGCATGGGTTACGAGGCAAGCCAGTATGAACGGCCGGAGCTGCGGTGGACGCAGACCAGCTTTATCCAGCCGCAGATGATGGTTCACGATCTCTATTTCTACGATCGGGCGAAAGCCAAATACACCGTCGATCGCTATCTGGACGATGTGGATACTCGCTACGGAGGCATCGACAGCGTGCTCCTCTGGCATACGTATCCCAACCTAGGGATCGATAATCGCAATCAGTTCGACTTGTTTCGCGATCTCCCTGGAGGGATTCCCGCGGTCCACACGATGATCGAAAGGTTTCATCAGCGCGGAGTGCGCGTGTTGTTTCCGGTGATGATGTGGGACCAGGGAACGCGCGATGAGGGCGTGAGCGACCAGGTGGCGATGGCAAAGGAGTTGGCGGATGTTGGAGCCGACGGCATCAACGGCGACACCATGTTCGGTATAACGCGTGGTTTTCGGGTTGCGTCGGACCAGACCGGGCATCCGCTTGCACTTGAACCGGAACTGGGTCCCATCAGCGATGAAATGCTGATCTATAACAACCTGAGCTGGGGAGAGGGTTGGAAGCACGAGTTTCTGCCGCCCGTGAGCCGTGACAAGTGGCTGGAAAGTCGCCACATGGTGAACATCGTCAACCGCTGGGCTCACGATCGCAACGATGATTTGCAGCAGGCGTTCTTCAATGGCGTTGGTTATGTTTCCTGGGAAAACATCTGGGGTATATGGAATGGAATTACCCCCAGGGACGGCGAGGCTTTACGCCGCATGACCGCGATCGAACGCATTCTCGGTTCGCTGCTCAATAGTTCCGAATGGGAGCCTTATAGCAGCACCGAGAACTTTGGTGTGCTGGCTAGCAAGTTTCCTTCGGCACACGCGGTCGCGTGGACGCTGGTCAACCGTAACCATTACGCTGTCGCCGGGCGTCAACTGATCACGACGGCTATGCCTGGTGCGCACTTTTATGACCTGTGGCATGGGGTAGAGCTGACCGCAGAGCCAGTAGGGTCTTCGGTCGCGCTTTCTTTTGACCTGGAAGCCAATGGTTTTGGCGCAGTGCTGGAAACGAACGTTCCGTTATCGAAACCGCTGCAGGTAAGCACGAAGCCGCTTGCGGGCTACTCTTCGGCCTGGCAGACTTTGCCTCAAACGATGACTGCGATTGCTCCGGCAGTGAATGCGGGTCCAATGCCCGCAAGCATGCTTCTGATACCTGCAACGGATTTTGTCTTTCGCGTGGTGGGTATCGAGATTGAAGGCATGAACGATGACGGTGTTGACGTTCAGTATCCCTGGGAGTCTTCTGCGCGCCGTTATCACGCGCAGAAGATGCATATTCCCCAGTTCCGCATCGACCGCTACCCGGTAAGCAATGCGGAGTTCAAAGAATTTCTCACGGCAACTTCTTATCATCCGGCAGACGATCATAATTTTCTTCGCGACTGGAAGGATGGCGCCTTTCCTGCCAGCTGGGGCAAAAAGCCGGTCACGTGGGTCTCGTTCGAAGATGCACGCGCTTACGCAAAATGGGCGGGCAAGCGCCTGCCCCACGAATGGGAATGGCAATATGCCGCGCAGGGTCAGGACAACCGTGTTTATCCCTGGGGGGATTCGTGGAATCCGGCCGCTGTGCCGGTAGCAGAAAAAGAACGACAGATGGTGCCTCCGGATGATTCGGATGCTCATCCAGCCGGGGCGAGCCTCTTCGGGGTGATGGATTTGGTAGGGAACGTGTGGCAATGGACGGATGAGTACTGCGATGCGCATACCTGTGCTGCGATTTTGCGAGGGGGCAGTCACTACCAGCCTCAGGGATCGCGCTGGTATTTTCCGCAAGCTTACCGGCTCTCGGAGCATGGAAAATATTTGCTGATGGCGCCGAGTTTGGATCGCGCCGCGACTGTGGGCTTTCGTTGCGTGCAGGATGTTCCGTGAAAGAGCAAAAGAAGAACATCTCCAAGTAAGAGCATCCACACAGAGATCTCTCCACTACGCTGCGCTCCGGTCGAGATGACAAAGGGGAGGGCTGCGTACTTCCCTAGAAACTCGCTGCTGAACCCAAGCTCAGCAGCGACGTAAGTTATAGTGGATGTTCCGTGAAGCCCTCAGTCATTGTTCTTGCGTTTAACTCTGTCGACACCCTCGGAGCCACGCTGGCGCAGGCGCGGGAAATTTCTGACGATGTCCATGTCGTGGACTCGTTCAGCACAGATGACACCGTGGCGCTCAGCCGGCAGAATGGCGCGCAAATCGTCCAGCACGCTTTTGAAAGCTACGGCGCGCAAAGAAACTGGGCGATCGACAACCTGACACTTCGCTATCCATGGCAACTGCACCTGGATGCCGACGAGCGGCTTACTCCTGAACTGATCGCGTCTATTCGTGCTTTGCCGGAGAATCCCGGCCAGTCCGGTTTTCTCATCGCTCGACTGGTGCAGTTTCTAGGCCGGATTATGCGGCATGGAGGCATGTCGCCTACCTGGCATCTGCGCCTCTTCCGCAATGGAGCCGGCCGCTGTGAGGAGCGAAAGTACGATCAGCACTTCTATCTCACCCAGGGTACCGACGGTCAGCTTCAGGGCTACATGATCGACGAAATCCGCATGTCGCTTTCGGAATGGACTGCGCGCCATAACCGTTGGTCCGATGCCGAAGTGCTGGAACAAACCGCTGCCACGGATGGGGCGCGCATCCGCCCACGGCTATGGGGAAACCGCGTGGAACGCAAACGCTACCTCCGCGGGCTCTACAATAACGCACCGTTGTTCGTTCGTCCCTTTGCCCTCTTCTTCTACCGCTACTTCCTTCGCCTGGGCTTCCTTGATGGATGCCCAGGCTTCATCTTTTGGACCCTGCAGACCTTCTGGTTCCGCTTCCTGATCGACGCCAAGCTGTTCGAGCACCGAAAAAGCAAAAGCAGTTAGAATGGCTCTACTATGCTTGAAGTCACAGTGGTCATCGGCGGAGCACTCATCGCGTTCATCGCGATGATGTGGTGGACGAACAGCGGTCGATTGAAGAGCGAGAACGCCCACGAAGACGACTAACGTCCGTACCCTTTCTCGTATCCGCGGACGTAGGCCTCACGGTAGATATTCTTGTACTCATCCCGCCTGATCTCCGGGTGGCCGTACTCCGGAGCATGTTTGTAGGCGCCATCGTGGGTAGGGCGAAAGCTATGACCGGTTGCGCGGTCGTGGCTGCCGTCGGTAAAGCCATCCTGATAGCCCCAATGGGATGCATACCCCGCGGGATCGCTTTGATACGTAGTGTTGTAGCCTGATTGCGCTGAGGCGATCGCGGCCCCGCTGCTTAAGATCAGAAAGGCAACTGCGGTACGCCAAGTCCTGCTCATGGTCTTCCCTCCTACTACTGTCCAAATAAAACGCAGCTCTGCCGGGAAGGTTGCCGGCATCTTTTTTCTGGAAGTGGGGTTCAGGACACGACGGGAAGTTTGACAGTAAATTCGGTTTTTCCGGGCACGGAGTCGAGGTTGATTTCCCCGCCAAATTTGTCCAATACGATGTGGCGGACAATGTCGAGGCCGAGACCGGTGCCCTGACCGGTGGGCTTAGTGGTAAAAAAGGGCTCAAAAATCAGCTTCCTGTTTTCCTCTGGTATCCCGCCGCCCTCATCCGCAATGGCAATGCAGACTTTGTCGCCAGCCACCGAGGTAGTCACGGTGATGGTGCCTTTTTGCGGAGACGCATCTATGGCGTTGTCCAGCAGATTCGTCCATACCTGGCTCAAGCCCACACCACAGGTAGAGAGTGGTGGCACGGAGGAGGCAAAGAGTTTTTTGACCGTCAGCTCCTTTTGGCGGAACTTGTGCCCCAGGATGACGAGAGTGCTTTGAATGCTGTCGTGCACGTCAAGGTTATGACGCTGCGGCTTGTCTTCGTAGGCGTATTTCTTGACCGCCGAGACCAGGTCGGTGACTCTGGAAACGCTTTCTTCGATGGTCCCAACAAGCTGCACGCTGGAGACCAGCGCCTCTATCCAATTCAATGGATCGGATAAAGTGTTGCCGGGAAATTCGTGCTGCGCGCACTCCAGGGTCCGCTCGTCAAAGCCGATGGCGCACAGTGTTGCCGCCAGCTTCCAGGAATTTTCAATGCCGTGGTTTTCCAGCCAGGACGCCAACTCGTCTTCGGCGTCGGCCTGATCGAGGGAGCTCATTGCATTTGGCTTGGTCGGTTTCAGCGCCTGCTCCTGCAGAATCCGCAGGCAATCGGTCTGCCCCTGGGTCATCACTTCGTGGCCACACATGCGCAGGCTTATCTGTTGCAGACGGCTCAGGTTCTCTCGCATTTGGGAGGCAGCGCGGCGTGCCGCCGCTCCGGGGTTATTCAGCTCGTGCATCAGGCCGGCGGCCATGGTACCCAGCGAGATCAGCTTTTCCCGATGCAATTCCTGGGACTGGAATTGCTGCAGCCGGCGCGCCATGTTTCCCAACACACCGGAACGCACGTCAGGGCAGGTAAACATGAGCTTCCAAAAAAGCTCTTCCCTCAGGTACACCACCGAGCATGCTTTGAGCACGGTAACCACAACTTCCGTGTCTTTCCCGGCCAGCAAAGGAACCTCGCCAGAAGTCTCGCCTGCGCTCAGGGTGCCTATGAGCATAAGCTCCCCGTCCTTCATGATCTTGTGCAGGCGAAGCTCGCCTTCGAGCACGATCCAAAAGCCACGTCGGGCGTGGCTTATATCGTAGAGATCTGCGCCAGGTTCGGCGTGAATCAATTCGACGGTGCCCAAGCGGCTAAGATCTTCGATCGGTACGCCGGCAAATACCGGCACCTGCTGTAGTTGAGCGGCAAGGCTCGCCGCTTCCACCTGCTCTATTTTCGAACTTTGCTGAACATCCGTCATAGGTTTTAGAACTGCGCCAGGTATTGATGAATAAACTGGACCGAAATCGACCCTTCCCCAACTGCCGATGCCACGCGCTTAATCGAACCGTGGCGCACATCCCCGGCGACAAATATACCCGGAACGCTGGTTTCCAGGAGGTACGGTTCTCTTTTCTGGGTCCAGCTTTTGACCAATTTCCCGTCTACTTTCAGGTCCGGGCCAGAGAGCAGAAATCCGTTTGTGTCCCGCATAATCGTATCCGGGAGCCAATCGGTATTCGGCGCCGCGCCTATGAAAATAAACAGGCCACTCGCTGGAACCGTCTCTTCTTCACCCTCAGGCCCGCTGAGCTTCAAGCAAGACAACCGCGTCTCCCCCGTGGCTTCGACTACCCTGCAACAAGTCTTAACCTCTATATTCGATGTGGCGGCAATCTGATCGATTAAGTATTTCGACATGCTGTTTTTGAGCGACTCCCCCCTGACCAGCATGGTTACCTGTTTGGCGTACTTGGAAAAATACATGGCTGCCTGGCCAGCCGAGTTGGCTCCGCCGACAATGTAAACATGTTCGTCGACGCATGCTCTGGCTTCGGTCATCGCCGCGCCATAATAGACCCCGGCCCCGGTTAGCCGCTCGACTCCTGGTGTGTCCAAACGCCGGTAGTAGACACCCACGGCGATCAGGCAAGCGTGACAGGAAACTTCCCGGCCATCAGACAGTTGCACGATGTTGTAGTTGTTCTCGGTGCGGATCCCGGTCGCCTTCTGGGTGAGCATTTCCGCTCCAAAGCGGGTGGCCTGGATGAGGGCACGCTCAGCCAGCTGCTGGCCACTCAGGCCTTCGGGAAAGCCGAGATAATTCTCGATCCTCGAACTCGAACCGGCCTGTCCTCCCGGAGCTTCGTCTTCGATCACCAAGGTGCGCAGCCCCTCCGATGCGCCATAGACCGCCGCCGCCAGCCCGGCCAGGCCAGCTCCGACGATCACCAAGTCGTAGAACTCCTTGGCGGCCTGAGTGCGCAAGCCGATCTTGCCGGCCAGTTCCATTTGGCCGGGTTGCACCAGATACGAGCCATCCCCAAAAAGGACCACCGGCAGCTTACGGTCATCCAACTTGAAACGGGTGAGCAGATCCACACCTTCCGCGCTTTGCTCCGGGTCAAGCCAGACGTAGGGGACTCGATTGCGGGAAAGGAATTCCCGTACCTGATGGTCGCGCAGGGTATAGCGGGGTCCCACCACGCGTATGCCTTCGAAGGGAGGCTTGTAATTCTCCTTCCAGGTCTCCAGCAGATCGTTGAGCACGGGGTAGAGGCGTTCCTCCGGCGGATCCCATGGCTTGGTGAGGTAGTAGTTGATCTTGGCCGTGTTGATGGCCTGGATGGCCGCCTCGGTGTCAGCATATGCGGTTAATAAGGCACGCTTTGCGTCGGGATAAATTTCCATCGCCTTGCCCAGGAATTCCACCCCGGACATTCCCGGCATGCGTTGGTCGGAGACAAAAAGGGCGACGGTGTCTCCGCGCTTCTTGAGTTGGTCACAAGTGTCGAGTGCCGCCTGGCCGGAAGCGGCTCGCTGGATGCGGTAGTTCGCACCATATTCGCGGCGCAAATCCTGAACTACCATCTCCAGCACACTGACATCGTCGTCTACCGCGAGGATCACTGGCTTGCCCATGCTTCTTTAGTGTATTGCCTGGGGATTACCTTCGTCGCGTTCGCACCACTTTCGCTACACACAAATCCAGTTGCGACAGCAACTTGAGAGCGGCATCCTGCCACTTTCGTGGGGTTTCATTTCCTGCCCAAGCCGCTAGGCTTGAGTTCACCAACACCTCGTCACTCTCACCAAAAAAAGGGCGAGAGAAACGTACCCGAGGTGTCGCAAAACAGAACAGTTTAGATCGAGTTGACGCCGGTGGTCGATAGCGTGAGTACGCGGCCGGTAAGAGATTGCGAATCGAAGCGACATGAGGCACAAGGCAGCACGATGAATAAAATTATCCTGGCTGACAACCAAGCAATCTTTCGCGCTGGCATTGCCAAAGTTCTGGCGAGCGAAGAAGACTTCCGCGTCGCCGCACAGTGTGCGGACCTGGAACGTCTGCTCCTCTCGGTCGATGCGTATCGCTCGTCAATTGTTCTATTTGCCTCTGCGTTGCGGCCCGAATATCAAGACCTGATGTCGCATGTGAAAGCCGCCGGGAGCCGGGCGGTGGTGATCGCAGAGAATGGCGAACCGGCCCAGATTTTCACCGCCCACGACATCCGTGGCGTAGTTTACCGCAATACCACCGGCCAGGCGTTGGTGGAGTGCGTGCACCGGGTTATCAAGGGCTTCTCTTCGATCCAGCGGCCGGCTGAGGCGATTGGGTCGGAAGAAGAAGATTCCGTAGGCGCGCGGGTTCGCGACCGCCTTACCCCGAAGGAAATGAAGATCGTCGCCCTGATTGTGCAGGGGTGCAAGAACAAGGAGATTGCTCTTCGTCTGGGCACTACAGAGCAGGTGATCAAGAACTACCTGCGCAGTGTTTATGACAAGACGGGGGTTTCGGATCGCCTGGAGCTTGCTCTGTTTACCATTCATCACCGGATTTTGGCCGCAGCTGCCGCAGAAGCGGGCAACTCGGTCCAGATGCGCACGGCTTAACTGCTTTCTGAGCTGCAACTTCCAAACTTCAAGTGGGTGGCCCAGGTTTCGCTTTTGAGACCTGGGTTTCAGCTTA
>Ga0302177_10001094_pt1 | contig 19618 bp, 22 predicted proteins | sample I_Palsa_E1_2_FD_198780 | JGI IMG/M metagenome (GOLD analysis project Ga0302177, IMG submission 198780) | Peat permafrost microbial communities from Stordalen Mire near Abisko, Sweden - I_Palsa_E1_2 | ecosystem: Environmental > Terrestrial > Soil > Palsa > Peat permafrost | place: Sweden... | reverse complement strand
GGCCCGGCCCCGGCGGACCTGGTCCTGGTGGGCCAGGGGGATCGGGTGGAGCTCATGGGCCCGGTGGCCCTGGTGCTCCCGCGCCGGGTGGGCCTGCTCCTGGCGGGCCTGCTCCTGGTGGGCCAGGGGGATCGGGTGGAGCTCATGGGCCTGGTGGCGCCGGCGGTCCTGGTGCCCCCGCGCCGGGTGGGCCCGGTGGAGCTGGACCTGGCGCGCCTGGTGGCGCCGGCGGTCCTGGTGCCCCCGGTGGCCATGGCCCGGGCGGGCCTGGCGAGCCCGGTGGTCCTGGTCCGAATGGGCCTGGCGGACCGGGTGGAGCTCATGAGCCGGGTGGACCGGGTGGTCCCGGCGGACCTGGCGGCCCCGGCGGTCCTGGGGGCCCCGGCGGTCCCGGACCTCACGGACCGGGTGGACCTGGCGGGCCGGGCGGCCCCGGTGGACCGCCACCGCCGCCGTACGTCCAGCACGGTTTCTACGACCGGGGTGGCCCCCAGATGGGCGGCCCCAGGGACGTGCCCCACGGGTTCAGCGCGCCGGATCACGGGGCGCCGCCTCCGCCCCGGGAGCACGGATTCGGCTGGAACGGTGGGCCTCCCCCCGGTGCTCCGCCGCCTTTCTGGGACGGACCACCGCCTCCAGGCGGTTGGGGCGGGCCTCCGCCTCCCGGTGGTTGGAACAGCCCATGGAACGGGCCGGCGCGCGATGTCGCAATCGCGCAGCGTGATTTCGGGCCGTTTAGTTACAACGGGTACAACGCGATCCCGATGTTCAACCCGCTATTCGGTGGATGGGGCTTCTGGCTCTTCGGTCTCTGGGTCCCGCTGTACTGACCTGACTGCGCCATCACCCGACTGACCTCTCGTCTTCGACGCACTACTACGAAGACGAGAGGTCAGTCGTCTTTGGCGGGCCCCACGGAGACGGCCCGAGACGCCGCTGCGCCGCCGGAAAGAATGCATGCCGCGAGATTCCGGTGCAAGAATGTCCGGCGTGGCTATGTACCAAGGCAGGGCGCTCGCAGACATCAGTCTCACTGGTATCCAGTTGGCGGAGGCACTGGAGGCCTTCATCAGCCGGCGCGATCCGAGCCTGGAAAACGTACTGATCAGGCGAGCGACTCCGACGGGCGACGTCGAAACGCGGGTACAGCCCCACAAACGGTGGTACGAGGTCGTCTTCGAGGTCGACGACAACCCTGATGAAGACGAAGACGACGATGATGACGACACCTTCGAGGCACGGAAAAAGGCAGCGGCCAAGGCGAAGGCAGCGGAAAAAGCACGAGTAAAGGAATGGACGGGGCGTAAGCAGGGATTGTTCCCACCTAGCGAAAGATGGCCGGAAGCCAATCAGTGACGCGAATCGATCTTCATCGCCGATGATGTACGGCAGCAGACCGAGAGGAGCGGCGCTGGTGGCTGACGTGTCGGTAGTGGATCGCGCTCGTGGGATGCGCGACCTGGTCTCCGCCGAGGCTGCGGAGTCCGAACGTTTACGAACGCTCTCGCCGGCGATCGTCGACGAGATGTGGGTCAGTGGCGTGATGTCCGCGTTCAATCCGACGGCGGCTGGCGGCACCGAACCGACGTTCCACGAAATGATCGAGACGTGGATCGAAATGGCCTGGCAAGACGGCTCTTTCGGTTGGATCGGCATTGCCAACCTGCCCTCGACGTTCGCTGCCGCCACTTACCTTCCCGATGAAGGCTTCGCCGAGATATTCACCCGGAACAACAACCACATCACCATCGGCGGTCAGTACTTTCCCAACGGCCAGGGCACCGTCGTCGACGGGGGCTACCGGTTGAATGGTGCGTGGAGTTTCGGCTCCGGCACCGGACACTCGGCCTACATCGGCGCCGGCTTCTTCCCGATGGACAACGGTGAAATGCGTTGGGTCAGTGAGGGCATTCCCGACATGCGGGTCGCTTTCCTGCCTCGCGAGGAGGTCAACTTCACCGACGGATGGCATGTCCAGGGGCTCAAGGGCACCGGCTCGTACGACTACAACGTCGCCGACGTGTTCGTACCGGAATACCGAACCATGCCGCTATTCGCCCGTGAGCCTTTCCGCGGAAGCTCGGCGGCCAGCCGGATGGGCCTGATGCCCATCACCGCCGCCGGTCACGCATCGTTCGCCCTGGGGGTCGCCAAGAGCATGCTCGACGACGTCGAGGAACTCGCGGCCACCAAGGTGCGGATGAGCGATATGGCCACGCTGGCCAGCCGTCAGACCTTCCAGAAGGGTCTGGCCCACCACGTCGCTGCCTGGCGGGCTGCTCGGCTGCTGGTGATCGATGCCTTTTCCACGGCAGAGGCAGCGGTTGCCGCGGGCAACGACCTGACGCCCCAATTGCGTGCCGACATGAGGTTGGCGGCGGTGTACGCCACCGACACCGCACGGGCGGCCGCCGAGTGGGCGCATCTGGCGGCCGGGACCACCGCGATCCGCGAGGGTAGCCGACTCGAGCGCGCATTCCGTGACATCTACACCGGCACCCAGCACGCGTTCATCAGCGAGAAGGTGGCAATGGACGTCGCACAGATCTGGCTGGGCATCATTGATGACCAATTCGGACTCTGATTGCGCGGCAGCCGAATTCGAGAGGAGCAGCCATGGTGAGCGTCGATCGCGCCAGTTCACGCGCGTTCGTCGTCACCGGTGTCGCATCGGGGATTGGCCTGGCTACCGCCGAGCGATTGCTGGCCGAAGGCGGCACCGTCGTCGGCGCCGATCTGGCTGCCCCTCCTGACCTCGGCCCCGACTTCCGATTCGTGGCCGCCGACATCACCGACGAGGCCGCAATCGCTGCCGTGTTCGCCGCCGTGCCGGACCGGCTCGACGGTGTGGTGCACGCCGCCGGCGTTGCGGGCGGAGGCCCGGTCCATCTGCTGGATCGCGCCGAATGGGAACGGGTGATCGCGATCAACCTCACCGGCACCTTTCTCGTCGCCAAAGCGGCCCTGGCCCGAATGATCGAACAACCCCGGGTCGACGGCGAACGGGGTTCGATCGTGACGTTGGCCAGCATCGAGGGCCTGGAAGGCACGGCGGGTGGCAGCGTCTACAATGCCGCCAAGGGCGGCGTCGTGATGCTCACCAAGAACATCGCCCTCGACTACGGCCCAAGCGGTATCCGGGCCAACGCCATCTGTCCCGGATTCATCGAAACACCTTTGACCGAAAGCGTTTTCGGCTTGCCGGGGATGGAAGGACCGCGGGCCTCGGTCACCGAAGAGCACGCCCTGCAGCGGATGGGCCGCGCGGATGAGATCGCCGCGATGGCGGCTTTCCTGGTGTCGCTCGACGCGTCATTCGTCAGCGGCCAGGCAATCGCCGTCGACGGTGGTTACACCGCCGGCCGCGATCACGGGGTGGTTCGACTCTTCGGATTTCCGACATGAGGATGTGAGTCCAATGCCGGACAAGACGACGATGCAGTTGGCGTGCGAGGAACGTCGGGACTTTGTCGATCTCCTCGATGGACTATCCGCGGAGCAATGGGAGCAACCGAGTTTGTGCGAGCTCTGGCGAGTGCGCGACGTCGTCGCCCACGTCGTCAGCTACGAGGAACTCAGCCGCTGGCAGCTAGTGCGCCGGTTCGCCAAAGGTGGGCTGATGCCCCCACGCATCAACGCGCTCGGTGTCGCCGAGTACGCGCCACGCTCGCCCAAGCAGCTCACGCAGCTGATGCGTAGCTCAATTCCACCCCGGGGCCTCACGTCGGCATTCGGCGGCATGATCGCGTTGGTCGACGGCATGATCCATCAGCAGGACATCCGGCGCCCGCTCGGCCAGCAGCGGGTCATCCCGCCGGACCGCCTGCACAGGGTGCTGAACTACGCCTTGACATCGCCGGCGACCCGCGGTGCCCGCCGAACTCGTGGCGTGCGACTGGTCGCCACCGACCTGGACTGGAATCACGGTGACGGGCTGGAGGTCACTGGGCCGGCAGAGGCGCTGTTGATGGCGATGGCCGCACGATCGGATGCGTTCAATCAGTTGACCGGGCCCGGCAAAGAGCTTCTGGCCCGGCGTATCTGCGGCTAGACAGCGAACACGTATCAGTCGACGAGGATGCACGTCGACAACGCGGCGTCCACGCTGACGTCGACGGGCAGCGCCTCGCTGAGGCCACACGCCGCCAGGATCCGCGAGACGATCGGCTGGTTACTCACCAGTCGCATCTCGACCCCGCGATCCCGACAGAGCTCTGCTTCTTCGGCGAGCGCGGAGTATGCGCAACACCCCATGAAGTCCAGGCCGCTGATGTCCACCACAAGCGGTCCGGGATAACCCGCGGCCGCGGCCGCCTCGCTCAGCAGGCGTCGCCAGACGGCGTCGTTGGATGCGTCCAGCTCACCGCCGGCGCTGACGATCACGGCCAAGTCGCAGCGCTCGGTGGTCGCACGTAGGGTGCTCCGTGCTTGCGCCAGTTCAGAAATCAGCCGACTGCTCAGCATCAGGGGATGGAAGGACGGATCGGCGATAGCAAAAGTGCTCATGAGTGCTCCTGATCCACAGGCGCTCCGCGCCTCAATATGGATGCCCGCCCTAGAAGCTTAAGACCGACGTCAGTTAGCAGATATATACTTTATAACAGAACGGCAACGGACCTGTCCATCCAAAACCGCCTGAGAATTGGGTGAGGAACCCTGCGAACGGGATCTATTGAGCGAACTTTTATCACGGAATCCCGAGTGTCAATATCACGATTATACGTGTGATCACTGTCAACGCGCTGAACTCCGCGCAGCAGTAAAGCTGCACGCAGGCATGGATTTTCAATCGCAAAAGCCAGCGCCGCACACCGCGCCCGTATGGGGCGTCGCCACGGTTCAGGTGCCGCAAGTAGTTTCTGGCAAATCTAGAAACGCAGATGTGCAATTTCGGGTGGATTTTTTGTCTGATATTGAAAAGCGGAGCGAATCCTTTGCTAGGCGATGAGCGGGCAGCATCAAACGACGATGACGAAATTGTGTGGGTTGTTCGCCAGTGCCGACGGCGGTTATGCGGCGGTGGGGTCGGACTCCCCGGAGTGCTCGGCCTCGAGGTCGGCAATCGCGCGGGATGTGCGCTCTCGCAGCAGGATTGCAGCAATCGCCCCGCACACGACGGCGAGAAGTAAAGCGATCCAAGAAAATCGAGTCAGCCAGCGTTCGGCGGCCATGCCCGCGTAGTACACCAACGCGGTGGTGCCGCCCGCCCAGCACAGCGCGCCCGACACGTTCGCGAGTAAAAACCTTGCGTAGCGCATCTTCAGTGCCCCGGCTAATGGCCCGGCGAATATGCGCAGCAGCGCGATGAAACGTCCGAAGAAAACCGCCCGCGAGCCCCAGCGGTCAAACAACCGTTCGGCGAACATGACATGTCCGGGACCGAAATGACTTGGGAAGCGCCGACCCAGCCGATCGAACAGCGGCAGGCCCAGGCGGCGCCCAATGGCATAGCCGATCGAGTCGCCGATCACTGCGCCGATCACGGCAGCGGCGCCGACGCCGACCGGGTTGACCGCCAGCTCGTGCCGCGACGACAGCAGCGCCGCGCTGACCAGAACGATCTCGCCGGGCAGCGGAATGCCCAGGCTCTCCACGCCGACGACGGCACCGACCATGCCGTATACCGCCAGCGGAGGGATCGACTGCAGGAGCGCATCCACGGTCATGGGTTTAAGGATGCCCGAGCCTTCTCAGGAAGTTGCGGCGACCAGCCGTTACGGCGGGGGTACCTACCATCCACATCGGTCTCTAGGTGATCAAGGTGCTGGCCTTGGCCGCGGCCGGAACTCTTCTACTATCCAACTAGGGGACTTCCGAAGAGTTCGGGGCCGACCGAAGGACTGATGATGGACTCCGTTTCGCTGACCAGCGTGGCCGCAGAACAGCTCAAGGCGGCGCGGCAGGCGCACAGTGGTCGCGCCTCGCACACACTGCATGGCGGGCACACCCACGAACTACGGCAGACCGTTGTGGCGTTACTTGCCGGGCATGAACTCTCCGAACACGACAGTCCCGGACAGGCGTCACTGCAGGTCTTGCAAGGACATGTGCACCTCACCGCCGGTGACGATATGTGGGATGGCAAGACCGGCGACTACGTGGTCATCCCTCCGCAACGGCACTCCCTACAGGCAGTCGACGATTCGGTGGTCATGCTGACCGTCTTCAAAAGCCTCCCTTCGGCGTAGCCAGATGCTGTCGACACCCTGGTCCCTGGCGATGGGCCTGCGTGTGCCTATCGTCAACGCCCCGATGGGCGGCGTCGCCGGCGGGCGGCTGGCCGCCGGAGTCAGCGCCGCCGGTGGACTGGGCATGGTTGGCATGGGCACAGCCGGGTCGACGTCGTCGTTGCACGTCGAATTGCCTTATGTGACGGGGATGTTCGGAATCGGCCTGGTGGACTGGGTGATACGAAAAGGAAGCGGGCCTTTTCGAGGCCGCGCTCGCCGCGCGGCCGGTGTTGATCTCGGTCAGCTTCGGTACCGACCTGTCTTGGGTGAGCCGCGTTCACGATGCCGGAATCTCCGCTGCCACACAGGTTTACAACGGGGCCGAGGCGCGCAGAGCAGAAGATGCCGGGATCGACCTGATCGTGGCTCGCGGCAGCGAAGGTGGCGGCCACGGAGACGCGACGATCGGCACACTGCCGCTGCTCGACGCGGTGTTGGACGTGGTGTCGGTGCCGGTGCTGGCGGCCGGAGGCATCGCGTCGCCGCGCAGCCTCGCTGCGGTGCTGGCCGCCGGTGCCAGCGGAGCCTGGCTGGGGACCTGCCTCTCGGCGTCGGTGGAGGCCCTCACGACCGACGCCGGACGCCGCGCGTTGGTCGCGGCCCGCGAGACCGACACCGCCAGCACCCGGGTCTACGACATCGTCCGTCATCTGCCCTGGGCCGAACGGTTCCCGTCACGCGTGCTGCGCAACGACTTCGTCGCCCGCTGGACCGGACATGAGAACGCATTGGCCGAAGACGCCGACGCTGAAGCCGAACTCGCTACCGCGATCGCGGCCGATGATCGCCGAATCGCGGCGGTCGATGCGGGCCAGGGCGTCGGGATGGTCACCGATGTCGCCCCGGTGGGCGAGGTCATCGAACGCCTCTGCGCGGGCGCCCACGAGTTGCTTGCGGGCTGGGGTCACACCGCCCGTACGTAGCGCTTGTTCATGACGCGCTGCAGCAGCGAGGTAAACGGTCCACCGGCTTTGCTCCACCACGTCGCCGGCCGGGAGAAGGCGGAGACCTCGGCGAACACCGCGGAGGTGACGGGGTCATGGCGCACCACGAATCGCTCCTCGCCGCACTCCGGGTGACCGGGCAGCGTGCCGTAGGCGAATCCCTTCACGTGCGGCTCGTCGACGACGTACACGACCCGGCAAGGTGCCTTCAGGAAACCGATTTTCACCACGACTACCGTGCCGACGGTGATGAACTCGCTGCTGGCCTGCACCCGCAGGCCGGAGCCGCGCTGCATGCCCCAGTGCATCACCGTGTCAGCGGCCTGCTCGAAGCGCAGCTGACCCATGCCGATGTGGGCCGAGTACCCGATGTGCTTGTACCCCGGGGGCGGCGGGCCGGCTGTCGCGCCCACCTCCGGATAGGTGAAGGGCAGTCGAGCGATCGTGTGCAAGTCCACCGCGCTAGCTTGCCACGGGAACGTGGCCGGATTTTGTGGGCTCGCGTACGGTCGGCGATGTGACTACCCAAGCTCCCGCCCAGGCATCCGGAACCTTCACTCTCGGCGGTGATCTCACCGTCAACCGCCTCGGCTACGGCGCAATGCGGCTGACCGGCAAGGGGGTTTGGGGTCCACCCGCCGACCGAGGCGAAGCGGTTCGCGTGCTGCGGCGTGCTGCCGAACTCGGCGTCAACTTCATCGACACCGCGAATTCATACGGTCCCTACTTCGCCGAGGAGATCATCCGGGAGGCGTTGCATCCCTACGACGGGCTGGTGATCGCGACCAAGGCCGGGTTGCTGCGCACCGGACCCGACGTGTGGGTTCCGCTGGGCTTCCCCGCCTACCTACGTCAAGAGGCCGAGCTCAGCCTGCGGCGGCTCGGCGTGGAGACCATCGATCTGTTTCAGCTGCACCGCATCGACGACAAATTCCCGCTGGAAGACCAGATCGGCGAGCTGGTCAAGTTGCAGCAGGAAGGCAAGATCCGCCACATCGGTGTGTCAGAGGTCAACGTCAAGCAGCTGCGCGCCGCCCAAAAGATCACGCAGATTGTCTCGGTGCAGAACCTCTACAACCTGACCAACCGCTCCGCCGAAGCCCTCCTGGACGAGGTCACCAAGCAGGGGATCGGCTTCATTCCGTGGTTCCCGCTGGCCGCGGGCCCGCTCGCCGCCCCGGACGGTCCGCTGGCCAAGCTCGGTGCCGAGCACGGCCACGCGACGCCCTCGCAGCTAGCGCTGGCCTGGTTGCTGAAACGCTCACCGGTGGTCCTGCCGATTCCGGGCACCTCGAGTGTCGCGCACTTGGAGGAGAACGTCGCCGCCGCCGAGATCAACCTCAGCGACGACGAGTTCGCGAAGCTGAGCGAGCTCGGCGAGCGGAACGCCTAGCCCGACGCCGAGGCTGGCCGCCGGGCAATACGGTGTTCTGGTGGCCGGCGAACATGCGCGACATCCGGGCGGTGGATTCAACCCGCCCGAACCGACGACCAAGGGCGGCCCGGACTACGGCCGGTTCATTGAGGCGGTACGCACGCTGCAGGACCATGCCCGAGCGGTCGATGCGCCCGACGACGTGATCAGCGAGGCGGCCAACCTGGTCGAAAAGGTCTCGGAGTTACTCGGCCCCTTCGATACCGATGAGTGGGCGACCCCGTCCGGGCGCCGCATCGACTTGCCGAACCGCGGCAACATCCTGCCGGTGCCGATGAAGGTGCGCAGAACCGACGACGGCCGCATCGAGGGCTGGGCCCGCTTCCGGCGGTTTCATCTGGGTCGCAACGGCGCCGTTCACGGCGGCGCGCTCGGCCTGCTGTTCGATTCCGTCTTGGGCATGACGTCCGGGGTGATCACCGGCGGGCCACGCCAGCGCACGGCGTACCTTCACGTCAACTACCGCCAGGTCGTCCCGATCAATCAAGAGCTGCAGGTCGACGCGCGAGTCGACCGGGTGGACGGCCGAAAGATCTTCGTATCCGGCCGGCTCAGCGACGGCGGCACCGTGCTCACGGACGCCGAGGCCCTGTTCGTACTCCTCAAACCGGGCCAGCCGTAAGGACTGAACCGTCGGCTTGGTGGGGATCGAAGCCATCCCGATAGCATGGGCGGGTCCGTTTGAACACCCGAAAGCCATGGAGACCGCGTCGATGACCGCCCTCGCACACCCCGCCCCAGCAGCCCCGATCCGGGTGCCCGCCGGGACGACCGCGGCGGCCGCGGTGCGCGACGCGGGCCTGCCGGGACGCGGCGCCCCCGACGCGATCGTGGTGGTGCGCGACGCCGACGGCAAACTGCGGGACCTGAGCTGGATTCCCGCCGCTGACGTCGATGTCGTCCCGGTGGCTGCGGACACCGACGACGGGCGCAGCGTCATCCGGCATTCGGCCGCGCACGTGTTGGCCCAAGCTGTCCAGGACTTGTTCCCGGCGGCCAAACTCGGAATCGGGCCGCCGATCACCGACGGCTTCTACTACGACTTCGACGTGGCCGACCCGTTCACGCCCGAAGATCTGGACAAGCTGGAAAAGCGGATGCGCCAGATCGTCAAAGAAGGGCAGCTGTTCGACCGGCGCGTCTACGAGTCGAAGGATCAGGCCCGCGGCGAGTTGGCCGGCGAGCCCTACAAACTCGAGCTCGTCGACGACAAATCGGGCGATCCCGACGTCATGGAGGTCGGCGGCGACGAGCTGACCGCCTACGATAACCTGAATCCCCGTACCCGCGAACGGGTTTGGGGCGACCTGTGCCGCGGTCCGCACATCCCCACCACCAAACACATCCCTGCCTTCAAGCTCACTCGCAGCTCGGCCGCCTACTGGCGGGGCGACCAGAGCAACGCCAGCCTGCAGCGCATCTACGGAACCGCGTGGGAGTCGCAGGAGGCGTTGGACCGCCACCTGGAGTTGCTCGAAGAAGCTCAGCGTCGCGACCACCGCAAGCTCGGCGTCGAGCTGGATCTGTTCAGCTTTCCCGACGAAATCGGTTCGGGCCTAGCGGTTTTTCATCCCAAGGGTGGTGTTGTGCGCACCGAGCTGGAGGACTATTCACGGCGCAAGCACGCCGAGGCCGGATACCAGTTCGTCAACACCCCGCACATCACCAAGGAGCAGCTCTACATCACCTCGGGCCACCTCGAGTGGTACGCCGAGGGCATGTTCCCGCCGATGCACATCGACGCGGAGTTCAACGAGGACGGCACCGTCCGCAAGCCGGGGCAGGACTACTACCTCAAGCCGATGAACTGCCCGATGCATCACCTGATCTACCGGTCGCGCGGTCGGTCCTACCGCGAACTTCCGTTGCGGCTGTTCGAGTTCGGCACCGTCTACCGCTACGAAAAGTCCGGCGTCGTTCATGGCCTGACCCGAGTGCGCGGCATGACGCAGGACGACGCGCACATCTACTGCACGCGCGAGCAGATGCGCGACGAACTGGCGTCGCTGTTGCGCTTCGTGCTGGATCTGCTGGCCGACTACGGCCTCAACGACTTCTACCTCGAGCTGTCCACCAAGGACCCGCAGAAGTACGTCGGCGCCGACGAGGTGTGGGACGACGCGACCGCGATTCTGAGTGAGGTCGCCGAAGGCTCGGGCCTGCATCTGGTTCCCGACCCGGGCGGCGCGGCGTTCTACGGCCCGAAAATCTCGGTGCAGGTCAAGGATGCACTGGGTCGCAGCTGGCAGATGTCAACCATTCAGCTCGACTTCAATATGCCGGACCGGTTCGACCTGGAGTACACGGCCGCCGACGGTTCGCGGCAGCGTCCGGTGCTGATCCACCGCGCGCTGTTCGGTTCGATCGAACGCTTTTTCGGCATCCTCACCGAGCACTACGCGGGCGCGTTCCCGGCCTGGTTGGCTCCGGTTCAGGTGGTCGGCATTCCGGTTGCCGACGGCCATGTGTCGTATCTGGAAGACGTTGCCGCTCAATTGAAGTCACACGGCATCCGGGTTGAGGTGGACGCCAGCGATGACCGGATGGCCAAGAAGATCGTCAACCACACCAACCAGCGAGTGCCGTTCATGCTGCTGGCCGGCGACCGCGACGTCGAGGCCGGCGCGGTCAGTTTCCGGTTCGGTGATCGCACGCAGATCAACGGAGTTCCTCGCGACGAGGCGGTAACCGTCATCAAGCAGTGGATCGCCGATCGTGAAAATGACGTTCCCACCGCCGATTTGGTCAAGGTGAGCACTCGTGGCTAAGGACGACTCGATCGTCGACAGGGGCGTCGGCGAATCCGACCATCTGCAGCGGTTGTGGACGCCCTACCGAATGAGTTACCTGGCCGAGGGGCCGCTGAAGCAGGACAAGGACAACCAGGCCCAGCCTTTCACCGATATCCCGCAGCTGTCCGACGAAGACGGTCTGGTGGTGGCCCGCGGCGAACTGGTCTACGCCGTGCTCAACCTCTACCCGTACAACCCGGGGCATTTGATGGTGGTGCCATACCGCCGGCTTTCTGAGCTCGAGGATCTGACCGAGTCGGAAAGCAGCGAGCTGATGGCGTTCATTCAGAAGGCGATTCGCGTGATCAAGAACGTGTCGCGCCCACACGGTTTCAATGTCGGGGTCAACCTGGGCCAGTCGGCGGGCGGCTCGCTGGCCGAGCACCTGCACGTGCACGTGGTGCCGCGATGGGGTGGCGACGCCAACTTCATCACGATCATCGGCGATTCCAAGGTGATCCCGCAGTTGCTGCGCGACACCCGCAGTCTGCTGGCCACCGAGTGGGACAGGCAATCGTGAGCAGGCAGTCGTGAGCAAGCTGTTGTCCCGCGAGGGAGTGGCCCGAGTCACCAACCCGGTGGCACGGGCGTTTCTGCGTGCCGGCTTCACCGCCGACGGGGTCACCATCATCGCCGCCGCCGCCGCGGTGCTGGCGGCCTTGACGCTGTTTCCCACCGGCAAGCTGTTCGTTGGCGCCGTGGTGATCACATTCTTCGTCCTGTTCGACCTGGTCGACGGGGCGATGGCGCGAGAAAGCGGCGGCGGCACCAGGTTTGGTGCCGTGCTGGATGCCACCTGCGACCGGATCAGCGACGGCGCGGTGTTCTGCGGGCTGGCGTGGTGGGCGGCCTTCGGTCTGGGCAGCCGGCCGCTGGTGGTGGCGACGTTGATCTGTCTGGTCACCTCGCAGGTGATCTCCTACACGAAGGCCCGCGCCGAAGCCAGTGGGCTGCGCGGTGACGGCGGCTTCATCGAGCGGCCGGAACGGCTGATCATCGTGCTCGTCGGGGCGGGGCTGTCGGATCTTCCGATATTCCCGTTGCCGTGGGCGCTGCCGGTGGCAATGTGGTTGCTGGCCGCGGCCAGCATGATCACCTGTGCTCAGCGGTTGCACACCGTGCGGCACTCGACCGGCGCGGGTGATCCTCTGCCGCCGCCGGGGAAGCCAGGACACATCGATCCAGGGATGGGCGCGCCGTGATCGTTCCGGCTGGCCTGAAACTGCCTGGTATCAGCGGTCTTCCGCTGGGCAGTCGACTGACCGACTGGGGTTATGCGGCCGGCTGGCTGACGGTGCGTGCCATGCCGGAATTCGCCGCACGCAACGCATTCGACGCCGGAGCGCTGTACGCGTCGCGCAATGGAGGACCGGATCAGCTACGGAAGAACCTCGCGCGCGTCGTCGGGGTTGCGCCGAACGACGTGCCCGACAGCCTGATGCGGGAGTCGCTGGCCTCCTATGCTCGCTACTGGCGCGAGGCGTTCCGGTTGCCGACGATGGATCACCACAAGCTCGGTCAGCGGCTCGCCGAAACTGTCACCGGCCAAGAGCATCTGGATGCGGCGCTGGCCAACGGGCGCGGTGCCGTGGCGGCGTTGCCGCACAGCGGGAACTGGGATATGGCCGGGGTGTGGATGACGCAGACCTACGGCAAATTCACCACCGTCGCCGAACGGCTCAAGCCCGAATCGCTCTACCGGCGGTTCATCGACTACCGGGAGAGCTTGGGCTTCGAGGTGATCCCGCTGTCCGGCGGTGAGCAGCCACCTTTCCCGTTGCTCAGCGAACGGCTGCAGGACAACAAATTTGTGTGTCTGATGGCCGAGCGGGATCTCAGTCGCACCGGCGTCCAGGTCGATTTTTTCGGCGAACCGACCAGGATGCCGGCCGGCTCGGCGAAGCTGGCGATCACAACGGGAGCGGCGCTGCTGCCCGTGCATTGCTGGTACGACGGCGACGACTGCCGAGTCACGTTCTTCCCGCCGTTGGACTGCACCAGTGGCGACATCGGCGTCGTTACGCAAGCGCTGGCCGACGTTTTCGCGCGCAACATCGCCGAGCATCCCGCCGACTGGCACATGCTCCAGCCCCAATGGCTGGCGGACCTGTCCGACGAGCGACGGGCCAGATTGGGGATTCGGCGGGCAGGAGCGCAGCGACCCGGGGATCAAGGGCAAGTCTGATGCGGATCGGGATGGTGTGTCCGTACTCGTTCGACGTGCCGGGCGGCGTGCAGTCGCACGTGCTGCAGCTTGCCGAGGTAATGCGGGCTCGCGGTCAGGACGTCAGCGTGCTGGCGCCGGCGTCGCCGGATGCCGTCTTGCCCGAATACGTGGTGTCGGCCGGCCGGGCCGTGCCGATTCCCTACAACGGCTCGGTAGCCCGTATCCAGGTCAGCCCGACTGTGCACGGCAAGGTCCGGCGCTGGCTGACCGAGGGCGACTTCGACGTGCTACACCTGCATGAACCCAATGCGCCCAGCTTGTCGATGTGGGCGCTACGGATCGCCGAGGGGCCCATCGTGGCCACCTTTCACACCTCCACCACCAAATCGCTGACACTGTCGGTAGTTCAGGGCCTGCTGCGGCCCATGCAGGAGAAGATCGTCGGCCGTATCGCGGTGTCCGACTTGGCCCGACGCTGGCAGATGGAGGCGCTGGGATCGGACGCGGTCGAGATTCCCAATGGCGTCGACGTCGCCGCGATCGCCTCGGCGCCCTTGCTCGAGGGGTATCCGCGGCCCGCTAAGACGGTGTTGTTCCTGGGCCGCTACGACGAGCCACGCAAGGGGATGGCCGTGCTGATCGATGCGCTGCCCAGCCTGGTCGAGCGCTTTCCGGGGCTGCAGGTGCTGATCGTCGGCCGCGGCGACGAAGACGAACTGCGGGCCAAGGTCGGCGGATTAGCCGGTCACTTGCGTTTCCTCGGCCTTGTCGACGACGCTGCCAAGGCGTCGGCGCTGCGCAGCGCCGACGCCTACTGCGCACCGCATCTCGGCGGGGAAAGCTTCGGCATCGTGCTGGTCGAGGCGATGGCCGCCGGTACTCCGGTGGTAGCCAGCAACCTGCACGCTTTCCGGCGCGTGCTGCGCGACGGACAGGCCGGGCGGCTGGTGGCGGTGGATGACAGCGCTGCGCTGGCCGAGGGCCTGATCGCGGTGCTGGAGAACGACCCGCTCGCCAAGCGCTACGCCGCGGCCGGCGAAGAAGCGGTGCGCCGCTACGACTGGCCGGTGGTGGCCAATCAGATCATGCGGGTCTACGAGACGGTCGCCGTCACCGGGAACAAAGTGCAGGTGGCGAGCTGATGTCGTGGACGCTTTCGCTTGTCGTCGCGTTGGTCCTCCTGCTGCTGGTGCTGCTCGGATTCGGCGTCTGGGGGTTTCGCAGCGCCAATCGGCTGGACCGCCTGCATGTCCGCTACGACTTGTCCTGGCAGGCCCTCGATGCCGCGCTGGCCCGCCGGGCCGTGGTGGCTCGCGCAGTCGCGGCCGACGCGTTCGGTGCTGCGGCTAATGCTGAGGCCCGGCAGTTAGTCGCGCGGGCCGACGCGGCGGAAGCCGCCCCACGGCGATCCCGTGAAGCGTGTGAGAACAAGTTGTCGGCCGCGCTGGCGTTGGTTGATCCGGCTGCGGTGCCCGCGGGCCTGATCGCGGAGCTGGCCGACGCCGAAGCCCGGATGGTGCTGGCCCGCCAATTCCACAACGACGCGGTCCGCGACACGCTCGCCTTGCGCGAGAGGCGTCTGGTCCGGTTGTTCCGGTTGGCTGGAACAGCGGCGCTGCCAAGCTATTTCGAGATTGCCGTACGCGCGCAGGCGCTACGCCACGCCGATCACCCCGCGGCCGGCCGGCGCACGTCGGCGCGGGTGGTGTTGCTCGACGAGACCGGCGCGGTGTTGCTGCTGTGCGGATCGGACCCCGCAGCGTCCGAGCGGGCCGGCGGCGCGCCGCGATGGTGGTTCACCGTGGGCGGTCAGGTCGGCGACGGGGAGTCCTTGGCGCAGGCCGCGTCTCGTGAATTGGCCGAGGAGACGGGTTTGCGAGTCGATCCCACCGACATGGTCGGACCGATGTGGCGGCGCGACGCGGTGTTCGACTTCAACGGTGCGGCGATCGACAGCGAGGAATTCTTCTTCGTCTACCGCACCGACCGCTTCGAGCCATCCACCGTGGGACGCACCGAGCTGGAGACCCGCTACATCCACGGGCACCGTTGGTGTGACGCTGCCGACATCGCCGGGCTGGCCGAGGCCGGCGAGACGGTGTATCCGCTGCAGCTTTCTGAGCTGCTCACCGAGGCAGTTGCCTTGGCCGGCTCGCCAAATGCGCCCCGCCAGCTGCAGTCCATTCGCTGAGCCGCTTTTGCTGTATCAACGTGTGGTCGACGTCACACCGCTGACTCATTGTATTGATTAGACCTGTCTGTCTACTCTGGGCACTAGACAGACAGGTCTAATCAACTCGCTAGGAGGGTCGCCATGACCGAGACAACCACCCACGACCAGGAACGTGCCGCGCTGGTGACGGGAGCCACGTCGGGCATCGGCCAAGCGGTCGCGTTCGCGCTCGCCGACCAGGGTTTCGAGGTGATCGTGCACGGCCGCGACATCGTCCGCGGCGCCGAGACCGTCAAGGCCATCGAGGCTCGCGGTGGACGGGCCCGCTTCGTCGCCGTCGATCTGTCCGAATCGGGCGCCGCCGCCGCTCTGGCCGCCGCGGTGGGCCCGGTCGACGTGTTGATCAACAACGCCGGCTTCTCCTGGTTCGGACCGACCGACCAGCTCGATGAGGCCACCTTCGACGGGCTGTTCGCCGCCAACGTCCGCAGCGCCTATCAGTTGGTTGCGGCCCTGGCGCCCGGCATGGCCGAGCGGGGTCACGGCAGCATCGTCAGCGTCGACAGCATGGCCGGCCACGTCGGGCTGTCGGGAGCTGCGGCCTACGGCGCCACGAAGGCGGCGCTGACGGCGATGAGCCGGGCGTGGGCCGCCGAGTACAGCCCCGCGGGTGTGCGGGTGAACACCGTCGCGCCGGGGCCGGCCTACACCGGAGGCGCCGACGAGGAGCTGATCACCGGATTGGGCGCCACCACCTTGCTCGGCCGCGCCGCCCAGCCGGCGGAAATCGCCGAGGTGATCGCGTTCCTGGCGTCCGACAAGGCAAGCTACATCACCGGCGCGGTGATCCCCGTCGACGGCGGACGCACCGCGATCTGAGCGTTCGAATCTAGAAAGGACTGACCATGACTGACACCTACGTACCCAGCCCGAGCGAGCGGGTCGCCGAACAGGTGGCGCGCTACGAGGCGAGCGATGGCACCGACGGCGGCACTCTCGAAGACCGACCGGTGGTCATCTTGACGACCACCGGCGCCCGCTCCGGCGCGGTCCGCAAGAACCCGGTGATGCGTATTCCCTACGGCGACAACTACATTGCGGTGGCATCCGCCGCCGGCGCAACCACCGACCCGGCCTGGTATCGCAACCTGACCGCACATCCTGATCTGTGGGTGCAGGACGGGGCGGTGAAAAGCCGATTCCGGGCCCGTGAGGTGTTCGGCGAGGAGAAGACCCAGGCGTGGGCCGTTGCCGAACAGTTCTGGCCACACTTCCCCGAATACCGCGCGAAGGCCGGGGCCCGCGAGATTCCGGTCCTAATCCTGGAGCGCATCGAAGACGGGCAGTGATGAAAACCGACACCAAGCAATCCGCTCGTCAGCGGCTGCTAGCGGCGGCCGACGAACTCTTCTATGCCGAGGGGGTGCAAACCGTCGGCATCGACCGGGTGATCGAGCACGCGGGGGTGGCCAAGGCCTCGCTGTACAACACCTTCGGCAGCAAGGAGAACCTGGTCCAGGCCTACCTGGAGAGGCGCCACGAGGCGACCCTGGAAAGGCTGCGGGGCAGCGTTGCACGCCACAACGATCCCAGGCAGCGGCTGCTAGCGGTGTTCGACGCTCAAGCCGAGATGTTCGCCGAACCGGCTTTTCACGGGTGCGCTTTCATCACGGCCAGCGCCGAAGCGCCTGACGGCGGCTTGATCGAACATGCTTCCGACGACTACCGCGCCGACGTCCGCAACTTGCTTACCGGGCTCGCTGAAGAGGCTGGAGCCAGCGACCCGGCCGCCTTGGGTCGGCAGCTGCAATTGTTGTACGACGGCGGCGGACTAGCCGCTCAGATGGATCGCGATCCGGATGTCGCAGCCGCAGCAAAAGCCGCCGCGACGCTGCTTCTCGACGCCGCCATCCGCTGACGGTCCCGATCGACTGCCGGAGAGAAATTGGCTGGTGGTCGACCACTAGACTGGTAGCGATATTCGGGTAAAGGACACCGACGATAGAGGTAGCAGTGGATAGCGCGGCGCACAACGGCAACGGGCGGACAGGAACCGCGCGGGTCAAGCGCGGCATGGCCGAGATGCTCAAGGGCGGCGTGATCATGGACGTCGTCACCCCGGAGCAAGCACGCATCGCCGAGGGCGCCGGTGCCGTCGCGGTCATGGCGCTGGAGCGGGTGCCCGCCGACATCCGCGCTCAGGGCGGGGTGTCGCGGATGAGCGACCCCGACATGATCGAGGGCATCATCTCCGCGGTCACCATCCCGGTGATGGCCAAGGCCCGGATCGGCCACTTCGTCGAAGCGCAGATTTTGCAGAGCCTCGGCGTCGACTACGTCGACGAATCAGAGGTGCTGACGCCGGCCGATTACACCCACCACATCGACAAGTGGAAATTCACGGTCCCGTTCGTCTGCGGTGCGACCAATCTCGGTGAGGCCCTGCGACGCATCAACGAGGGCGCGGCGATGATCCGCTCGAAAGGCGAGGCCGGCACCGGCGACGTCTCCAACGCAACCACGCACATGCGCGCCATCGGGGGAGAGATCCGGCGACTGGGATCGCTGTCCGAGGACGAATTGTACGTGGCGGCAAAGGAATTGGCCGCGCCGTACGAGCTGGTCGTCGAGGTCGCGCGAGCCGGTAAGTTGCCGGTGACCTTGTTCACCGCCGGTGGTATCGCCACGCCGGCCGACGCCGCGATGATGATGCAGCTCGGCGCCGAGGGTGTGTTCGTCGGCTCAGGCATCTTCAAGTCCGGGGACCCGGCGCAGCGCGCCGCGGCGATCGTAAAAGCCACCACCTTCTACGACGACCCCGATGTGCTGGCCAAGGTGTCCCGCGGCCTGGGTGAGGCAATGGTGGGCATCAACGTCGAACAGGTTCCGGAGCCGCATCGCCTCGCGCAGCGCGGTTGGTGACAACGGCGATGAGCGCTTGCGCGAAGAGCACACGGTCCTAGCGTGTCGATCGAAAAGATCCTTGATCTCGAGCAACTCGAGGTCGACATCTATCGAGGCAGTGTGTTCAGCCCCGAACAGGGCAACTTTCAGCGCACGTTCGGTGGGCAGGTGGCCGGCCAGTCGCTGGTGTCCGCGGTACGCACGGTCGATCCGCATTTCCTGGTGCACTCGTTGCACGGGTATTTCATCCGGCCCGGAGACTCGTCGGCGCCAACAATTTTCATCGTCGAGCGGCTGCGCGATGGTGGGTCGTTCTGCACCCGGCGGGTTAACGCCATTCAGCACGGCCAGACGATCTTCTCGATGTCGGCGTCCTTTCAGACCGATCAGGAGGGCATCCACCACCAGGACGTGATGCCCTCAGCGCCACCACCGGACGACCTGCCGGGACTCAAGTCGATGAAGGTGTTCGACGACGCGGGATTCAAGCAGTTCCAGGAGTGGGACATCCGCATCGTGCCGCGCGATCAAGTGCACCGCTTGCCGGCCAAGGCGGCCCAGCAGCAGGTGTGGTTCCGCCACCGCGACCCGCTGCCCGACGACCCGGTGCTGCACATCTGCGCGCTGGCGTACATGAGCGATCTCACCCTGCTGGGCTCAGCGCAGGTCACCCATCTCGACGAGCGCGAGCACCTCCAGGTGGCCTCGCTGGACCATGCGATGTGGTTCATGCGGGTGTTCCGCGCCGACGAGTGGCTGCTCTACGACCAGTCCTCGCCGTCGGCTTGCGGCGGCCGGTCGCTGTGCCAGGGCAAGATCTTCAATCAGTACGGCGAGATGGTCGCTGCCGTCATGCAGGAGGGCCTAACTCGCTTCCCGAGCGACCTCCCGCCGTCCGGCCAGTGAGTGGCCCGCGCATCGGCGTTTTAGCGCTGCAGGGCGATGTCCGGGAGCACCTGGCGGCGTTGCGTGA
>Ga0302177_10001092_pt1 | contig 19623 bp, 16 predicted proteins | sample I_Palsa_E1_2_FD_198780 | JGI IMG/M metagenome (GOLD analysis project Ga0302177, IMG submission 198780) | Peat permafrost microbial communities from Stordalen Mire near Abisko, Sweden - I_Palsa_E1_2 | ecosystem: Environmental > Terrestrial > Soil > Palsa > Peat permafrost | place: Sweden... | reverse complement strand
GGCCGCGGCGCGGATGGCGGGCGCGGGCAGCCGGACCTGAGCCCGCGAGGAGGCGATGCTGAACCGCCCGAGCAGCTTGTCCCCGGTGCCTCCGGCGATCGCCGCCACCGCCGCCGCTCCCGCCCCCGTAATCAGGAAGCGGCGGCGATCCGGCGTCCCCGCGCCCAGCCGCGGTCCTGGCACCCCAGTCGCCGGGGACAGCGCCGCCGGGGGAGCCGGGGACAGCGCCGCCGGGGGAGCCGGGGACAGCGCCGCCGGGGGATAGGCCTCCCAGACGGCCCGGGTCAGCACGACCATCGCCACGGCCCCCACGGCCACGCCGGCCAGCGTGGGTATCACGTCGACGGCGGTGGCGGTGGGCAGGTGGATGGCCGCGGACACGCCGATGACGGCGAACACCGCCAGCCCGGCCAGCCCGTAAGCGATCCGGCGGACCGCCGCGATGCCGATCACCGCGGCGAACCCGATGAGCATCACCACGATGCCGGCGAGCAGTGCTTCCTTGTCGTGCGACCCGAAGTGGGTGATCGCGAATTCCTTGACTGGGATGGGCGTCAGGTTGATCGCCGTTTCCCCCACCGCGATGACCGGGGCGCTGCTCGCACTGATCAGCGCGGCCGCTAGCTCGGCCACGCCGAGCGCCACGGCGGCGGTCAGCAGGCCGGCCAGCGCGCCCGCCAGTAGTCGGCGCACTGTGGCTTGTCCCGGTGTTTTGATCACGGCCACATTCGGAACTGCCGGCGGGGCGGATTGGCGTCATCTCGATCCGTGCCGCTCCCAGCTCCTCCATCAGCTGGTCTGCACTGATATTTGTGCAGGTCGTCGTGATTTAAAGCAATCCGCTAGCGGGTTCGCCCCGAATGCATCACATGAACAGGCCAGAGATACGGGCGGCACGGCCAGATCCCGGTCCCGCTGAGGGGGAGGCCCAGGATCTGGCTTTTCTCCTGGCCCAGGTGGCCCGCGGCGACCACCAGGCCTTCGAGGCGGTCTACGGTCAGCTGGCCGGGCCGGTATACGGCGTGGTCAGGCAGGTGCTGCGCGATCCGGCCCAGTCCGAGGAAGTCGCCCAGGAGGTGCTGCTCGAGGTCTGGCGGTCCGCGTCCCGGTTCGACCCGGCCCGGGGCAGCGGGGTCGCCTGGGTGCTGACCATGGCCCACCGGCGCGCCGTGGACCGGGTCCGGTCGGAGAACGCCGGTTCGCGCCGGGAACAGAAGGTGGCCTCGGAAACCGCGACCGAATACGACGACGTGGCCGACACCGTGGAGACGTCACTGGAGGGCCAGCGGGCGCGCCGCTGCCTGGACAGCCTCACCGACCTGCAAGGCGAGTCGATCAAGCTCGCTTACTATGGCGGCTATTCTTATCCAGAGGTCGCCCAGCTGCTCGGAGTCGCGCTCGGCACGGTGAAGACCCGGATCCGCGACGGGCTGATCAGGATGCGCGACTGCATGGGGGTGATGGCGTGAAAGCGCTGCCCGACAACATGCACGTGCTCACGGGCAGCTACGCCCTTGATGCCCTAGACGCCCAGGAGCGCGCCGAGTTCGAGCGTCATCTGCAGCACTGCCCGTCCTGCCAGGCGGAGGTCCGCGGGCTCCGCGAGACCGCGGCCCGGCTCGCGATAGCCAGGGCGGCCCAGCCGCCGGCTCAGCTGGAGCAGCGGGTGCTGGCCGCGACCTACCGCACCAGGCAGCTCCCGCCGCAGGCCGGCGGTCGGCTCCGCTGGGATCTCCGCCAGACGCGACTGGCGCGGCTGTTCGCCGGCTGGCTTGCGGCCGACCAGTCTGATTCATCTCAACCTCACCGCTCCGTCCGCCGCTCTGACCGGGGCCGGGGGACGGGCTGGAGTAAGAGCTGGCTGCGGTCACCGCGGCTGGTCGGCGCGGTGGCCGCCGCCAGCGTGGCCGTCGCCGTCGGCCTGGGCATCACCCAGGTGTCGACCCAGCACCAGCTCGATTCGGCCCACGCGACGAGCGCCGCGATCGCCAAGGTGCTCGACGCGCCGGACGCCCGCATCGAGGCCGCGCCCGCGACCGCGGGCGGAGCCGTCACCGTGGTGGTCTCCGATCTGCAGCGGGAAGCCGTCGTGACCACGAGCGGGATGCCGCCCCTGTCCGCCAGCCGGATCTACCAGGTATGGGTGATGAGTTCGTCCGGCGCCCGTTCGGTGGGCTTGCTCTCAAGCACGGACCATGTCGGCCAGCTGCTGGCCTCAGGCGTGCGACCGGGAGACCAGATCGGCATCACCGTCGAGCCCTCCGGCGGAACCTCACACCCGACCACCACCCCCGTCGCGACCGTCCCCCTGACCACCTGACCCGAATTGGCCTGCGCCCATCCTTACTTGAAGCGGATGAGCTCGATCGAGATGAGGTAGATCCAGACGATGACGGAGAGCGTGAAGAATCTCTCGATGAGTCCGAAGATGGGCTTCAGCCGGGGACCGACGAGCCCCAGCGCACAGGCGACCGCACCAGCGAGCACCACCCAGCCCAACGTCACCAGGAGGCCCTTTGCGCTGTGCCATGCGGGGTAGTGGCTGAAAAGCCCGCCCAGACCTGTGGCTGCCGCGGCCACCGCCCCGAACGCGACGACCGCGAGAAGCATGTGGATCGTGCCCTTGACCGTCTGGAAACGGCTGCCCGATTGATCGGTGGGGAACGCGGGCATCAACAAGCGCGCCGCCGCGTTTGCCAGCAGCAGCACGACGACCAGGGCCGGCACATACGGATGCAATCCGGTCAGTGCGACGGCGACGCAGATGCAGGCCAACGCTCCGGCAGCGAGTTGCGCCCAGAAATAGCGGCGGTAGTCCCCTACGCCATAGTCGCTAATGGCGTCGCGAACCGGGTCATACTTGGTCGGGAGCACGTGCAACGTGACCAGGATGCCCAGTTGCGCCGAGGCAGCGATCAGCGCGAGCACACTGAAGGCGCTAACCACCTTCAGGCCGCGACCCTGTTACCTTAGCCAGTTTGGCGGCCCGCCGCCGCTTAATCCACATCCAGATGAACATGGCATCCTCCGGTCCGGTAGAAGCACTTGCTTCGTAGCCGGGGTCCGGGGCGACGCCCCCAGAGAGTGCCAGCATCGCCAGCACCGTCCAGCACGGGCCGGGGACGACTCAATCCGTGTCTACTCGTGACGATACACCCCTCTGGGCGAGATCGATGCCTGCGCGATCGCCACCCCCGCTGGTGGACCTACACCGCCGAGGTTGTCCGCAGGCTCCGTGCGACAGCCCGGCAGACCGACCACGTCGCTGGGCAGTTAGCGTGACCCCGGGGGCCGCGACGCTGTCCGCGGGAGCGCACGCGGGCAGCGTTCATCTGCTTCTGAGGTTCCCGCATGCCCCAGGGGTAATACCCGTCCCGGCTATCACGTTTCCTATTGTTCATCGGCAGTTTTCCGCGGATGTTTCCGGCTTGGCGGAGGCCTTTGTGCACTGGGATGCACAGAAGTTTCCGCGAAGCCAATTTCATCCACGGTAAACGGAGGCACTCTGTGGCTTTTGTCGCTTACCTCCGCATATGGCGGGCAGGCGCCCGGCTGTGCTGGCCGCAAAGCGCCCGGCTGTGCCGCAAAGCGCCCGGCCGTGCTGGCCGCTAAGCTAAGCCGGCGGCAGCTCCGCCCTCGACGATCGCCTTCATCTTCTCCAGGGTGACGCGCATGCCGGTCAGGTTGGTGCGCAGCCGCGCCCGCCCGGCCACGCTCCAGTAGAGGCGCATCGGCAGCGTGCCGGGCAGCTCGAAGGACTCCGTCACGTCGGTCCCGTCTTCCCGGGGCTCGAGCCGGTACCGCCAGGTGTTGACGATCACCTCGCCCGGCCCGCTGACCGCGAAGGCGAACTCCCGGCCCGGCTCGCTCGCGATCACCGTGCAGGTCGTCCAGTAGATCGGCCCCCGGCCGTTGCGCCGGACGTGACCGCGGAAGCGCGCCCCGGCCCGCGGCCCGGTCGCGCCGTCCAGCCACCGCGCCTCGAAGGTCTCGGGGCTGAACTCCCCGATGCGGGTCACGTCGCTGACCAGATCCCAGACCTCGGCAGGCGGAGCGGCGAAATGGACGGTCACAGAACCTTGCATCACCCGAGGATAGAAGTCTTTTTTACCGAACGGGAGCTGGCTCGTCTCCCCGCTAAGCTCTTACCTCATGAGCGCGTCCGTGCCCTCCAGGCTGGTCGCCCTCAGCGATCTGCATGTCGCCCACCCGGAGAACCGCAAGATCATCTCCGGACTCCACCCGGAGTCGGCGGACGACTGGCTGCTGCTGGCCGGGGACGTCGGGGATCGGTCCGGGGACATCGAGTGGGTGCTCAGTACCCTCAGCGAGCGGTTCGCCACGGTCGTGTGGACGCCGGGCAACCATGAATTGTGGACGCGCCGCGCCGATCCGGTCCAGCTGCGCGGCGAGGAACGGTACCTGTTCCTGGTGGAGATGTGCCGCCGCCTGGGCGTCATCACGCCGGAGGATCCGTACCCGGTCTGGGCCGGACCGGGCGGCCCGGTCACGATCGCGCCCGTGTTCCTGCTGTACGACTACAGCTTCCGGCCGGACGGCGCGCTGACCAAGGAACAGGGCCTGGCGATCGCCTATCAGACCGGTATCGTCTGCAGCGATGAGTCACTGCTGCATCCTGATCCCTACCCGAGCCGGGAGGCCTGGTGCTGGGCCCGGGTGGCGGCGACCGAGGGCCGGCTCGCCGCCCGGGACCCGGCGCTCCCGGTCGTGTTCGTTTCGCATTATCCGCTGGTCCGGGAGCCCACCCGGGTGCTGCGGTACCCGCAGTTCGCCCAGTGGTGCGGCACGACCCGCACGCACGACTGGCATGTCCGCTTCAACGCCGCCGCGGTGGTCTACGGTCACCTGCACATTCCGAGGGTGACCTGGTACGACGGGGTCCGGTTCGAAGAGGTATCGATCGGCTACCCGCGGGAATGGAAGCGGCGCGCCCGGCCCCCCGGCGTCCCCCGGCAGATCCTGCCCGCCGACCCCGATGTCAGCCGAACGTGAAATCGTAGGCCTGGACGCCCGGTGAGGCATGCAGCAGGAGCGTTCCGCTCGTGGCCGAGCCGGCCTGGTAGAGGGTGTAGAGCCGGGGAACCCCGCCGACATCGATGGTCTGCGTATGGTGGCCGTCGACGGACACGTCGAGCGTCCCGGTGCCGCCGAGCACCAGGTAGACGTCCTGGGCGAGGAAGCCAAGCTCCAGTTCGGCGCCGTGGCCGGCGGTGGCTTCCTGCGCATGGTCGGTCCAGGTCCCGGCCAGCCCCAGCGCGCCGAGCGGAAGCGACGTGGGGAAGCGGTAGACGGCGGGCGTGTCGCGGGCCACCTCCGGCGGGTCGAGGTACTGGAGCTCGTCGTAGCCGATGTAGGTTTCCGGGCTCAGCTCGCCGGTCGGGGTCTTGTCAGGTACGCCGGCCGGGCCTGGCACGGACAGGTGCGGACGGGCCGCCTGAAGGAGCTGGCGGATCAGGTCCCCCATGGTCGAGTAGCCGCCCTCGCCGAAGTGCACAGAGCGGACGTTGCCCTGCGCGTCGATCAGGTAGTCGGCGGGCCAGTACTGGTTGCTGTAGGCGTCCCACGTGGCGTAGTTATCGTCGATGGCGACCGGGTACCGCACCCCGAGCGCCGCGGCCTGGGCCCGCACGTTGGAGACGACGTGCTCGAAGGCGAACTCAGGGGTGTGCACGCCCACGACGACGAGGCCGTCCTTGGCGTATTCGGAGTACCAGGCTTCGACGTGGGGCAGCGACCGCTGGCAGTTGATGCACGAGTAGGTCCAGAAGTCGACGAGGACCACCTTGCCGCGCAGCGCGCGGAGCGACAGCGGCTGGCCGCCTGGAGTGTTCAGCCAGGCGGTGATCCCGGTGAAGTTCGGGGCGGGACCGCAGTTCACCAGCGTGGTGGCGGTCGAGTTGCAGCTGGACAGTGAGGTCTGCGGAGTGCCGGTGAGCGCGTTGAGCTGCTTGCGGACCTTGGCCGAGCCCTGGAGTGCGGTGCTGTAGCCGGGGATGTCGCGCTGGAGCCCGGCGAGGACGTCAGACGCGATGAGCACGGCGAAGACGATGAGCACGGCCCCGCCGACGCGGCGGATCTGCGGTGCTCGCCGTCGGATGGCGCCGATCCGGCTGGTGAGCTGGCCTCCCGCGGCGGCGACCGCGAGGAGCGGCACCGCTGTCCCGACCGCGAACGCGGCGGTGAGAATGACCGCCGTCAGCCCTACCCGGTGCGTCGCGCCGACCACTGCGATGGCCGCAAGCACCGGCCCGGCACAGGGGACGTACAAGACGCCGACCGCCAGGCCGAGCACGAAACCTCCGGCCCGGGCGCTCGGCTGGCGGGTGCCCACCCGCGCGAACGGGCGCTCGATCAGCGTTCCCAGCGGCGGGATGAGGTAGCCGAGCCCGACCACGATCAGCAGCGCGATGCCCGCGTCGCGCAGCGCGTCTTGCGGCAGGTGCAGGAGCGAGAGGATCTCGGACCCGGCCAGCACGATGATGCTGAAGCTCAGGACCAGGCCGCCGATCACCGCCAGCGACCGCGCCAGGCTCGCCCGCGGCATCCTCGCCGACGTCTCGGCGCTCCCCGGCGCGATGGCCCCGGCAGTCCCGCTAGCCCCGGCAGTCCCGGTAGCCCCGGCGACCAGCACGACCGGCAGCACCGGGAGGATGCACGGTGAGATGCCGGCCAGGAAGCCGGCCACGATGCCGACTACGACGAGCTCGACCACACTGACGCCTCTCCGCCTCTGCCCATCCGCCAGATCCAGCTTTCCACTTGTTATTCGTAGCCGACATGGGTTGCGTATTGGTCTGCCCGCCTGCCGGGCCAGCGCCGGCACCGGATGGTTCTGGCCCGGTCTGCGAGTAGGGGATAATCCTCCGGGTGGGCGAACAGATCCCTGAACAGGGCTACGCGGTACGTCAGGCCGCGCTCGCGGCGGGGTGGTCGCACCGGCACCGTGACGTGTCCGGTGGCTGGCTGCGGCCGACCGTGTTCGGCGCGGTGGACGGGCTGGTCACCAACACCTCGCTGATCGCCGGGCTGGGCGGGGGCGGGGTGTCGGCGCACGTCATCATCCTGACCGGCGTGGCCGCGCTGGTGGCCGGGGCGTGCTCGATGGGCACCGGGGAGTACGTGTCGGTGACCAACCAGAATGAGCTGGTCCACGCCGAGGTAGCGACCGAACGCACTATGCACGCCCGCTTTCCGGACGCTGAGCAGGCCGAGCTCGCGGACACCTTCGTCGGCTACGGAGCCGACGCCCAGACCGCGGCCCGGATGGCCGCAGCGGTATCGGCGGACCCGGATACCGCGCTGCGCGTCCATACCCGCGAGGAACTCGGCGTCGATCCGTTCGAGCTGCCCTCCCCGATCTTCGCCGGCATCTCCTCTCTGATCGCTTTTTCCGCCGGCGCCCTGATCCCGCTGCTGCCGTACCTGGTGGGGCTGTCCGTCCTGGGCGCTTCCCTAGGCGTCGCCGCGGTGGCGCTGCTGACCGGCGGCATGGTGGTCGGCCGGCTCACCGGCCGCCCGGTCGTGCGCTCGGGCCTGCGGCAGCTCCTCCTGGGTGGAGTCGCCGTCGCGGTGACGTTCGCGGTGGGCAGCCTGATCGGCGGCGGGCACGTATCCTGACACGCGGCCGCGGGCACGTGTCCTGACGCGCGCCCCCGGGCACGTGTCCTGACGGGCGCCGTGAAGAACTGAAGACCAGCGGCAACCGCTAATAGCCCCCGCCCCTCGCGGGCGGGCGTCAGCGCCGGGCCGTCCAGCTGGGCCCGATCCTGGCCCACGCGGTCTCCCATCCGGCCAGCCGCCGCCGGTCGAGCGCGTACCGGGCCAGCGCGTAGGCGATGAGCAGCACCACCCCGGCGACCGCGGTCACCGCGCCGCCCGTGATTAGCGCGTAAATGATCATGACGGCCTCGCCAGGGGGAGGCGCGGCAGGCTGGCCCAAGGGATTGAGCCACACCGCTACCTGGGTGCCCGCCGCCGCCCCGGAAATGGCCGGTACCGTCGCGGTGGTCAGCACGCCGGATCGCTCGCCGCCGCGGTACTCCCAGCGCGCCTGTGCCTGCCCGACGCGGGGCAGGCTGCCGGCCGGCGGCCCGGGCTGGACCAGCACGGCCACGGCCGGGCGCAGGCGGGCCGCCGCGAGCTGGGACTGGTACGTGTGCGTGCCGACGATGGCCGCCACGGCCACGGCCACGCCCATGACAGCAACCAGCGCGACCAGGACCGCGCCCTCGAACCTGTCGACGCGCCGCCTGAGCGGGTTGCGCCCGGCCAGCATCCGCGCTAGCCGGGACATCCGCCCCGTGGCCACGCGAGGCGCCGTGTCTGATCCGGAGGATGGCATAGCAAAACTCCTGGGGGCACATCGCGACATTGCGGTCGGGCTGATTGATGTGCCGCCGGGGTCCGGGGCGGCAAGTGCCGGGGGAGCGCGTAGTGCGCGGCGTCAGGAACCCGGCTGGCTGTCCATCATAAAGTACCCGCCACGCCCGAACGGCCATGGCGTCACGTTCTAGTGCCGCAGCAAGCGATCTTGGCCCGCAACTGGTTCCTCACCAGCCCCCTCAGTATCGACACCGGCCGCAGAACCATCCAGCCCGCCGCACCAATGTCACATCGATACGGCTACAACCGCACCAATGCCACATCGTGTCGGCACCGCAGGGTCAGCGGCGGGTAGTCCAGCTTGGTCCGGTCCGCTCCCACGCGGACTCCCACGCGGCGAGCCGCCGCCGGTCGAGGACAACCCGGCACAGCGCATAGATCAGAAGCAGCGCCATCCCGGCGAGCGCCGTCACCATGGCGCCCGCGACCAGCCCGTAAATGATCATGACGGCCTGGTCGGCTGGCGGGCTGGCAGGCTGGCCCGAGCGATTCAGCCACACCGATATCCGGGCGCCCACGGGCGCACCGGCGATGTCTGGCGCGGTCGCGGTGGTCAGCATGCCGGATCGCTCACCGGCCCCCGGGACGAACCAGCGTGCCTCGGCCTGCCCGACCCGGCCCATGCTGTCGGCGGACGGGCCGTCCTGAAGCAGCAAGGCCGAAGCCGGGTGCAGGCCGACCGTAGCCGCCCGCTGCACCTGATAGGTGTGGGTGCCGACAATGCACGCGATGACCACGGCCACACCGAAGGCGGCGGACAACGCGATCAGGAACGCGCCCTCGATCCTGTCGACGGGCCGCCTGAGCGCGTTCCGCCCGGTCAGCAAGCGGGCCAGCCGGGACATTCGGCGAGTCGCCCCGCGGGGTTTAACGTTGACTGCCCGCCGGCTTTCGCTCGGCGGACCCGGGGGTGATGCGGAGAACGGCACTGCGGGACTCCTGGAGGGCACATCGCGGTCGGGAGAGCGGATGCGCCGCCGGGGTCCAGAGCGGCGGGTGCCGGGCGGGAGTCGCGTCGTTAATCGCGTCAGCAGCCCGGATGGCTGTTCTCACCAAGGTAACCCCTCCCGCGCCTTATGTCAGACATGGCCCGCGACCTGGTTCCCAGGCGAGCGTTCTCGGCATCGGCGCCCTCGGACTGGTCGCCGTCGCGGCCGCGATCGCGTGGCTCGTCGTACACCGCCACCCCGCCGCCGGGTCGAGCGAAGCCACCCCGGCGCCCGGTCCCTGAGCGTGACGCCGTGTCCGCGCGTCCGAAAATCCGAAAAACGGGGCTCGCTGGCTCCGGAATGCCTTATCCGTAAGGAAAAGGGAGTATGATAAAGATATTGCTCCGGACCCCGGCAGCTGCATCCCGCGTTATTTCTGCGGATGCGGCGGCGGGTCCGGATTTTTTTTTGCTCGTACACGGCACGGTGCCGGCCAGACGCTACGGCCAAAGGATGGTGAGAACTCCCGGGAGGACCCTCTTCTCCCTATCGCGATCTACCCAGCATGACCGACCACCGCGTACATCACCTGGTCACTGACTTAAGGAGTCGGTAAATGGGCATCATCGCATGGATTGTTCTCGGCCTGGTCGCAGGCTTGCTCGCCAATATGCTGATCCCGGGCAGAAGATCACAGGGGCTCATCTTGACCTGCGTGATCGGCATCGTCGGGGCGCTGGCCGGCGGGTGGATCGCCACCCGCGTGTTCCACGTCCACACCCTGCACGGGTTCTTCAACTTGTCCACCTGGCTCACGGCCATCGTCGGCGCGGCGGTCCTGCTGCTCATCTTCCACCTGTTGAGCGCGCGGTCCAGCGGTTCCCGCCGGTCCAGCCGTTCCCGCGGGTTGTTCGCGCACCGCTGAGCAACCCCCAGCCAAGCGCTTTCCCAGACGGCACAGACGTGCCGGCCCGCCCAGCCGTGCCGGATCCGGGCCACCCGGAACCGGCGCGGCGGCGGGCGCCACGGTCTGCCAGCGTCAGTCAATAACTCAGATTGGAGTGCATCATGATCATCATCATCGGACTCGTCATCCTGATCGCGGCGGTAGTCGCCGGACTGGCCGGCGTTCTGTCGAATAGCGGCAGCGGGCATCCCCTCACCCATCACTTCGCCGTGTTCGGCTACCACGTGACCGGCTCCACCGGCACGCTCTTCCTATACGGCATCGTGGTCGGGGCGCTGGGCCTGCTCGGGCTGAGCCTGCTCCTGGCCGGCGCGCGCCGCACCTCCCGTCGCGGCCGTGAGGCCCGCCACGGGCTCACCCAGTCCCGCCGCGAGACCGCCGCCGTCAGCCATGACCGCGACGACCTGCTCGACCAGCGCGAGACCGCCCGCGCCTACACCGCCAGCACGCTGGGTAACGACGCGGTCGACAGCGGCCGCGGTCCCGGCGCAGCCGCCGACGGCGGCCGGCACAGCAAATGGCACCTGTTCCAGCCCCGATCCGCTGCGCAGCCGTCCGACCCAGCCGACCCGTCCGACCTAGCCGACCCGTCCGACCCATCCGTGCCAGCGGTAAACGGGCACGCCCCTGATGTCCCCGCTGACGCGTCCGTCGCCTCGGACTAGTCAGCGGAAGGCATGTCACCGTGGGCATCGTCCCCAAGGTGAATACCCGAATCCCGTCCCCAGCCATATCTAACAGCTACTAGGAGCTCCTCATTATTATCCTCGGCATTCTTCTCCTCGTTATCGGCTTCGTCGCCGGGATCGCCATTCTCTGGACGATCGGCATCGTCGTCGTCATAATCGGCGTGATCCTGGCGCTCCTCGGCATGGCCGGTCACGCGGTCGGCGGACGCAGGCACTACTACTAGCCATGACTGGAACCATGCCCGCCATTTAGCCGGTCTTGGGAGCTCGTTCATGAAAATACTCGTCGTGGGCGCGGGCGTGATCGGAACGGTGTACGGCGCCCATATCGCGGCGGCCGGAAACCGGGTCTCGGTGCTGGGCCACGGGCGCAGGACCGCTGAAGTGGCCGCGGCAGGCCTGCGCGCCCGCGAAGTACTCGGCGGGGAACGTATCGACGCCGACGCCGACGTGGTGTCGGACGCCGGCGGGAACTACGACATAGTCCTGGTCGCGGTCCGGCGTGATCAGCTGGCCTCGGCCTGCGCCGGGCTCGCGGTCCTGGCCGGGAAGCCGGCCGTGGTCTTCTTCGGCAACAACCCGGAGGGCCGGCTGGCCATCCCGGGCGACCTGCCCGGCGATGTCTACCTCGGGTTTCCCGGCGTCGGTGGCGTTATGGCCGGCCGGACCGCCGACTACGTCCGTATCCGGCAGCAGCCCACGGCGTTGCCGACGGCAGCCGACCACCGGCTGGCCGCGCTGGAAGCGATCCTGTCCGGTCGTGGCTTCGCCATCCAGCGGGTCACCGACATGGACGGGTGGCTTGCCTACCATGCTGCGTTCATTGCGTGCGTCGCGGCGGCCCTGGTCCGCTGCGGAACCGACCCCGTCCGCCTGGCCGCGGACCAGGCCACGCTCACCCTCATGTGCCAGGCCATCACCGGGGCCTTCGCCGGCCTGCGCGCTGACGGCATAGCCGGACTCCCGCGGAACCTTGCCATCTTGCACACCCCGCTGCTCATGCCGATTGCGGTGCGGTACTGGGCCCGGACCATGCGCTCGCCCATGGGCGAGCTGTGCTTCGCCGCGCACTCGCGGCACGCCGGGGCGGAGATGCGGGCCCTAGGCGACGACATGGCCGCCCGGATCACGGACTCACCCGCCCTGACGGAGCTCCTCCGCCCGTTCGGGAGCTAGCCATTTTCAGATTGAAAGAGTTGGCACCAAGATGATCGCGACCGCGATTTCTTTTAAGCTAAATGATCATTCTGGAAATTTATTGCTAGTTTCCCGTTGTCGGCGTAGGTTTAAACGGAAATCGCACCGCACCTCCGGACCCAGGGTTCGCGGCGAACGTCCCGACCGACTAGGTATTCCCTGGAGGTAATTCAGATGTTTATCTGGATGTGGATCAAACGACGTCGCGCTGCGAAGGCGGCGAAGGCGCAGCAGGCCGCGCCACAAGCAGCCGGGGGTCCCGCGTCGCCTGCGCCTTGACGGTCGGCCCGCCCGCGGCGCGCCGCGGGCCGGTATCCGCTCGCCGCCATTCTGGACCCGGCCCCCGCACGGGGTAGCCGGGACCGAGCCGCCATCATCGCGTCCGTGATCAGCGAGCTGTCCACCGTGCGGATGCACGGATGGGTGGCCAGGCAGGAACTGCAGAACATGACCAAGAACGGCAGCACCTGGCGAGTGCGAGCGGGCGTCCGGCTCGGCGCCGGGGTCATCGCGCTCGGTGCCCTGGTCGCAGGCGCCCTTACGGCTAGGGCGAGTACGGCTCCGGCGCAGCCTAGCCCGGGCACGGAGTTGGTCGTCACCACCGCCGCGGGGACACTCCGCGGTACGACGGCTGGCCCGGCGGATGAGTTCCTCGGCATCCCCTACGCCGCTCCGCCGGTGGGCCCGCTGCGCTGGCAGCCCCCGCAGCACGCGGCCCCCTGGACCGGCATCCGCGACGCCACGGCGTTCGCGCCGCACTGCCCGCAGCCGCCCTCGGCGTTCGGCGTGGCCAGCACATCGGAGAACTGCCTCTACCTGAACGTCTACACTCCGCCGGGCGCCCGGGCGGGCGCCCGCAACCTTCCGGTCATGGTGTGGATTCACGGCGGCGCCTTCATCGCCGGCGAGAGCGATGACTACAACCCCGCCGGGCTGGTGCGGCACGGCGTGATCGTCGTGACCATCAACTACCGTCTCGGCGCGCTCGGCTTCCTCGCCGACGCGGCGCTGGCCAGCCACCCGGGCGGGCCGTCAGGGAACTACGGGCTGATGGACCAGCAGGCGGCGCTGCGCTGGGTGCAGGCCAACATCCGCCAGTTCGGCGGCAACCCGCGCAACGTGACCCTTTCCGGTGAGTCCTCCGGCGGACTCAGCGTCCTGTCCCAGCTCGTCTCGGCTGGCGCCCGCGGCCTGTTCTCCCGTGCCATTGTGGAAAGCGGCACCTACGACCTGACCCAGGCGACGCTGGCCACCGCCGAGACCGCGGGCCAGGCCTTCGCCGCCAAGGTTGGCTGCACTAGCCAGAGCGCGGCCTGCCTGCGTGCCCTGCCGGTCTCGACCATCGTGGACAACGAGGACTTCGCCGGCTACAAGCCCGACATCGACGGCACGGTGCTCACCCAGTCGATCGGACCCGCGCTGGCCAGCGGCCAGTTCAACCGCGTGCCGGTGATCAACGGAACCAACCGCGACGAGTGGCGGCTGTTCGTCGCCCAGGAACAGCTGGACGGAGCCCCGCCGGTCACCGCGGCGAACTACCAGGCCAGCATCGCGTCCCTGCTCGGTGTCTCCGCTACGGCCGCGACCGCGATCGCGGCCGAGTACCCGCTCAGCGCCTATTCGAGCCCCCCGGTCGCGCTCGGCGCGGTCGGCACCGACGAGATCTTCGCCTGCCCGGCACTGACCGTCGATGAATCATTGTCGAAATACGTGCCGACGTATGCGTACGAGTTCAATGACCGCAACGCTCCGGAACGTTACCTGGCACCGGTCGGCTTCCCCTACGGGGCGGCACACGAGTCCGAGGTCCAGTACCTGTTCAGCCTGGCGAACACCCCGTTCCCCGGCGTGCTCACCCCATCGCAGCAGCAACTGGCCGCGGCCATGAGACAGTACTGGACGAACCTGGCCAAGACCGGATCCCCCAACTCGCTCGCCGACCCGTGGTGGCCCCGTTTCGACAGCACCAGCCAGCAGATACTGTCCCTGGTCCCGCCCCGGCCGGGCGTCGAGACTGGCTTCGCCGCCGAACACCACTGCACGTTCTGGGCCCTCGCCAGCTAGCCCTTCACCCTGCCAAGGAGGGACCGAACGTGACTGTGGATCCGCGGTATCGAACGTGTGGATGGTCGGCGGCGGCATCGCCAGCATGGAGTCCGCGTTCAGGTGATCATCCTGACTGCCGGGAGGCTGCGGCCGCGGGTGACGCGATCGGGGTAACTCTGGCTGCACTAGGCACTTTCCCCAGGGACCGGCTGCCGGCCGGCCGGCCGGGAGGGTTTGTCCTGGGGGATGGCGCGGCCTCTGGGACGAAGCTGGCGTAGCTGCCCGAACAGCAGCCCGACGATCCACAGTACCCAGGCGTCGGGGGTGGCGAAGAAGACCGGGATCGACAGCCCGAAGGCGAGCATCACGCACCCGGACCGCCAGGCCATTTCGGTCACGGCCGACCGCGGGGCGTCGGGCGCCTGCTGGTGCGAGATCATGTGCTTCAGCATGGCGAACATTGCCGCGGATTCCAGCACCTGGATGAGCGCGTAAAAGCCGAACTGCAAGGAATGGGTATCGAGGGTCTCGGGCCCGCTGGAGGTGAGCAGCTTGGTCGCGAACGGGTTGACGATGATGGCCAGGAGCCAGATGGTGTTAATGTCCCGCAGCCGCCTGTCGGCCCGCTTAAGATAACGGAAGATGTTGTGATGATTGGTCCACATCGCGGCGATCACCGCGAAGCTGATCAGGAACGCCGCGTAGCGGCCGTCGTTGTGCCGGACCGAAGCCCAGAACGCACGGACGTTGCTCCCTTCGGGCACCGGCAGGTCGATAGCCAGCAGCGTGATGGCGATGGCGACGACGGCATCGGAAAAGAACGCCAGCCGGTCAACGGCACGCGTTTCGTACCCCAGCTCCCCCTCGGACACCAAAGGCTATCTCCTGCCTACGTATGCCCGGCTTCGCGCGAAGCCCGGCTCTGCGGCACTTAGTGACCTGAGACGCCGCGCCAGGCTTGTGCCGAGGGAGTGATGTCGTGAGCTCAACGCGGACGGGCCGGCGGGTCACGGCGCTGGCGCTGCTCGGCGTGCCGGGCAACGTTCTCACCACGCAGCCGCCGCTCGCCCTGAACGGTCTGGGTTTCCTGGGCCCACTCACCGGAGACCCTCAAACGGCTGCCCGCCCGAATGGCGGCATCATGCGGTGTCGTCGCGCGGTCTTGCGGTGTCGTCGCGCGGTGGAGTACGGGGCGCGGTCTGGTGACCGCCGGCGGCGAATGCGTGGTCGCGGACCTCGCGGATGGTCTCGTCGAGGTACCCGACCGCCGCCGCGATACGCTCTCTGGCCGCGTCCGAGGGCAGGTCCATGGCCACATGCAGGCTGAGCCCGACGTGGAAGAGGCTGGTGATGACGGTGTCGAACAGTTCCAGGTTCCGGTGCGCCTGCTCAGCCGGGGGGACGGCAGCCTCGTTCCCGTCCGGCGGCTCGGCGGCCACGGCCGCTTCCAGGGACGGGTAGATGGAGACCAGCCCGTCGAGACCGCCGAGGCTGAGCATTCGCCAGGTGATCCGGGTGCCGACCACGAGCCGCAGCGTGGCGCCGCTGATGACGGCCCGCTGACAGGCGCGGACCACGGCATCCGCCCCCGCGTGATCACACGAGATCGTCGTGGTCATGTCCGCGATCACGGTCTCCGCGCCGCGGTTGATGACCGACAGAAGCTCCTCACGGATCTGCCCGGCGTTAGACGCATCGATATGCTCGGGAAGCGTCACGACCGCCTGCCGGCCGGTCCACCGTACCGGGTAGATGTCCTTAAGCACGGCATTATGCTCGGGGCGCGCCGCGGGTGACGCAGCTGCTCCGGTCGCGAAATGCGCAGTTGAGGGCCGACGCACCACTGAGGCACCTTTGATCCGATCCGGCCATGATCGGTCGTGCCGCCGAGGTCCGGGGCGACGCGGCTGCCCGCACCTTCTCTCTGGCCTGGTGCAGGACAATTGCCAATAATAGTCTTTTCTTCACAATACGCCCTCGCCGCCGTCTTGGATAGCCGCCTCAATATTATCGTTGAGACCCGCAGACCGCTCATCTCGTCGCTGCTCATTCTCTGCGCAGCCATATTCAGTTCCGGCTCGCAGCCCCAAGGACACCGACCCCAAATTGCCCCGAATATCGGCTCAGCCTTCAATTCAAATGATCATGATTCCGAACGGGCGTGGTGACAGCCCGTCCGGAATCTCAGTGCGCTTTGGTCTGTCCGTGCGACCAGGGCGGGGGTCTGTCCGTGCGACCAGGGCGGGGACTCAGCTCAGCACATGATCACCCGCGGAGGCACCTCCGTGTTCCTGTCCGGATGCCGCGCCCGACGGCCTGTGCGCCTAGCTCACGGCAGATCCGTTAGCGGCGGGCGCGGACGGCGGGATGCGGTCGGCGAGGGGCAGGGGCGACGTGCTGGCGGCGGCTTTTTCGCGGGCGAGGAAGGCGCCGAGTTCGGCGATCGTGGTCATCAGAGGGGCGGGGAACACCACAGTGGTGTTCTTGTCGACGCCGATTTCGACCAGGCTCTGCAGGTTGCGCAGTTGCAGGGCCAGGGGGTGGGCCATCATGGTGTCGGAGGCCTCGCCGAGGGCGGCGGCGGCGAGGGATTCCCCTTCGGCGTTGATGATCTTGGCGCGTTTTTCCCGCTCGGCTTCGGCTTGCTTGGCCATGGCGCGCTTCATGGTGTCGGGCAGCTGGATGTCCTTGAGTTCGACCAGGGTGACCTCGACGCCCCAGTCGACGGTGGTGACGTCGAGGATCTTGCGGATGTCCAGGTTGATCTTGTCGGTCTCGGACAGGGTCTGGTCCAGGGTGTGCTGGCCGACGACCTTGCGCAGGGTGGTCTGGGCGATCTGGTCGATGGCGGAGTAGACGTTCTCGATCGCGACGACGGATTTGACCGCGTCGACGACGCGGAAGTAGGCGACGGCGGAGACGTCGACGCTGACGTTGTCGCGGGTGATGATGCCCTGGGACTGGATCGGCATGGTGACGATCCGCAGCGAGACGCGGTGCAGCACGTCGAAGAACGGGATGATGAGGCGGAAGCCGGGTTTGCGGGGGCCGCGGACCCGGCCCAGCCGGAACAGCACGCCTTCCTGGTACTGCTTGATGATCCGCGCGGACAGGGCCGCGCCGATCGCCAGCACGATGATGACGATGACGATGACGATGATCAGGGCTTTCATGGCGATCCTTCTGGTATGTCCCGGTGGCCCGGCGTTTCGCCGCCCAGGGTCGCGGTGATGCCGGTCAGGCCGGTGAAGATAAGGTCCCGAGATCTTTGCCGGGGAGCAGGATATTGGCAAGCAACCCCGCGGCCTGGCCGACCGCGGGCCAGGGGATAACGCCCATGACTGATTCCCTTTTGTGATGCACGCGGCAGCTGGTAGTACCGGGGAGATGGCGAGGGGAGAATATTTCTCCCGCGGGTTCGCCGTTCCCTAGGTCTGCGGCATCCTGGCCCGCGTTGCTGCGTCTAACGAGAAAAATCCGGGCCCTGCGTGCAGCCGCGACTTTTACGCGGTACAGCTGCCGGGGTCCGGAGCAACATTTTTGACATTACTACACTTTTTCCGTTTTCCCTCATTCGCGAATTTCCGGGTCTGGTGCCGGTCATCCTGCCGCGGATAGTGGGTCATCCGTAGTGGACGTCCCTGGACGACCGGTTATGACCGTGCCTCATGGCCAAAGGGCGGTGGCGTTGCTCCGGGGCGTTCGCCGAGCGTATGGTCGAAGATGTAGCTGTTTATGCCCCGCTGGCAGTCCGGGCTAGCCCCCCGGGAGCGTCGCTCCAGACCTTGGTGACGTAGTGAATCACCAGGGAAAGGACCGACTAATGAAGACCATGAATGCCGTGCTGCCGGGGCCTGAAGCCCCGGAACTGCTCCACCGGATGGATGCGTACTGGCGGGCCGCCAACTATCTATCTGTCGGCCAGCTCTACCTCTACGATAATCCACTGCTGAAAAAGCCGCTCGAACTGTCGCATGTGAAACCGCTTGTGGTCGGGCACTGGGGCACGACACCGGGCCAGAATTTCATCTACGTTCACCTGAACCGGGTTATCAAGAAGTATGACCTGGACATGTTCTATATTGCTGGCCCCGGTCACGGCGGCCCGGCGCTGGTGGGCAATACCTACCTCGAGGGCACCTACAGCGAGATCTACCCGGACATCAGCCAGGATGAAGCCGGGCTCAGGAAGCTCTTTACCCAGTTCTCGTTTCCCGGGGGGATCTCCAGCCACGTCGCGCCGACGACTCCGGGATCGATCCACGAAGGCGGCGAGCTGGGGTACTCGCTCAGCCATGCCTTCGGCGCCGCGTTCGACAATCCCGGTCTGATCGTCGCGTGCGTGATCGGTGACGGCGAGGCCGAGACCGGCCCCCTGGCGACCGCATGGCACTCCAACAAGTTCCTCAGCCCGGTCAGCGACGGGGCCGTGCTGCCGATTTTGCACCTCAACGGCTACAAGATCAGCAACCCCACCGTCCTGGCTCGCATAGAGGATTCCGAACTGGACCAGTTCCTGCGCGGCTGCGGCTGGGAGCCGATCTTCGTGTCCGGCGCCGACCCGGATGAGATGCACCAGCTCATGGCCTCCGCGCTGGACGAGGCCATCGCGGGCATCGGCCGGATTCAGGACCATGCGCGCGGCCCCGGCGACGCGAACCCAAACACCCCAAAGAACCCAAACTCCCCGCCGACCCGGCCGCGGTGGCCGATGATCGTACTGAAGTCGCCCAAGGGCTGGACGGGCCCGAAGGTCGTCGACGGGCTGCAAGTTGAAGGCACGTTCCGTTCCCACCAGGTGCCGCTGCTGGTCGATTCAGATCATCTCGAGCACGTCGGCCAGCTGGAAAGCTGGATGAAGAGCTACCGGCCGGAAGAGCTGTTCGATGCCAACGGCCGCCTCATCCCGGAGCTGGCCGAGCTGGCCCCCGAGGGGGACCGGCGGATGGGCGCCAATCCGCACGCCAACGGCGGCATCCTGCTCCGCGACCTGCGCATGCCGGACTTCCGTGTCCACGCCGTGGAAGTGCCATTCCCCGGCGCCGTGGACGCCGAGGACACGCGCGTGCTTGGCAAGTTCTTGCGCGACGTGACCGTGCTCAACGAGGCGCAGCGGAATTTCCGTGTCTTCGGTCCTGACGAGACGCTCTCGAACATGCTGGGGGCGGTCTTCGAGGTCACCGACCGCCAGTGGGAGGCCCGGACCCAGCGCGGCGATGAATTCCTCGCGCCCGCCGGACGCGTGCTTGACTCCATGCTCAGCGAGCACCAGTGCGAGGGCTGGCTCGAGGGCTACCTGCTGACCGGGCGGCACGGCCTGTTCAACTGCTACGAGGCGTTCATCCACATCGTCGACTCGATGTTCAACCAGCACGCCAAGTGGCTCAAGGTC
>Ga0302177_10001085_pt1 | contig 19669 bp, 13 predicted proteins | sample I_Palsa_E1_2_FD_198780 | JGI IMG/M metagenome (GOLD analysis project Ga0302177, IMG submission 198780) | Peat permafrost microbial communities from Stordalen Mire near Abisko, Sweden - I_Palsa_E1_2 | ecosystem: Environmental > Terrestrial > Soil > Palsa > Peat permafrost | place: Sweden... | reverse complement strand
GCATCGGGCTGGTTTAGAGCTGGTACGACGGTGCCATCGACCCAGTGACCAGGGCGAGCGAGCGGAGGCGGGCGGAGTTCTGCTCGTCGAGGGTGGTGTAGGCGCGGATCTCGGCGGGGTAGGGGTCGCGGGCGGCGGGCTCGCGGGCGGCGGCGAACTGGGCCCGGGCCATGGCCGCCGGGTCGACGTCGGCGCGGTAGACGAAGGTGGCGTTGCCCTCTAGGACGGGGAGCCACTGGCCGTCGTGCACGCGCAGCGACGCGGTGGCCACCCCGCCCGCGTTGCGGATGAGGATGTCGCGCTCGGGGTCGGCGCGGCCGATGCGGGAGTAGACGGCGCGGGCCGCGACCATGCCGGACCCGCAGGAGGCGGTCAGCCCGGCGCCGCGCTCGAAGGTGCGGACGAAGACCTCATCGGAGGCCAACGGGAGCAGGACCGACAGGTTGGCTCCGGCGGGGAACAGCTCGGGCCGGGCCGCCACCTGCTCGCCCATCGCGACCAGGTCGGATTCGACGTACTCGTCGATCACACTGACCAGGTGGGGGTTCGGGATGGTCACTGCGGTGAAGGTCAGGGCGGGGTCGAGTTCGGGCAGGCGGGCCTGGATCACCGGGCTGCGGCCGGCCACCACGGGCGCGTCGGGGTAGGCGGGGTCGAAGTCGACCGCCGGGTGCTCGAGCCTGATCTGGCGCACGCCCTCGGGCGTGGTCGTGCCGCGGCGCACGGTGTAGTCACGCGTGCCGCTGTGAACCTCGGCCGTTTCGATCCCGCGCCGGTCGAGGATGACCCGGCCCAGGCAGCGCATGCCGTTGCCGCAGAATTCGGCGGCCGAGCCGTCCGGGTTGAAGAACCAGGCCTCGGGCACGGTCCGGGACGCGTCGTAGAAGTAGACGCCGTCGCCGCCGAACGGGCCGCCGCGGTCGCACAGGTGCCGGACGAACGTGCCCAGGTCGGTCTCGGACGCGAAGTCACCGGGGGTGAGCTCGGCGACGAAGATGTCGTTCAGCGAGCCATGGGCGTTCAGGATCTCGGCCATCGCGGGCCAGCCTATCCGAACGCGACGGCCGCTAAGCTGGCCCGGGCGTGCTGGCCAGCGCCGTGATGGCCGGGGTTACGCCGGGCGTGCCGGCCGCCGCCGCGGCGGTCCGGCGCGGTCAGGTCCGCCGCCGGTGGTGACGGCCACGGGGCCGCTGCGGGTGGTGACGACCACTTGGCCGCCGATTCGTCAGCCCACGACGCGCCTGCTGCAGGCTTCCTTGCGCCGCGTTCGGGAACCGTTTCGCGACGTGAATCCCTTAGTCTCAGAAACCCCATTAGCCCCATCTGACTCACCCGCCTCAAATAGCCCATTAATATCGTGAGACTCCCCGAAGGACGCCAGGGAGGAACCGTTGGCCGCGGGAAAGCCGTTGGTTCCGCTGGTGCCCGCGGGTACGAACGCCGGATAGGTGGAGAAGCGCATTCCGTCGGCGCAGTTGCGCAGCGCCACCCGGACCCGGTCGAGCATGTTGGTCGGCAGGTCCCCGAGCGGAAACCAGCTCACGTCAGGCGACGCGGGCTGGCCGGTCCAGCGGGCTACGGACAAGAAGAACGCGATCCGCCCGCTGCCGGAGACGTCGTGCATGACGTGGGCGAGCGAGACGTTCTCGCCGCCGATCACGAGGCCGGCGGCCGAGGCCACCCGGATCGCCGTCTCCACGATCGTTTCCCGGTCGGCGAGTTCGCCCGAAGGCGGCTCGTACGCGCCGTCGCCGTAACCGGTGTTGGCCCGCTCCCGGAGCAGGATGCGCCCGTTCCTGTTCAGCAGGAGGATGACGTCCACGACCACCCGGCGACGTGCGGGCACGTCGGAAGCGATCCAATCGTCGCCCGCTCTGCCCATATTGATCGCCTCGCCGCGCCACCCCGATCCTGAGCCCCTGCCCGGCGCATTGAGCCCTCATACGCACTGCCCAGGAATGAGCACGCTACCTCCGCCGGCTTGTGGATCGCCATGTGCACAATCCCGGGGAACCTGTGGACGACGGCCGGCAAACCGCCCGGAAGCTGTGGACACTGGCGGGCGCGAGCCCTGCCTGGTCGGCCGCCCGGACTGTGGAGAACCGCTCCGGCCATGTGGACGACCGGGCCGGAGATTAGTTCACCGAACTCCGGGCCCGCCGCCGCCGGGCGGTGCGACTCAGGGGGATAAGGGCTGGGTGCTGCCGTAACGTTCCCGGAACGGGACGGGCATAGCGTCGACGCGTGAGCCAGGCTGATACGGCAGGCGAGGACCGAAGCACGGTCGCGGACGGGGATGGCCGCCGGTTCCGCCTGGCCTCGCCACGGACGGCGCTGGCGCTGGGTGCCGTGTTCGCGGTCCTGGCGGTGGCCCTGGTGCCGTGGTCCCTGATGGCCCGGCAGGATCCGCTGGTGAACGGACCTCCTGTGGCACTATGACAGGGCAGAAACGTCCGCCGCGTCGGGAGCGTGAGCATGTACACCAAGATCCAGGTCACCTTCGACGCCGCCGAGCCGGAGAAGCTGGCCGAATTCTGGGCGCTGGCCCTGGGCTACGTGATCGAGGCGCCGCCGGAGGGCTTCGCCAGCTGGGAGGACTTCGCCGGGTCGGCCGGGATACCGGAAGCGGACTGGGGTGAGGTGGCCTCCCGGGTCGACCCGGCGGGCGAGGGCCCGCGGCTGTACTTCCAGCGGGTAGCCGAAGGCAAGACGGCCAAGAACCGCGTTCACCTCGACGTCCGGGTGGCCGGGCGCGAGGTCCGCGGCGAGGAACGCAAGCGGCTGGTCAGCGAGCACGTGGAGCGACTGGTCCAGGCGGGCGCCTCGCTGGCCTGGCGGACCGACGACGTGCGGGGCCGCTCGGTCACGCTGTACGACCCGGAGGGCAACGAGTTCTGCGTGACCTAAGGGTAACGAGCGGGCGACCTGGGCCGCCTCCCGCCGGACCCCGCGGGCGGCGAGGGCCCAGTAGACGCCGGATCCGACCACGATGCCGATGGCCCAGCTGAAGTCCGCGCCGTGCAGGCCGGGGAAGTGGTTGGAGATCGGCCCGGTATAGGACGGGACCGCGGAGGCCGCGTCGATCCACATCAGCGCGGCGACGATGCCCGCCGCCTGGGCGATGATGGCCGGCCAGTGGATGCCCCCGTGCCGCCAGTAGGTCCCCGCTCGCCCCGACCACAGCGACGACGAGTCATAGTTGCGGCCGCGCAGCAGGTAGTCGGTGATCAAGATGCCGAACCACGGCGCCAGCCAGGCCACGATATACAGCAGGAAGCCGGCGAAGTCAGAATAGAAGTTCCCGTGGAACAAGATGATGCCGGTGGCCACCGCGCAGACCACGGTATCGACGATGACCGCGCCCCAGCGTTTGACGGGCACGCCCAGCGCCTGCAGCGTGACGCCCGAGGAGTACATGTCGAGGGTATTGATCGCCAGCAGCTGGATGACCGCGAAGATCAGGAACGGGGTCACGAACCAGGACGGGAACGACTGCGGGACGCCCAGCTGCGCGATGCCGACCAGCTTGGTGGTGATCGTGAAGGCGAACACGCCGAGCAGTTCCAAGATGATCGACGGGATCGCGGTGCCCAGGGCGGCGGCCCAGAACGTCCGCGACGCCGGGGTGTTGCGCGGCAGGTAGCGCGAGTAGTCGTTGCCGTTCTCGGTCCAGCCCAGGCCGCCGGTGGAGATGATCAGCACCAGCGCGGTGGTCCATACCGCGAATGACACGGGCTTGACGTGGAACGTGGACAGGTGGATCCGGTCGAAGGTGAACCCGGCCAGGACCGCGAAGAACACGATGAACACATAGGCCAGGTAGCGCAGGATCTTGCTGATCGTCGCGTGGCCGAGCAGCGGCAGGACCATCTCCGCCACGGCGGCGAGAACGATGACGACGATCTTGGCCGGCCCGTCCAGGGTGGTCCCGTGCAGGGAAAACAGCAGGATGACGGTGGCGACGACGAAGTAGATGCCCTCGATCTCGAAGCCGACCTGGGTCGCCCAGTTGAACAGCGCGACCAGCCGGTTCCCGTTCTGGCCGAACGGCGCCCGGCTGATCATGAACGCGGTGGTGCCCGTCTTCGGCCCCTGCAGGCTGGCGAAGCCGAGCAGGGCATAGGACAGGTTGCCGATCAAGATGGCGGCCACCGCCTGCGGCACCGACAGGCCGAAGATCATGATCAGCGTGCCGTAGAAGAAGTACTCCACGTTGAACACCGCGCCGGACCACAGCCAGAACAGGCCGGCCGGGGTCATCTTCCGCTCGGCGTCGGGAATCAGGTCGATCCCGCGCTGTTCGATCTTGAACGCGGCGTACTCCTGGGGGGTCCCCTCCGCTGGCTGCCGCCGCCTGCCATGCCTGCCTGCGACGAGGTCGCCGCCCATCGTTCACTCCAGGGGTTCGGGGTCTTGAGGGATGATCCGCGGCCCGATGATGCACGTCCTCAGCAAACATACGGTTTCGATCCCCGTGCTGAACAGATGGGTCCCCGGGACCGCGCAGGCCACGGAAAGCAGTCATATCGTTACAGGTCATCGCGATTTCCGGGCCGAATGGGCCAGAAGTAATCCATATGTTTCAAGCAGTGCCGGTGGACAGCCGGGTCAAGCAGGGGTGAGCGGCCGGGCTACGAAGGAGGACGGAGAAGGAGGCCGGAGAAGGAGGACGAAGGAGGTGGACTGGAGTTGGTTGCCTAACGCGACAATGGGCCATTTCCGCGCCGCGGCCGGCCGGCCCGGTTTTGTCGTTCCCGGCCCGGAAACGGATTGCCGGAAACCCCTTTGGCGACCCTATTCATGACTCTTTCCCAAGTTGTCGCAACGCATAGCCAGGCGCGGGAATCGCCACTAACATGCCCACAAGACCTGACTGCGCTGCACGTGCAGAATGGTGGCCCGCAGTGATCTGGTGACCACAGATCTGGTGAATGAACCCAGTGAGTGCCAGGTGAAGCCGGCGGGCAGGCTCGAGCGGGAGAGGCTGGCAACGTGGTCGCTCAGCGGGCCGGAGCGCCGCCGCCCCCGGAGCCGCTGGTGTCGGGGATCATCCCGCCGCTGGTCGATTCCTACCTCGAGCGGATGGAGACCGGGGTCGACCTGAAGGCGGGCCTGTCTGCGGGCCAGACCGTGGTGCTCACCCACGGCGAGGAGACCGAGTCGGCCCCGGCCGCCCAGGGCGGCACCGGCAAGACCCAGCTGGCCGTGGAGTTCACTCGCGCGCTGCGGAACACCGGGGCGGTCGACGTCCTGGTCTGGATCACCGCGAGCAGCCGGGACGCGGTCAGCGCCGGGTTCGCGCGGGCGGCCAGCGCGGTCGGCGCGGGCGATCCGGACGCGGACGCGCGGGACGCCGCGGGCCGCTTCACCGCCTGGCTCGCGCGCGCCGAGCGACGGTGGGCCCTGGTCCTCGACGACCTGGCCGACCTGGCCGACCTGGACCGCCGGTGGCCGGCCGGCCCGAACGGGCAGGTCGTCATCACCACCCGGCTGCCCGCCGCGGCCTTCGGCCTCGGCGCGCACGCGGCGGCCGGCGGCCTGCGGATCGCCCCGGTGGGCGGGTTCAGCCGCCGGGAGGCGCTGTCCTACCTCAGCTCCCGGCTCACCGACTACGCCGAGCAGCGGATCGAGGCGCTCGATCTGGCCGAGGACCTGGACGGGCTGCCGATCGGCCTGGCCCAGGCGGCCGCGGTGATGAACGCGAACCGGATGAGCTGCCAGGAGTACCGCGCGCAGTTCGGCGAACGGCGCGCGTACATGTCCGGCCGGCCGGTGCCGGGCGCATCCTCCGCGGTCCTGGCCACCTGGTCGCTGGCCGCCGAGTGCGCTCACCAGCTCGTGCCCGCGGGCCTGGCCTGGCAGGCCCTGGCCCTGATCGCCACGCTCGATCCGCACGGGATCCCCGGAGCGGTGCTGACCAGCCCGGCGGCGTGCGCCTTCATCGCGGGCCGGCCGAGCAGCGCCACGGGCGCGGATCAGGACCTGGCCCGGATGGCCATCACCAACCTGGCCCAGGCGGGCCTGGTCAGCATCGATCCCGCGAACGCGATCCGGACCGTACGGATGCACCGCTGCGTCCAGGCCGCGGTGCGCGCCTACCTGCCGCCCGCCGATACTGACCGGGTCCTGGCGGCCGCCGCGGACGCCCTGGTCCAGAGCTGGCCGGAACCGGGCCATGACCGCAACGGCACGCGGGAACTGGATCAGGCCCTGCGCGACTGCGCGGTCAGCCTCCGCGCGGCCCAACGGGCCCGGGGGGTCCAGGGGGTCCAGGGGGTCCAGCCCGGCGCGGACGACGCGCTCTTGCTGCCCGAGGCGCATCCGCTGCTGTTCCGCCTGGGCCGGAGCCTGGAGGACAACCGGCTCGGCGATTCCGCGATGACCTACTGGCAGTCCGTGGTGGCCGCCACCAGCGGCCGGCTCGGGCCGGTGCACGACGACTCGCTCGCGGCCAGGGAACGGCTCGCCGTCGCGTACGAGTCGGCAGGCCGCTTCGGTGACGCCATCGCGATGTTCGCCGGCGCCCTGGGCGAGTGGGAACGCCTGCACGGACCCGAACACCCGGACACCATCGCGGCCCGCGGGCGGCTCGCGCACGCCTACGCCGGAGCGGGCCTGCCCGCCGAGGCCGTCGAGGTCTACGAGCGCATGGTGGCGGACTCCAGCCGGCAGCTCGGCCTCGGGCATCCGGTCACGCTGAGCGCGCGGACCGGGCTGGCCGACGCCTACGCCGAGGCCGGCCGGGCCTGGGAGTCGCTCACCGCCTACCAGATGCTCAGCGTCGATACCGAGCGGCTGCTCGGCCCCCGGCACCCGACCACGCTGGCCGCGCGGGACAACCTGGCCGCCGCGTTCCTGGCCAACGGCCAGACCGCGGAAGCGCTGGGCCGCTACAAGAGCCTGCTGGCCGACTATGAGGCGACGAGCGGCCGGGATCATCCCGACACGATCTCGGCCCGGGCCCGGCTGGCTTCGGCGTTCCGCCGAAGCGGGAAGCCCAAGGACGCGATCGCGCTGTACAAGCGGGTGCTGCAGGACCGGGAACGGACCGCCGGGCCCGACCATCCGGACACCATCGCGGCGCGGGCCAACCTGGCCTTCGCCTACCAGCAGGCCGGCCGGCTGAACGAGGCGGTCCAGCAGTACGAGCGCGCGCTGGCCGACGGCGAGCGTTACCTCGGCCCGGATCACCCGATGACCCAGACCGTACGCGGCAACCTCGAGGGCGCGAGGCGAGCCTGAATTAAAGACGGGTGGGGCCGGAGAGATTCACGGTGAAGACGTAAACGCCACCACGCGGGGTAAGCGGTAAAAGAGCCGTCAAAGACGACCAAGCGGAGTTAATCGCCCATGCGGCCTGGGATGAGTAGCTAGACTCGGCCAGTAGGAGGCGAGTACGGACGGTGCCCGGCGGGGTACGGTTGCCGGGCGCATAGCGTGACTTATCACGACATATGGCCACGCCGCGAAGATCCTTATTATCATGCGAGTTGGGCCCGGTTGCACCGCCTCAGCGGACTGGTCCCCGTGAGTCCGCCGTGACGCGGATGAGAAAGCAGGCAAGAGAGGCTCCCGAAAAGTGGTCGCGCAGCAACCCGGAACGTCGAAGGACCCGGGGATCGTGCTGTCCGGGATCGTGCCGCCGCTCGCGGACGGCTACTACACGCGCACCGAGACCGGGCCGGACCTGGCCAGCAGCCTGCAGGCCGGGCAGACCGTGGTGCTGGTGCACGGCGACGAGACCGACGCGGCGCCGCTGGCCCAAGGGGGCACGGGCAAGACGCAGCTCGCGGTCGAGTTCGCCCACGACATGTGGAACGACCAGGTGGTCGAGATCCTGGTCTGGGTGACCGCGACCAACGCCGAATCGATCATCACCGGCTTCGCGCAGGCGGCGAACACGGTCGACGCCGCCAACCCCGGCGAGGGCGCCGAGACGGCCGCGGCGCGTTTCGTGTCCTGGCTGACGCATACCAAGCGGCCGTGGGCGCTGATCATCGACGACCTGAACGACCTGGCCGACCTCGACCGCCTGTGGCCGGGCGGCGCGGCCGGCCGGATCCTGATCACCACCCGGCTGCCGGCCGAGTCCTGGGAGGCCCGGGACGTCAGGGTCGTCCCGGTGCCCGGCCTGAGCCGGCGCGAGGCGCTGTCCTACCTCAGCTCCCGGCTCACCGACCATCCCGACCAGCGGATCGAGGCGCTGGACCTGGGCGAGGACCTGGCCGGCCTGCCGCTCGCGCTCAGCCAGGCCACCGCGGTGATCAACGCCCGCCAGCACGGCTGCCGGGAGTACCGGGTGGCGCTGACCGAGCGGCGCAGGCACATGACCGGGGTGGACGGGGCGTCGGCCACGGTGCTGGCCACCTGGTCACTGGCCGCGGAGTGCGCGCACGACCTGCCGCCGGGCGGGCTGGCCTGGCCGACGCTGGCGCTGGCCGCGATGATGGACCACCACGGCATCCCCGGCGCCGTGCTGACCAGCCCGACCGCCTGCAGCTACATCACCGGCCGGCCGAGCACGGCGGGCGGGGCGGACCAGAACATGGTCCGGGCCGCGATCAACAACCTGGCCGCGGTGGGCCTGGTCACCGTCGATCCGGCCAGCCCGGTGCGCACCGTGCAGATGCACGCCAGCGTCCAGGCCGCGGTGCGGTCCTACCTGCCGCCGGCCGATCTCGAGCAGGTCGCGCTGGCCACCGCCGACGCGCTGCTGGAGACCTGGCCGGAGGGCGAGGGCGGGCCGCAGCTCGATCAGGCCCTGCGGGACTGCGCCACGGCGCTGCGGGCCAACGACGGCGGCGTGCTGTGGAAGACCGAGGCCCATCCGCTGCTGTTCCGCGCCGGGCTGTCGCTGGAGAGCAGCAGGCTGTCCGACGCCGCCATCGCGTACTGGCAGGCCATGCTGACCACCAGCACCCGGTTGCTCGGACCCGCGCACGCGAACGCCGTGGTGGCTCGGGACCGGCTGGCGGCGGCGTACGAATCGGCTGGGCGTTCGGCCGAGGCGATCTCGGTGTTCCAGACCGCGCTGGCCGACCGGGAGCGCAACCAGGGACCCGAACACCCGGAGACGATCGCGGCCCGCGGCCACCTGGCCCACGCCTACCAGAGCGCCGGCCGGCCCGCGGACGCCGTCGGGCTGTTCGAGCGCACGGTGGCCGACTCCAACCGGCTGCTCGGCGCCGGCCATCCGGTCACCTTGGGCAACCGGGCGAACCTGGCCGAGGCCTACCAGAAGGCCGGCCAGCTCCGGGACGCCATAGCCGGCTACGAACAGGTGCTGGGCGACGCCGAGCGGATGCTCGGCGCGGGTCACCCCACCACGCTGAGCGCGCGCGCCAGCCTGGCCGCCGCCTACGCGGCCAACGGGCAGGCCAAGCTTGCGATCGAGCAGTGCGAGCGGACCCTGGCCGACCAGGAGCGGATGCACGGGCGCGACCACCCGGACGCCATCGCGGCCCGGGCCAGCCTGGCCTCGGCGTACCGGTCCGCCGGGAAGCTCAAGGACGCGGTGGCGCAGTACGAGCGCGTGCTCGCCGACCGGGAGCGGGTCGAGGGCGTCACGCACCCGGACACGATCGCGGCCCGCGCCAACCTGGCCTACGCCTACCGCAGCGCGGGACGGCTCCGGGAGGCGGTCCCCATTTACGAACGCACCCTCGCCGACCGCGAGCAGGTCCAGGGGCCCGATCACCGGGACACCCTGATCGCGCGCTCGAACCTGGCCGGGTGCTACCAGCAGGCGCGCCGGCTGACCGACGCGATCCCTCAGTACGAGCGGGCGCTGGCCGACAGCGAGCGGATGCTCGGGGCCGGCGACACCGAGACGCTGACCACCCGGTGCAACCTCGCCTCGGCGTACTACACCGCGGGCCGCCTGTCCGACGTCGTCTCGGTCCTGCAGCGCGCCCTGACCGACTGCGAACGCTACCTGGGACCAGATCACCAGATGACCCAGACCGTCCGCCAGAACCTAGATGCCGCCACCCAGGCGTGACATTTCTGGGTATAAAGGGCGCGGAGAGCACGGAGGTCTTAGTGGGAACATACGACTTTGTCATTGTGGGGGGCGGGTCGGCGGGCAGCGCGCTGGCCAACCGGCTGTCCGCCGACCCCGGTACGCGGGTACTGGTGCTGGAGGCGGGACGGCCCGACTACATCTGGGACCCGTACATCCACATGCCTGCCGCGCTCACCTTCCCGATCGGGAACCGCTTCTATGACTGGAAGTACTCCAGCGAGCCCGAGCCGCACCTGAACGGGCGCCGCGTCTACCACGCCCGGGGCAAGGTCCTGGGCGGGTCGAGCAGCATCAACGGGATGATCTTCCAGCGCGGCAACCCCATGGACTACGAGCGCTGGGCCGCCGACCCGGGGATGGCCGAGTGGGACTACGCGCACTGCCTGCCGTACTTCAAGCGGATGGAGACGTGCCTGGCCGCGGACGACACCGACCCGTTCCGCGGTAGGAACGGGCCGCTGGTGCTCGAGCGCGGCCCCGCGGACGGCCCGCTGTTCCGGGCCTTCTTCGCCGCCGCGCAGCAGGCCGGGTACCCGCTCACCGACGACGTGAACGGCTACCGGCAGGAGGGCTTCGCCGCCTTCGACCGGAACATCCACCACGGCATGCGGCTGTCCGCGGCCCGTGCCTACCTGCATCCGGTGATGAGCCGGGCCAACCTCACCGTGGCCTGCCGGGCCATGGTGACCAGGATCATCTTCCGCGGCACGCGCGCGGTCGGCGTGGAGTTCAGGCACCAGGGACGCCTGGTGAAGGTCCGGGCCAGCGAGATCATCCTGTCCGGGGGCGCGATCAACTCCCCGCAGCTGCTCCAGCTGTCCGGGGTCGGTAACGCCGCCGAGCTGGCCGAGCTCGGCATCGACGTGGTCGCCGACCTGCCCGGCGTGGGCGAGAACCTGCAGGATCACCTTGAGGTCTACATCCAGTACGGCTCGAAGCAGCCGGTATCGGTCGCGCCCGCGCTGAAGTGGCGCAACCGTCCGATGGTGGGCGCCAGGTGGCTGCTGCACCGCAGCGGGCCCGGCGCGACCAACCACTTCGAGGGCGGCGGCTTCGTGCGCAGCAACGACGACGTGGCCTACCCCAACCTGATGTTCCACTTCCTGCCGATCGCGATCCGCTACGACGGCACACAGCCCGCGGGCGGACACGGCTACCAGGTGCACATCGGCCCCATGTACTCCGACTCGCGCGGCACGGTGAAGATCACCTCTGGCGATCCGAAGGCGCACCCGGCCCTGCGGTTCAACTACCTGTCGACCGAGACCGACCGGCGGGAATGGGTCGAGGCGGTGCAGATCTCCCGGACGATCTTGACCCAGCCGGCCTTCGACGACTACAACGCCGGTGAGCTGTCGCCCGGCCCGAAGGTGCAGACCGCCGAGGAGGTCCTGGCCTGGGTGGCCCGCGACGCCGAGACCGCGCTGCACCCGTCGTGCACGGCCAAGATGGGCACCGACGCGATGGCGGTGACCGACCCGGCCACGATGGGAGTCCACGGCGTGGACGGGCTGCGGGTGGTCGACGCGTCGGTCATGCCGTACGTCACCAACGGCAACATCTACGCGCCGGTCATGATGGCCGCGGAAAAGGCCGCCGACCTGATCTTGGGCAATACCCCGCTGCCGCCCGAGCGGGTCGAGTTCTACCGCCGCGAGCACGCGGTGGAACGGGCCGGGCGAAACCACGGCCGTTCGGGGGATTAAAAGGTCTTGGTCAACCCGGCGCCGGACGGATCGTCGTGTGCGGTCCGCACCACAACGTGGGATTCTTTACCCAGAAACTAGACAGACCGCTATCACGTCACCATGATCGAATTGCACCGGTGGCATATGGCATCGGTGCGTGCACAGCGAGGAGCGAACCGGGCATGACCATACCGAACGGGCCCGCGGTGGGCGCCGCGGACGATCCGCTGCCCGAGGCCATGGCGCTGGTCCGGAGCGCGTCGGAGGCCGGCTACCAGCTCAAGATCCTGGGCGGCCTCGGGGTGCGCGTGCTGTGCCCCGACTTCCCGCCCCGGATGCGCGCGGGCCAGGACATGGACCTGGCCTGCCTGGGCAAGGCCCGGCGCAAGGTGGCCGACCATCTCGAGCAGGCGGGCTGCATCCCCGACAAGCGGTTCAACAACCTCAACGGGGACCGGCAGATGTACTTCAACGCCCCGTCCGGGCGGCCGGTCGACGTCATGGTGGACCGGCTGTCGATGTGCCACACGCTGGAATTCCGTTCGTCGTTCGGCTCGCCGTCGGCCACCCTCGACCCGGCTGACCTGCTGCTGTCCAAGCTGCAGATCGTCGAGATCAACGAAAAGGACGCGCACGACATCTTCCACCTGCTGTCCGGCGTGCGGGTCGGCAGCGACGCCACTAGGCCGTTCATCGACCCCGACCGGTTCGGCTCGGTGCTGGCCGGGGACTGGGGCTGGTGGCGCACCGTGACCGGCAGCCTGAACAAGCTGCCCGATCTGCTCGCCTCGCAGCCGAACCTGGCCCCGCCGTACCCGAAGTACGACGCGCTGACCCAGGCCAAGCAGCTGCTCGAGATCGCGGACACGGTACCCAAGGGGCTCAAGTGGAAGACCAGGGCCCGGGTCGGCGACCGGGTCCGCTGGTACGAGCTACCCGAAGAAGTCGGCCACTAGGTACTACCGGAAGGCGCGGGCATCACCAATGAAAGTCTTCTTCGCCACGGATATTCACGGCTCTGAGATCTGCTGGCGCAAATTCCTGAACTCCGCCGCCTTCTACAAAGCCGACATGGTGATCCTGGGCGGGGACGTGACCGGCAAGGTCATGGTGCCGATCACCTCGCCGCGGGCGGGCCACTGGGAGGTCACGTTCGGCGGCCAGAAGGTGCAGCTGGACACCGAGGCCGAGCTGGACGACATCAAGCGCAAGATCCGCGACCGCGGGTACTACCCGGCCGTGATGTCCACCGACGAGCTCGACGCGCTCAACGAGGAGGACGGCTCGATCGACCGCCGGTTCACCCAGGAGATGACCAAGGGCCTGGAGATGTGGCTGGACATGGCCGACAGCAAGCTGCGCGGCGGCGAGATCCCCTGCATCCTGAACGGCGGCAACGACGACATCTGGGAGATCGACGACATCATCGAGGCCTCCCCGTCGGTCAGCTTCGCCGAGAGCAAGGTGCTCGACATCGGCGGCTTCTACCTGGCCTCGATGGGCTGGACCAACCCGACGCCGTGGAACACGTTCCGGGAGGCCCCGGAGGACGTGCTGGCCGAGAAGATCGACGCCGTGGTCGCCTCGATCCCGGACATGAGCCGGGCGGTGTTCAACTTCCACGCGCCGCCGTACGGCACCGGGCTCGACGAGGCGCCGTCGCTGGACGAGAACATGCGCCCGGTGCTGGGCGGCGCGGTGATGAAGCCGGTCGGGTCCACCGCGGTCAAGGCGGCCATCCAGAAGTACCAGCCGATCTTGTCGGTGCACGGGCACATCCACGAGAGCAAGGGCGTCTGCCGGCTGGGCCGGACCCTGACCATGAACCCGGGCAGCTCCTACAGCGACGGCGTGCTGCAGGGGGCGGTGCTGGACCTGAACGAGAAGAAGGGGAAGGTCACCAGGTACATCATGGTCAACGGCTGACCCCGTTTTGCCGTTTCGCGGAACTACAGCTCACCCGGGCGCCCAAAGCCCTATATTGGCGCAGATAATCCACAAACGCACAGATGTAACCCTCTACCTATCATCCAACCGTCCCAACCCGCAAAAATCGGATTAAACGGATAAACCTGGATAACCGGAGGATACATATGACGGCAGGGGCACTGGGCGAAGAGAGACCGACTCTCTTCCTCCGCAACGCGACGGGCCTCGTCCGCGGCTGGTCCGTCAGGGACTCGATGATCTACGCCTGCCTGTCCACCAACGTGGTGACGCTGGGCCTGGTCGAGTGGACCGTGCAATCGTCCTTCCCGCACGGCAACCTGCTGTACTCGATCCTCATCTCCGGGGTCTGGGTCTCGTTCCTGGTCGTGGCCTACGCCGGGCTGGTCGTGACCATCCCGCGGGCCGGCGGCGACTACGTCTGGCAGAGCCGCATCCTGGGCAGCGGGATCGGCTTCGTGATGGCCGCCACCGGATGGTGGTTCATCTTGTGGCTGTGGGCGCCGATCTACGGCGCCGTGCTGGCCGAGGAATTCTTCGAGCCGATCTGGGCCACGCTCGGCTACCACGGCACGTTCTTCGTCAGCGACACCGGGAAATTCGTGGTCACGCTGATCACCATCGTGCTGGCCGGGATGCTGGTCTCGATCGGGATGGCCGGCTACGCCCGGGTGCAGAAGTGGTGCTTCTACGGTGGCCTGGTCGGCGTGCTGGTCCTGGTGATCCTGCTCCTGTCGGCCAGCCACGCCAGCTTCATCTCCTCGTTCAACCTCGAGACGCACAAGCTGTTCGGCCTCAACAACGCCTACCAGGCGGTGAACGCCTCGGCGAAAACGGCCGGCTACGTCGCGCCGACGTTCGGCGGCGGCACGTTCGGCCAGAGCTTGCTGCTGGTGCCGTTCATGATGTTCTACCTGCTGTGGCCGAACTGGGGCACCACCTTGTACGGCGAGATCCGCGGGGCCAACGACTTCCGCCGGGTGTTCAGCGGCATGTTCATCGGGCTGTGGACCACCATCGCGCTGTCGGTCGTGTTCCTGCTGCTGTTCGCCAAGGCGTTCGGCTGGGCGTTCTACATGAACGTCAACGCGGGGCAGAACCTGGTCAGCAAGGCCGTGCTGCCGATCTTCCCGTACCCGGTGATGATGGCGGCCTGGCTGGTGCACAACTCCGCGTTCCAGGTCATCTTGATCCTGCTGTTCAGCCTGTGGTTCTTCGGCTGGGTGGGGACGCTGTTCCTGTCCTCGACCCGGGTGATCTTCGCCGCGGCGTTCGACCGGGTGCTGCCGGACCGGGCCGCGGAGGTCTCGGAGAAGCGCCGGGTGCCGTTCTACTCGCTGGTGCTGATGCTGCTGCCCGCGGTGGGGTTCGGCGCGCTGTACGCGTTCAACTCGACGTTCGCGTCGTACACCCTGGACGCGACCTTGGTCATCGCGGTGACGTACCTGTTCAGCGCGATCGCGGTGGTGATCTTGCCGCTGCGCAAGCCGGACCTGTGGTTCGCCTCGCCGGCCAGCAAGGTCAAGGTGTTCGGCGTGCCGATCGTGCTGGTGGGCGGGGTCGTCACGATCGGGCTGCTGGTGTTCAACCTGTACGAGTGGCTGTCCAACGACGCGTACTTCGTCAACAACCACGACTCGCTGTACTACATGGGCGGCATGTACGTGCTGGCCATCATCATCTACGTGATCGCCCGCGTGGTCCGGGCCCGCCAGGGCATCGACCTCGGCCTGATCAACAAGGAGATCCCGGTCGAGTAACGCTTTCGTGATCGTGTGTCGTTACCTCGTTGTGGAAGGGGTAACGACACACGATCCCTATTTTGTGAGGCGCTGCGGTGGGTGAGCGCACGGTCGTTGTGACTGGTGCGAATACTGGGATCGGGCGGGCCACGGCGTTGGCGCTGGCTGGGGAGAGCTGGCGGGTTTATGTGGCTGCTCGGTCGGCGGATAAGGGTGCTGCGGCCGTTGCTGGTATTAAGGCGGCTACTGGCTCAGAGTCCGTGTTTTCTCTGGCCCTGGACTTGGCGGACCTTGCGTCGGTGCGGGCGTGCGCGGCTGAGTTTCTGGCTCGGGGGGAGCCGCTGCACGTGCTGGTCAACAACGCCGGGGTGGGGGGCAGGCGGGGGCTGACCAAGCAGGGGTTTGAGCTGATGTTCGGGGTTAATCACCTGGGGCACTTCTTGCTGACTGAGTTGTTGCTGGAGCGGCTGGTTTCGAGTGCGCCTGCGCGGGTGGTGACGGTGTCGAGTGACGCGCACTACAACGCGCGCGGGATCGACTGGGATGCGCTGCGGCGGCCGGCGCGGGGGATCACGGGGCTGGGTGAGTACGCGGTGTCCAAGCTGTGTAACGTGCTGTTCTCGCAGGAGCTGGCGCGGCGGACGGCGGTGCACGCTTATGCCCTGCATCCGGGCGTGGTGGCGTCAGACATCTGGCGGCGGGTGCCGTGGCCGGTGCGGCCGCTGGTCACCCGGCGCATGCTCACGGTGGATCAGGGCGCGCAAACCTCGCTGTACTGCGCGACGTCGGCTTCGGTGGCGGCGGACAGCGGGCTGTTCTACGACAAGTGCGCGTTGCGGGAGGCCAGCGAGGTGGCCACGCCCGAGCTGGGCCGGGCACTATGGGAGCGGAGCGAGGCGTGGACCACCGTTTAAGCTGGGCCAATGGATCTTCCCGTCAACCCGCCGGTGGCGCCGATGCTGGCCAAGCCGACCGATGCCATCCCCGATGGGGACTACGTCTTCGAGCCGAAGTGGGACGGCTTCCGGTCGATCGTGTTCCGCGACGGCGACGAGGTAGAGATCGGCAGCCGGAACGAACGGCCGATGACGCGCTACTTTCCCGAGCTGGTCGCGGCGGTTCTCGCGGAATTGCCGGCGCGCTGCGTCATCGACGGGGAGATCGTAGTCCCGGACGCGTCGGGCCGGCGGCTGGATTTCGAGGCGCTGCAGCTGCGCATCCACCCGGCGGCCAGCCGCGTGGCGCTGCTTGCCGAGCAGACGCCGGGGCACTTCATCGCGTTCGACCTGCTCGCGCTCGGCTCGGAGAACTATATGGAACGGCCGTTCGCCGAGCGCCGGGCTCTGCTCTCGAAGGTCCTGGCTGGGGTCCGCTCCCCCATTCACCTGACCCTGGCGACCACGGACCGTTCGGTGGCGACTGGGTGGTTCAGCCAGTTCGAGGGGGCCGGGCTGGACGGGCTGATCGCCAAGCCCGCGGCCGGGGTGTACGAGCCGGACAAGCGGGTGATGAAGAAGATAAAGCACGAGCGCACCGCGGACTGCGTGGTGGCGGGGTACCGGGTACACAAGAGCGGCCCGGACCGCATCGGCTCGCTGCTGCTCGGGCTGTACTCCGGCGACGGCCGTCTGGCCAGCGTGGGCGTGGTCGGCGCGTTCCCGATGGAGCAGCGGATCGCGCTCTTCGCCGAGATGCAGCCGCTGGTCACCGGCTTTGAGGGGCACCCGTGGGACTGGGGGGCGCAGCACGCCGGGCAGCGGACCCCGCAGGCGGCCATGGCCAGCCGGTGGAACGCGAGCAAGGACCTGTCGTTCGTCCCGCTGCGACCCGAGCGGGTGCTCGAGGTCCGCTACGACCACATGGAAGGCTCGCGGTTCCGGCACACCGCCCAGTTCGTCCGGTGGCGGCCGGATCGTTCGCCACGGTCATGCACGTACGAGCAGCTGGAGGAGCCGGTCAGCTTCGACCTGGCCGAGATCTTGCGCGGGGGGTCATCTGATGGCTGAGCCGAAGCAGGTTTTCGAGCTGGCGGGGCGAGAGGTCGCGATCAGCAACCCGAGCAAGGTGTTCTTCGCCCGGGCCGGGATCACCAAGCTGGACATGGTGCGCTACTACCTGGCCGTTTCTTCTGGTGCGCTGGCGGGGGTGAGCGGGCGGCCGATGGCGCTCAAGCGGTTCGTGAACGGGGCCGAGAGCGAGGCGTTCTTCCAGAAGCGGGCCCCGGATAAGCGACCCGACTGGATCGAGACGGTCGAGCTGCGGTTCCCGTCCGGCCGGACCGCCGATGAGGTGGTGGTCAGCGACGAGGCCGCGCTGGCCTGGGTCGTGAATCTGGGCTGCATCGACCTGAACCCGCACCCGGTGCGCGCTTGCGACCTGGACCACCCGGATGAGTTGCGGGTTGACCTGGACCCGGTCCCCGGGGTGGAGTGGGCGCAGATCCGGGACGTGGCCCTGGTGGCCAGGGACGTGCTGGCCGACTTCGGGCTGACCGGCTGGCCGAAGACCTCCGGGTCGCGCGGCTTGCACGTGTACGCGCGGATCGAGCCGCGCTGGTCGTTCGGCGAGGTTCGGCTGGCGGCGGTGGCGGTGGCGCGGGAGATCGAGCGGCGGGCGCCAGACCTGGCCACGTCCAAGTGGTGGAAGGAGGAACGGCACGGCGTCTTCGTCGACTACAACCAGAACGCCAAGGACCGGACGGTCGCGTCGGCGTACTCCATCCGCCCGGTGCCGGACGCTCGCGTCTCCACCCCGCTGACCTGGGACGAGGTGCCCACGTGCGATCCGGCGGCGTACACCATGTTCACGGTGCCCTCGCGGTTCGCCGAGCTGGGTGATCCGTGGGCCGGGATGGACGAGGCGGCCGGGTCGCTGGACGCGCTGCTCGGGCAGGCGGCGCGGGACGAGGCGGCGGGCCTGCCGGACGCGCCGTGGCCGCCGATGTACGACAAGCAGGCCGGTGAGGCGCCGCGGGTGCAGCCGTCCAAGCGGCGTTCCGGTGCCGGTTCCGGTGCCGCGGGCGGTGTGGCGGCGCCTGGGGTGGCGGCGGCGCCGGCGCCGGGGAAGACGGCTGGGCCGACGGGGCGGCGGCGGAGCACGATGCCGCTGATCGAGATCGCCCGGGCGCAGACCAAGGACGAGGCGATGGCGGGCCTGGAGCGCTGGAAGGCCCGGCATCCGTCGGTCTGGTCACTGCTGGAGCCGCACGACGTGCTGGTCGACGGGATGCGCGGGCGCAGCTCGGTCTGGTACCGGATCCGGATCAACCTGCAGCACGTGCCCGAGGCCGAACGCCCGGCGCAGGCGCCGCTGGAAGTGGACTACGACCCCTGGGCCGGGTTCCAGCCCTGATCGTCGTGCCGGGGCTCGGCGGGTGACGCTCCCTCGACCCACGGCCGGGTGCGATCGCCCGTCGCGACGGCCCGGTGTCCTCCTTCACGGCGGGCCGAGGGTGCGGGCCCTGGGTAGGCCCAGGACTCGCACCCGCGGAGGTTCAGCGCCGGGCGGGACGCCGCATGGCGGCGGCGGCCAGGCCGATAGCCGCCACGGCGATGAGCACGCCGCCGGCCCAGCTGTTGGACCAGAACATCGAGTCGGTGATCGGGTTCTTCTGGCTGAGGATAGGTCCGGCGATGATGAGCCAGACGCCCAGCAGCAGGTTGGTGACCTGGAGGCCAGCGAACCCGCGCGGGCTAGCCAGCGCGAAGACGCCCACCCCCGCCACCGCCAGGCCGGAGATCAGGTTGACCGTGGTGGCGTTGGTGCCGGTGTTCTGGAGCGTGATGAACCAGGGGGACAGCGCGACCCAGAGCCCGGTCAGCAGGCCGAGCACGGCGGACGCCTGAGCGCCGAGGTCGCGCGAGGTGGCCGGCAGGCCGTACTCGGCCAGACCGGGGGCCGCGGCCATGACGGTGGGGGCGGGGGTGCCGTTGGAGGTAGAGGCGCCGTTGGACTCCGGACGGCGGATAAGGGGAGTCGACATGACAGGTTCCTTCCTTGCGTGTTACTCGCTCGCTTTCACAAGCGTCACGCCGGACGGGGTGAGCTGCCGTCGCACAGACTGTGCGATGTCTGGCTGGTTCAGCCGGTAAGCCGGTGCGGCGAGGGCGCGAGCAAGCCGAGGGCGCGGGCCCGCTGCACGGTCTCGTGGCGGGTATGCGTGCCGAGCTTGGCGTACAGGTGACGCATGTGTGTCTTGACCGTGTACCACGAGAGGAACAGCTCATCAGCGATCTCGCGGGCGGACAGGTCGGTGGGCAGGTAGCGCA
>Ga0302177_10001083_pt1 | contig 19704 bp, 14 predicted proteins | sample I_Palsa_E1_2_FD_198780 | JGI IMG/M metagenome (GOLD analysis project Ga0302177, IMG submission 198780) | Peat permafrost microbial communities from Stordalen Mire near Abisko, Sweden - I_Palsa_E1_2 | ecosystem: Environmental > Terrestrial > Soil > Palsa > Peat permafrost | place: Sweden... | reverse complement strand
GTCTCCGAGACCCAAAGCCACCTCCAGCAAGAACGTCGGCGTGCGTCTCTGGGGCCCCAGCGTCCAGCAACGCTTGGCCGAGGGAAAAGCGCTGCGCGACAAGGTGCCGCGGACCTCCCATGCGCGCTGGGTTCCGCCTCCCAATCGTCCCGACCCCATTAAGCTCCTGCAGCACGCGGACGCTGGAAGATTGCCCGAGCTCTTGCCCATTCGTTACGCCCGCATGCGGAGTTGCGCGTTCGGATTCTTTCGCGGTGCTGCGGCTCTGATGGCCTACGACCTTTCGCACACCCCCAGCACCGGCATTCGCGTGCAGGCCTGCGGCGATTGCCATCTTCTGAATTTTGGCGGTTTCGGTTCGCCGGAGCGGCGGCTGGTTTTCGATATCAACGATTTCGACGAGACACTTCCCGCGCCGTGGGAATGGGACCTGAAGCGTCTCGCGGCCAGTATCGTCCTGGCCGGACGCCAGATGGATCAGAGCAATCGCAACTGCGCCGGCGCCGTGCGCGTGATGGCCGCCTCTTACCGCGAGCACATGCGGGAATACGCGGAAATGCATGCGCTCGATGCCTGGTACTCGAACATTGACGCGGAGGTCTTCATTGCCAATGCCAAGACCAACCGCGACAAAAAACTCTGGAGGCAGACCGAACGAAAAGCGAGATATCAGACCGCCGAGCATGTTTTTCCGAAGATCACCGGCGTCGTGAACGGGCGCCGGACCATCATTGACAGGCCGCCGCTCGTCTATCATCCACACCATTACGCGAAAATCGGCAAGCACGTGAAGGCCATGTTCCATCGCTACACGCTCACCCTGCCCGAAGAGCGGCGCGTGATTCTGGACCGCTACCACATCGTTGATATCGCCCGCAAAGTCATCGGTATCGGAAGTGTGGGCACCCGCTGCGCTGTAATTCTGCTGATGGCCGGCCAGAATGATCCCTTGTTCCTGCAATTCAAGGAAGCGCACGCTTCCGTATTGGCGCCTTATGCGGGCAAGAGCCGCTACAAGAATCATGGCGAGCGCGTGGTCACCGGCCAGCGCATGCTGCAATCGGCCAGCGACGTCTTTCTCGGATGGACCCATGACGATTACGGCCACGATTATTATTTCCGGCAGCTCCGCGATATGAAGATGTCGATTGACATCGACGAACTCAGCAAGACCAGCTGGCTTGAATATGTCGAAATCTGCGGGTGGGTGCTGGCGCGGGCGCACGCGCGCTCGGGCGATGCCGCGCAGATCGGCGGCTACCTGGGCAAGAAGGACACCTTCGACAAAGCGCTGGCCAAATTTGCCGTGGCCTACGCGGACCAGACCGAGCGCGATCATCACGCGCTGGTGCAAGCGATCAAGGCCGGGCGCCTGCGCGCGAGCAGCGACCTTCTGGCCTGACGCGACTCAGTCGCCCTGCCGTGCGCGGTTTATAAATCGAACGGGAGCGGGTTTTCGCCGGTGATCAAGCGCGCGGAACGGTCGAAGGTGAGGTAGAGCCAGGCCCACTGCATCAAAACCAGCAATCGATTCTGAAATTGCACGATGTACAGCAAGTGAATAAAAATCCAGATAAACCACGCCGGCATTCCCGATAGCTGCAGCCAGTTCAAATCCGCGACCGCAGCGCCACGCCCAATCGTCGCCAGATTCCCCTTGTCGAAATAATGAAACGCATGCAGCTTTTTGTTCTGCAAGCGCGCGCGAATCAATTTGCCCACGTAGTGACCCTGCTGAATAGCAGGCTGCGCCACGCCCGGCAGCGGCTTCCCCGTTTGATGGCTGAAATTCGAAAGATCGCCGATAACGAAAATCTCCGGATGTCCCGGGATGCTCATGTCCGGTTCCACCACCACTCGGCCAGCGTTATCGAGCTTGGCCCCGGCTTCTTGCGAAAGGATGCGGCCCAGCGGTGAGGCCAGCACTCCCGCGGCCCAAAGAATCGTGCGCGTGGGAATCGTCTCCGTGCGATCTCCTTCGCGGATCGTAACCGAATCCTCCTGGATGCCCGTGACCATGGCCCCGGTACGCACGGTCACCCCCAGCCGCACCAGCATCTGGCGCGCGGCCTCCGACAATTTCGGCGGATACGCCGGAAGCGCGCGATCTGCGCCTTCGACCAAAATAATCCGCGCCGTGGACGGATCGATATCGCGAAAATCGTGCCGCAGCGTGTCGTTGGCGATTTCGCCCAGAGCGCCGGCGAGTTCCGCGCCGGTGGGCCCTCCGCCCACGATCACGAAGGTCATCCAGGCGCGCAGCTTCTCCGGATCGCGCTCGCGCTCGGCGGCTTCGAAGGCCAGAAGAATGCGGCGGCGCATGGCCGTGGCGTCCTCCACAGTTTTCAGGCCCGGCGCGAATTTCTCCCACTCGTCGTGGCCGAAATATTGATGCGTCGCGCCGGTGGCGACAACCACCGTGTCGTAATCGATTGCGCCGTCGCTGAGTATCACGCGGCGTTTCGCGGCATCTATGTGCACGGCCTCGGCGAGCAGCACTTTCGTGTTTTTTTGCCGCCGCAGAATTTGCCGCAGCGGCGCAGCGATGTTGGCCGGCGACAGCGATCCCGTCGCGACCTGATACAACAGCGGCTGAAAAAGATGGTAATTGCAGCGGTCGATCAAGGTGACGTCCACCGGGGAGTGCTTGAGCGTGCGCGCGACGCTGAGGCCGCCGAATCCTCCCCCGATGATGACAACTTTGTGACGATTAGACATGTGTGAGCTGCTGATTATTGGACGCTGAGCCCCGGTCTAACGACGCAAAAACCGGGCAAAATGAGGATTTTGGGCGACCTTAAAGTGGCGTTCTGAGTATCGATTAGAAATTTAATTTCTCTTTGTTTTCAACGGGTTACGGCGATTTCTATTCGAAGTCACTATCGATTAGAAACAACCTGTGGGTGCGCCGAATTGGAGGGCTAGTCCGCTAGCCCACTTTCCTTCCTTCCTTTTTCGGGGCGGACTTTGCCGCGCTGCGCACGAGAGACGGTTTGCCGTCTCCGGCGGCTGCCGATTTCGTGGCCAGGCTCTTTTTGAGCGCTTCCATCAAATCGATGACCGGAGTTTTCGCGGCGTGCGGCACGGGCGCGATCTTGCGGCCCTTGCTCTTGGCCTCGATGAGGTCCTGCAAGCTCTGCTGATAGGCGTCATGATATTTGCCGGGCTCGAACGGAGCGGCCAGGCTTTCAATCAACTGCTCGGCGAGCGCGCGTTCCTGGGGTTTTACCTCGGTCTTGTCCGCACGCCCGTAATCGGCGGTCCGAATTTCGTTGGTGTAGAACATGGTATGGAGCGTAAGGCCGTGTTCGCGCGGGCGGATGATGACGATGTTCTCGCGATTGTGCATGGCGATTTTTGCGATGCCGGCATAACCGGATTCTTCCATGGCGGCGGTCAGCAGCTGGTAAGCCTTCTGCCCCGGCTCTTCCGGCGATACGTAATAGGAAGCGTCGAAATAAACGGGGTCGATCTCGTCGAGCTTGACGAATTCAAGGATGTCCATGGTGCGAGCCGATTCGGGTTCGACTTCATCCAGCTCCTCTTGGGAAAAGAGCATGTATTGGCCCTTTTCGTACTCGTAGCCCTTCTCGACCTCCGAGCGCTCGACCATGCGATCGCAGGTGGGACAGAACAAAGGCTGCTTCAAACGCGTGTGGCACACCTTATGCAGTTGGTTGAAGCTGATGCGCTCGGTGCGAGCCGCGGGCGAGAGGCGAATGGGGATCGAGATCAGCCCGAAAGTGAGATATCCCGACCAAGTGGAACCAGCCATGGGTGACTCCTAGAGATTCTGCCTGGAATAGACGAACAACCCTGAGCGAGGGTAGCGCCGGATCCGGGATGCGTCAATACTCGTGTTCCCAAAAGCGCTTAGGTAATAAACGCTACACCCGCTTGGCGAGTATGAGCACGATGAGAATAATCAGGATGAGTCCCAGGCCGCCGCTCGGGTAGTAGCCCCAGCCCGTGCTGTAGGGCCAGGTGGGCAAGCTTCCCAGAAGCAACAACACGATGAGGATGATTAGAATAAGCCGGAGCATGGGTTTGAATCTCCTTTTTGCGTCTCTAGCCGGCGCCAACGCTTGTGCTGCGCGGCAGCGCGAAGAACACTGCCGCAATTCGCGATGGCGTCATATTATAGTCGCGCGCCTCGCGGAAAGTCCATGCGGGGAAAGCTGTAAGTAGCGAAGTGAGTCGCTGTAGTAGCGGGAGTTATGCATGATCCTGAAACGGATACTCACCGCCGCGGCGGTGGTCATTGCGGTGCTATACGCGGGGGACTGGATATGGTTTTCGCATCAGACGAGCACCCCTGGCGGTGGATTGGGATCGGTGACGTACTACTATGCCAGCGCGCTCAAGGACGGGAAGGCCGAAGTTTATTTCGATCAGCCGCAAACGGAAGTGTGCGCCAGGTCAATCTTCCCTCATGCGGGGTATAACCCCTGCTGGTACGAGAACCGGCGAAGCAACATAAGGACGGTTGACTAAAGTTCGGCAATGGCGGGCAACGCAATCGGCGGCTTCATCCCTAGAAAACCGTAGTAGGCTGTGACGTGGAATTATGAGCCCGACGACGGCCGGAAAACTTCAAGACCTGGTCTCCCAACGAAAGTGGGATTCTGCTTTCGAGTTCCTGCGCGGATTGAACGCCACGGCGGCCGCGGACATGGTCATGGACCTGCGGTTTGAAGAGCAGCAGGTGCTGTTCCAGCAATTGCCGGTGCCACTGGCGGCTTCGATTCTGAATCATCTCCCGTACTTCCACGCCTACGTCTTGCTGCATTCCCGGCGGGTGCCGGAAATGTCGGCGATTCTGGAGGCGATGAGCCAGGGAGATCGAGACCATTTTCTGGACGCGCTGCCGGAAGAAGCCTGGAAGTCGCTGATGGATGAGCTTGCGGAAATTCCCGCGGGCGGGGCGCCGCAGGTGGTGGAAGTTTCCGAACCAGGACGAGAGCCGGGAGTTGTTCCACAGCCGGCGGCTGACGAGCAGACAATTATCGAGGCCCGGCAAATCGAAAAAAGCTTCAAGCAAAAGGATGGCAGCGAGATTCAGGTGATCGCACCCGTGGATTTGACGGTGAGCTCGAACACCATCACCGCGTTGCTGGGACCCTCGGGCTCCGGAAAGTCCACTCTCTTGCGAATACTTACGGGGCTGACGCCGCCCACGGCGGGCGAAGTTCTGTGGCACGGGCAACCGGTAACGCAATGCGGCCCGAACGTGGCGATTGTGTTTCAAAGCTTCGCGCTCTTTCCCTGGCTCACGGTGCTCGAAAACGTGGAATCACCGCTGCTGGCGCGAGGAATGGAGCACGCGGAGAGGCACGAACGCGCGCTGAAGGCCCTCGATGCCGTGGGGCTGAAGAATTTCGAGACCGCCTATCCGAAAGAGCTATCGGGCGGGATGAAACAGCGCGTGGGATTCGCGCGGGCGCTGGCGGTGGAGCCGGAAGTACTCTTCATGGACGAACCGTTCTCGGCGCTGGACGTGCTGACGGCGGAAAACCTGCGCGGCGATTTGATGGATCTGTGGCTGGCGAAGAAAATTCCGACGCGCAGCATTTTCATCGTGACGCATAACATCGAGGAAGCGGTGCTGCTGGCGGACCGCGTGATCGTTTTGGGACGCAACCCGGCGCGCATCCGGGCGGATTTTCGCATCGTGCTGCCGCAACCGCGAGACCGCAAGTCCGCCGCGTTCTTTCCCTACGTGGATTACATTTACAAAGTCATGACGCAGCCGGAGCTGGTACTGGCTCCGCCGTGCGCTACGGACAAGCGTCCCGCTGCGATCCTGCCGCACGCGCGCCCCGGAGGCGTGGCGGGCTTGCTGGAACTCCTGATCGACCGCGGAGGAGAGGAAGACCTCTACCACGTGGCCGAAACGCTTTTGCTCGAGGTGGACGACCTGCTGCCGATTCTGGATGCGGCGACCATGCTGGGATTCGCGACGGCGCATGAGGGGGACGTGAAAATCACCCCGCAGGGACGCACGTTCGCAGAGGCGGATATACCAACTCGAAGGCGCCTTTTCCGCGAAGCGCTGACGCACGTACCGCTGATGCAGCAGATCGTTTCGGCGCTCGAACGCAAGTCCGATCACACCATGCCGCTCGAATTCTTCCGCGATTTGCTGGACGAGCGCCTGCCGGGCCATGAAGTGGATCTGCAAATCGAAACGGCGCTCAACTGGGGCCGCTACGCCGACATTTTCACCTACGATTCGGAGAGCGACCGCCTGCGATTGATTCCGGCGGGAGCGGCGGCAAGTTCGCGGGAAGCCGCTCCGCTGCACTGATGGCGCGCCACAAAACACCGGGCGGGGTGCTGACCTGGGGAACCATTCCGCGGAGCGTGCCGTCAATCCTGCAGGAACTCCCTATTCTTTTTGCCGGGCTGGCCCTGTTTTACGCTTTGCTTTCCGTGACGCACTACTGGATGGCGCCGGTTAGCGCGCAAACGGCGATCCAACTGCAGCCCAGCGCGCTGCCGAAGTACGCAATGTTTTCCGTTCTGCGCATCGCCATCGCTTACGTTTTCAGCCTGGGTTTCACGCTGGTGTACGGCTACATCGCGGCCTACAACGCCAAAGCCGAACAGTTCATGATTCCGCTGCTGGACACCCTCCAGTCCATTCCGGTTCTAAGCTTTCTTCCGGGCGTGATGCTGTCAATGATCGCGCTGTTTCCCACCAAGCAGTTGGGACTGGAGCTGGGGTCCATCCTGCTGATCTTTACCGGGCAGGTGTGGAACATGACCTTCAGCTTTTATTCTTCGCTGAAGAGCATCCCGCGCGAAATGCGGGAAGTGGCGGAGATATACCGCTGGAGCTGGTGGCAGAGATTTACGCAGATGGAGCTGCCCTACGCGGCCATTGGGCTGGTGTGGAATTCGATGATGTCAGTGGCCGGCGGGTGGTTCTTCCTGATGGCCTGCGAGATGTTCACACTGAGGGACCGCGATTTGCGGCTTCCGGGGCTGGGCTCGTATTTGCAATCGGCGGCAAACGCGGGAAACACGCGAGCGATCGCGTGGGGACTCGGCGTGATGATCGGGATCATCGTGCTGATCGACCAGCTGGTCTGGAGGCCGGTGATAGCCTGGACGGAAAAATTCAAGTTCGAGCAGGTGGAATCGGTGGAAGCGCCGCATTCATTTGTTCTGGAACTGGTGAGGCGCTCGAAGGTGCTGCCGTTTGTGGCGCGAGTGGCGCTGCTGCCGGCGCGCGAATATTTGACTTTATTTTTTGCCAGGAGGCGCACCGCGGAGGGCGAGACGCGGAAGCGGAGCGCGTTCGGCAAATGGATTTTGTGGGCGTTCGCGGCCGCGGCACTGGCCGGCATTGCCTACGCTTTGGTCAAGATGACCATGTTGCTGGCCGGACTTACCAACCTGGAGATCCGCGGGATCTTTACGGGAGCGGGCGCGACTTTTCTGCGCGTGACTCTGACGCTCGCTTTGGCGGGGTTGTGGGCCATTCCTGCGGGCGTGCTGATAGGACTCAAACCGAAACTTTCCGCGATTGCGCAGCCGCTGGCGCAGATCGCCGCGTCGGTTCCGGCCACGGCCCTATTTCCAATCATTCTGCTGGTGCTGATTCGCGCGGGAGGCGGGCTGGGCATCGGGTCGATCGTGCTGCTGCTGCTGGGAACGCAGTGGTACATCCTGTTCAATGTAATTGCCGGGGCCATGGCCATACCCACGGATTTGAAAGAAGTGTGCAACGTGTTTCGGTTCAACAAGCTTGAGCGGTGGCGCGAACTATATCTTCCGGGGATCTTTCCCTACTTGATTACAGGATTTGTTACCGCTTCGGGCGGAGCGTGGAACGCGAGCATCATCGCGGAATATTTCCGGTTTGGCGGGCACACCTATACGGTGACCGGGCTGGGAGCGGTGATCAGCGATGCGACCGACACGGGAAATTTTCGCGTGCTGATGGCGGCGACCATTCTGATGGCGGCCATGGTGGTGACCATCAACCGCCTGTTGTGGCGGAGGCTGTACGCGCTGGCGACGACAAAGTTCAAACTGGAGAGTTGATACGTGCGTTCCAGTAAGTAACTGCAGAGCCTCTTATCATTACGAATTCCTTACGTCCTGCTTATGACTCCCTGATGCCGCGGTTGTAGGATTTTTTGGCAATGCGGTTTCTTAAGAAGCAACGCCCCGTAAGAACGCGTGATAGACATCACGACGATTAGAGAGTCTTGTACATCGAGGGCCTAAACGACCCGGGTATGGTGTGCATGGAAGTAAAGAGGGAGAGATTTTATGTCGAGATTCGTGGCGTCTGTGAAGTTGCAAATAGCTTGCTGCGCCCTTGCCGTGATGCTGCCAAGTCTCTGCCGTGCGCAAACTGCCAGCGAAGGCGCGGCTAAACCAAAACCACCGAGCGCCGCGGCGGATGAGCAAATACCGCCGGCGGTGGCCAAGAAGCTCGAGGCCATGGAGGCGCGCATCGAGCAGCTGGAAGCGGAGCTGAAAGCGCGGCCGGTGGTGGTGCAACCGGTGGCAGCGGCTGCGCCCATGGGTTCGCCTTCATCGGCTCTGGCTTCGTCGGCGGCGACACCTTCGGCGGCGACGTCAACTTCAACGAGCGCGGCGACGCCGGCGACGGCTTCGACACAATTGAGCGCGCAAGGGCAAGGCGAGCCGAGCGCGGCTCCCGCTGCGGCCAACGGCAAAGTGGAGCCGTTCTCGGACGCGGACTGGAGCTGGCTGAACGGCAACCCGCGCACCAAGGATATTTATTGGGACACCAAATTTTTCACTCCGGAAATCCGGTTCGATACCGACTACGTGTTCGACTTCAATCATCCTTCGGATCATTCGATCGGCGGGTCGAGCGAGCTATTTCGTTCGCAGGAAGTGCAGCTGGAGCAGCTCGGCATCGGCGGCGATTTCCACTGGGACAACGTGCGCGGCAGGCTGATGACGCAGTTCGGCATGTATTCGGCGACGACTCCCCGCAACGACCCGAGTCCGGGGCACGGGCAGTGGGACCTGGTTTCCGCTTACCGCTACCTGGCGGAAGCGTACGGCGGGTATCACATCAACAAGCTGGATGGAATCAACGTGGACGCGGGAATCTTTTTGTCCTACATCGGCTTGTTCAGCTACTACAATTTCGACAATTGGGCGTACCAACCGTCTTATGTTTCCTCGAACACGCCGTGGTTTTTTGAAGGCGTGCGCGTGCAGATTTTTCCCACGAAGCATTTGAAGATCGAACCGTGGTTCATCAATGGATGGCAGTCGTACGCTTCGGCCAATCACACGCCGGGTCTCGGAGGGCAACTGAAGTGGACTCCGAAACCGTGGGTGAACATCATCTCGAACAATTATGGACTGGGCGAGGATGACTTGTTCGTGCCGCACCGCAAACGCATCCACACGGACGACAGTATCGAGGTGAAATATTTCGACCGGCCGTACCGTCCGCTGGACAAGATGGCGTTTACGTTCACCGGAGATTTGGGCTGCGAATACGGCAGCGGGGTGAGTTGCTACGGCGATCATAAGGGCGGGCCGAAGCAGAGCTTCGTGGGGTACATGCTGTACAACCGCTTCTGGTTCCACAAAGACCTGTTTGCGGTGACGCTCGGCGGCGGGCAGATTAACAATCCGGGGCGCTACCTGGTGCTGTTGCCGCCGATCAACGGAGAGAGCGCGATCACGGCTTCGACAAATTCGCCGTACTTCAACGAGAATCCGGGGAACCCGTTCAAGGCGTGGGATTCTTCGTTTACGTTCGACTACATGCCGAAGCAATACGTAACGTTCCGCTGGGAGTATGACTATCGCCACGCGAATGTGCCGTATTGGTCGGGGCGCGGCGGAATCACGCCGCCCGGCGGAAACAACGGCTTTCCGCAATATTACGCGTGCAGTACCGGGGCCTCGTCGGGGCAAGGAACTCTGGCGGCTGCGGAAACGGCTTGCGGGGGCGGGATCAGCAGCGTGTGGTTCCCGGATCTGCGGCGGGACGAGTCGTTCATTGATATTTCGATACTGGTGAAATTCTAGCGCGCGGGAAGATTTTTGACGGCGCGAGGAGATAGCGAGCGATGCGCGATTTTGTTTTCGTGATGAGCGCGATCATTTTCTTTGCCGCGGCGATTGCGTACGTCTGGGCGTGTGACCGGCTCAAGTAGGGAGCGAGATGATGACGGGAAACGTGATTCTGCTGGGAGTTTGCGTGCTGCTGCTGGCCTATCTGGTGGCGGCGCTGCTGTGGCCGGAGAAATTCTGACATGACTGCGAACGGCTGGGCCCAAATCGGGGTGTTCCTGCTGGTGATTTTGCTGATTACGAAGCCGCTGGGCGTGTTCATGGCGCGCGTCTTCAGCGGCGAGCGGACTTTCCTGGACCCACTGATGCGTCCGATCGAAAGGTTTCTCTACCGCGTGACGCGCGTGGACGAGAAGCATGAGATGCGTTGGACGGAGTATGCCATTTCGATGCTGCTCTTCAGCGTGGTGTCCATGCTGCTGCTGTACGCGATCGAGCGCGTGCAGCTTTGGCTGCCGTGGAATCCGCAAAAATGGGCGAATCTGGCGCCGGATTTGGCGTTTAACACCGCGGCGTCGTTTACAACCAATACGAACTGGCAGAACTATTCGGCCGAGACGACCATGAGCTATTTCACGCAGATGGCCGGGCTCGCGTATCACAACTTCATGTCGGCGGCGACGGGGATCGCGCTGGCGATTGCGTTCGTGCGCGGAATTGCGCGGCGGGAGCAGGAGACCATCGGGAATTTTTGGGTGGACCTGACGCGATCGATATTGTGGGTGCTTCTGCCGGTGTGCGTGGTGGGCGCGCTATTTTTTGTTTCGCAGGGCGCGATCCAGAATCTGAGGCCGTATGCCAAGGTGCAGCTGGTGGATCCGCAGACGGTGCAGGTCACCGGAGCGGACGGAAAAACGACGACGCAGCGCGTGACCGAGCAGGTGATTCCGATGGGGCCGGTGGCTTCGCAGGAAATGATCAAGATGTACGGAACGAACGGCGGGGGATTCTTCAACGCGAATAGCGCGCATCCTTATGAGAATCCCACGCCGCTTACAAACTTCTTTCAGATGATTCTGATCTTCGCGATCCCGGCGGGACTCACGTACACGTTGGGAAGGATGACCGGATCGCAGAGGCACGGCTGGGCGGTGTGGGGCGCGATGGCGTTTTTGTTCGCGGCCGGCGCGGTTTCCGTGTATGTGGCGGAAGCCAGAGGGAACCCACTGCTGCACGGCGTGGACCAGAAAACCAGCGCGGGGCAAGCGGGCGGCAACATGGAAGGCAAGGAAGTGCGCTTTGGGATCGCGGATACGGCGCTTTTTGCGACGGTTACCACGGACGCGAGCTGCGGAGCGGTGAATGGCGTGCACGATTCTTTCACGCCACTGGGGGGAATGATTCCGCTGGTAAACATCATGCTCGGCGAAGTGGTTTTCGGCGGAGTGGGCGCTGGACTCTACGGAATGCTGGTGTTCGTGATTCTCTCCGTATTCATCGCCGGGCTAATGGTGGGGCGGACGCCGGAATACCTGGGGAAGAAGATCGAAGCGTACGACGTGAAGATGGCCATGCTCACGGTGCTGATTTTCTGCCTGGTGATTCTGGTTTTTACGGCCATCTCGGTGGTGGCCCCGTATGGAACTTCGGCCATCAGCAACCCCGGCCCGCACGGGCTCTCGCAAATTTTGTATGCGTACGCTTCGACGGCGGCAAACAACGGATCGGCTTTCGCAGGCCTGAGCGGAAACACGCCCTGGTACAACAACAGCCTGGGCTGGAACATGCTGATTGGGCGCTTCTTCATGGTCATACCGATACTGGCGATCGCGGGAAATCTGGCGCGCAAGAAAATCGTGCCGGAATCGGCGGGAACTTTTCCGGTAACGACCCCGCTCTTCTCGGCGCTGCTAGTGACGGTGGTATTGATCGTGGGAGCGTTGACGTTTTTCCCGGCACTCAGCCTGGGGCCGATTCTGGAGCACTTGCTGATGAACGCCGGAAAGGTTTTCTGAGGCCATCCATGGGCGAAAACAAGAAATCGTTGTGGCATTGGGGGCTGGTCACCCGGGCGATGTGGGATTCGGTGGTGAAGCTGAACCCGCGGACGTTGATGAAGAACCCGGTGATGTTCGTGGTGGAGGTGGGGTCGGTAGTCACGAGCGTCGAGCTCATAAACGATTTGCTGCGGCACAATGGGAATTTCGGATTTGAGCTGCAGATCACGCTGTGGCTGTGGTTCACGGTGCTGTTTGCGAATTTCGCCGAGGCCATGGCCGAGGGACGCGGAAAAGCGCAAGCCGACACGCTGCGCAAAGCGCGCTCGGAAACCATGGCAAAACGGATGAAGCCGGACGGCACGACGGAGGAAGTGGCCGGATCCAAGCTGCGCGCCGAGGATATCGTGGTGGTGTCGGCGGGCGATTTCATACCGGGTGACGGCGAAGTGGTGATTGGAGTGGCGTCCGTGGACGAGTCCGCCATTACGGGCGAATCCGCGCCGGTGATCCGCGAATCGGGAGGCGACCGCTCGGCGGTGACCGGCGGGACGCGCGTGCTCTCAGACCAAATCACGGTGAAAATCACGGCGAATCCGGGAGAAACGTTTTTGGACCGGATGATCAAGCTGGTGGAAGGGGCAGAACGCCAGAAGACGCCGAATGAAATTGCGCTGAATATTCTGCTCGCAGGCCTAACGATTATTTTCCTGCTGGCGGTGGTTACGCTCCAGCCCATGGCCATCTACAGCGGCGCTCCACAGACCGTCTTCGTGCTGATCTCTCTCCTGGTTTGCCTGATTCCGACCACGATTGGCGGGCTGCTATCCGCGATCGGCATCGCGGGAATGGACCGCGTGGTGCAGCGGAACGTGCTGGCCATGTCCGGGAGGGCGGTGGAAGCGGCGGGCGACGTGGACACGCTGCTGCTGGATAAAACCGGAACGATTACGCTGGGCAACCGGCGAGCCACGGAATTGATTCCCGCGCCGGGAGTGAAGGAAGAGGATCTGGCGGATGCGGCGCAGCTGGCTTCGCTGTCGGATGAAACACCGGAGGGCCGGTCGATCGTGGTGCTGGCAAAGGAAAAATACGGGCTGCGAGGACGCGGGCTCGCGTCCGTAGCAACCACGTTCATTCCATTTTCCGCGACAACGCGGATGTCCGGCGTGGATCTCGACGGGCGCGAAATTCGCAAGGGCGCGCCCGATGCCATTCTCCAACACTGCTCGCAAGGTTCCCGCCGCGCACCGGTGGAAGTGGAAGAGGTGGTGAAAGCCATTTCAAACGCGGGAGGGACGCCGCTGCTGGTGGCTGAAGACGGGCACGTGCTGGGCACCATCTATTTGAAGGACATCGTGAAGGGCGGAATGCGCGAGCGCTTTGACCAGTTGCGCGCCATGGGAATTCGCACGGTCATGATTACCGGCGACAATCCGCTCACCGCGGCGGCCATCGCACGGGAAGCGGGCGTGGACGATTTCCTGGCGCAGGCAAAACCCGAGGACAAGCTGGCGCTGATCCGGCGGGAGCAAGCCAAGGGGAAACTGGTGGCCATGACCGGCGACGGAACCAACGACGCGCCCGCGCTGGCCCAGGCCGATGTAGGCGTAGCCATGCACGCCGGGACGCAAGCGGCCAAGGAAGCGGGAAACATGGTGGACCTCGATTCCAATCCGACGAAGTTGATCGAGATCGTGGAAATCGGAAAGCAGCTTTTGATTACGCGCGGAGCGCTGACCACATTTTCCGTGGCCAACGACGTGGCGAAATATTTCGCCATTATTCCGGCCATGTTCGCGGTGGCCTTTCCACAGTTGAACATCTTGAACGTGATGGCGCTGAAAACGCCGCAGTCGGCGGTGCTCTCGGCCGTGATTTTCAACGCGCTCATCATCATCGCGCTGGTACCCCTGGCGCTGCGCGGGGTGAAGTACCGGCCGGTGGGAGCGGAAGCGCTCTTGCGGCGGAACTTATTGATATATGGATTGGGCGGAGTGATCGCGCCGTTTCTGGGAATCAAGCTAATTGACCTGATCATTACGCACATCGGCCTGGCGTGAGGACAATGTGAAGAAGAATTTGCTGATTTCGATTTGGATGACGCTGGCAACAACCGTGCTTCTGGGGATTATTTATCCGCTGGTGGTCACCGGGCTGGCCCAGGCGCTCTTCCCGCGATCCGCGAGCGGCGGATTGATCGAAGTCGGCGGAAAGATGGTGGGTTCGCGGGTGATCGGCCAGCCGTTCAGTTCGCCAGGATATTTTCATTCGCGGCCCTCTAGTGCCGGCCCGGCGGGCTATGACGCCACGCAATCAGGCGGATCAAATCTGGGGCCGACAAACAAGGCGCTGATCGACCGCGTGACCGCAAGCGTGCAGACGACTCAAGCAGAAAATCCCAAGGCGCCCATTCCGATTGATCTGGTAACCACGTCGGGATCGGGCCTGGATCCGAACATATCTCCCGCCGCCGCGGACTTCCAGATTCCGCGCGTGGCGCGAGAACGAAACATGAAGGAGGATGAGGTGCGGCTGCTGGTAAAGGCGCACACGGCGGAACGCCAACTTGGATTCTTCGGCGAGCGGCGGGTCAACGTGCTGGAGCTCAACCTGGACCTGGACGCGACCCATCCTCTGCACTAAGTGATTACTTCCCCGGACGCGTGGCGCGGGATTTGGCTTCGGGGGGCTCAAAGCGATAGCCGACCCAGGGCTCGGTGTGGATGTAACGCGGATGACGAGGGTCCGGCTCGATTTTCTTGCGCAACTGATTGATGAAAACGCGAAGGTATTCCGTTTCTTCCCCGTAGTCCGGCCCCCAGACAGCCTGCAGCAGGCGGCGATGGCCGAGCGCTTTGCCCTGATTGGCAACGAGGTGACGCAACAGTTCAAATTCCTTGGGAGTGAGGCGCACGGAATGGTCGCGCACGGTGACGCCGCGCTTTTCGAAGTCAATCTTAAGCTCGTCGGAAATGAAGGCGGGTGTGGTCTCTTCCGGCGCGGCACGGCGGAGGGCCGCGCGGATGCGGGCCATGAGCTCTTCTGCGCCGAAAGGCTTGACCACGTAATCATCGGCGCCGGCGTCGAGAGCTTCGACTTTGTCGCGTTCAGTATTGCGCACGGTGAGCATGATGATGGGCACATCGCTGGAGGCGCGGATTTCGCGGCAAGTCTCCAGGCCCGAAATTCCGGGCATGTTGACGTCGAGAAGAACGAGATCGGGACGCTCGCCGCGAATGCTTTCCAGAGCTTCCTCGCCGGTGCGGGCTTCGACGACGGAATAGCCATGGGAGGCGAGCGTGGTGCGCATGACGCGGCGGATTTGCGGCTCGTCATCAACGATGAGAATGGTGGCGGCGTTCATCCGGCCGCCGCTGCGCGACTGCGATCGATAGGCAAGGAGAAGGAAAAAACCGATCCGTGGCCGCGCTGGCTGGTGAGGCTCATTCCACCGCCGTGAGCGGCTACAATGGCCTTGGAAATCGGCAGGCCCATGCCAGTGCCCTGGACCAAGAAGCGCTGATCCTTGCCGCGATAGAATTTCTCAAAGATCAGGCTTTGCTCGAGATCGTCGATTCCCGCGCCGCGATCGGCCACGCTGGTGACGAGAAAGTCTCCGCTCAGCTCCGCGGTGATGGTGACGGGATCTTCGGCGGGCGAGTATTGATTTGCATTTTCGATCAGATGCGCGAGCGCTTCCTTCATCAAGCCCAAATCGACGCGCACGGGCGGAAGTCCCTCGGGCACAACGACGCTCACAGCCCGGCTCCCCAGAGTGGTCTTGCACTGGCGCAGGGCGGCATTGATTACGTCCTCGATGGGATGCGATTCGAGTTTCAGTTCCACCTCGCCGGCATCCAGGCGGGCCATTTCTCCGGCCTCGCCGACGAGGCGGTTCAGGCGGTCGCTTTCCTCGTTGATGATGGTGAGAAGTTCGCGTTTCTGGGCATCGCTGAGGCCCGGGTTCGAGAGCAGATTCGTCACCGAGGCTTTGATGGAGGTGAGCGGCGTGCGGAGGTTGTGGGTGACGGAATCGGTCAAGGCGGTGCGGAGGCGTTCTCCTTCGCGCGCGGCTTCGGTTTGTCCCAATTGTTCGATGGCGCGGGCGCGTTCCATGGCTACGGCGATGAGAGTGCCCATGGCTTCAAGCGTCTGGCGGGAAAGAATGGTGCCGGAAATTCCGAGGCTGCCGATGGGCCGGACGCCGAGGCGCACGGGCGTGAAGCAGAGGCTGTTGGGCACGTCAATCACGGGCTCCTCGCGCGCCACGATGGCTTTGAGGCTGTCGAGATCGAGACGCGGAATCACCGGGCCGGAGCGGTAAATTTTCTGTTTATCGGCGAGCAGCAAGGCGGCGGCGCCGACTTCAAAGGTATTCACGATTTGCGCGGGAATGCGATTGAGCAACTGGATGACGTTGCCGGATTCGAGCAGGCCCTGGCTGAAAGCGTAGAGCTTTTCAATTTCACGGCGGCGGTCGGAAGCGTCTTCCGCTTTTTGCCGCGCGCGAGTGGACAGGCTGCTGGCCAGAACGGAAACGACCAGAAAAGCGAAAAGGGCGACCCAGTTTTGCGGGTCGGCGATGGTGAGCGTTCCAATGGGCGGAAGAAAATAATAATTGAACGCGAGCATTGCGACGATGGACATAAACACGGAGACGGCGATGCCCCAGACGGTGGAAACGGCTAAAATGGCGAGGAGAAACGTGAGCGCGACGGTGGTGGGATTGACCGGAAGCACGCGCCGGTAAAACACGGAAATTCCGAACACGATGATGAAGGCACAAGCAAAACGCACTAAACGGCTGGGAAAAGGCTCGCGCACGCAGCCATTCTATCGTAGCTTTACGGACACCCGTAGAAGAGAATAGGCCCATGCCGAAAACCCCGGAAGAATGGCTGGCGGTATCGAAGCCGCCGGAAAAAATCAAAGGCATCCTGAAGCTTTTTTTGGGCTACGCGCCCGGCGTGGGCAAGACCTACAGCATGCTGAGCGAAGCCATCCGGCGGCACACGCGCGGCGAGGATGTGGCGATCGGGGTGGTGGAAACGCACGGAAGAAAAGGAATCGCGGAGCTGGTGCCGCAACTGGAATGCGTGCCGCGGCGGAAAATCGATTACAAAGGAACGCTGTTCGAGGAAATGGATGTGGACGCGGTGATCGCGCGCAACCCGCAGGTGGTGCTGGTGGACGAACTGGCGCACACCAATATTCCGGGCAGCAAAAATCGCAAGAGATACGAAGACGTGCTGGCGATCATGGACGCGAAGATCGACGTTCTCTCGACGGTGAACATTCAGCACATCGAGAGCATTGCGCCGACGGTTCGCGGGATCACCGGCGTGGTGGTGCGCGAGACGGTGCCGGATTGGGTGCTGCAGATGTCGGATGAAACCGTGATGGTGGACCTGACGCCGGAAGCTTTGCAGAATCGCATGAAGCGCGGGGACGTCTACGGCAAGGAAAAAGTGGAACAGGCGCTGAAGAATTTTTTCCGGCGCGGGAATCTGATCGCTTTGCGCGAGCTGGCGCTGCGGCAAGTGGCGGAACAGGTGGATCGCAGCCTGGAAACCTACATGGTGGAGAAGGATATTCGCGAGAGCTGGGCAGTGCGCGAACGCATCGCCGTGTGCATCAGCGGAAATCCGAAGGCGCAGTATTTGGTGGCGCGGGCGGCACGCATGGCGCGGCGCATGGACGCGGAGCTTTACGCGTTACACGTGGATATCAATCAGGCCGGAAACGAGCAGGACGAAAAGGCGCTGGTGGCGAATTTGCAGTTCGCGGAAAGCCTGGGGGCGAAACCGGTGAGGCTGAAGGGCGAAAGCGTGTCGGACGCGACCGCGCAGTTTGTGCGGGACAAGCACGTGACGCAGGTAATTTTCGGAAGGTCGGCGGTGGAAGGCTGGAGAAAGCTGCGGTACATGAACGCGATCAACCGGTTTTTGCGCGATGCTCCGGCGGTAGATGTGCACATCGTGACGCAGGAACCGGACTGAAAACCGCAGGGGTTAGTTCCCTATTCGTCTTCGGGCGGAACGTCAAATTTTACAAGTTCGGATTGGAAGCCCTTCGTTTTGACCGCGCCGTAGGCGATTCCCACCACCATCCAGATGCCGCCGGCAACTTTCGCGGCGGGGCTCAGATTCAGCCAAATAAAAAAACAAATCACGAAACCGAGAAGGGGCGAAACGAGGTTGCTCCAGCGCTTTTCCTGGGCGTGCAGATAATAGCGGACCCAGGCGGCGGCGTTTACGCCCATGAAAGCGATCAGCGCGCCGAAATTGAGGAGCTCCGCGCCGCGCTCGTAGTTGATCAGAAACGCGCCGACCAGAGCAATGACGCCGACGAAAATCACATTGTTGCGCGGGACGTGATTTTTGGGCTCAATCGCGCCGAAAAACTTTTTGGGGATGCCGTCGCTGCGTCCCATGCCATAGAGCAAGCGGGCGGCGCCGAGTTGAGAGCCGAGTCCAGAACCGATATTGGCGATCAAGACGGTGAAGTTGATCAGATTGAATAGGAAGAAGCCTCCGGCTTGCCGCGCCACCAATGGGAACGCTGATTCCACCATTTCTTCGGGAAACGGCTTCGAGCCCCAGACAAGCTGCGCGGCGTAGACTTCGAGAGAGGCTAGTATGCCGGTGATGACGCACACGCCGACGGTCGCGAGCATGATGTTGCGGCGCGGATTTTCCACTTCTTCGGAAAGCGTGGAGATGGCGTCAAAGCCGATGTAGGTGAGCACGGCGATGGAAGTGCCGCGGAAGACGGCGCCGAAGCTGAAAGTTGCGGGATTGTAAAATGGCTGCGAAAAAAAGCCGGGGCCGAAATGGTGCAACCCCCATAGGAAGCGGATTACGAAGGCGAAGAAGACTACGACTACGATGGACATTCCGGCGGCGAGCACTTCGTTGATTCGCGCGGAAGTTTTCACGGCGCGCAGATTCAGGACGCTGAACGCGACGGCATAACCGACCGCGAGCACCCAGTACGGAGCGCCGGGGAGAATATTCTGCGTGAGCTTGGCGGAGATGATGGTGCAGATGAGCGGATTCAGAATGTAGTCCATGAGCATGGCCCAGCCGGTGACGTAACCAAGCGCGGGATGGATTTCCTGTCCCACGTAGGTGTAGGCCGAGCCGGCGCTTGGATACGCGCGGGCCATTTTTCCGTAACTGACGGCGGTGAACAGCATGGCCACCATGGCGATGAGAATGGTGGTGACGACGTGGCCGCGGGCGGCGTTACTGATGACGCCGTAAATGCCCATGGGCGCGATGGGTTGGATGATGACGATGCCGATGAAGATCAAATCCCAAAGGCCGAGGACGCGGCGGAGCCTTACGGGAGCTGCCGATGCGGGTGCAAAGCCCTGGATGGGTTCGCTCATTCGGTGACGACCGATTTGACGAGATTTCTGGGATGGTCCACATCGCAGCCATTCAGGATGGCGAAGTGATAGGCGAAAAGCTGCAGCGGCACGACTTCGAGAATGGGCAGGAGCAATTCCGGAGCGGCGGGGATGTGAATCACGCGATGGGCGAGCGACGCGATTTCGGGGTCGTCGGCACAAGCGATGGCGATGGATTTTCCTCCGCGGCTTTTCACGTATTCAAGAACCAGGAGCGTTTTCTGATATCGCAGCACGGAATCCGGGTCGGATGAATCGCGCGCGGCA
>Ga0302177_10001081_pt1 | contig 19723 bp, 14 predicted proteins | sample I_Palsa_E1_2_FD_198780 | JGI IMG/M metagenome (GOLD analysis project Ga0302177, IMG submission 198780) | Peat permafrost microbial communities from Stordalen Mire near Abisko, Sweden - I_Palsa_E1_2 | ecosystem: Environmental > Terrestrial > Soil > Palsa > Peat permafrost | place: Sweden... | reverse complement strand
GACGTCGCCCGAGATCCGCAAGCTCTCGAGCGCTTCCGGCGTGAAGCCCGTGCGGCGTCTGCCCTGAATCATCCCAACATCTGCACCATCCACGAAATTGGCAAGGATGGCGACCAGACGTTTTTGGTCATGGAGTATCTGGATGGGATGACGCTGAAACACCGCATCGGCGGGCGGCCGATGGAGACCGAGACCGTGCTGTCAGTGGCGATCGAGATCGCCGATGCGCTCGACGCCGCGCACGCGGCCGGAATCATCCATCGCGACATCAAGCCGGCAAACATCTTCGTGACCAAGCGCGGACACGCGAAGATTCTGGATTTCGGGCTGGCGAAGGTGACGCAGCCGATTCGCGAGCCGGGCAGCGAATCCCAGGCCGTTGGGCAAACGACAGTGACGATGGAAGAGCACCTCACCAGCCCCGGCGCTACCGTAGGGACGGTGGCCTACATGTCGCCGGAGCAGGTGCGGGCAAAGGAACTGGATGCCCGCACCGATTTGTTCTCGTTCGGCGCGGTGCTGTACGAGATGGCGACGGGGATGCTACCGTTCCGAGGCGAAAGCTCGGGTGTGATTTTCAGGGAGATTCTCGACTCGTCACCGACTCCCGCTGTCCGATTGAATCCCGATCTGCCGGTGGAACTAGAACGGATCGTCAACCGGGCACTAGAGAAAGATCGGAACCTGCGCTATCAGCATGCGTCAGACATACGGGCGGAACTCGAACGGCTGAAAAGAGACACGGATTCGGGGCGCGTGCAGGTCGCCAGTTCAGCAGCGGCGCCCGGAGTGCTCAAAGGCGGGACACAAGCGACGGAGAGAAACCGCTGGAAGATCGCAGTGCCCTCAGTCGTAGTGGCAATCGCATTAATGGCTGGCGGTCTTTACTATCGTGCCCGCCGCACCAAGCCCCTGACCGACAAAGACACCATCGTTCTCGCCGATTTTGCCAATAGCACGAGCGATCCGGTGTTCGATGACACACTCAAGACGGCGCTCAGCGTTTCTCTGAACCAGTCGCCGTTTCTGAATGTGCTCCCGGATAATAAAGCCGCGGCGACCTTGAAATTGATGTCGCGTCCGATGGACACGAAGATCACGCCCGAAGTCGCCCGCGAACTTTGCCGGCGGGCGGACAGCAAGGCTTATATTGCCGGGTCGATTGCCAGCCTGGGCAGCCAATACGTGCTGGGATTGAAGGCGGTGAATTGCCAGAGCGGAGACCCGCTGGCCGAGGAGCAAGTTACGGCGGCGTCGAAGGAGAAGGTACTGGAGGCGCTGGGTGAGGCAGCATCGAAGCTGCGCGGTGAGTTGGGCGAGTCGCTGGCCTCGGTGCAGAAGCTGGATGCTCCGCTGGAACAGGCCACTACGGCATCGCTCGAAGCGCTGCAAGCCTACAGCCTTGGCGAAAAAGCTTATCGCGAGAAAGACGGTGCCTCAACTGTACCCTACCATCAACGGGCCATTCAGCTTGATCCCAAGTTTGCCCTGGGCTACGAAGCAGTAGGCAACGACTATCTCGGTCTCGGCGAACAAGGAAGGGCCATTGAGTATTTCACCAGAGCGTTTGAGCTGCGGGAACGTGCCAGCGAGCGGGAAAGGTTGGAGATCACTGCGGGTTATTATTCCTACGTAACCGGGGAACTTGAGAAAGGGGAACAAGCTTATCAGGAGTGGGTCGCCAGCTATCCGCGAGACTACCGGGCACATCTCGATCTGGGAAGCGCGTACCTCTTTCAGGGGCAGTATGAGAAGTCGGCAGCGGCGTATCGCGAAAGCCTCCGCTTGGTCCCGGATAACATCGCCCTGTATCAGAACCTCGTCTATTCCCTCCTCTCCTTGCAGCGATTCGACGATACCCGACAGCTCATCCGCGAGGCTCAAGCACGGAATCTCGACGGTTACACACTGCACATGGGGCTCTACTCTTTGGCTTTTTTTGCGAGCGATTCCCGGACGACGGCGGCTGAGCAGGAGTGGTTTGCGGGCCAGCCTGATCCTGTTCCGAGCATCGGGCTGGCGCTGGCATCTGACAGCGAGGCATATGCCGGTCATGCGGCTAAGTCGCGGGAACTGACCAAGCGTTCGATAGACTCTGCCATCCGGGCCGATAGCAAAGAGACGGGAGCAGTCTCGCAGGCGATAGCCGCGCAGTGGGAAGCTGCCTTTGGCAATGCTGCGGAAGCAAAGCAGCAGGCGGCAGGGTCTTTGAAGCTCGTCCCCAACAGTCAGGACGTCGAGGTCGAAGCCGCGCTGGCGTTTGCCATGGCGGGCGATATGGTCCGAGCCGAATCGCTGGCGCAAGACCTTGACAAACGTTTCCCGCTCAATACGCAGATGCAGTCTCTATGGTTGCCGGCGATTCGCGCACAACTAGCACTTAATCGCAAGAACCCCGCTCAAGCCATCACTGATTTGCAAGCGGCTGCGCCCATCGAGCTTGGCTTAATTCCGTTTCTCAACAACGTCTCCTGCCTTTATCACACCTACATTCGGGGCGAGGCGTATCTGGCAGCCGGAGACGGCAAGGAATCTGCTGCCGAGTTTCAGAAAATTATCGACCACAACGGCATTGTTTGGAACTGCTGGACGGGAGCCTTGGCGCATCTGGGCGTGGCGCGAGCGAATGCGCTTGAAGCGAGAACTTCGCAAGGCGCAGACGCCGATGCTGCTCGCGTCCGGGCGCTAACCGCCTACAAAGATTTTCTGGCGCTGTGGAAAGACGCCGACCCCGACATCCCCATCCTCAAACAAGCCAAAGCCGAGTACGCGAAGCTGCAGTAGGCTCGACCAGCGTGGCAACGTTAAAAGAAAAAGCCGCCTTTTCGAGGCGGCTTTCGTGATCGTGCTCTGTTGCATTTCATGGTGTTCATGATTCATTGGGCAAGCCTCTAAGTCGTTGGGGCTTGCTACGATGCCTTGTCTTGGGTTTTGGTAATAACGATCTCGCTGCCCGCCTTCACATTCGTCTTGGTCTTCATGGCCGCTCTCCTTCGGTGAATTTTGTTATACCTTCAATCCCGGCCCCTTTTGCCTCGGCTACCTGCCGCCTTTCGTTCAACGGCCAGTGTGGATGACGTATCCTGCCTTCTTATTCGTCTTGGCTTTCATGGCTATTCTCCTTTCCTCGAGTTGCGTTGCTTTCCTGGTTGTGTTTCTCGGAATTCGCTTTGAGCGAGAGCTACCGATTCCAATACTACGGCGCTAGCGTTTAGCGAATTTGGATGCCCGCCTTCACGTTCGTTTTGGTTTTCATGGCTCCCTCCTTTCGCTTTTGAGTAATGCAAACGGCGGGCCAAAGGCAGAGAGCATTGGCAAATGCGAGCGTCAGCAGTGAAAGTAATTGAAAACAAAAGGCTGGCGATTCCACCGTGGGAGCATTGGCACGTTGGAACGCGGCTTTCGCTAACCCAACGGTTAACGGCTGTGCACCGAACGGTTAATGAAGGACACGTGACGCCCTAGGGATGAGCGATGACCATCAGCGCCGGGGCCCGTTTCATGACGCACTGCAGAGAACTGCGCAAGGTGTTGGGATCGAGCGCGGCGAAGCTCTCGTTAAGGTACGGCGTGAAGGGTAGGGCCTTTAGGCCGTTGAAGGGTACGGCCTTCAGGCCGTACGTAATTAATTGAAACACGCCCGGCTTTAGCCGCTGAGGGCCGCTGTCTGCGCGCAACAGCGACTTTCTGCGCACCTGTAGAGCCCGTCGTATCTCAATCGTGGAAGGGCCCGGCTTCAGCCGTGCCGTAATGGCACAGCCAAACCCGGCTGCAGCCGCTGGGGTACGGTTTTTTTCTGTCCCGGTAGATTCTCTTACTCGCTGATAAAAAAGATGCCCTCAGCGGCTAAAGCCGGATCTGTTTCATTTGATTATGTACGGCCTAAAGGCCGTACCCTTCAAAACTCAAGCTCTTGTAGCGTACTGCCTAAAGGCCGCGCTTTCGCGCGACAGCATCAATTCATTTTGCCGCCTTTGCTGCCGTCGTCGGCCTCGTCTGGGTTCTTGGGAGAGGTGGGGCTTGATCCGCAGCCGGAGCCGGCCGCGCCGCCGCTGTTGATCATAACCATCGTTCCCACGATGGAAATACCGGAGGAATTGATGTCAATGAAATTCCCGCCGACTTTCAGTGTCAATTCGGTGCCGGCTTCCAGAACGACGGTCATGCCGGCCTTCAGGTGAATGACCTGTCCGGCTTCGTGAGCAAAATTAGTGCCGGATTTCTCATATAAATTCTGACCCACCTGGAGAGACAAATTCTGGCCGACCTTCTGGTTAATGTTTCCTGTCACCTGGCTATGAAGGTCTCCTCCGGCCTTCTCCATCTGATCCTGGGTGACAATCAGGCTGCGGTTGTTTCCTACCCATTCGCGGATGTCGTTCTTCAGCCGGGTATCGAAGTCCTTTTCGCCGCGCAGGAAGATCTGCTCATCCCCCTTCTTGTCTTCAAAGCGTAGTTCGTTGTAGTTATCCGTACCGCCGTATTTGGTGCTGCGGGTTTTAAAGGTGCTGCGCGTCTGGTTGTCGGGCAGGGGGTAGGGGACGGTCTGATCCGCGTTGTAGACACGTCCGGTGATGATGGGCCGGTCCGGGTCGCCCTCCAGGAAACTGACGATCACTTCCTGTCCAACGCGAGGAATGGTAATCGCTCCCCAACCCTGGCCAGCCCAGTCCTGTGAAACGCGAACCCGGCAGGAACACTTGCCGGCGCGGTCCCAGGGGAAGAGGACAATCACTCGGCCGTATTTGTCCACCCAGATCTCTTCGCCGTCTCCTCCTCCACCGTCGTCGCCGTCGCCCACATCGCTGCTCTTGCCGACCACGACCGCGGTCTGCGGACCCTGGACGAAAGGCTTGGGAGTGAGACGCGCAGGCCGAAAGGGAACTGTCTCGGGGATACAAGTGAAGTGGTTGGAGTAGTTGTCATTGCCGCCACCGCTTCCACTATAAGTCTCACCCACCGAGGCAATATGCTGAATTTCGGTGAGGACGTAGGAGGCATTCATCGAGTCCTGATAATGGTCGACGAGGTCGAACTTGTAACCGGAGGTGAAGGCACGGCAAACGCTGGAGCCATGGGCCACGAGATGTCCGGCTTCATCCTCCTGCATGCGCAGCTTGGCGAAAGCCGAACCATCTCCGCGGGTGGTGTATTCCCCCGGATAATCGAAGATCTCGAAACTTGCGTTGCCACCAACGGAGTAGATGGTCGATTCGGTGGCCAGCAGACTGGCGGAAGGAGTCTTAAAGTTGTAGTCCGTCAGCGTATACTTCCCGGTCCGCAACTCCTGTTCGATGTTCCAGGTGTTAACCACATCATCCGTCTCGAGGCCACCGCCCATCAGGTTATACCCGGCGCTTTCCTGTCCAGGGCAGGGTTCATGGATGCTGGAGGAGTCGGCGATCACCATCGTATGCTTGCCCTTTTCGTGCTGGAAAAAGTAGAAGATGCCGTTCTGCTCCATGAGGCGAGAAATGAAATTAAAGTCCGTCTCGCGATACTGAACGCAGTACTCCAGAGGCGAGTAGCCTCCGTTGAGCGAGAGGTTATAGTCTTGAAAACCGCGGTCCTGAAAAACCTGCTCCAGGATGTCCCCAACTTTCTTGTTGTGGAAGATTTTGCAGTCCGCATAGCGCGTCAACATCCAAGTCCAGGGAACGACTTCCATCTGGTAGTGCATAAAATTCGTATCGGAACCGCTCTGCGCGAATTGATTCACCATGCCATTGAAGTAGCGTAGGGTATTGTCTGATTGTGCCACCGAGATGGTGACGTTCTTGCCGATGATCTGGGTGAAATCGATTGGGCCGTGCTCGGTGAGCAGGTCGAGATGGAAGCTGAATAAGCGCGAGATCGCCTCATGGCCGCTGAAACCGGCCAACAGCAATACGTCCTCGCCCAGCGGCGTGGTGAGAGTGATGAGGCGACCTTCTTGCGTATAGGGCATAAAATTTGCTGGAACCTAGTTAATTGTCTTTCCTGACCCCAATGGCAATGGAGAGGTGTGCTGATTCGCTGGATTTAGTATGGGCGGCGTGTGGGACTTCGGTCGCGGAGGAGTGCCGGCTGCCCACTCCAGTCGATCCCTGCTTTCGATGTCCTCCCACGTCGCCTACTCCCTCCACGCCCAAACGAATCTGAGTGGGCAGCGCCGCGCGTGCACCGCCGCGTTGTCCTAACCGCGCCTATATACTTGACCGCTGCGATAGCTTTGTCATCCCGACCGGAGCTCCGGACCCGGATTTTCTACTTCGCGCTGCCGGCAACGACCACGTCTGCGGCTCTCCTTAAAGAGAGCCGCATGCAGATCATCAAAGCCACGCACCTCGACAGGAAATCCGGGCGAGGTGCGCAGTGGAGGGACCCGCGGTTCTTCCCCCCTGATTGCCACACACACTTCACGCCATGGTTTCTACCCCGACTGCCATCCCAGGCTGCTCATATACAAATTCGCCATTCTCCCCAATTCCCACATGAATGGCACTCATCTTCTCGCCTTCCGCCATTCCTCCCAGGATTTGCCGCGAGATATCCGGCAGCAAAGAATTGGTGAGGATGTTGTCCACGTTCCTGGCGCCGCTCTCGACTTCTGTACAACGGCTCGCTACTTCGTTCAGGAAGGCGTCGTCATAGGTAAGCTTGATCTTGTGGTTCTCCAGGATCCGCCGTTGAATCTTGCCCAGCTTCAGCCGGATGATCTGCTTCAGCGCCTCGTCACGCACCGGGTAATACGGGATCACGACCATGCGCCCTAGAAAGGCCGGCTTGAAGATCTTGTTGAGCTCCGGCTTAAGTGCTTCTACCAACCCACGAGGACTAGGCGCGGTTTCCGGGTCAGCAACCAGCTTCATCAACTGATCGGTGCAGGCATTCGTCGTCAAGATGATGATGTTGTTCTTGAAATCAATCTGGCGTCCTTCGCCATCCTCCATGTTTCCTTTGTCGAAGACCTGGAAGAAGATCTCCAGCACGTCCGGGTGGGCCTTCTCGACTTCGTCGAGCAGCACCACAGAATAAGGCCGGCGGCGGACCGCCTCGGTGAGCACGCCGCCCTCGCCGTAGCCTACGTAGCCCGGGGGCGAGCCCTTCAAGGTGGAGACGGTATGGGCTTCCTGGAACTCGGACATATTAATCGTGATCAGGTTGTGTTCGCCGCCGTAAAGCAGGTCAGAAAGCGCCAGCGCGGTTTCCGTCTTGCCCACGCCGCTGGGACCAACCAACATGAAAACGCCGACGGGTTTGTTAGGGTCGTCAAGCGAAGCGCGCGAGGTCTGGACGCGCTGGCTGATGATCTCCATGGCGTGCGGTTGGCCGATGACGCGCCGGCCCAGGTGGTCCTGGAGTGCGAGCACGGTGGTGATTTCATCCTTGAGCATTTTGCCGGCGGGAATGCCGGTCCAGGCGGAAAGCACCTCTCCCACAATCTGGGCGTCTACGCAGACACGGATCAGGCCAGTCTCGCCTTGCAGCGCAGCCAGCTTGCCCTCAAGGGCTTGCAGCTCCGACTTGAGCGCAGCCGAGGTGGTTGCGGCTGCGTCCCCGCTCCCGTTCGCGGCATGCCCGGCCTCCAGCTTCTCGCGCAGTTCGCGAATCTTCACTACCAGCTCGCGCTCCTTGTCCCAGCGCTCTTGTAAGGCCTTCAGCTTGGCGGTGGCAGCCGTCGTTTGCTCCTCAATCTCGGCCAGCTTCTCCTGGTGGTCGGCACCGACAACTGTCTCGCGATCGAGGATCCTTTTCTGCACTTCCAGGGCGTCAATCTGGCGCGTGGTGTCTTCGAGAGCAGGCGGGGTGGCGTTCTGTCCCAACGACAAGCGAGCGCACGCGGTATCGAGGATGCTCACTGCCTTATCAGGCAATTGGCGTCCGGCGAGAAACCGGTGCGAAAGACGGACGCTGGCATAAACCGCTTCGTCGAGTATGCGGACTTTGTGATGCTTCTCGAGAGAAGCCACCAGTCCACGCATCATGATGAGGCATTGGTGTTCGCTGGGCTCCTCCACCTTGACCACCTGGAAGCGCCGCGCGAGCGCCGCGTCTTTCTCAAAATACTTCTTGTACTCAGACCAGGTGGTCGCGGCGATGGTGCGTAATTCGCCCCGAGCGAGCGCCGGCTTCAGCAGGTTAGCGGCGTCATTTTGCCCGGCCTGTCCACCAGCGCCGATCATCGTATGAGCCTCGTCGATGAAGAGAATGATGGGCGTCGCCGACGCTTTCACTTCTTCAATCAAACCTTTGAGCCGATTCTCAAACTCTCCCTTGACGCCGGCGCCGGCCTGCAGCAAGGCCAGGTCGAGAGTCCGCACATGCACGTTCTTCAGCGGCGGAGGAACGTCTCCCTGGGCGACCCGTAAAGCAAAACCTTCCACCACGGCGGTCTTGCCCACACCAGCCTCACCCGTGAGGATCGGGTTATTCTGCCGGCGCCGGGTAAGTATGTCGATGACCTGCCGAATCTCCGGATCGCGGCCAAGCACCGGATCGATTTTTCCCTTGCGTGCGTTGCCGGTGAGGTCGACCGTGTATTGGTCGAGGTTCGGCGTCTTGCCGCCGGCAGGCCTTTGCGCGTCGCCACCCGCAGCAGCAGCAGCGGGCGCCGTAGTTGTTTCACTGGAGAGAGCAACAATGCCCAGCAGGTCTTTGCGCAACGCGTCCGCATTGATTTTCTGAAACTCCCGGCTTACGTCGTTGATCAGCCTGGCAAGTTCCTCGTCGGAAACCAGCGCGAGGATGGTGAATCCTGTGCGCACCTGCCCGGCGTTGAAGTCAATCGAGCCGATGGTCCACGCAGTGGTCAGCATCTTGAGGACCGTCGGGCTGATCGCCGGAGTGCGCGCATTGCCTGACTTCAGCTTGTCCAGGCTACGAGCCAGGTCCGCGGAAAGCCGGGACTTGTCAACTTCGAAATGCTTGATGATGGCGGCGAAGTCACCCGAGGATGATTCGAGCAGCTTGGTGATGTAGTGTTCCACTTCGACGTCGTAATTGGTGCGCGAGAGGCAAAGGCCCGCCGCGCCCTCGAGTGCAGATCGCGCTGGTTCATTCAGTTTGCCGATGAGTGCCTTGAGATTCAGTCCCATATCGTTCCTCTCAAAAAATAAGTATTGTGTCGTCGGGATCACTTCCCAGCGGCGTGTTCTTCACCCAGGAAACCCAACCGAGGCGAGCCGGATTGCCCGCATCGAAATCGAGTTCGGTGCCCGGTGCCTGCGCCCTATCGAGCACCAGCTGTACCTCGAACTCCAGGCACTGATTGCTGAAAAAGCGGGTCAGGGCGCGCAATGCCCCGTAGGAGTTTCCCTCGGGTAGAAAGTCGTCATAGCGTTCCATAGTAAGCGGCCCGAGACGGATGCGCACGCGCGCCTGCCGGTCCCACACCTCGTCGCCCACCACTGCGCCGAACCCAATTTGACACGACGCACTCTCTTCGTCGGTCATCGCGCACTGGGTCGGTGTGTCCAGGCCATACCAGCCTCCGGTAAATTGCTGGACCTCCACCGGCACCTCAAAGTAGTCCTGGATAATCTGTTCCAGCGCCGTTGCCGAGCGTGCCTGCATCCCCAGAAGCGCAGTGTAATGCAACAGCGCCTCATCCTCGATCTCCTGACGATCGCGCAAACCCTCGGTGCCTAAACCAATCAGGTCGAGCAGATAATGTGTGAAGTGGTCGCTTGTTCCGCTGCTATAGGTGACCGGAAAACGCGGCTTTTGCCAGGCCCGGTAAAAGAGTGAAACGGCGCGATGGTTGAAGATGTCCAGGAACGCCGCCAGCGTGTGGTCCTTGGCCCGGCTTCTCTCCAGGATTAACTCGCTGTACGTGTAAGGGAGTACCCCCGAAGGACCAGTAAGCCCCATGAAGTTCACCGTCATCTCCGGCGGGCCGTTCTCAGAAGGTTCGAGCTGTTGGATTTCGCTGGCCGGAAAGCCCAGCCGGGGATTGACGCGAAAATGCACCGACTCCTCTTCGGGATTGGAAAAGCCTCCCACCGGGCTCGCAGCGGCGCTCAGCCTTTGGAGTAGCGTTACCGCCTGGAAAAAGCCAAACGTGCACGCCTCTTCGGTGAGCTTCTCGCCCAGTGGCGAATCCTTCAGACGAGCAGGTTTCGGCCCGATCGTGGTTGCCATTCGTGAAGCCCTCCTTTCCGCTGCGGCGTCGTGACGCTGAGCTGGGTAAAGCTGTTCAGCGATGCACTGAGAGCAAAGAACTTCTCCAGCACATTGGCGAATAGAAATGCGCCGCCGCCGGTGAACTGATCCTCATCGATTTCCATGTCGATGCGCAGCCCACGCGCAAAGCTGACTCCCTGCTCGGAAATGAGCCGTGTGAAATGCGGGCGGCTGCGAATCTGCAGGATGCTTTGGATCACATTCTGTGAATAGGCTGTGCGGCCCACGTCGTAGAGGGTCAGAATTTCCTGCAGCGCTTCCTTGCCCTGTTCCACCAGCGATAAATAGTTGAGCGATAAGTGAGAGACCAGGCGCCACAGAGCGCTCTTGCCGAGTGAAGGTCGAACCGGCTGCGTTGGCTTGCGCAGGGCAACAATGCGTTTCATCGCCGCCGTGCCTTCCATGTCAAAGTCACTGTCCTGGTTACCGAAAGGAAGACGCGACGGCAGGTCGCGATTGGTGCACATGGTGCGAACGGAGACCACCGTGGCATCTGGGTGGATGGTCTTGCTGGAGAGATCGATCAGCGATAGCGAGATCTCTGTCCCGTCATCGTTGGGCCGGGCAGAGGCGCGCCGCCGCGCCAGCCAGAAGCACGCGCGGTCCTCGCTTCGCGCGGCGTGCCGAAGGGAGTAGAAGGGCTCAAAGCGGGTAATCTGCTGGCTATTCGCATTGATGGCGCTTACTTCATCGATGGAAAAGATCTCCATCGAGTAGGGCCGGCGCACGTCCGGGGTGACGGCATATTCATACTTTTTCAAGTTGAGCTGGATCGGCTCGGCGACTTGCGGAAAGAGGTTAACTACAGGAGAGCATCCCAGGCGAAAGGTTTTCTTCGAGAGCTCCAGCTCCAGCCGCTGGACGCGTCCGTCCCCCTCGATATCCGAGAGCAGAAAGATAATCTCGATCGCATCTTTGAAGCCGGCCGCGCCTACGCTCTCGAAACCACAAAGATCGATGAAAAAAAACTTCTCAGGAAAAGCAAAGTACTCCATCAGCAGGCGATGGCCGGCAAAAGTCGAGGGGGAATAAGGGAGCATCCCCTCATCGGCGCCGAAGCCGACAGGACGCAGGGCGGAGGCCGGAAGAATGACCGGGTTAGCTCGTGAGCCGGCGGAGAGATCGCGGACCACAATGCGGTTCAGGCGGCTGAACAGTAACTCGTAAACTATATTGACCAGCCCGCTCTCGCCATCGAGATAGAAGCGAACTTTATCCACTTTCAAAGCCGGAAATGTGACGTCGGCTGCGCAGCGAAGCTCCACCCGGACGGCCCACGCCGAATCGCTCGTCTTCAAGGCCGGTTGCAGGCGGCTTGGCGCGCGCAATTCTGCGGCAGCGACCGTCAACGGCCAAAGCGTGGTGTCATAGCAAGTGCGAAACGCGCAGGGTACGCCGGCGATGGGTTTGGAAAGGAGCTGGGCATGCCGCTCTATTTTCAATCCGCTGGTGAGCTTGCCCTTTTCCGGATCCAGCTGAAACTCAACCACCGACATCGAGGGAAGGGGGCGCACCAACTGGGGATAAACCACCGTGAGCAGCCCTTCCGTGATCTCGGGAAATTCATCATCCATCTTGAGATGGACCCTGGCTGCCAGAAAAGCAAATGCTTCCAGCAACCGCTCCACGTGCGGGTCTTCGCATTTCGTGGGTTCGAGCACCAGGCGCGAAGCAACCTTGGGGTGCTTGGCGGAAAACTGGGCAGCAGACTTGCGCAGATAGTCCAGCTCGCGCTCATAGTAGAGCAGCAGGTCATCGCGCATCGCCGGCCCCGGAGATGCGGCAGTTGCCGCTCTTTACCTCGATCACAGTGTCGAAGGAAATAGGTTCCGGCACCGGATCCATGCGCAGCATGGCCTCAATGCGCAGACGCACATCCTGCTTGGCAGCATCTTCCGTTGCAACGAATACCACACGTACATTTGCCAGTCTTGGCTCAAAGAGATTGATGGCTGCCACCACCTGCCGGCTCAGCTTATTGCGGTCCCCCGAGGTGGCCATGGTCAACATTGAAAGGTCCGGCAAACCATAAATGTAGGCGGAGCGGTTCACTTCCTTCAATTCGTCCTCGGGAAAATCAAAGATGCGGCGCGAGTTGAGCAGCCACTCCAGGTCGCGGCGCACGGCGGCCTTGAGCAGGCGCACAGATTGCGAGCGGGTCAAGGGAGTCTCGGCGCTGTTCTGAGGCTCAAGATCGATCAGCCGGTCGAGAACGGAGATGGTGATGGTGGTTTCGCCGAGGTTTCTCGCCATCGCTTACTCCACGCCCAGCGCCTGGACAGGGTCCAGGCGGCAGATCCGTTCGAACAAAGCCTGCTTATCATCGAAGCTGTCTTGAATCTTCCTGCTGTTACGCATCAGTTTCAGCAGATCGCTGGCGACCTGCTCAGGGTCTTCCCATGAGTCCAGCCTATGGTTTTCGATCGTTGCCGTTACATCGTCGAGTAGCGGTTGGGCGATGGCATCTTTTCCCGCAGCTACCGCCAACTCGATCAACTGCATGGTGCGGCGGAATCGGCCCCGCCCGGAGCGCTGGCGAGCGATCTCGGAACGCATCAAGCCGAATGCCTTCTCCTCCTGTCCAACAGCCAACGCTTGCTTCGCCAGGGCATATGAGTCAGCCGCTTGCGTGAGCCACGTGGGTGTGCCATTCAGATCAGCTGTTGACACAGAATCCGAATCGTCGCCGGGCAACGCACTGGCCTGCACAGGCCCTTTCAAATGCTGTAGCCATGCTTTGGTCTCTGGATTCGCAGCCGGAGTATCGTCGAGCAAAGTGGCATCCAGTAATTCCGGAAGATCATTCAGCAGAGCACGAAGTTCCGACTGGATAGCGGTAGCTATTGGTTGGTACTCAGCGCCCAGGGCCGAGCAGGCCGCGACGGAGAGCCGCTGCAAGTCAAGCCAGGCGCGGCTGCAGGGTAGAGCCATAGCCTCTTCGCAGGCGTCGAGTAGCTCACTCCAGTTCTTGCCCAGCGCCAGCCGCTTCACCTTTTGGCGAAGCTCGGTAGGCGGACCCTCGAGGAGTGTGCTATCGCCCAATCGCGATGCGGTGCGCAACTCACCCCAGCGCAGACCCCGCAGAATGAGATAGGGCGCTGGGCTGAGCGGCTCTTGTTTGCGCAGGAAGGCCGCGGCGGTGGCAATCACAGCAACAGCCTGGCGGCGGTCGGCGGGCTCCGCTAAACTCAGGCTTGCAAGGGTTCCCGCTGAAGCCGATGAGACGTTGTCCTCCTCACCGGCCTTTGCTTTTTGAGCGGCGGCAACCGGAATCACTTCCACGGGATCCGGTTCCTTCTCACGCTTTTTGTTGAGCAACGTGTGCACCGTTTGCCGGACGTCCTTAAGTCCGTTCTTCAGTTTGGTGAAGGCGGGAGCATCGTCCTCAAAACGTTCGTCGCAGTACGTCTCCAGGCTCTCGAGCGCCAGGAGACTGGCATCCAGGTCCTTCTCCGCTGCCAGATAGAACGCCTTAGGGGTTTCCGCGAAGGCTTTATCGAACATTTCCGGCGGAAGCTTACCAGCCTCGATCAATTCGGATCGAGTCTGACGCTCCTTGTCGGTCTTGACCTGGTCTTCATAGCCAACGACGCGAGAGTCCTTATATACGAACCAGGAATATCCGCTGTGAGCGAGAGGCACTGAACGCAAAGGAACGTCGAGCATGGAGCCGATCCAGGAGAGCGGCTTGGCCCGCAGCTCGCGGTCTCCGTCTTCGATGACTGGATAAACCGTATCCCAGAATTGAGTCAACAAACTGTGGCATAGAGTGATCCCCTGGCAGAGACCTCGGTAATGTTCGGTTGCCAGCAGGGCTTCGGTGAGCCATGCGGCTAGTTGGAGATCCTTCGAGACGGTTGCCAGGGTGTCTTGCGCCAGCTTGATCACCAGCGGATAGTTGGCTGCTTTCCGCTCGGTTTGCCAATCGCCTTGCGCCAGGTCGTCGTCCTTGCGGCGGGCTTCCTTTATCTTGTCGTATACCAGCAGCTTGGTGTCGTAGCGAAGATCGATGCCACTGGGGTTCTCACCGGCAATCGGAGCGAGGATATCTTCGCGCAGTGGCATATGTGGAACGACCTAGTAACACGGCTTTACGGCTCAGACGGCGCAACCGCCGGTTGGGCGAATACGATGGACCGGACTTCGAGGAACGGAACTTCCTCGCCGTCGGCCAGCAGAGTCTTTTGGCCCGATGGATATTCGCGGCCCTCGTCGTCAGCCGCCCAATCCGTTATTCTCCCCAGCCAGACTGCCTGGTCTGCATTCTTCCAGGAGAATGGGTAAATCGCCGGAATCAGCACTTCTCCCAGGTCCTTGCCTTGAAACGACGGCGCGGTCTGCACCAGGGCCGGGGCCCAAAGTGTGTCGCGCAGCCGTTGCGGTGGTCCCATTTCAATCGAGGCCACATGCTCGAAGGGGATCCAGAGATAGGCGCCGGCGGCGAAGACTTCGAGCCGTGCGCCGATATCCGGGTCCGCGTCAAGCAATTCGGTGAAGGCTTTTCCATTCAGCTCGCCTCTGGGGGAGGTGGTCGGGTGCGCCGGAAAAGTCTGCTTTTCAAAAATCTCGTGCCGCGTCTTCTCCGCATGCAGGGCCGCGTAGTAGACGATCGCCCCGGTTTCCGCTTCGGCGTTTTTTCCCGCGAGAACGGCGAGCTGCTTTTCTGCGCGGGTATAGTCCCCCGCGAAGCAAAGCAGCTCAAACAAAAAAACGCGTTGCGCTGTGTCGGCCGGGTGCTCGCGCAAGTGCGCTGTGAGCCACTTCTCCGCTTCCCGCACCTTGCCTGCCGCAAACAGTTCTTTGGCGGTTACCGGCACCTTTTCCCTGCTCGTCCGTGACTTACCATGCCTTGGTCTGGAGCACGTCCCAACCCTTGTCGACGAAGCCCTTGAGCTTTCCACCCTCTTCGGGGTTATAGCTGACCTTAACCTTTTCGAAGGCGAAGCTGATAGATTCCGTAGGGTTCTCGGCTGAACCACTCGCCTGCCACGAAGTGATCAGGGCCTTCTCCAGGTGAATCTTGAAGTAGTCCTCCTGTCCCTTGCCCAACGGCTTGTCGTAAATGATGTCGACCGCATCCAGGTAGGTTCCGAGGACGCAATCCTCAAAGAGGGCGGGAGTAAGCTTGTCGGTCACCTTCGTGACACTGATATTCTGCACATCTGCCCGGCCTGACCGCGCCTCACCTCCCGATGAACCGGCCCCGATCACCGAGTTCTGGCTTGCGCCAAAGCTAAAGGAAAGGATGTCGATCGCGTCCTTCTTGGTGGTGCTCGGTCCTGGACGGCCTTTGATAACGAGATACGCATTGACTGCCATTTTTCTTTCTCCTCAAAAAGATTTACATCAGGGACCCGGCATTAGGAACTGCAGCACATCAGCCTTTGTCCAGGTTAGGTTTACTTCACCGAGGCGGGCAGTTCAGCCACCAGCCGCAGGGAAACGGTAAGTTCGTCGAGTTGGAAGTGGGGACGAAGGAAAGCCACCGCACGATAGACACCGGGCTTGCCCGGGACCTCTGCCACATCAATGCGGGCTTCACGAAGCGGACGCGCAGCCTTTGCTGCGGGAGAGGCCGTATCGTCCGGGGTAACGTAATTTGTTATCCAGCGGTTCAGGAAGATTTCTGCCTCTTCACGAGACATAAAACTACCTATCTTGTCGCGCATCATTGCTTTGAGATAGTGGGCGAAGCGAGAGACCGCCATGATGTAAGGCAGCTGTGTAGACAAGCGAGCATTCGCGTTGGCCGCGTCAGTGTCATAGACTTTGGCTTTCTGGCAGGTTTGTACACTGAAGAAGGCTGCGTAGTCGGTGCCCTTGCAATGAACCAGGGGAACGAATCCGAGGTCGGCGAGCTCTTTTTCGCGACGGTCGGTAATCGGTACCTCGGTGGGGCATTTTAGAGCGATATCACCCTCGTCGGTCGCGAAGTTATGTGTCGGTAGACCCTCCACCAGCCCTCCACCCTCGACGCCCCTCATCGCCACACACATACCGTAAAGAGAGAAAGATTGGGTCATTTTTGAACCCAGGGAATAGGCGGCGTTCATCCAGAGGTATTTCGAGTGGTCGGTGCCGTCAACCTGCTCTTCGTAGCTGAACTCGTCGATAGGCTTGGTTTCCGCACCGTAGGGCAGACGTCCCAGTGTTCGTGGAAGCGTGAGCGCGACATAACGGGAATCTTCGCTCTGGCGGAATGATTTCCATTTGGCGTACTCGGTGCTGTCGAAGATTTTTGCCAGATCGCGAGGCTGGTCGAGCTGGGTATAGCTTTCCAGGTTAAGCAGGTCGGATGAGGCAGCGCTGATAAATGGAGCATGCGCCTGGGCCGCAATGTGAGAGACGCCTTCCAGCAGGGCCATGTCTTCAGGATGTTTGCCGAACTCGTAATCGCCAATCAGGGCTCCGAAGGGGGCACCGCCGAAGACACCATACTCTTCTTCGTAGATCTTCTTGAAGAGGCCGCTCTGGTCGAACTCGGGAGCCTTCTCGATGTCGCGCAGCAGTTCCTTCTTCGTCGCGTTGAGGACGCGAATCTTCAATCCGACGCCGGTTTCGGTGTTGTCCATCATGTACTTCAACCCACGCCATGAGCCTTCCAGCTTCTGGAACTGGGCATGGTGCATGATTTCATTCAACTGCAGCGAGAGCAGGTGATCGATTTGCGCGATGCGCGCATTGATCATCATCTCCGCGTCTTTGGCGACGGTCATCGAACCATCGAGTACCTGGGCTACAAATTCCTTTACCAGGTCCTTACCGCGTTCACGAGACGCGGTCTCTTTGCCAAATCGGCCCTGCTCAACGATCTGATCGAGCAGGCTGGATTCCTCGGTCGCAACCGCGGGTGCTGATGCTTTTTGAGCGGCCGCTTCAGCCATTGGAACCTCCGTCATTCGCGCCGATTTCACCCTTCAACTTTTCCAGCTTCTCGGTATTTCCCACTGCCTCGAGGAGCAATTCCTCAAGCTTGTCATTGCCCTGCAAGGAACTGCGAAGATTCGCCAATCTGCTCCGCAGATCAAGCATTTCTTTCAGCGGCTTCACCTGCTTGGCTACATTGCCCGGCTCGAAGTCTTCGAATTTACGAAACTTGAGGTCAACCTTCAATTGCGGAGCGTCGGGGTCGTCGCTCAGCTTGTTTTCCACTGCGAAGGAGAGGTGAGGTTTCATGCCCTCCAGCACAGTGTCGAAATTATCCGGGTTCACCTCGACAAATTTGCGATCCTTCAGCTTGGGCAATGGCTGTTCCGGGTTGCCGGTGAAATCACCAAGTACTCCCACCACGAAGGGCAGTTCCTTGATTTCAATGGCGCCACCCACTTCTACGTCATAAGTGATTTGCACCCGGGGAGGACGCACTCGATCAAGCTTGTGCTGCGCGCTTTGTCTGGCCATATTGGCTCCTTACCGCGAATGGTGATGGAGAGCGGTCGAACGTTACGAGATGAATTCGCTCGAGATCCGTTCAGGGATTCAAGCAAAGGTTGGTAGCCTGGTTGAGACCGATGTAATCTGCGCTATGTTGATACCACCTCACTAGCCACGCGTCAAACAAAAAAGCTGCGCAACCGCCGAGTGCCACGCGTCCTGGTGGCGGCGATGACCGTGGACTTTTCTCCTCCGCCGCTTGGCGATGGTGATGTTATGGTGTGAAGCGAATGCTTCAGCCTTTATCCATTGACGATTCCTTGCGGCTCCGCAGCAGCTTCGAGGAGGCGGGTTATACCGAAGCCAACCTCAAAAAACATCTGGGTGCGGCGGAGTTACCTTCGTATCGCCTGCGTAACGAACCCAGACTGCTGGATCGGACCCGCGACGTAACATTGCTCAACACCCTGTTGCGATGGTTTTGGGTGGGACGCAGTCAAACCGCGAGGGACGTTGCTCATGTGCCGCAATCGCTGCTGCTTCTGTTGCTGGAAGCAGGATTGTTGGCCCGGCACGGCGATCTGTTTGCACCAACAACGATGCTGTTGTCGACGCAGGAGTTTCTGGTTGCATCCGATCACCCGTCCGCGATCGAACGCGGCGACTCGGGGATGGTTCTGTGGCCAAACCCAACCAGCAGATTTCTCTCTCGATTCACCATTCGCAGGCATTCGCGCGCCACTCTGGATCTTGGGACCGGGAGTGGGATTCTTAGCCTGGGCGCGGCAGCTCACAGTGACTCGGTGGTGGCCACTGACGTAAATCCGAGGGTTTCCTGCTTCGTAAATTTCAATGCACGGTTGAACGGAATCGAGAAGATTGAGATGCTGCTGGGCGATGCGTTTCAGCCGGTCAGAGGACGCAGCTTCGACCTGATTCTCTCCAACCCGCCTTTTTTCATTACACCCAGGAATGACTTCGCTTTTTGCAATAATCCGCTCGAGCTTGATCAGCTCTGCCGCCAACTCGTCCGGGAGGCGCCCAACTATCTTAACGAAGACGGCTACATGCAAATGCTGTGTGAATGGGCGCAGGTAAGCGGACAACCCTGGGAGGAGCGCATCGCTGAGTGGCTGGATGGCAGCGGATGCGATGTATGGGTCATGAAAGGTTTGACCCAGTACCCTGAGGAATATGCTCAGAATCGAATCTCCGAGACGGCACCGAACACGGGGCACGATCAGGATCTCTACGACGGATATATGTCCTATTATCGTCAGCACCAGGTGGAGGCGATTCACGAGGGGATGATCGTGATGAGGCGGCGCAGTGGCAGCAACTGGGCATGCCTCGAAGAGGTACCGAAGACCACGATGACCGGCGACCTTGGCGAGATGGTACTGGCCACGTTTGCTGCTCATGATTTGTTGCTGAACGTGGAGAGCGACGAGCGATTGCTCGCGGTTAAGATTAAGCTTTCGTCCCCCGTGCGATTGGATCAGGTTTGTAGCCAGGCCGGCGGCCGTTGGCACGCGGATTCGGTGACCTTGCGGCTGGCGCGCGGCTTTCCGTTCACCATGAAAATCCAACCGCTGGTGGCGGAGTTCCTGGTGAATTGCGACGGAACGCGCACCGCCGGGCAGGCAATCCAGGCTTTGGCGCAGCGCGTAGACGCACCAATGGACACAGTGAAGCAGGAGTGCCTGGCGATTCTCCGCAAACTTATCGAGCGAGGATTTATTGAGGTTACTCCGCCGTAAACGCGTTACCTTGTTTATGAAAGAATGACCCGTCGGATCTGCGATTTGAAGTGAGGAGCCGGCTTATGCCGAAAGTAATGGGCACGATTCGGATTACTGCCAATCCCGCATCGGAAGGTGCAGGAGGCCACTTCGAGGTGGCCTTTGTTCCCTACGCGGGAAGATTAAATACCACGCCGGTTAAGGTGAAGAACCTCGACGACCTAAAGTCCCTGCTCATGGAATTAAAGATGGGCGAAGACGAGGCGAGCCGATGGGTGGGTAAGACGCGCGGTCAGGGCGTGGTGCTGATCGCCGGTGTTGAGCGGACCGAACTCCAGCTCAAGGAGAACGGTCTGCTGGCCTAGGCCAATTTAGTTCAGCAACTGCTTTTCGACTGCGGCCCACCTAAAAAGATGAAACTGCCGCGGACGAACGTTGAGTGG